>Ga0065721_10003824_pt1 | contig 70005 bp, 51 predicted proteins | sample Mesricmetagenome_FD_59108 | JGI IMG/M metagenome (GOLD analysis project Ga0065721, IMG submission 59108) | Mesophilic microbial community from rice straw/compost enrichment Sample: eDNA_1 v2 (version 2) | ecosystem: Engineered > Solid waste > Grass > Composting > Bioreactor | place: USA: Davis... | reverse complement strand
CCTTCGTGCAGGGCAACTGGCAGAAAGTGCATCAGGAGCTGCACTCCGACGACTACCGACTCACGGCGTCCTACGAGTTCGATTTTGGCGACGTCTGGGGCAAGCACCAGATCGCGGGGCTCCTCGGACGACGCGAGGAGAACTCGACCTCGGCGACGGCGCGGCAGACGGATTTCAACCGCACCGCGGCGCCGAACCTGCCGATCACGAACGACGCGCACCGCGTTTATCGTCGCGTTTATTTGAATACGGGCGACGCGCCGCAATATACCGCGCGCGACAATGCGAACCAGGCGCCGGGAACGGACATTGGTTTCCTGGTCTGGCAGGGCGGGCAATTGCGCGACGAGATCGTGCGGCAGGATTATCGGCAGATTTCGATGGTGAGCCGCTTCCTCGGAGATCGACTGACGTTGATCGGCGGATTGCGGAATGACGAATTCAAGACGCGGCGGCGCGCGGGACGCGCGCAGGATGAGCGGGGGAGTTTCTATGTGACGGGCGATTACGGTCCCTTCGATCCGCCGGCGGGGCGAAACACGAAGACTTACGGCGCGACGTTGAAGATCGTCGAAGGACTCTACGCCTACGCGAACAAGTCGGAGAACTTCAACAACCAGTCGAACATGGTGCCGACGATCGGCAGCGATGGACGCTGGTCGTTGACGGCGATTCCGCCGCGCTCGGGCGAGGGCACGGACTACGGGCTGCGTTTCCGCTTGCTGAACGGACGGCTGCAGGGCTCGGCGGGTTATTATGAAACGGCGGAGTTGAATCGGACTTTCTTCTGGTTCGGAACGGTGGTGACGCAGACGGCGGTGATCGTGAACCTGCTCGAGCCGGGCGCCTACACGACGGCGTTTCAGGATACGACGGACACGCAGGGCAAGGGCTACGAGTTCGAGCTGACCGCGAATCTCACCGATCAATGGCGGCTGACGTTCAACGCGGCGAAGAAGCGCACGGTGCTTTCGAACCAGGGGTTGAACTACAAAGCGCTCTACGCCGAGAAACGCGACGAGTGGCTGGCTCAGTCGGGCGGTCCGTTGGACCCGAATGGACAAGTCGCGCAAGCGATCGAGACGATCGATCCGATCTTGGTTTCGTTTGTGCGCGACGGGCAGCGGCAGTTGGGCGAGAGCGAATACACGGCGAATCTCTTCACGAACTACGAGTTCGCGGCTGGGTCACGCCTGGAGGGGCTTTCGATCGGCGGCGGCGTGCGCTACCTCGGGCCCTCGGTGATCGGTTACGACGACGCGAATGGCGATGGCGTGATCGAAGAATACAAAGGCAAGGCAGACTACACCGCGGATTTCACGGCCGGGTATCGGTGGAAACTGCGGGATCGCCGCGAGCTGAAGCTGCAGCTCAACGTGCGCAATGTTTTCCAGAACGACATGGTGCAACGCGTGGGCATCATCTCGCAGGCGTATGATCAGGAAGGCGGGACGATTCTCTACAAGAACCCGCGCGAGATCTTTCTGACGGCGACGTATTCGTTCTAGGCGAGTGATGCAGGGGGTGCGGAGCTTCAGCCGCACCACCATGATGGTCCGCTCACGTCGCGGCGTGGCCGAGCGTCGGGCCCGGTATCCATTCGGGTGTGACGAGCACCACGCGCGGGCGGGCAGGCGGACCGATCTCGTTATGGCGAAGGGCGACGTCGAGCATTTCGACGGCGACGCGTCCGACGTCGGCGAGCTGGGGATTGATGTGAGCCAATTCGGGATGAGGCGTGTCGCCGAGGCAGACGACCGCGATATCCTGGGGAATACGATAACCGGCCTCGCGCAGCCAGCGCGCGGCACCGGAGTGCAGCGCCACGATGGCTTCCGGCTTGTTTTGAGAAACCCAGTCGAGAAATGCGGTGCGATCTTCGGGCGCCGACTCGAGAGGGAGAATCTCCGCCTGTTCGCGGGTGGTGTGCGCGATTTCCAGAAACGCGGCGCCGAAACGGCGCGCGTCGTCATCGGCCGTGTAGCGGTGGACAAACAAGGCCGCACCGATGCGGCGGTAGCCGGCGGCGAGGCATTCGCGCAGAGCGATCTGGACGGCGGCGAAGACGTCGGTGTTGACCACGTGATAAGGCGGCCGCCAGAGGCCCTGGCCGCAGTTCACGCCGGCGAAAAGCGACCAGTCGAAATCGCGGAGAAGTTCGGGAGCGTAGACGGGCGGCACGAGGACGCCGCGAACGCCGCGTTGGACGAGGACGCGGCAAAGAGCGCGGGGATTGGGGTAGGCGCGCAGGTCGAAACGGGCCGCGACGTAACCCAGATCGGTGGCGCGCTCGGCGGCGGCGTCGAGATAGGCGCGCAGAACGCGAGGCGCGGGCGTTTGAGAATCGAGCAAGCACGCCAGCGTGAGGCCGGATGTGCACTCGGCGCGACGCCAGCGCGCGGCGGCGATGACGGACAAGCTGGGGTCGGGGCGGTAACCGAGCCGCTTGGCGACTTCCTGAATCGCCTGACGGGTCGCGGCCGGCAGGCGAGGATCGTTGCGCAGCGCGATCGAGATCGTGGATTTCGAATAGCCTGTCTGGCCGGAAATATCGGCGAGGGTGGCGCGCATCGAGAGAGGATTGGAACCTTCGCTCTAAAGGGGGGCGTGAGGCGCCGCAGACCGTGAGCGTTTCGGGGAGCGGCGCATCGCGAAAGAGGAAAGCCGATCTCGGGAATTTCGCCAACGAGGCGAAATCCCTCCGGATGACTAACGAGGATTCCGGTTCGAGAAGATGGAGCGGCGGGCGCCGCATGCTCAACACCATGAACACGCTGCGCGTTGCGAGAAGGAGCTAACGGCTAATATCAAGGCGGTGTCGGTGTTCGTGGGGCGTTTCATCTCTCGGATCGGTGGGCGAGGGCGCCGACGGTGAACGCATCGTCGCGGATTGCCGGCGGCATGGGATGGACACGACGGAGCTCCGCCGGACGTTTTGGTTTCAGCGCGGCGCGAACGCGCTGCTCGCGTCGGAGCATTTCGATTTTACGGACGTGCGGGCGAAGATGGTTCACCTCGGCTAACTGCTGTTGTTGGACGGGCTCGACGCGGTGGCGCTGGCCGAAGCTGCGGCCGAGGTGGTGCGGTTGAAGTCGCCCGGCTCGATCGCGCCACGCGCGCCTCCAGAGCCGGTGGCAACGAATCGGTTGCTCAGACCGCGCACCGTTTCGATCGCACCCTCGTGCTGCAGTTGTTCGAATGCCTTGCGCAGCGTTTTGCGGCTGACCCGCAAGGTTCCGCGGCGAGATATGGTAAGCTAACATGACCGTGCAAAGACGATTGAGCGGGTGAGATGGTGGAGAACGCTCGGAGAATGAGTCTCCTGTCCACCTCGGGTGTCGATCGCCGCACGTTTTTGAAAACCGTCTCTGTCGCGGGGGTTGGGCTGGTCGCCGGCGGGGTGCCGCTTTTGGGCGGACAATCGGCGGGTGAGCGTCGGCGTTGTGCGATCGTCGGGGTGGGGTCGCGCAGCCAGATGTATCAGGATGCGATCGAGCGCGACTATCGGGATCACGCGCAGCTCGTTGGTATCTGTGACCAGAATGCGGGGCGGCTCGAAGTGAGTCGCCGACGATCGCGCGCCTGCGGCGTGACGGCGGCTCCCGGTTATGCGGCGGGAGACTTTCTCAAGATGATCCGGGAAACGCGTCCCGCGGTCGTGATCGTCTGCACCATGGATTCATCGCACGACGACTACATCGTCCAGGCGATGGAAGCGGGGTGCGACGTCGTGACGGAAAAGCCGATGACGACCACGGCGGGGAAGTGCCAGCGAATCCTCGACGCCTGCGCGCGGACGGGACGGCAGTGCCGCGTGCTCTTCAACTACCGTTATTCTCCACCTCGCACGCAGGTGAAGGATATCCTGATGAGCGGCGAGATCGGCGACGTGTTGTCCGTCGATTTTCACTGGCTCCTGGATACGGACCATGGCGCGGATTATTTCCGGCGCTGGCATTCGGACAAAGCCAACTCGGGCGGCTTGATGATCCACAAGTCGACCCATCATTTCGATTTGGTGAACTGGTGGCTCGGCGCGGTGCCGCGACGCGTGTCGGCGATCGGTAAACGCGAGTTCTACACGCCGGCGATGGCGCGGCGGCTTGGACTGAAGAGTCATCACGAACGCTGTCACACCTGCCCGGAACAAAAGAACTGCGGTTTCTTCATGAACCTCGCGGGCAGTCCGACGCTGAAAGAGATCTATCTCGATCAAGAGCAGCACGACGGGTATGTCCGCGATCGCTGTGTATTCCGGCCGGATATCAACATTGAGGATACGATGAACGTCATCGTGCACTACGATACCGGCGCCACCCTCAGTTATTCGCTCAACGCCTTCAATTCGTGGGAAGGCTACCACGTGGCGTTCAATGGCACGAAGGGCCGGGTGGAGCATACGATTGTGGAATCGAGCTACGTGAACGGCGTCGATGCCGTGCAGGGAGGGATCGCGGAGGGAGGCGTGACCACACGCGTGATCCCGTTGCGCGGGCCGGCGCGGGAAATCACGCCCTGGAGTGGAGTCGGCGGCCATGGTGGCGGCGATCGCGTCATGCTCGACGATCTCTTCCTGCCGTCGCCCCCGGCTGACAGATATCGACGGCTCGCCGACGAACGGGCGGGCGCCCATTCGGTGCTCGTCGGCATCGCGGCGAACCAATGTTTCGAATCCGGAGCCACCGTGGACGTCGCCACGCTGGTGCGCGGACTCGGAAGACCTGATTACGCGCCGATGCCCTCGCGCACAGGCCCGCTCCCGATGCCGGAGAAGAACGCGCGTCGTTCGTGACCCCACCCGCGTGCGAGATCCGACAAGCGACCGACGCGCAATGAGATTCTTTGTATCCGCCTTGCTGAGACTGGTCGCCGTGTTGGCGGCGGCTCAGACCATCGTGCTGGCCGCGGTCATCGATGTGAGGGAGCTGGGGGCGCGCGGAGATGGCCGGACGGTGAACACCGCGTCGATTCAGGCGGCGATCGACGAGGCGCATCGCGACGGTGGGGGAGTGGTGCGGGTGACCGACGGACGTTTACGTGAGCGGGATGCTTCGCTTGCGTTCCGGCGTGACGCTGCGGGTGGAGGAAGGCGCGATCTTGCGCGCGGCCGCACCTGAAGAAGGGGCATATGAGTCCCATACGCCCAAGGGCGGTCCCGCGCCCGCAAGTCTCGGCGGCACGGCGCTGTCCAAAGTGACGGGACTCATCTTTGCGCGGGGGCAGCGTGACATCGCGGTGGAAGGCCGCGGCGTGATCGATGGCAACGGCCTGGCGTTTTCACCGAGCGAGGTGCGGCCGAGCGTGCTTTGCTTCATGGAATGCGAGGACGTGCGCGTGAGTGACATCACCACGCGGTCGAGCGCGTATTGGACGCAAAACTACGTCCAGTGCACCGGCGTCGAAATCGTGCGCGTGCGGGTGGAGTCGCATCTGCCCGATCGAAACAACGACGGCATCGACTTCGTGGAGTGTCATGACGTGCGACTGCTGGACTCGACCGTTATCGCGGACGACGACGCGATCGTGGTGAAAAGCAATCTCACCGCGGATCGGGGCAGCCGAAATATCCTGGTGGAGAACTGCACGGTTTACGGACGGAAATCGGCCTTCAAGATCGGCACCGAGACTTTCGGGCCGTTCGAGAACATCACGGTGCGCAACCTCACGGCCTACGGAACCCGCGGCATCAATCTTTACAGTGTCGATGGCGCGCAGATTCGAAACGTGCTCATCGAGAATGTGACGATCCGTGACGGCTACGCGGCGCTGTTGATGCATGTTGGAGATCGACGCCTGTTCCGGCAGCCGGGTGCCAGCGGCCCGCCGGCGCCTGGGGGGATGGAGAACATCGTTGTGCGCAATCTGCACGCGACCTTTGCGGAAAAGTCTTTCAAGGAATTGCTGGATGGGCGTGGCATCGCGTTGCACGGCCCGGTGCACGAGAAGCCGATGTCGGTTGCGGAAAATTTCATCAGTGGATTGCGCGGTCATCCGATCGCCAACGTGCGGCTCGAAAACATCACGTTGCTCAATTTTCCCGGAGGCGGGACGCCGGGCGATGTCGTCGAGCGCGTGCCGGAGAACAGCGATCATTATCCGCTTCAAGGCATGTTCGGCCGCCTGCCGGCTTGGGCGCTCTATCTGAGAAACGCGCACCATGTCGCCATCGAGAATCTCGTGCTCGGAAAGCGAAGCGATGACGCGCGTCCGGCGGTGCTGGCCGACGGAGTGAGTGAGCTGACCATCCGTGCGGCGGTCGTTCGTGGCGAGCGGTTCGAGGTGAGGGAGCGCGACCTCTGAGGCTTCTTTTATGAGCATGAACCCACGGTGCATTCTTGGAACGGGCTTTCTGGTGTTGATGGTGTGGATGGCTCGCGCCGGTGGAGCGGCGGGCGACGTCGAGCCCATGCCTTATCCGGCGGCGTCCGCGCATGCACCGTCGCCTTTGCCGGACCGGATTGTGCTCACGTGGGCGGGCGATCCTTCGACGACGCAGGCGGTGACGTGGCGCACCGACATGAGCATTCGGCGGGCGGTGGCCGAGATCGCGGTGGCGAACGATTATGGCCGGACGTTCAAGCCGAAGCAGGTCATGGCCGAGACGACGGGGTTGAAGAGCGACCTGAGCGAGGCGCTTTATCACACGGTGTTTTTCGACGGGCTCACGCCGGACTGCTTGTATGCGTATCGCGTGGGTGACGGCGCCAACTGGAGCGAGTGGTTTCACTTTCGCACGGCGAGCGCGGGCGCGAAGCCATTCACGTTCATCTATTGCGGCGATGGTCAGAGCTTGCTGAAACCGCACTGGTCGCGGGTGGTGCGCGAGGCGTTTCGGACGGCGCCGCGCGCGGCGTTCACGCTGCATGCGGGCGATCTCATCAACCTGTATTCGAGCGATGCGGAGTGGGGCGAGTGGCATGCGGCCGCCGGATGGATCAACGCGATGGTGCCGGTTATCGCGGCGCCGGGGAATCACGATTACTACGCCGAGAACGCCGGACCGAAGGACGAGATGTTGTGGACGACGAAAGACGGTCGCGCCGCCGCCGTGCGGCAGACACTCGAGCGTGACCTCGACGACAACCGAGTGACGACAGGCTTCCGCATCAAAGCGACCTCGATGGATTCGACGATCGCAGCGGAGATTCGCATGAATGAGCGGCGGCAGATTGTCGGGATCGACGCGGGCGTTACGGCGATCTCGGGTTTTACGGCGGCCGAACTGATGGGAACGAAACCGAGCGATGCACCGTTGCACAATCGTCCCGCCGTGCCGGGCACGCCGGCGGTCGCTCCGCACTGGCGTCCTCAATTCGCTTTCCCGATCCAGAATGCGGCGCCGGGTCTCGAGGAGACGTGCTACTATATCGACTATCAAGGGGCGCGGATAGTCGTGCTGGACTCGATGCGTGATCAGGAAGCGCAGTTGCCGTGGCTGCGTTCGGTGCTGCAGGAGAATCCGCATGCCTGGACGATCGTCACGTTTCATCATCCGATGTTTTCTCCCGCGCGCGAGCGGGATAATCCGGAGATGCGCGCGTTGTGGAAGCCGGTGTTGGACGAGTTCAAAGTCGATCTCGTGCTGACGGGGCACGATCATACCTATGCGCGAGCGGGGAAGCTCTTGGAGAAGCGGGCGGGCGATGTCGCGGGAATTGCTCCCTACGATCCCGAGGTCGGAACGGTCTACGTCGTGTCGGTGAGCGGCCCGAAAATGTATGACATCACGAACGAGAATTTCGTGCGCACGGCGGAGGACACGCAGCTTTATCAGATCGTTCGCGTGGAGCACGACGAACTTCACTTCGAGGCGCGCACGGCGACCAATCGGCTCTACGATGCCTTCACGTTGAAGAAACGTGGCGCGGGCTTGCCGAACGAACTGCACGAACTGCTGCCGGAACAGAACCGCCGCCGCTGAGTGTATTCACCAGCGAATTACGGCCGGATCAATTTGGTCAGGTTTGTTGACCGACAACTCCGGCTGGCCTTGAACAGGGTGGGAAGCCAATCCGAAGCGCAGCAATGCAGGCGGCCGGCATTTTCCCATCCGGGAATCGTCGGGCTCGCGTCTGCTTTGCGGCTGCGATGTTTGGATGTTGGGGAGATCGCCACCCGGTTTCCGCGACCCCGGCGACGTTGTTCAGCGGCGTCCCTCTGCCTATGAAATTTATACCCCGCGTTTTTCCTACCACGTTGAGCCTCGGTCTCGTCCTGTTCTGGACAGGGGGCGCACTTTTTGCGGCGACGGCGATCGATATCGGCTCACGCAAACAACTCTTCATCGATCACAAGCTCATCGAGTCGTCCGAAGGCGTTGCCCTCACGGTGAACCCGCCGGTTCGCACCGGCGAACTGCTGATCACGGCGGATGCGCCCTGGGAGAAGAATCTGCGGGTTGCGAGTTATTCGAGTGTGATCGTCGAGGACGGATTGATTCGCGTTTGGTATAACGTCCTGAGCGACGAGCGGAAGCCGCGCACCAGCCCCAGTTTCATGGGGCTCGCTTACGCCGAGTCTCGCGACGGCGTTCACTTCACCAAACCGATTCTCAACCTGGTGGAGTTCGAGGGATCGAAGGCAAACAACCTGGTGCTGCCGGGCGATCCGACGCAGTTTTCCGTCGCTGGCGGTTCCGTGATTCGGGACGACAATCCCGCGTGTCCGCCCGAGGAGCGATACAAGACCTGGACGAAAGTTTATCCGAAGGCCGGTGTGGAGATGCACGGCCCCTCGCGGATTTGGGTATCGCCGGATGGGATACGCTGGAAACTGACGGATCGCCGCGTGACCGGGCTGCGCGCGACGGATACGCAGATGAGCTACTTTTGGGAGCCTCGTGTGGGCCGCTACGTGGCTTACAGCCGCGAGTGGGTGCAGTTCGCCGGCGAGCGGGACATCCGCATGGCGAGCTACAACGAATCGGACGATCTGTTCGCGTGGGACAAGACGCAGGTGGTGCTTCAGCCCGACGAGCTGGATATGGCGGGATCGATCCGTCCGCTCGTGGTGATGGAAAAGATGCGCGTCGAGCGCGAGCGCCTGAAGAATTTTCCCGCCGAAACGGCGGCGGCCGTCGATGAGAGCGCGAAAGATCCGTTCGCGGACCGGGTGCCCACGACGGGCGCACCGGTGGATATCTATGGTCCGGGCGTCATGCCGTATGGCGACGGCAGCGACCGCGTTTACGTCGCGTTGATGATGATGTTTCACCACTGGCACCGCGGGACGGGGCCGGACAGCCAGGAGTATCCAGATACGGGAGACGTGCAGCTCGCGTTGAGCCGGGACGGGAGGAATTTCATCCGTCCCGGCGGAAGAAAGCCTTTTCTCAGTGTGGGACCGGCCGGCTCGTTCGATTCGAAATGGATCTGGGCGATGCCCGGGCTCGTCACGATGAAAGACGAAATCTGGATCTATTACTTCGGGATGAATCTCGATCACTTCTGGCGTCTCGATCCGGACGGTCCGGGAATCATGGCGGGAATCTCGCGAGCGAAGCTCCGCGTCGACGGCTTTGTTTCCGCCGATTTCGACTACGCCGGCGGGACCATCCTGACGCCGCCTCTGCGTTTCGACGGCTCGCGTCTGGAGCTGAATGTCGACACCGGCGCGGGTGGGATGGGGCGGGTCGAAATCCTGGACGAACACGGAGCTCCGATCCCGGGATTCACGCTGGCGGATGCCGATTTCATCAACGGCAACAAGGTTCGGACGGCCGTTTCGTGGGGCGGGAAGACGGATCTTTCGGCACTCGAAGGCCGCACCGTGCGGCTGCGTTTCAAGATGCGCAGCGCCAAATTTTACGCGTTCCAGTTCCGGAAGGAATGACCTTCGGGAATCTCTGACCAGCGCAGGACGAACTCGCTATTTTTATGCCCCTGTTGGACACCCGAACCCCCAAGGAAAAATACGATGTGATCGTCGTGGGCTCTGGCGCGGCCGGAGGACAAACGGCCTACACGCTCGCGATGGAAGGTGCGAAAGTGCTGATGCTGGAAGCGGGGCGGAACTACGATCCATCGACGGAAACGCCGATGTTCCAGACTCACGCCCAGGCGCCTTTGCGCGGCTCTTCGACTCCGGACAAGCCATTCGGTTTCTACGATGCGACGGTGGGCGGCGGTTGGCAGGTTCTGGGCGAGCCGTATACGAATGCGTCGACCGACCCGAAACGGCAGTTCTCGTGGTGGCGCGCGCGCATGCTGGGTGGAAGGACGAACCACTGGGGGCGCATCTCGCTGCGAAACGGTCCCTACGATTTCAAACCTTACAGTCGCGACGGCCTCGGCTTCGACTGGCCGATCGGCTACGAGGATTTGGAACCGTATTACGACAAGGTCGAGATGCTGATCGGCGTCTACGGTTCGAACGAAGGATTGGAGAACACGCCGAATTCTTCGCCGGGCGTGTTGCAGCCTCCTCCGAGGATGCGCGCGGGAGAACGGTATGCGAAGCATCACGGAGCCAAGCTCGGTGTGCCGGTGATTCCGATCCATCGCGCGGTGCTGACCCGGCGGCTCGACGCCGCGCGGATCGCGGCGCGACTTCATCCAAAGAATCCGACGGCCCAGCGGCATTTGATCGACGCCATGAACATGCGGGCGGCCTGTTTCTGGGCGACGGCCTGCGGGCGCGGCTGTTCGATTCGGGCCACCTACCAGTCGCCCACGGTGCATCTGCCGCCGGCCCTCGCTTCCGGCAATCTCGACATCCTGACCGACGCGATGGGCTACCGGGTCTTGATGGGGGAGGACGGGAAGGCGAAGGGCGTTTCTTACATCGATCGCAAGGACGGGCAGGAGAAGGAAGTGTTCGCGCGCATCGTCGTGCTGGCGGCGAGCGCGGCCGAGTCGGTGCGAATGCTCCTGAATTCGAAGAGCCCGCGATATGCCAACGGAGTGGCGAATTCGAGCGGGCTCGTGGGTAAGTATATCATGGATACGGTCGGCGCGGGGCTGGGCGGCCAGATTCCGGCGCTGGAAAACCTGCCGCTGCACAACGAAGACGGCGCCGGCGGCGAGCACGCGTATGTGCCGTGGTGGCTTTATAAGGAGCAGCGGGCCGGCAAGCTGGATTTCCCGCGGGGCTACCACATCGAATTCATCAGCGGGCGGCAGATGCCGGAGATGCGGACGGTGGCTGGCCTCGAATGGCTCACGGGTGGCAGCTACGGGAGAAAGTTCCGCGAGGACGCGCGGCGCTATTACGGCTCGTTCCTTCATTTCGCCGGACGCGGCGAGATGATCCCCAACGACGGCAGCTTCTGCGAAATCGATCCGGTCGTGAAAGACCGCTGGGGCATCCCCGTGCTGCGTTTTCACTGGCAGTGGTCGCAGCACGAGACGCGGCAGGCGAAACACATGCAGGAGACCGCGCGCGCGCTCATCGAAGCGATGGGCGGACGGGTGCGCGACCAGCCGAAGGCGGATGGCGCCGATGCGATCGAGGCGGGCGGAAAAATCATCCACGAGGTCGGCGGAACGATCATGGGAGCCGATTCGAAAAAATCTGTGACGAATCAGTGGTGCCAGACCTGGGACGTGAAGAATCTCTTCGTGACCGATGGCGGCCCGTTCGTCAGCAACGCCGACAAGAATCCAACGCTCACGATCATGGCGCTGGCGTGGCGCGCGGCGGACTACATGCTCGAGGAAATGCGCCGGGGGAATCTGTAACCATGAACTCGATACCTGTTCGCATCGACCGCCGCACCGCCATCAAATGGATGCTGACCGCCGCCGCGGCGACGGCGGCGTCCACCGGAGCGGCTCGTCTCCGGGCGAGTCCGGCCGCGCCGGTGGCGGCCGAAGGCTACGGGACGGATCCGAACCTCGTTCGCGATTACAAGCCGGGCGATCTCTGGCCGCTTACGTTCAGCGAGGCGCAGCGCCTCACGGCGGCGACGCTCTGCGCGGTGATCCTGCCGGCGCAGGCCCCGCATCCGTCGGCAGCCGATCTGGGCGTGCACGACTTCATCGACGAATGGATCAGCGCGCCGTATCCGAACCAGCGCGACGATCGTCCGGTGATCCTGCAGGGATTGGAATGGATCGAAGCCGAAGCGCAGAAGCGTTTCGGCCGGTCGTTTCCCAATCTGGTCCGGGCGGAGCGGCACGCGATCTGCGACGACATCTGCTCGGTGGAGAAAGCCGCGCCGGAGTTTTCCGCGCCGGCGATTTTCTTCGCGCGCTTCCGGGATCTTACCGCCGGGGGTTACTACACGACTCCGGAGGGCATGAAGGACATCGGTTACACGGGCAACCTGCCCCAAGCCACCTTCGACGGACCGGCGCCGGACGTTTTGAAGCGGCTCGGCCTGGTTTGATCGTCAGCCATTTTTGTCAATTTATCCCATGAAACTATCCCATCTCTTCTGTTCGTTACTCCTGGCCACATCCTTGTTTGCCCAGCCCAACACCCTGACGCCGGCGCAAAAGGCGGACGGCTGGCAACTCCTGTTCGACGGCAAATCGCTCGACGGATGGCGAGCGAATGAGAAGCCCGGCACCTTCAAGGTCGAAGACGGATGCATTGTGGTGCACGGCCCGCGTTCGCATTTGTTTTATGCCGGTCCGGTGCAGAATCACGATTTCAAGAACTTCGAGCTTCGGCTCGAGGCGAAGACGTTTCCCAAGGCGAACTCCGGGGTATATATTCACACGGAGTTCAACGAAAGCGGCTGGCCGCCGAAGGGCTATGAAGTGCAGGTGAACACGTCGCACTCGGACTGGCGGCGCACGGCGGGCCTTTACGCCATCCAAGATGTGCGCGAGGCGGCTTCGCGGGACGGCGAGTGGTTCACGCTGCGCATCCGTGTCGACGGCCGGCGCATCACGACCTGGGTCAACGATCGCCAGATTGCCGATTATGTGGAGGAGCAGAATCCGGTGCGGCCGGATGACATGAAAGGCCGGCTGCTCTCGCGGGGCACGATTGCGCTGCAGGGGCATGATCCGGAGAGCCGGGTGTTGTTTCGCAGCATTGCGGTGAGGCCGCTGCCCTGAGTCGGAGGCTTGGTCAGTCTTTGGTCGTGGCGACCGGACGACTCCGGCTGAAGGCCACGGCGCCACCCGGACGGATCAGGCTCTTACCCGGGCAAAATGGGGTGCGACAATCCGTCCGCTATTTCGCCGTGTAACCGCCATCAACGGGCAGGTTGATGCCGGTGACATACGTGGAGGCGTCACTGAGCAGGAAGATCACGGCGCCTCCGATCTCATCTACGGCGGCCATGCGGCCGAGCATGGTCATCTTGCCGTAGCGCGCGAGAAAGTCGGGAGCCGGCGGCTTTTCGGGGTTGAAGATGCCGCCGGGGGAAACCGCGTTTGCGCGCACGCCCCGCGTGCCGTAGTGCGAGGCGAGGTAGCGGGTGAAGTTGATCATGCCGCCCTTGTGGAAGAAGTAATCAGGTGGCGGGGGCGGGAGGTTTTCCCCGTAGAGCCATGGATTCACGGCAATTGTGCCCATCTGCGAGGAGATGTTGACGATGCTGCCGGAGCCGCGCTCCGCCATGGCGTCGCCAAAGGTGCGCATGGTTGCGAACAAGCCGGTGGCGTTGGTCTCCATGGAGGAGCGCCAGGTCGCGAGGTCGTCGTTGAAGCCGCGCATGGGGCGGCTGACGGCGTTGAAAACGATGCCATCCACGCGACCGTGGCGTGCGAGCACGCGGTCGCGCAAGGCGTGCAAGGAGGGCTCGGACTCGATGTCGACCTCGTCGGTTTCGACGCGGTGACCCGCGGCGTTTTCGGCCGCGGCGAGGGGATCGAGTGCGGCACGGTGGCGCGATGCGACGACCAGCGTGGCTTGGGCGGCCGCGAGGTGTTTCACCAACGCGCGGCCGAGCAGACCGGTGCCGCCGAATTGAACGACGACCTTGCCGAGGAGTGAGAAGGAATCAGTCATAGACGGAACGGACCCCGGGCCGGGTGGCGGTGGGGAGTTCGCGGGTTTGGGAGCGGACGAGTTCGAGCCTTTGTTTCACATAGCTGGAGATGGCGATCACATCCGCTCCGATGCCGATCAGTTTGTGGCCCTCGGCAACGAGGTCCTCGAAGGGAGCGATGAGGCCGGCGGTCATGGCGAACTTGCCGTTGTGGCGCGCGGCGGCCGCGACGCGTTTGCGGGCGGCCACCACTTCCGGAGCGTCCAATTGACCGGCCTTGCCGATCCGGTGGCTGAAGTCGCCCGGACCGAAAAGGAGACCGTCGAAGTGGGGCACGGCAGCGATCTCCTCCACATGGTCGAGAGCCTCGGGGGACTCGATCTGCAGGATGACGAAACGCTCGGTGTTGGAGTGATGGAGGTAGTCGTCGAGCGGCATGAGGCAGAACTGGCCGTCGACGTTGCCGCCGTCCAGCGGCCGTCGACCGATGGGATGAAAGCGCACCCAGTCGACGATCTGCCGGGCGTCGCCGGCATTGGCGACATGCGGGACGATGATGCCGGTGGCGCCGGCCTCGAAAGGCCTGACGTAGTCGCTGTAGCTGCCGCGGCTCACGCGCACGACCGTGTCCATGTCATGGATACGGGCGGCCCGAATCTGGTTTTCGAGCCCGATCCAGTCGTTCGGCACGTGCTCGTTGCACAGCCAAACGGCATCGACGCCGCAAGCGCCTGCGGTTTCGATCACGCGCGGATCGGAGAGATTGATCTTGAGAATGGTCGGGAGCTGTCCTGAGCGAATGAGATTCAGGACCCGACTTTGTCTTGGTTTCATGGGAGACTAGAGAAGATCTTTGATTTCCTCGATTTCGACGCAGCGGGAGCCTTCGTGGCGGCTGCGGATGCCGGCGATGATGATGGCCATCAGCTCGACGGTGTCTTGGAAGGGGTGGGGCGGCCGGCCGCTGCGCACGAAATCGATGTAGCGCAGCAGTTGGTGGCGGAAGGCCGTGTAGGTGTCGGCGAGGCGAAAATGCGCCTGGTCGACGGTGCCGCAAACGTGCACGGCGCCAAACGTCGCGCCGCCAGCGGAGATGACGGGCAGGGTGAGTTGTGCACCGCCGCGATGAACGAGGTGGGCGACCTCGATGCCCGGCCGGCTTTCGAGGCGGATGCTGAGGAAGCCCGGACCGAGCAGGACAAACGCCGGTTCGAGCGCGTGGATGCCATAGCGCTCCCACTGTTTCGCCGTGACGAATGACATCCAGCGGAGCTCGCCGACGCGGGCGCGATCGGCGGAGAAAGAGGCGAGTTCGGGCGAAGTAACGCAGGCCGCTCGAAGAGAGGAGCCGGGCGCCTTCGCGCTCCCATTGGATGAACTGGCGTAGCTCGTCGACCGTTGTGGCCAGCGGTTTGTCGATGAACACGGGCAGACCGGCCTCGACGAACGGTCGCGCCCGACGAACGTGATCGGTGCCGTCGTCGGTCGCGATGAGGACGGCGTCGATCTGACCGATCGCGTCTTCCGGGCGGCTGACAATCTCGGGAATAAGCGCGGCGCGGGCGACGGCGGGAGCATCGGCGGGGTCATCCGTCCAGACGTGCGTCACACGCGCGCCCGGGATGCCGACTTGATCGTGCGGTTGCGCGCCGAGGTATTGCGGAATGATGGGATACGGGCAGCGCGCCATCTCGCCGGGGTCGTAGCCATTGATGATGGCGGACCACGAGTAGGGGTGGCCATTGCCGGCGATCAGGCCCAGCATCGCGAGCCGGAGCGGGGCAGAAGGTTGAGCGGCGGGGTCAGTCACGGGCGGGAGCGCAGGCGACACGGTGCCCGGATTCGGCGGAGGCCAGGGCGGCCAGGTTGAAGCGGAGCGTCGTGAGCGCGGCCTCGACGGAGCAAAGACGCGAGGGTTTTCCTTCGAGCTGATCGAGGAAGGCGTTCGCTTGATTCAGGAAAGGACCATCGCGGTCGAGCGGAGCCGCGATGCGCCAGTCCCAGGCAGTGGCGCCGATGGCGAACGTCCCCCAGCGCTGGTGGTGCAATTCGATCTTCACGCTGCCGCCCGCGGCGTTGAATTGGAACGTGGTTTCGTTGGGGGCCTGAAACTGGTTCAGCGAGAAGTTGGACAGAGCGCCTGGATGGCGGAGGGATACATGCACCGTGTCCTCGACGTCGACTCCAGCCAGCACTTGATGGGCGCAGTCGCAGAGGACGCTCTCACTTGGGCCGAGGATGCTTTCAATCCAGTTCACCGAGTGGGTGAGGGCATCCTGAATTGCACCGCCGCCCAGGTTTCGGTCGCGATAGTAGCTCTCGGCGTAAGCAGGGCGGAAGAGATGAAAAGGCTGGCCCGTCACCACGGTGGCTTGGCGGATGGGACCGAAATGACCGGAACGCAGAAAATCACGCGCATCGCACAGCACGGGATAGGCGTGCAGGACGTAGGCGACGGCGGCTTGGCGCCGACGACGATCGCGGGTCGCAATCAGCTCATCGATACCCGCGAGCGAATGGGACAGCGGCTTCTCGATCAGGACGTGCGCGCCTGCTTCCATGGCCTGGGTCGCGATGCCGACGTGAGAAGGCGCCGGGGTGCAGATCACCACGGCGTCGAAACCAGCCTTCAGGGCATCCTGCCAACGATCGGTCGTCGGCACCGCGTAGGTGTCGACCATCTTTTTCAGCAAGGCGGGGTTCGTGTCGCAGGCGGTGACGCGAGCCCGCCCGGACTTTTTAAAACAACGAAGATGACGTTCCCCAATGCTGCCGCAGCCGACGATGAGGATGGAATGTTGAGGCATGGTTCAAAATAGGCGCCGCCCGCGTAAATTGGGTTGGCCTTTCAGCCGATTTGCCCTACCTGTATGGGGATGCGATCTACTGTATACAAATGTATTTTTCGGCCATGAAAAAAGTCAACTCAGATGTCGCCTACGAGTATATACGGAAGAAAATCCTGAGCGGAGAATACCCTCCGGGCCACTTTTTGATGACGGAGGCGCTTTCCGGGGAGATCAAGGTGAGCCGCACGCCGGTCCGGGAGGCTTTGCACAAGCTGGCGGCGGAAGGATTGGTCAGTATCAGCCCGCGCCTTGGGGCGAGTGTGAAGAAGATGGACGTGAAAGAGTTTCGGGAGATGTGCGAACTTCGCCTGGCGTTGGAGGGGCATGCGGCGGGGTTGGCGGCGTTGAATCACAGCCAGGCTGATCTGCGAGAGATCAAGTTTGCCCTCGACGCGATGCGGGATCTGACGGCGCGGATCGTGGCCTCGAAGGAGGAGGAAGGGTTCATCAAGGACCTTCTGCGCGAGGATATCCGCTTTCATATTGCCATCATGACCGCTGCCAAGAACGACTTGATGAAGAGTGAGATACTTCGATTGCATCTCGTCAACCGGCTCATGATGGGGCCGATCCATCCCAAGCAGAAGCCGGCCCCGAAAGCAGAGACTGACGCGCATCGTCAGATGGTGCTGGCGAGTCACGAAGAGATCTTTGATGCCCTCACCCGAGGTGATGCTCGCGCGGCCAAACAGGCGATGGAGCAGCATATCCAAGACATCATCGACAAGACGATGCGCCTCATCGCCGATGCGGGATTGATCGCGCCCCGGGATTTGAGCGAGGCGGAGCTGGCCTACAATGGCTGAAGACGGTCGCGCCTTGGGTGCTCCCGCAGGTCCCTGGCGTTGAGGGTGTGTCCCGGACGTTTTTGGCGTTAGCGGAGTCCGGAAGAACTCGTTTGTGCGCAGATTTATATTGACGTGAGGATACAGAGACGTGCTTGTGTATACAAAATCATCCCCATGAACTACACCAGCCCACTAACCCTTCCCCGACGGGTCGTCTGTATTCTCGCGGCCTTGGCCGCCTCCGGCATGGCCGTAATGCCAGCCATCGCGGCGGATCGCTCCGACGACGGTGATTCCGAGACCATCCAGCTCAGTCCCTTCGTCGTCACGTCGGAGACCGATGCGGGCTATCTCGACCAAAAAACGCTGATTGGCAGCCGCTCGGCCAAGGACCTGCTCAGCATCCCGGCGGCCGTCACGATCATCAATCGCGAGCTGTTGGACGATGTGGGCGCGATCAGCATCACCGAGGCGGTGGCGTATGGCGTGAGCGGTGTGACGCCCAACGCGCTCTATGACGATTTCAACATCCGCGGTTTTCGCATTTCGGGGAATCTGCGCAATGGCGTTCGCGTTCGCTCCTTCAAGGGGCAGGCGATGTATGACATCGAGCGCGTCGAAGTGATCAAGGGCCCGGCCGCGATGTTGCTCGGCGTGAACGAAGCGCTGGGTGGAGCAGTGAACCTGGTGAGCAAGAAGCCGACGGTGAATTTTGCCGGTCAGGCCAAGGCCATCGTGGGCGACGATGGTTATCTGCGCGGCGAACTGAATGTGTCCGGCCCTTTGTTCAAGGGGAACGATCTGGACGTCGCTTATCGGTTGACGGTGGGCGGCACCACGGCGGATCCGGACAAGGAAATCGAATCGCGCGACGAGCTCTTTGTTGGCGGTGCGTTTCTGATGCACTTCGGCAAGGACAAGCACTCGAGCCTCAATGTGAACTGGTTTGTCTTCGAGGATGACAGCTACAACTACTACGAAGACTTCATCGATCTGACTTCCACGCGTTATGCGGTGTTGAATCAATATTCGACGAAGAACTTCAGCCCGGCCCGCAGCAAGGATGTGTTTTACCGCTCGAAGGAGACCTACCTCAATGCCGAGTATCTGGCCAAGTTGACGGATAACTCGAATGTCCGGCTCTTTTATACGTATGCGAATGGAGAGAGCACGAGTCGCCTGATTCGCGGAATCGGACTGGGAGCCGATAACTACAGTCTGACGCGTCAGGACATCCCGCTCGATATCTTCGAGTTCTCCCACACGGTGCAGCTCGATTATCTCCACCGGCTGCAACGCAACGCCTTCACCAACGATTTCAGCTTCGGTGGCGACTATCGCCGGCAATCCCAGGGCCAGGACCAATTGGTGCTGAACCTGCCGGCGATCGACACGCGGGCTCCGGATTTTTCTGGCGACGACACCGCGATCACGCCCGTGAGCCAGCTGCCGGCCTTTACCAGCAGCAGCCGCACGAAGTCGGACGCGGTTTCCTATTACGTGCAAAACAGCCTCTCGGTCTGGGAAGAGCGGATCTCGCTGGTCGGCGGCTTGCGCTGGATCGATTCGAGCTCGGCGGGAGTCAATCTCGTGAACGGCGCTCGTAGCCAGACCTCAAGCCCCCGCTTTCGCACGCACAAGTATGGCGTGCTGTTCAAGCCGCTTCCCTCGGTAACGGTCTACTACACCAACGCCGAGAATCTCTTTCTGCAGAGCGGGTTCACCAATGAGGAGATTCCGCGTTTGAGGAAAAATCAGGAAGGGCAGCTGGACGAACTGGGCATCAAGGTGAACAAGCAACTGACGGATAACATCCGGGTGTTTGGCGCGCTCACCTATTTCGACATGGCGCTGACCAATGTCGAAGTCATCACCGGTGAAATGAATTCGCGCGGCGAGCTGATCAAAGCGCAGTCCGCGCAGAACACCAGCCAGGGATGGGAGGTCGATCTCGGGGTGAGCGCGAAGTTCGGCAGCGGGCGGTTCGATACCATCCTGACATATTATTCCGCCGATACACTGGATGCGTCTACCAAGTTGCCCGCCAAGGATGCGGTGGATGAAACCTACAGCCTGATGGGCAAATACACCTGGCTGAGCGGACCGCTGAAGGGATTGATGCTGGGTGCGGGCTTGTATGATCAGGGCCCCAAGATGAACAGCCCGTATGTCATCGATTTTCCTGTGACCTACAACGCATTTGGTGCCTATAGCTTTAACAATAACTGGAAGCTGCAGCTGAATCTCAATAATATCACGGACGAGCGTTACGTCATCGCTTACGTGGCCACCGGCCTGGCTTCTGCTTCCGTCGGATTCAATTCCCGTCTCACCTTGGATTATCGTTGGTGATTCAGTTTGATAGGGTTTGCCAGGGCCAAGTGAAAGAGGGAGCGCGTGGGGCATCTCACGCGCTCCCTTTGCTAAATGATATTGCTGATAGCGCGGGCATCCATGCCCGGTCGTTGGGAGCGTAACAGTTACACACTATGTCGAACAAAGCGGTCGGTCAGCTGTTGGTATTGGCGGGGCTTTTCATGCTGGGGCGGCTCCTTGTCGCACCGTTGTCCGCAGCGTTGGACTACCAGGTCTCGGCCGCGAAGGGCCCCTATTTCCTCTGCGACACGCGCGTGCTCGAGGATCGCTGGCTGCTTGATCGGGTGTCGCCGCCCTTCAAAAAGCATCCCGCCAATCCTCTGATGGTGCGCGAGTTCGAATGGGAGGGGACCGGGCTGTGGCCGGCGGCCGCGCGCTACGATGCCGAGCACGGGCTGTTTCGCATGTGGTATGGCGTGTGGTTCAAAGAGCGCTATTTCGAAAAAAAAACCCTTTGCTTATAATGTCGCTTATGCGGAATCGAAGGACGGACTCAACTGGACGCGTCCGGCTTTGGGCGTGTTCGATGCGCTGCCAGAGGATCCGAGGAACAATCTGATCAAGCTGGGACGGGAAAAGACCCAGATGATCGATGTGGAACACAATCCGAAGCCCGGAGTGATTCCCGGTCGATTTGTGGCGTTGCACAATGAAGCGGGCGGACTCCGCATTTCCACTTCGGATGACGGAAAGACCTTCACCTGGCTCAGCGAGGAGCCCACGCTGCCGTATCACAGCGATACTTCCAACAACCTGGTCTACGATGAGGTGCGAGACCGCTGGTTCATCTATTGCCGGCCGCGGGCGTATGCCGGGGATCATAAGCGCCGTGTTTCAGTGCAGGAGAGCAAGGATCTGAAAAACTGGACGCACGAACGCACGATCCTGATCCCGGATGAACACGAGGTGCCCGAATATTACGGCATGACTGTTTTCCGTCGGGGAGATCTCTTCTTCGGCATGTTGCAGGTGTTTGATCGGGTGACGGGCCTCATGCATGCCGAACTCGCGTGGAGCGACGACGGCTATGTGTGGCACAAGATCGGCAATCATCCCCAAGTGCTGGGAGTGGGAGCGAAAGGCGAATGGGACGAGAATATGGTCATACCCGGCGAGGGACCGGTCGTCGTGGGCGACGAGATGTGGTTTTATTATGCCGGGGCAAAGGAGCCGCATCTCCTGGCCGATCAGATTCCCGCGGCCGGACTCGCCATCGCTCCCCGTGATCAGCTGGTGGGGTTGCGTCCGAAGGAAGGGCAGACTGGCTATGCTTTGACGCGTCCGTTCTTCAGGCCTGAGGCCGGTGATCTCGTGCTCAACACGACGATTGATGAGGCTGGCGGGTCGGTCGCCGTCGAACTCCGCGATGATTTTGGCAACCCGATTCCGGGATTCACCGCGGAAGACTGTGCTCCCGTCGTAGCGGGCGGTCTGGCCATGCCGGTGCGTTGGAAGGGGCGCGGGCTCTCGGAGGTGCCGGAGAAAGAGATCCGGATGCGTTTCGTGATCAAAGGCGCCACTCTTTTCACCTACGATGTCGTGCCGTCCGTGCAGTGAGCGTTCACTGGATGACGCCGATGCTTGATATTTGGGCCGGTGCGCCGGGATCACGTTTATAGAGTCATGATATTCAGCGACGTTGTTGCCGTAGACAGCCACGCCCACTTTGGAGGGTATGTTCATCCCGATCCCTTGATTGCGGCTTTCTCCAGCGGAGAGTGCGCCCAAGTCGCGGAGCGGGCCGCGGCCTGCGGGATTCAATGGACCATCGCGTCGCCGCTGGCAGGACTGTTGCCGCGCGGACGCACGGTCGATGTGCGGTTGGCGAACGAAGCAGCGTTCCGGCAGGTGCCGCAGGTGCCCGGGCTGCTTCAGTATGTGATTGTGAACCCGCTCCAACCGGAGACCTATGCGCAAGCGAGGGAGATGTTGAAGTCTCCGTGGTGCGTCGGGATCAAGATTCATCCGGAGGAGCACGCCTATCGGATCGCCGACCACGGCGAGGAACTCTTCGCTTTTTTTGAGGAGGTGGAGGCGCCAGTGATGACGCACAGCGGTTGCCCGAACAGCCTGCCGGGCGACTTCGTGCCTTTCGCCGATCGCCACCCCGGCGCGCGGGTGCTCTTGGCGCACCTGGGCAACGGTGCGGGGGCCGGCGGGCGGGTCGATCTGCAGGTGCGGGCGGTGCAGGCGGCGAAGCATGGTAATCTTTGGGTGGATACATCGAGCGCGCGCAGCATCCTCCCCGGTCTCATCGAATGGGGCGTCAAGGAACTCGGCGCGGAGCGCCTGCTTTTTGGCAGCGATGCGCCGCTCTACGATGTGGCGATGCAGCGCTCACGCATCGAGATGGCGAATCTCTCGCCGCTGGAAAAGCGCCTCATCCTCCGGGACAACGCCGTGAAGTTTTTCCGCCTCGACCGTTTGCCTGCCGGAGGCTTCGCGGCGAGCGCCTGAACGTTCGCCCGGTTTCTCCAGCTCAATATTCCCGTGACTATAAAAAAATACTCCAAGTTACCGACGCTTACCCGCCAGACGCTGCAGGGCGTATGGTGTGCTCTGATCGTGCCGTGGACGGAACGTGACGAAGTCGATCTCCGCCGGCTGGCCAAGGAAGTGCGCTCCTACGGCGGCACGGGAGTCCACGGTGTCTATACGGGCGGCACAACGGGCGAATTCTACGCTCAGGACGACGCGACCTTCGAGAAGATCACCCAGACGGTTTGTGCGGAAGCTCACGCTGTCGGGCTGCCCGTGCAAATCGGGGCGAGCGCGTTGAGCACGCGCACGACCATCGCCCGAATCCGGGTGGCGAAACGGGCCGGCGCCGATGCCCTGCAACTCGCACTCCCGTTCTGGCTCGAGCTCAAGGATGACGAAGTGAAGCGCTACGTGGCCGAAGTCATCGCCGCGGCGGGCAAGACCCCGGTCGTGCTCTACCTTACGGGTCGTTCGAAAAGAAAGATCAGCCCTGAACTTCTCGGGGAACTCGCCGCGGAGCATCCGACCTTTCTCGGCACGAAGGACACCGGTCTCGATGCGGCCGGCCTTCGGGCGGTGCTGAAGGAGGCTCCCGACCTCGCCGTCTTCGGCGGCGAGGACTTCTACGAGAAGATGCCAGCCGGAGGTCGCGGCGGCTATTGCTCCATCACCGGTTTCAACGCGGGCAAGATTGTCGAGCTGTATACTCTTTGCGCTGCGGGCCGGCTGGCTGAAGCCAAGCCGCTGGCGGACGCCTTCCATCGCTACCTGTATGAAGGGCTGGTGAATCCGTTGGTCAAAGAGGCCGGTCTCTGGGACTCGGCGGTTGACCGTATTCAACGCGTCGCGGGCGGCGGTGTGGTCGGTCTTCGTTGCCAGTCGCCTTACCGCAGCGGCAACGAGAAGCACGTGAAGCAACTCATTGCCTGGGTCCGCAAGAACACGCCGGAGTTGCTGCCTCCTCATCTGGCGCGACGGCGATAAAGGTTTGTTTTCGCTTATGAGGATGGATCCGCCGCTTGCTGTTTGCGGGCTTACATCGGCTTGGCGGCCGTTGGTGGCCCGTTTCCGATGGCAGATGCGCCTTCACCCATGACCGACGACGCTTTGGATCGGCGGAACGGAAATCTCTTCGTCGCCATCCAGCTGCTGACGTATTTCTCCGCGCCGGTGCTCTACGTCGGAGTGGTGCAGGCGGCATTCTGCGACGCACTGGGAGCGAGCGCGACAGTCGCCAATCTTCCCAGTTCGACCTACCTGCTGGGAGCGTTGATGCCGCTTTTTTGTGCGTGGTTGTTTCCCGCTCGCTTGGAACAGCGGGTCGTCGGCTGCAGCTACGCCATCGTGGTCGGTTCGCTTCTGGTGGTATCCGCGGCGGTATTCTTTGACGCGCCGAACTGGCTGCGAATCGGGGTGGTGATTGGCCAAGGATTGATGCTCGGGGTGCTCAATAGCATCACCAATATCTTCCTGCTGAAATGTCTCGCTCGGGGCACGACCGAAGGAGGCCGGGCGCGCGCGCTCAAATATGCCTTTGGTTTCGGACCGATCGCGGCGGTGCTCGGTTCGCTGTTTGCGCAGCTGTTGCTCGCGGAGAAGATCGAAGGGATTCGTTACCCGGACAATTTCGGCATGCTCTACATCGTGGCGGCGCCGTGCATGGCGATCTGCGCCCTGTTGACGCGACGCTTCCGTCTGGTGGAGGTGCCGGATGTCCGCGCGCCGTCGCTCGGCGCTTTCCTGACGGAGAGCACCAAGGTCTTTGTGGCGGACCGCCGGCTGGTGCTCGCGTGGATTGCGTATCTGCTGTGGTTTTGCGCGCTTGGCGGCATGACGAACCTTTCGCTTTACACCCGGGAGGCGGTGGGGCGCTCCCCGCTGGAACTGGCGGGCGTGATCATGGCGGTGCGCTTCGGGTTCAAGGCGCTGGCGGGATTCGGCCTCGGTTCGATCGCGGGAAAATACGGCGCGCGCGCCGCCATGATCGCGACCGTGGTGTTCGTCGGCTTCGGCATTGCGTGGCCATTCGTGTCTACCGGGTATGGGTATCTCTTCGCCTTTGGTTTGATGGGAGCCGGTGAACTGGGCGGCGTCTATTTCATCAATTACGTGATCTCCGTCTCGAAGCCCGCCTACACGACGCGGAATATCGCGCTGATGGCGCTGGTCGGCCCCGTGAGCAGCTTTGCCCCGGCCGCGCATGGCAGCCTGACCGACGCCTTCGGCTTCAATGCCAGCTTTGCGTTTGGCGCCGCCGCCGCCGGGTGCGCGATACTGCTGCTCCGGGTGAGGTGCTTTGGGGCGGGCCGGGGTTGATACGGTCGGCCTAGAGAGGATGAGCTTCGGGCTTGTTTTTGATCGCCGCCTTGATGGCGAGGAGCAGCCCGGCGCAGACGAGAAGACTGAGCGCGGCGAAAACAAATATTTTGCCCAGGGCGACATTGGCATCGCGCAGCGCGCCGCCAATATAGATCGCGCAGCCTCCGATGCCCGTTGCGCAGAAGTTGAGCACTCCATAGCCGGTCGCCCGGTAGCGCGGATCGGTCACCATACATAATATAGGCATCATATTGCTGTCTACGAACGCGCGCGTTAACCCGTAGCCGACCAACCCGGCGATGGCGATCGCAAGCACCGGCGTGTTCACGGCCATGAGCATGCTTGGGACGGCCAGACAAAGGCCGATGAAAGGAACGTAGATGCGGGAGTTTGAATTCGTTCGATACCAGCGGTCGGACAAGAATCCGCCGACGAGCACGCCCACCAGCATCGAGGCCTGGAGATAGCCTGTGGCCGAAAGACCCGCGGCGCCTTGGGAAAGGTTGAAGTTCTCGGTCATATAGGTCGGCATCCATCCGAGGACCGCCCAACCCGCGAGGCCCAGCAGGCCCCAATAGGCGAGGGCGAGGATGAAGGCCGAGTTGGTGAAGAGGCTGGTGATCGCCGCGCCAAATCGAATATCGGGCAAACGAGTGACGATCGGCCCCGATACGTGTTCGCGCGGCGCATCGCGCATGAGCAGGGCGACGATGACGGTGTAGCCAATTCCAACGAGCCCGAAGATCGTGAACGCGTGGGCCCAACCGTAGTGTTGCGCGATCCATCCACCCAGTCCGCCCAAGCCGGACCCGAGCATGATTCCGCTGATATGAATCCCTTCCGCTCGGGAACGCGTGTCTCCCCGGTGATAGTCGGTGATCAGCGCGAGGGCCGCGGGAATATAACACGCTTCGGTCACGCCCATCAGCGCCCGGGTGGCAAGCAGCTCGCCATAGGTGGTGGCAAATCCGGTCAGCCACGTGACGACCGACCAGGACAACAGGCTGACGACGATCACCTTTGTCCGGCTGAACCGATCGGCGAGAAAGCCGGCAAATGGGCTTAGCGCTGCATACACCCAGAGGAAAACCGACGTCAGCAGCCCGAACTGGGCGTCGGTCATCGGAATGGCCTCGACCAGCGAGCCGCGCATGGTGGTGAGCATCACCCGGTCGAGGTAGTTGAGCAGACCGACAAACCAGAGAAGCCCGACCACCAGCCAGGCCCGAGGGAAGAGTTTTGCGGAAGTCATTGGGCGTCGAATTCCCGGTTCAGTAGCCCTTGTCCCAGCGGGTCTCGATGTTCGCCGCGAGTGACTCGGAAACCCACACATCGGTGCGAAGCGTCTGTAGAATCGATTCGGGCACGCGGGGCGTCACGGGGCCGTGGAGCACGAGTCGCGTGGTGAGGCGCTGCCACGAAGCGAACGAGCCATCGACGGTGATCGCGTGCATATCGATGCGATGCTTGGCCGCGATGACCTCGGCGGGACCGATGGTGGCGGCCTTGGGCGGCACGGCGCAAAGGTCGCCGCTGCTGCCGAAGCAGCCATGGAGGGAATTCTGCGCGATCGTGAATGGACTCAGCGTGCAAATCCGCGGGCCCATTTTTTTCCATTCCTCGAGCGAGCCCGCAAACTCCGGAGCATCGGGCTCGATGAACGCGAGATGGCCGGTCCAGCCGGGACCGCTGTAACAGATGTCGGCGCCGCCGAGATCGGCGAGCATGCGGCCGTAGTCTTTCAGATTTCGATCGGTGAAAACATGCACCTGCCGTTCGCGCGGCCTCAGCTTCGGATCGAGCCGGGACCAGAAGTATTTTTTGAAGGCGTGACCAAAGCCGAACTCCCACGACTCGGGCGCGATGCGACCGTTTTCGTCGGCGTATTCGTCCATGTTGAACGTGTGCAGCTTTCGGCAATCCACGCGGGCGCGATTGAGCATCGCGGCGAGTTTCGCGTAGCCCGGCCAGGGATTGGGCATGATCGCGACGAAGGTCTTGCCGGCCTCCATGGCCGACTTGATCCGGAAGAACATGTCGGTGATCCAGAGGAACTCGATCTCGGCGTCGGGCACGACGGAGATGCGGAAATCGGGATTGGGGTGTTTTGCGATGTTCTCGCGCTTGATCCGGCGCACGCGGGCGATCGTCGCCTGGTCGCGGAAAGGAATAAAAGTCGCCGGAGCGAAGCTGAACTCACGGGAGTTTTTTTTCATAAACAGAGTGGCCGTTGACCCAGGTTTGCGCGGCGGTGAGATCGTTGTCCCAGAGCACGAGATCGGCGTCGGCGCCGGGCTCGATCCGGCCCTTGCGGTCGAGGCCGAGCAGACGTGCGGGATTGAGCGTGCCCATGGCCCAGATCTGTTCGGGCGGGAGGGGAAGCCAGCGGAGGAGATTGGCCATGCCGCGGTCCATGGTGAGCGCGCTGCCGGCGAGGGAATGCTTCGTCGCGTGACGGGCGCCGGTTTCGGGCGAGACGCGGATGGGAAAGCCCCACGGGGTGTCGTAAGTCCCGGCGGGAAGACCTGCGCCGATGTTGGAGTCGGTGATCAGAATGACGCCCGCCCAGGTCTTGGCGGCGACCGCGGCGCGGATCGCGGTGGGATGGACGTGGACGCCATCGGCGATGAAATCGACCGTGGCCCGCGGGTCGGCGAGGATCGCCTCGACCGCGCCGACGGGCCGCACGCCGGGATCGCTTTCCGGCGGTGCATGAAACACGTCGTAGAAATGGGTGGCATGTCGTGCGCCCGCATCGAGCGCTGCTTCGGTTTGCTCCACCGTGGCGCGCGTGTGGGTGAGAAACACGGGGATGTTTTTTTCGCGGAGCCGACGGATCACCGGGACGATGTCCGGCGCGTCCGGACTGAGCGACATGACGGCGAGACGGCCGTTGGCGGCATCGATGATTTTCTCGAGCAGCGCAAGGTCGCCGGGCAGGGTGGGACAGGCGGCTCCGCCGACCGCCATGAAGGGGCCTTCGATGTGCAGTCCGGGAATGTTGACCTCGTTGATCGTCGGCAGCGCGCGGGTGAGTTCACGCACGAGGGCGAACCAGTCGTCCGTGAGTTGGGGAATGAGCGTCGGCAGGACAGTCGTGACACCGAACTGGCTGAGAGCCCGCGCCGCGTCCCGCAGTCCGGCGACGCCGCTTTCGTAGAGGCTGTGTTGGATGCCGTGGGTGTGGAGGTCGATCAGACCAGGTGTTAGCAGGCGGCCCTCGCCCTCGGTCACGATCGCGTTGCGCGAAAGCTGCGGGTCTACGCGCCCAAACGCGACGATACGGCCTTCGCGAAGGAGGAGGTCGCCGACGGAAATCGCCTTTCCGGGTTCAACGATGCGTGCGTGGCGGATGAGGAAGCAGGACATGATGAACGGAACGATCAGGATCCCGGTGGGGCGGGTGGCGCGTGGTTTGGCGCGAACGATCTCAACATCGCGGTCACCGGCTCGATCAAGGCGCGAGCCCAGATTTCGTAACCGGCGGCACTCAGGTGAAGCTGGTCGGGCATGATCTCGGGACGGATGGAATTGTCCGGCTCGAGAAACAGCGGACCGAAATCGACGAAGCGCAGGGAGCGGCCGTCGTCGTCGAGGCGCCGCAGACCGGCATTGATGGCGGCGATTTGTTCGCGGATGGGGGCGGTGGCGGGACCGCGGGGCAGCAGGCCGTGCAGCAGGATTTTCGCGTTCGGCAGGCGGGTGTGGACGAGGGAGACGATCGCCGCGACTCCGGCGATGATTTCGGGGGTGGAGTTCGCCCGCGTGAGACTGTTCTCGCCGAGGCCGGGATCGGTGTTGTTGGTGCCGATGAGGAGCACAAACAATCGCGGTGCGATTCCGTCGAGTTCTCCGTGAGACATCCGCCACAACACCTGTTGGGTGCGATCGCCGCTCACCCCGAAGTTGCCGGCGCCGAGAGGAACGAACCATTGCTCCCATTCGGCGCGGCCGGTGGTGGTCCACTGTTCGGTCAACGAGTCGCCGAAAAAAGCGACGTCGATACCGCCGCCTCGCGCGAGCGCGACGAGATCTTGGTGCCGTTGCAGCCAGGCGGCCTGTTTTTCGGAGTCGTAGTCCGGACGGGTCGACGCCTCGATCGCCGTGTTGCGATGAGCCGGATCGGTCGGGGCGGGGGAGAGTGTCATTGACCGAGATGGAAAGCGATCCGGCGAGGCGGGCGCATCAGGTGGACAACAAGGCGAACGCTTCGTCCGGCGAGAGGTTGTCATGCACGAGACTCATCAGCGCCTTGGTGATGGCGGCGGGATGGGCGTGCTGGATGATGTTGCGGCCGTAAACGATGCCGGAAGCTCCCTGCTTGAGGAGGTCGTGCGTGCGCTGGAGAATTTCGCGATCGCCGACCTTGCCGCCGCCGCGGACGAGCACGGGAACGCTGCCGGCGGCTTCGATGACCTTGTGGTATCGGCTGACGTCGTCGGTGGGATCGGCCTTGATGATGTCGGCGCCGAGTTCGGCGGCCTGGCGGACGAGCGAAACGATCTTCTTTTCGTCGCCGTCGACCATGTAGCCGCCGGCTTTTTCGTTGGGTTGAAACACCAGCGGCTCGACCATCATGGGCATGCCGTAGCGCTGGGCGACGGGTTTGAGCCGAAGGATGTTCTGCACGCACTGATCGCTCACCTCCGGCTCGCCTGGAATCTGGAAGAGATTCACGCACATGCAGGCGGCGTCGAGGCGGAGCGCTTGTTCGACGGGGTCCTCGATCATGCGACTGTAGAGGGTGCGCGGCAGTTGCCTGCCGTAGACGTTGGCGACGTCGAGGCGAAGGACGAGCGACGGCTTTTGCCGGCCGGGCATGGATTGCAGATGATGAGCCTGCCCGACGGTGAGCTGGATCGCATCGGGTCCGGCGTGGGCGACGGTGCGCACGGCCGCGCCGATGTTTTCGATGCCGGCGAGGAAACCGTATTCGTTGAAAAAGCCGTGGTCGATCGCCACATCGAAGCAGCGGCGCGAGCGGGGATTGAACAGCCGGTTGAGACGGAAAGAAGTCACGGTTTGAACGGGCGAGTGAGAGATCAGGAGTAGCCGAGTTCGCGAGCGGTTTCGCCGATGGCCTCGTCGATGAGGTCGAGACCTTTGAGGAGAGTGGCCTCGTCCATGACGATCGGCGGACTCATGCGCAGGATGTGACCGGCGGGGATCCAGGCGAGGCCCTTGCGGAAGGCCTTTTGATAAACCAGTGAGCCGGCCTGATCGAACGGTTCTTTGGTCGTGCGGTCCTTGACGAGTTCGATGCCCATGAGGCAGCCCTTGGCGCGCACGTCGCCGATGATCTTGTGCTGCTCTTTCATGCGCTGCATGCGCCGGAGGGCGACGTTGCCGAGATGCGTGGCGTGCTCGAGGAGGTTTTCCTCTTCGATAACCTGCGTCGAGATGAGCGCGGCGGCGCACGCCATCGGATTACCGCCGTAGCTGCTCGAGGCGGAGATGCTTTCGAAGCTTTCCTTGAACTTCTCGCGCACGGCGACGCACGTGACCGGAAAGCCGTTGCCGAAGCCCTTGCCCATCGTCACCACGTCGGGGAGCACGCCCCAATGCTCCATGGCGAGCCACTTGCCGGTGCGGCCCCAACTCGTGAGGACCTCGTCGGCCATGAGCAGGATTTTCCGGTCGTCGCAGAACTTACGCAGCTTGGGGAAGAAATCGTCCGGCGGCATCACCGAGCCCGCCCAGCCCTGGATGGGTTCGAGCACAAAACCGGCGACCGCACCGATCGTGGCCTTGTCGAGATATTCGCCGTAAAATTTGAGGTAGCTGTCGGTGTCGATCGTGCCGTCGGCGTTGGTCCAGAGCGGACGATAGGTGTCGGGCCGCGGAACCATGTGAGCGCCGGGGGCGCGCACGGCGCCGTAGACGTGAGAGCGGATGTGACCGAGTGAAACCGCGCCGTAGGTCTTGCCGTGGAAATCGTGGAAGGCGCTCACGGTTTCGTGTTTTCCGGTGGCGGCGCGCAAGACGCGGATGCCGGCTTCGACCGCGGCGGTGCCGCAGTCGTAGAGCTGAAAACCGTTGAGATCGCCGGGCAGCACGCGGGCGAGTTTCTCCATGAGCTGCGTCTTGATCGGCGTCGTGAAATCGTGCGCGTTCATCAACTGCGACGCGGCGCGGGCGATGCCCTCGGTGATCTTCGGATGACAGTGGCCGAGCGTCGTGACGTAGATGCCCGAGGAGAAGTCGATGTAGGCGTTGCCGTCGACATCGCGGAGGACGCACCCTTCGCCAGACTCAAAGGAAACCGGGAAAAGCTTCACCTGGGAACTCAGGCCTTTGAAGTGCTTCGTGCAGCGGTCGTGCCAGTGTTTTGACCGGGGGCCGGGAGGCGGCACCGGCAAATGCGGGATGCGCGAGAGATCGACGCGGCCCCACTGAAGGGTCGAGAAATTTTCGGAGGAAGAGACGCTCATGAGGGGAAAGATTTGGCGTTCACGACGACCACCTTCGGCCCGAGCCGGGCGAATCGTTTGATGACGTGGGCCGGCGCGCCGGTGTCGGTGATGAAAAGGTCGACGTCGGCGAGCGATCCGGAGCGGGCGAGGGCGGTGGTCCCGATCTTGGTGTGGTCGGCGAGCACGCACGTGCGGGTGGCGACGCGGCGCATCAATTTGTCGACCCGAGCCAGCCGCAGATCGGAATTGTAGATCGAGCCATCGAGTCCGATGCCGTCGGCTCCTTGGAACGTGAGATCGGCGGCGAAGGTTTCGAGGCAATGTTCGGTGAGCGGGCCGGTGAGATCGGGACTCCCGCGGCGAATGACTCCGCCCAGCAAAATGACTTCGACGCCGGGCGCGTGCTGCAACTCCGATGCGACGGCCAGGCTTGGGGTGACGACGGTCAGGTCGGTGCCGTCCTTCAGCAGCGAGGCGAGCTCGAGGGTGGTCGTGCCGGTGTCGAGAATCAACCGGTGCCCGGGCTGAACGAGTTTTCGGGCTTCGGTGGCGATCGCGATCTTCGCCGCCCGGTTGGTGTCGCGACGCTCCCGATAATCGAACTCGAGCATCATTCGCTCGGTGAGCATCGCGCCGCCGTGCGTGCGCTGGATGTGGGCCTTGGCCTCGAGCGCGGCGAGATCGCGGCGGATCGTCATCTCACTGACGCCGAATTCACGCGCCAGCTCGGAGATCGATACGCCGGCCTGGTCCGAGAAACGTTCGCGGATGCGGGCCTGGCGGGCGGCGGAGGGGAGCTTTTTCATCCGCGGGCCAGCGTTCGACTGATGTTAGGATGTGTCAAGATATGTTAGAAACGAACATAAATTAACATTTACTTGCGCCCCTTGCGGGGGCACGATCGCGCCATGCTTTCTCCGACTTCCGGGATGCTTCGGGCCGGCGCCGCGACCGTGGATGTGACGCCGCGCGCCTCGACGTTCCTCTTTGGCTATCCGCACGTGCCCCGCATGAGCACGGGGACGCACGATCCGCTGGAGGGCGCGGCGCTGTATCTGGAAAGTGGAGACGCGCGGCTGCTGTTCCTGGCGAACGACGTGATCTTCGTTTCGAAGGCGCAGACGGCGGAAATCCGGCGCCGGATTTTTCACCGCACGGGGATCCCGGAGAAGGCGATCATGGTGACCGCGACGCACACGCATTCGGGGCCGGCGATGATCGACTACGTGAGCAATGCCGCCGATCCCGTGGTGCCGCCGGCCGACGCGGCGTATATCGAGTTTTTCATCGAGCAGGCGGTGGGCGCCGCGGAGAAGGCGGTGCGAGATGCGGTGTCGGCTGAAATTGGATACGCGCGGGCCAGGGCGGACGGGATTGGCACGAACCGGCACGATCCGGCCGGTCCGTCCGATTTGGATATACCGGTGCTCGCGGTGCGCTCGGTGGAGACGAAGGCGCCGATCGGCTGCATGCTCGTCTGCGCGATGCACCCGACGGTCCTGCACGAGGACTCCACCCTGTTCAGCGCGGACTTCCCGTATTTTACCCGTGAATACCTGAGGAGGCAGCCGCAGTGGGCGCGGTGTCCCGTGCTGTTTCATCAAGGGGCATCGGGCAATCAAAGCCCTCGTCACGTGACCCGGGCCAATACTTTTGCGGAGGCGCAGCGGATTGGCGAGATCCTCGGCCGCGCGATCGAGGCGGCGATCGCCGAGGTGCCTTATCAATCTCGGGCGGCGCTGGGGGTTCGTCGCACGTTGCTCGAGTTGACGGCGCGGGAGTTTCCGTCGCCGGAGCGTGCGGATCGCGAAGTGGTCGCGGCGCGGACTCGCTTTGCGCAGTTGAAGAAGGAAGGGGCGAGCCGGCAGGCGGTGCGAACAGCGGAGTGCGATTTGTTTGGCGCGCAGGAGACGGCGGAGTTGGCGCGAGCGGCGAAGGACGGACGACTCTCGTCGGCGATCGCAGCGTGTCTTCCGGCGGAGATCCAGGCGATGACGATCGGGCCGTGGACGTTTGCGGGCTGGCCGGGAGAGTTTTTTGTCGAGTATGCGCTCGAACTGCGGCGGCGCGCTCCGGGGACGTTTGTGGTCACGATGGCCAACGGTGAGCTGCAAGGCTACATCGTAACCGAGGAGGCCGCGGCGCGAGGGGGCTACGAGGCGTCGAATGCCGTGTTCTCGGCTGCAAACGGTCGACGTTTCGTCGAGGCGACACTCGCACTGCGGGAGATCGGAAAATAGTTTCGGTCCACCATGTCTCTGCTTCTGGGCATCGATTTCGGCACCTCATATTTCAAGGTCGGGCTGTTTGACGCGGCGGGAACGCTCAAAGGCCTGGGCCGGGTGGCGGTCGAAAAAGACATGCCGGGGCGCGGCTGGTGCGAAGTGCCCGTGCCGCGATTCTGGTCGATGTTGCGGCGTGGTCTTGCGAGCGCACTCACCGAAGCGGATGCAACTGTGAACGAGATCGCGGCGGTCTCGTATGCCTCGCAGGCGAACAGCTTCGTTTGCCTCGATGCGGCGGGCGAGCCGTTGACGTCGCTGATCCTGTGGACCGACGCGCGGGCGGAGCCGGTCGCGCCGGACGTGGAGGCGTTTTCACAGCGCGACGAGTTTGCGCGCACCGTGGGATTTCATGGATGGTCGAGCGGTTTCGCCGTCGCGAAATGGCGGTGGTTGCAGATCAACCAACCCGACGTGTGGGCGCGGTCGCGTCACGTGTTGACGTTGTCGGATTACTTCACGTTTGCGCTGACGGGAGAGAGGGTCGCGGACGCGAGCACGGCGGCGTTTCTCGGGCTGTATGATCTGTCGCGGCGGCGGTGGTGGCCCGAGGCGCTGGCGGCCGGCCGGATCGAAACGGAGCGACTCGCGACGCCGGTGCGACCGGGATCGGTCGTCGGTCGCACGGTGGACGCGGCGGTGCAAAAGCTGGGCCTGCCGGCGGGGGTTCCGTTTGCGGTGGGCGGACTGGATCATCATGTGGCGGCGCTGGGGTCCGGATTGGGAACGTCCGCAGATGTGAGCATTTCGACGGGAACGGTGCTGGCGGCGATGACGTTGGGGGCAGATTTCGAGCCGAAGTGCGGTTGTTATCACGGTCCGCATTTCGATGAAGGGCAGTTTTATCGATTGGCATTCGATCCGGACGGTGCGGGGCAGTTGGAAGCATATCAGAGGGAATTTGCGCCGGAATTGACGCTGGAACAGCTCCTCGCGCAGGCGGCGACGGTGCCCGCGGCGAGTTCGACTCGGAAAGATCCCGCCGCGTCCCGCGGTGCGGCGGTGCGCCATCTATTGGAAAAGATCGCCGCGGCCCAACGCGCTCTGGTCGGACAGGTCATTGGTGCTGCGGGCGTGTCGCGTATCGTGGCGACGGGAGGCGGAGCGCGCAGCCCGCTTTGGCTGCAGATCAAGGCGGACATGTTTAATGTGCCTGTCGTGACCCCCTCGTCTCCCGAGCGGGCGTCACTCGGCGCGGCGATGCTCGCGAGCATTGCCGCGGGATGGTGCAACGACGCCGCCCAAGCGACGGCGGCGATGCAATCGCCCGGACGTATTTTCATGCCGGATACCGAGACGGTGGAACGCTATCGCGATTGGGCTCCGTAGCGCGGGGCGGGGTGGCGTTTACCGGCCCGGCGCGGATCAGCGGAGCTGTTTCACGGTTCCTCCGGGAAAATAGTCGGGGAACATCAAGTTGGGCTCGGACGGGAGATAGCCCTGGCTCACCATCTGCAGCATCAGGCGCGAAAGCCGCGGAGCGAAGCTGCCCTCCTCGAACCTGTAGTGATTGATGGCGGGGCTGACGAATTCGAACAGCGGATCGTGATCGCGAGCGATGAGAGAAACGGTGTCGGGGACGGTGAGGCCGCGCTTCAAAAGATAAATGATAACGACGAAGACATGCCGCGCCCGGGCCACCAGCAGCGCGGTGGGTGGGCGGGGGGAATCGAACAGCGCGTCGAGTTTCGCGATGATGCTCGGCGCGGTGCTGTTGTGCCGGACGATGATCGCCTGCGTGTCGTCGGCATCGGCGCGTTGGGCGACGGCTTCGCGGAAGCCTTCCTCGCTGGCGAGGTCTCCGGCGAGACCCGAGTTCGGAACGATCAACGCGAGCCGGCGGTGACCCTTGCCAAGAAAAATCCCGGCGGCGTGCCGGCAGACGGAACGATGGTCGACATCGAGTGAGGGCAGTTTCGTCTTGGCGTGGCAGGAGCCGAGCACGAGGGCGGGAACGGAGTTTTGCGAAAACCACTCCTGGATCTCCCGGCTGACGGAAAGCAACACGCAGCAGAATACGCGGTTTCGGCGGACGAACTCCTCGAGTTTTCGCCGTTGAACGCGCGGGCTGTGCGTCGGGCAGATGAGGACATCGGTGGTAAACCCCTGCTCGGCGAGATGGGCGCGCATTTCGCTGATGCTCTCATAGGCGGCGAGGGCCACGTGGGTCATCGGCACATGCGCGACCAGCCCGACCATCTTGTTCTGTTGATGCGGTTTCTTCTGCGACGATTTGAGCAGACGTTTGCGGCGGCCCGGGTGCGTTTCGAGGATGCCCTCTTTAACGAGCAGGAGCAGGGCCGCGCGAATGGTGGGGCGGCTCACGCGGAAGATTTCGCAGAGTCGTCGCTCGCTGGGGAGATGCTCACCCCAGGTGCCGTCCTCGAAGGCCTTCTTGATCAATCCCGCGGCTTGGACGGACAGAGGAAAACGCTGGGGTAGATCGAAAGGGGCGTTCGGGCTGCTCATGTAGGCTGACGTAAGTTAGAGCGCGGTGTGTCGGGGCAGGGCAAATTTCTTTGGCAAAGAAATCACCGGGCGATTGGCATATTCCCAGTCGTTGTGCGGCGTCATCTTCGCTGACGAAGTTCGGATATTCAACACGATGAATGCGCTGCGCGTTGCGAGAAGGAGCGAACGGCTAACATTAGGGCGGTGTCGATGTCCGTGCGGCGTTTCATCTCTCGGATCGGTTGGCGGAGTTTTCTTGGCGTCGTTGTTTTGAGCGCTTTTCGCTGGGTTGCCGCAGAAGAGGCGCCGGTGTATTCGCTTTTCAATGACGCGGAGGACGGCTACGTGCGCGAGTGGCTGGTGGTGGGACCGTTTCCCAGTAAGCTGCTGGAGCAGCCGACGCCGGAGGGTTATACGCGAGCGGGATTCGGGCGGGATTTCCTCACGAATGTGGGAGGTGAGCGGAAGGCGGCGTTCTCGACGGAAACCGTCGTGGAGGGCGCGGGAGCGCCGCAACGGTTGGTGGCGCGGGAAAACGGAGTGGCGGACCTGACGCAGCTTTATGGAGAGGGAGAGCGGCGGGTGGCTTATCTCTTCACCTGGCTGGATTCGCCGGCGGACCAGACCATCACGTTCTTCTTTGGCTCCGATGATGGCGGGCGAGTGTGGGTCAACGGCGAGCCGGTGCACACGGCGTGGGTGCCCGGTGGACGTGGAGTGCGGTTCCGCGACGAGACCTTTCGCGCGAATCTCAAGCGGGGGCGAAATACGCTGTTGGTGAAAATCGAGCAGAACGGGCCCGGCTGGGGGACAGCGATCGAAGTGCTGCCGCGTGACAAGGCCGGCGCGGCGCTGGAGGGATCTTTGCAAGTGCAGCCGCGAATCGTTGCGATGGCGCCGGAGAACGGACGATGGCGGATCGAGATCGCGGCGGGACTGAATCATGACGAGACACTGTTTCCCGAGCTGAAGCAGCAGGTGACGGTGCGCGCGATTGACGGAGGGGTGGTGTTTGAGCGGGAGATGAAGTCGGGCGAAGTCGCACAGCTTGAGGTGCCGCGAGGCGCGTATGCGGTTTTGTCACGCGCAGAGGAGCCGAAAGCGTTGGCGGGTGAGGTGGCTTTTCTTGCGATGGCGGAGCGGGGGGATTTCGCCAAAGAGCAGCTCGTGCTCGCGCGTGAGTCGAAGAGCAACGCGGCGTGGGGCGCGACGTCGGGATGGTTTTCTTACTTGGCGGAGAAGCTCGAAGCAGCGTTGGCGGCGAACGAGCCGGAAGAGAACGAAATTGCGATGCAGGCCTATCGCGTGGCGCGCTGGCGCACGGCGCTGGCGAAGGACGCAAACGCTTTTCTGCAACAGCGTGGGGCGATCGAGTGGGCGTATCGGTCGGAGGTGGATGGAAGCGGGCAGCCGTTCACGTTGCGTATCCCGGATTCTTATACGCCGGAGCGCGCGTGGCCGCTGGTGGTGAGCATGCACGGCGCGGGCGGAACGCATGGATCGCGATGGGGCGAGGCGCAGCGCGAGCCGGTGTTCGAGTTGTTCGTCAACGGACGCGGTCGGACGGGAGGATATATCGAATTGTCGGAAGTGGATGTGTTGGAGGCGACCGACTACGTGCGGCGGCATTGGCGGATCGCGGAGGACGAGATTCATCTCACGGGCGGAAGCATGGGCGGATACGGGACGTTCACGCTCGGGTCGCGTCATCCGGATCGCTGGGCGACGGCGGTGCCGTGGGCGGGATCGGCGGCGCATCTGCCGACGGAGAACATGCTGAATCTGCCGGTTTACGCGCTGCACAGCGACGATGACTTCGTGGTGCCGGTGTCGGGCGCGCGCGCGGGTGTGCGGTGGTTGAACGCGAGGGGCGGCGCGGGAATTTTGGCGGAGACGACGGGACTCGGGCATCAGTTCGGACGATGGAACGACGGGCGCGCGGCGATGCGCGCGTGGCGCGAAGGACGGCGGAGGGCGCCGGTGGAAACGGTGCGGCGGGTGGTTTACGCGGCGACGGATGAATTGGCGCGCGGGGCGTATTGGGCGCGCGTGGACGAGTGGGGGCCGTGGGGTGCGCCGGCGCGCGTCGATGCGCGGATCGACGCGGGCAATGTTTTGCACGTGGACGTGGAGAACGCGCGGGTCGTGCGAATCGCGTTGGACAAGTCGCCGGTGGATTTCGGTCGGCCGCTGGGAGTGGCGGTGAACGCGAAGCCGATCGCGCGACTCGAGCCGCCGCTCCCGAAAGTGGTGTTTGTGGTCCACGGATGAAGATGCGACGCGAGTGGTCACCGCGCCGCCGGAGGAACCGAATTTCAGGCTGCATTTTCCGGGCGGCGTGACGGCCCTGTATCATGGGGAGCCGTTGATGATCGTGTATGGAACGCGCGGTTCGCCGGAGGTGACGGCGCGCATGAAGACGATGGCGGAGGCGATCAGCCGGCGGTCGCGATTTGCGCCGGGGACGGCGGAGTCGTCGCCGCTGATGACGCAGGGTGCTTTGCCGGTGAAAGCGGATCGCGAAGTGACGGAGGGCGATCTCGCAAGGTCGAACGTGATTCTGATCGGTTCAGCGAAGGAAAATCGGGTGGCGGAGCGGATGGCGGGACGGATAGCCGATTCAGGTGGAGGACGAGGCGGGGGATGACTGCGGGCGAGCGATGGCGAGACGTAGGAGGTGGACGGGGCGCGGATTTGGATTGCTTCATCTCAATCCGGAGCACCCGGAGCGGCTCGTTTACTGGGTCGCGGCGAGCGATGCGTCGCTCTACGACGCGAACGGCGTGCTGGTGGCGTTGAACGCGAGCCGGGAGCCGGCGCCGGACTTGGTGATTGCCGACAACGAGGAACGGCTGGTGGCGGCGCGGCGGATGGACGGTCGATGGAAGTGGGAAAGTGGATACGCGACGTCGGCGCGGCTCGCGCGGGAGGCGAACGATTGGGCGGCGGAGCGGATGCGCGTGGCGCTGGGATGCGATTTCGTGGTGCAGGAAAATGCGTCGGGCGAGCAGGCGCCGTGGAAGCACGCGGAAGAAACGCGCGTGGCGGATCTGGCGGCGTTTTCGTTTGGGCACCGGTTGGCGACGATGACGTTGACGGGAGCGGAGTTGAAAGCGGCGCGGGAGAAAACGCGCGGTTCGCGGGTGCGGATCTGGCCGGAGTCGGGCGAAATCGACGAGGCGACGCGTTATGGCGTGGGGCTGGTGGGGCTCGACATGCGGGCGTTTGTGATGGTGACGCGCTTGCAGCCGGAGGACTTCGAACTGGTGGATCTCACGTTGCGGGAGGTGTTGCGGAAGGCGGACGGAGGCGATCGATGAACTTCATTCTTTTTAATCCGGACGAGCTGCGCGCGGAATCGGTCGGTTGCTACGGTCATCCGCTGGCGCCGACGCCGAACATCGATCGGTTCGCGACGGAGGGCGTGCGTTTCGATCAATGTCATGCGCAGCATCCGGTTTGCACGCCGTCGCGGTGCTCGTTCATGACGGGATGGTATCCGCACGTGTGCGGGCATCGGACGTTGTGGAATCCGTTGCGAGCGGACGAACCGAACCTGCTGCGCGGATTGCGCGAGGCGGGCTACGAGGTGGTGTGGGGCGGGAAGAACGACACGCTGTCGCCGGAGGCGTTTGCGAGCAGCGTGGACGATTTTCGTCTAGGCGAGCGCAGTTCGCGGTCGAAAGCGGGAGCGAGCGGGCGAAATCCGTTCGAGCGCGACGATCCGCGCTATGCGAGCTTCCTGTATGAACCGACGGCGCGAACGATCGAGGAGTTGAATGATTATCGCACGGTGGACGGCGCGATCGAGTATCTGCGGAGCGTTCCGAAGCGGCCGTTCGCGATGTGGCTGAGCCTGGCGTTTCCGCATCCGCCGTATCACGCGCCGGCGCCGTGGCATGAGTTGATCGATCCGGACGCGTTGCCGCCGCTGCGTCCGGCGGGGTTGGCGGACAAGCCGGATTTTCATGCGCTCATCCGGCGGAGCAGGCGATTGGACGAGGCGGAGCCGGCGTTGATGCGGAAGATCAATGCGGTGTATCTCGGGATGACGGGTGTGGTCGATGCGATGTTCGGACGGTTGCTCGATGCGGTCGAAGCCGCGGGACTCGCGGACGACACGGCGATCGTGTTCTTCAGCGATCACGGGGATTGGGCGGGCGACTATGGATTGGTGGAGAAATGGCCGAGCGCGCTGGACGACACGATGACGCGGGTGCCGTTGATCGTGCGACTGCCGGGCGGAGCGCGCGGGCACGTGGTGCGGGAACCGGTGGAATTGCTGGACTTGCCGGCGACGTTGCTGGAGCTCGCGGGAAAGCCGCCGGCGTATCCACAATTTGGACGCGATCTGGGGTCGCAGTTGCGCGGGGCGTCGGGCGATGCGGAGCGATGTGTGTTTGCGGAAGGCGGTTACGATCCGCACGAGCCGTTGAGTTTCGAAGGGCGGGTGGATTCGGACCCGATTTTCAAGGACCCGACGAATATCTATTATGCGAAAGGAAAACTGCAGCAGGATCAGCCGCTGAGCGTGTGTCGCGCGACGATGGTGCGGACGGCGACGCACAAATTGATTCATCGGCGGCTCGGCGTGTCGGAGCTGTATGACTTGCGAGCGGATCCGCGCGAGCTGGTGAACCGGTATGCGGATCCGGCCGCTGGCGGGCGTGCGGGCGCGGCTGGAGCGGCGGATGCTCGATTGGTTTCAGGAGACGTCGGATGTCACGCCGATGGATCGGTTGCCGCGCGGGTTTCCGGAGAGGGCGAACTCATGAGCGCGACGATTGCGAGATCGACGGCTGGCGAGTTGTTCGCGGACGGCGCGGCGGGATGGACGATCGTGGAAGGCGAGGGCGGAGGCGGGGCGTATTGGCGGATCACGACGGACCGGGCGGCGTGTTATCAGGAGTTCGTGCTCGGGCGGGTGAAGGGGTTGAAGCGGTTCACGGGAGGCTTTCGACATCGGCCGTTCTGGATGAAGGCGCAGTTCGGCACGACGGAGGAGCAGATCGAGTGGGAGACGCAGTGGTTGTTGATGGAAATCGACGACGGGCGCGTGGCGTTCGTCGCGCCGCTGCTGGAGGGCGGGACGCGATTTTCGCTGCGCGGCGGCGGGGAGGGAATCGTGGTTTGCGCGGAAACGGGCGATCCGCAGTTGATGACGACGGGCGGGGTGGCGGTGTGGGTTTCGGTCGGCGAGGATCCTTACGAGCTGGCGGCCGAGGCGGCGCGGGCGGTGACGCGGCGCGTGGGCGGGGGACGTTTGCGAGGGGAGAAAACGGCGCCGGACTTCGTCGATCTTTTTGGCTGGTGCACGTGGGATGCGTTTTATCGCGAAGTGTCGGAGGAAAAAGTGCGCACGGGACTGAGTTCGTTCGCGGACGGTGACGTGGAGCCGCGGTGGATGATTCTCGATGACGGCTGGCAGTCGGTGGAGATGGCCGAGAGCGGCGAGGAGCGGCTGGTGAGTTTGGCGCCGAACGAGCGATTCGGCGGCGATCTCGGGCCGCTGGTGCGCGTGGCGAAGGAGGAATTTCGGATCGAGGAGTTTTTGGTGTGGCATGCGTTGCTGGGGTATTGGGGCGGGCTCGATGAGAGGCGGCTGGCGAAGTTCGAGCCGCGAACGGTGGCGCGATCGTTTGGGCCGGGGATTCTGAAGATGGATCCGAGTTGGAATGTGCGACCGTGGGGTGCGGTGGTGGGCGTGCCGTCGGCGCGGAAGATCGCGGAGTTTTACGACGAGTATCACCGGTCGCTGGCGGCGCAGGGCGTCGATGGCGTGAAGGTGGACAATCAGGCGATGCTCGAGGCGGTGTCGGCGGGGCAGGGTGGACGGGTGGCGCTGGCGCGGGCGTATCGGTCGGCGCTCGAGGCGTCGGCGGGACGTCACTTCGGCGGGCGGTTGATCAACTGCATGTCATGCACGATGGAGGCGGCGTATCTCGCGGCGGAGTCGACGGTGCTGCGGACGTCGGACGATTTTTATCCGGAGAGGCCGGAGACGCACGGCGAGCACGTGTTGAACAACGCGCACACGTAGCTTCTGGTTTGGTGAGTTCGTGTTGCCGGACTGGGACATGTTTCAGTCGGCGCATGCGGCCGGGGCGTTTCACGCGGCGGCGCGCGCGGTGTCGGGCGGGCCGGTGTATGTGTCGGACAAACCGGGCGAGCATGATTTCGCGTTGCTGAAGAAACTCGTGCTCACGGATGGAACGGTGCTGCGGGCGGACGGTCCGGGGCGGCCGACGCGGGAATCGCTGTTCGCGGATCCGCGGAGTGGGCGCGTGCTGTTCAAGGTGTTCAATCGAAACGGCGACGCGGGAATCGTGGGGCTGTTCAATGTGCAGCATCGGCCGGAGGCGGCGGCGGAGGCGCGCGAGCCGATCGAGGGCCGTGTGGCGCCGAAGGATGTCGAAGGATTGCGCGGGGAGGATTTTGCGGCGTTGGCGCACGCGAGCGGGCGGGTGTGGCGGTGTGGGCGGAGCGAGGCGACGGCGGTGCGGTTGGCGGAGCTGGAGTGGGAATTGGTGTCGTTTGCGCCGGTGGAAAACGGATTCGCGGCGCTGGGATTGGCGGACAAGTTCAACAGCACCGGGGCCGTGATGGAACGAGGGTGGAGTGGAGAAAACGAATGTCGCGTGCGACTGCGAGACGGCGGAGATTTCGTGGGGTGGGCGAAGCGCGAGCCGCGGGAGGTGACGTGCGATGGGGTCGAGGTTCGTGGCGAGTTCGACGCGGCGTCGGGGCGTTTGGCGTGTCGATTGGCGGAGGGCGGAGAGAGGTTGTTGGTGGTGCGCTGGTGAGGGTGGATGGAGTTGTTAGCCGGGATGAATGATGCGGCGGTTGCGTGATGGGCGGCGACGCGTTGGGTGGAGGCTCGAATCGTCATGACCCCTCGGATACACCCCCTCTTCCTCGTGTTCGGCTTGTTCGCGATGTGCGGCGCGGCACCGTTATCGCACGCCGCTTCCAACAAGCCGGGCGCGGCCAAGTCGAAGCCGAACATCCTGTTCCTGCTGTCGGATGACCACAGTTATCCGTATCTCGGAGCGTATGGGAACAAGGACGTGCGCACGCCGAATCTCGATCGGTTGGCGAAGGAAGGGCTGCGGGCGGACCGGGCGTTTGTGACGTCGCCGTCGTGCGTGCCGTCGCGGGCGTCGTTGATGAGCGGGCGATCGCCGGTGGCGGCGCGGATGGTGAGGTTTACGTCGCCGTTGCCGCCGGACGTGGTGACGTTGCCGGATGTGTTGCGGCACGAGGCGGGCTATTTCACGGGCGTGGCGGGGCGGTATCATCATCTCGACGGCCCGGAGAAGAAGTTCGCGGAGCGCACGCCGAACATCTGGCGGATGATCGGCGAGCACGAACTGCGGAGCTTCGAGCGGAGGTTCAACTATTCGCAGGAGCCGGGCGAGATGGAGGATTTCGGCGGGAAGTTGACGTCGTTTTTGGAGAAAGTGCCGGAAGGCCAGCCGTGGTTTTTCTGGCTGAATTTTTCGGATCCGCATCACGTGTGGACGCTGCGTGGACCGCAGGGGCTGCCGGATGCCTCGAAGCTCGACGTGCCGCCGTATCTGCCCGATTTGCCCGGCGTGCGTGGCGATCTGGCGCGGCACATCGCGGAGATCGAGCATCTCGACGCGGACATCGCGGACGTGCTCGAAGTGTTGCGAGCGCGGGGCTTGGACGAGAACACGCTCGTCGTGTTCATGGGGGACAACGGCATGGCTTTCCCGCACGGGAAAGGGGCGTTGCACGATCCGGGGCTCGCGGTGCCGCTGCTGGTGCGTTGGCCGGGCGTGGTGAAGCCGGGAACGAGCACGAAGGCGTTGATTTCGGGCGAGGATATTGCGCCGACGATGATCAAGGCGGCGGGGGCGAAAGCGCCGAAGGAAATGAGCGGCGTCAGTTTTCTGCCGTTGTTGCGCGGCGAGCGCGCGGAGGAGCGGCGGTATGTGTTTGCGCAGCGCGGGCCGCATGGCGGTGACGGCGGGATGCGGCCGGACACGTCGGCGGCGACGTTCGATCTGTCGCGTGCGGTGCGGTCGGATCGCTACAAGCTGATCTACAACTGCACGCCGAACGCGCCCGTGGCGCCGATCGACAGTGCGGGGCAGCCGAGCTGGAAAGAGATCACGGCGGCGCACGCGGCGGGCACGCTCGAGGCGAAGTTCGTGAAGGCGTATTTCACGCCGCGGCCGACGTATGAACTCTACGACCTCGAAAAGGATCCGGCCGAAATGAACAACGTGGCGGGCGACCCGACGTATGCGGAGATCGAGGAGGAATTGAAGCTCGCGCTCGCGGAAAAGATGACGCTCGACTGGGATTTTCTTCCGCTGCCGGTTCGATGATGCGACGACGCGGCGATTTTCAATTTATGTTCCAAACACACCCCTCCCTGTCGATTCGTCGCGGCCTGGTCGCGGCGAGCCTGGCATTTCTGGTTTTGTTGTCCGTCGCGGAAGCGCGGGATCTTTATGTCGCGCCGGGCGCGGCTGATGCCGGTGCGGGCGAAGGGAGCGAGGCCCGGCCGTTCACGTCGCTGGATCATGCCGTGAAGCAATTGGAGCCGGGCGACACATTGCTGGTGAAGGCGGGCGTCTACAAGTTGACGGAACCGCTGCGGCTCGGGCCGGGCGGTCGCGAAGGCGCGTGGGTGGTGATCAAGGCGGCGGGCGATGGCGAGGCGATCATCGACGGGGGCGATTGGAAGCACACGCCGCAGGTGAGCGCGCGTCTCGGTGGGACGGGGATGATTCATGTGGAGGGGCCGTCGTTTCTGCGAATCGAAGGGCTGACGCTAAAGAACTCGCTCGCGATGGGCATTTTTTGTCCGGGGGCCGAGTCATCACGTCGACATCGTGAACGTGAAGACGGAGCACACGTATTCGTGCGGTATTGGCGCATGGAATACACACGACATCCGCGTGCTGCATTGCACGGTGACGGACGCGAACAATCTCGAGATGCGCGATCTGGAGCAGCCGAAGCCGCGCGAGGCGCCGCACGAGGCGATCTCGCTGGGCGGCGTGAGCGATTTCGAGGTGGCCTTCAATCACATCCACGACAGCCACAAGGAAGGGATCGACGTGAAGGAGGCGTCGCGGAACGGACGGGTTCACCACAATGTCGTCCGGCGCGTGCATCGTCAGGCGCTGTATGCCGACGCGTGGTATGGGATGCTCGAAAACGTGTCGTTCGATCACAACTACGTCGAAGACTGCGAGTGGGGCGTGGTGCTTTCGTGCGAAGGCGAAGGCGCGTGGATGCGCAAGATTTGGGTGCACAACAATGTCTTCGTGCGCACGCGCGGTTCGGGCGTTTATTTCGGGCGTTGGGGGCTGGACGGCCCGCGTCGCGACATCGTGATCGCGCACAACACGCTGGTGCGAAACGGCGCGGTGGGGCACTGGGCGGGCGGAACGGGCGGAATCGATCTGCGTTCGCCGGTGGCGGAGGCGATCACGGTGGTCAACAACATCGTGGTGGACAGCGGCGCGTTTGGCATCGGCAGCGTTCAGCTGAAGGAGAACGACGACAATGCGACCGTGCGGCACGCCGAGGTGCGGGGAAATCTGGTTTTCCCGTGGGTGGCCAAGGTCGCGGAGCCGACTGATTCGACATCGCGTTACGGCGTGTCGCGGGCGTTTGCGCGGTCGGCCACGCTGGTGCAGGATCCGCGTTTCGTGGCGCCGGAAAGCGGCGATTTTCGACTGGTGGACAATTCGCCGGCGCGCGGTCGCGCGGTGGAGTTGAAAGAGGCGCTGCCGCATGCGAAGCGGGCGCGGGATCTCGGCGCCAGCGAGGATGCGCTGCAGTTTGCGCGGAAGGCGTTTAGCGCCGGAAAGAAGTGATTCGGCGGCGGGAGGGGCGGCGGGGCCGTCGGTGTTTGCGCGCGTGGGTCGGGGCGTGAAGCCCCCTCCCACCGTGGCGCGGGCTATACTTCGACCGCGGGTTGCGTGATCCGGAGGCGGATGGGGCCACCGCGCGGGAAGTGTTGCGCGGGTTCGCCGCGGAGCTGGAGTTCGACGGGAATTCCCGGCGGAGTGTCAGCTTCGAAGAGAAGGCGTTGTTCGTCCCGCCGCCACGACACGGAGATGCGGCCCGAGGGTGTTTCGACGCTGCCGCGCGCCCACGCGAGTTCGTCGCAGTGCGGCGCGAGACGAATGGCGGTCCAACCGGGTGCGGCCGGCCTGATGCCGAGCACGGTGGAAAGAAAGTCGACGGCGATCCACGAACTCCAGCCGTGGCAGTCGCTGCGCGTGGGGTTCGGATATTCCCACCACGTCGTCGTGTGATGGGCGAGCATGTCGCGCCAGGGTTGGAGAAGCTTGGTGTGAAACTCGGCGTAGTGGTCGGTTTCCTCGAGTGCGCGGGCGACGTAGAAGGACTGCATGTGTCGCGCGGGCAGGAGTTCGGGATCGCTCAGCAGCCGCGCGTAAACGCGCGTGCGTTGCTCCGGCGAGGCGGCACCGGAGACGATGGCGGCGCACTGCGTGTGTTGGGAAGTGCGGTCGTCGGCGCGATCCGGACCTTCGAGGAACAGGCCGCGCTGGTCGTCCCACGCCTCGCGTTGGACGGCGGTGCGCAGGAGATCGGGCAACGCGCGCCAGCGGTCGGCGTCGTGGGGCGAACCGGCCTGCTCGTGCAGTTGGATGGCGGCGACGAGCGCCTGGATGAAGAGGCAGGTGAGGTAGGTGGATTCTCCGGCGATGATCGCGGGTGGTTCGCCGCGGAGCCATTCGGCGGCGCGATCGACCATGTTCCAACGCGGCACTTCGCCGACAAAGCCGTCGGGGCGGAGGCGGTTGCGGAAATAAACGAGAATGCCATCGATGGCCGGAAGGCAGGAGCGCACGAACGCGACGTCACGCTGGCCGACCCAGCGCCAATAGTCGTCGAGCATGAAGATCCAGTGCAGGCAGAAAAACGGGATGGTCTGCCGCTGAATCGAAGGCACGCGCGCGCCGATCAGACCCTCGGCGTTGAGCGAGTCGCGGAAGAGACGGATGCAGCGACGGGGCAGACGGTATTCGTTGGCCAGATACAAACTGCCGAGGGCCTGAAGGCGGGTGTCGGCGATGTAGTTGAGCTGTTCAAAATACGGGCAGTCCTCGTAGGTTTCGTGGGCGCAGAGCTGCAGCGTGCGCCAGCTGACGTCCCACATCACGGCGCTTTGCGGATCGGAGGAAAGATAGCTGGCGGCAAGCTGCTGCGGATAGACGCAGCGGCGATACGTGGCGTCGGCGATCTCGCAGGGGGTGGGGCCGGGGAGGACTTCGATCTTGATGAACCAGAATGTGCGCCAGTGGAACGGCTCGAAGCGGTCGCCGCGCCCGGAGAGCACGAGGGTGTCGCGATAGCCGTGCGGTTCGCCGGCGAGGTCGTCGCGCACGTGTTTCTGCCACACGCGAGCGCCGTTCACCTCCGTCCATGTTCCCATGGCCTCGGCGTAAGTGATGCGAACCTCGCGATCGCGTCCGCCGATGAATCGAAACTCCGGATACGCGGTGGTCAGTTCGCCGGCATCGAGGACGATCGTTTCGCCGGCGCCCGCGGGGATCTTCCAGCCGGCGGGCGGATGCGCGAAGGCGTGGGGTAACGCGCGGTGTTCGCGAAGCGTGCGCGTGAAACGGTGCGGTTCCTCGGTGAGCGCGGGGACGTCGCGGGGAAACAGCGTGCGAAGGTCGGCGACGCCCCACGTGGTGCCGTGATTCAGCGGCAGGCCCGAAGGAACGGCGGGTTCCCAGTGGCGGTCGTCGTAGTCGAGTGCGGTCCAGTCGTCGTTGTCGCGCAGCCGGAAATCGACCGATTCCGTGTGGTTGAGGAAGTGCTGGGCGTTGGCGTGATACGACGTGGTGTCGGGCGTGACGGAATGATCGAGGCGGGCGCGCCACCGACCCGGCGTATCGAGCGCGGAGCAAGCGGGGGCGCTGACCAGGAATCCCGGCAGCGGGCCGTGCACCTCGCTCATGGGGGCGTTGGTGCCGAACCAGCGGACTTCGGCGGCGAGGACGTTGCGACCGGCGCGGAGGTAGGGTGCGAGGTCGTAGGTTTCGGCGTGATAGTGCTCGAGCGTGCCTTTCAGCGGGCCGCGTCCGACCGGCTGTCCATTCACCAGCAGGCGATAGCGGCTGTCGGCCGACACGTGCACCAGCAGGCGAGGAGGGATGTGGCCGAGATTGACCGTGAGTCGGAAGAGGCAGGTGGTGAGACCGTGGCCGCCGCGTTCGTGGGTCCAGGCGAAGGCGCCATCCCAGTTGACCGGGCGATCGAGCGAGACGAGTGACATGAAATTCAGGGGCAGGGCGCGAAGATGATCCGGTGGGACGACGGGCGAGTGAAGGGGCTCGCCGCGGTCTCGCGGCCCCGCGTTTCGACGTGCTTTGGTGGATACGCGGGACCGGGATGCTGCAGGATCGTTAGCGGCCGTGCCGGGCGATTGACAAGCCGGGCCGTTGACGCTCGTTGTCATCCCGATGAATCAACGGGTGACGCACCGCGATATCGGGGAGAAGACAGGCTTCGACAAATCGACGGTGTCACTGGCGTTGCGGGGCAGTCCGCGGCTGCCGGAGGAGACGCGGCGGAAGATCGTCGAGATGGCGGAAAAGATGGGTTACCGGCCGGACCCGGCGATCGCGATGTTGGCGCGGCATCGCTGGGCGAATCAGGAAACGGATCGCGGGGTGACGCTGGTGTATCTGGTGCACAAGAAGCGGCCGGAGCTCGAGCTGCAGCGCCGACATTTCGCGGGCGCGCAAAAGCGGGCGGAGGAGCGCGGTTACAATCTGGTGGAATTCGATTTGTCGCCGTATCCGAACGGCGCGGCGGCGAGCAAGGTGCTGTTCAATCGCGGCATTCGCGGTGTGATCCTGCCGACGATGCCACCGGAGGTGGACCCGGACCTGCACGATTTTCAGTGGGAGAAGTTCACGGTTGTCGGGTGCTCGATCGGGTGGCTGCGGACGCCGTTTCATATCGTGACGCCGGACAAGTTCGAAGGCGCGCGGCTCGCGTGGCAGCAGGTGGTGAAACGCGGATACCGGCGGATCGGTGCGGCGATATTTCGCCATCAGCCGGTGGCGGTGGACGATTTTGCGCGACTGGGGGCATCGTATGCCGAGCAGATGGAATTGGTGGCGGAAGCGGACCGGGTGCCGTTTTTGCTGTGTCCGCCGAGCGATCGCGAGGCGTTCCTCGCCTGGGTGAAGAAGTATCGGCCGGACGCGATCATTTCGCTGATTGCGGCGAAACCGTATCGCTGGCTCACCGAGGCGGGGTATCGCGTGCCGGAAGACATCGGGCTCGCGTCGCTCCACGCCTGGCCGCACGAGACGTATTCCGGAGTGAGCTTGCAGACCGAATTGATTGCGCGGAGCGCGGTGGATTTTCTCATCGCCCAAATGCTCGACAACAACTGGGGCGTGCCCAACGCGCAGCAGGTGCTGCTGCTCGAGCCGGAGTGGCATGAAGGAACGACCTTGCTGGCGCGAGCGCCGGAGCGGACGAAACGGGCCGCGGCGCGCTCGAAGTCGTCCGCGTCTCGGGTGACGAAGAAGTCCAAGGCGGCCCGAGCGCGCGAGTGAGGCAGCAGGCCGTGGATCGATGAAGCGACGGGTCACGCAGCAAGATATCGGGCGTCGGCTCGGGCTGAGCAAAACGACCGTCTCTCTGGCGCTGCGCAATCATCCGGGCATCGCCAAGGCGACGCGGAGCGAGGTGCGGAAGATGGCGGAGAAACTGGGCTACCGGCCCGATCCGGCGCTCGCGACCCTCGCGCGGCAGCGGTGGGCGGGACACGAGACGGGCAGTGGCGCGGCGCTGGCGTATCTGGTCGACAGCCGAATGGAGAATCACGACACGCATCGCCGATTCCTGGCCTCGGCCAAGCAGCGGGCGGAGGAGCGAGGTTATATTCTGAACGATTTCGATCTCGCGGATTACGCGACGATCGGAGCGGCGAGTCGCGTGCTGCATCACCGCGGGATCCGCGGCCTGATGGTGCCGCAGTTCGCCAACATCGAAGGCCCGAGCATTCTCGAACTTCCGGCGGAGAAGTTCACGGTCGTGTGTTTGGACGTGGGGTGGGTGGAGGTGCCGTTTCACACCATCGCGCCGGATACATTTCAGGCGACGCGCGTGGTCTGGCGCACCGTGATCGATCGCGGCTATCGCCGGGTGGGCGGCGCGATTTTGTCGCACCAACCGCGGGCGTTCGATGACGCCGCGCGCTTGGGGGCATCGCTGGCGTCGCAGCAGGATTGGTTGCGCGCTTCGGAGCGAATCCCGCTGCTCACGAGCGATCATCGCGATCGCGACAGCTTCGTGCGATGGCTCGACCGCCACAAACCGGAGGTCGTGATCGGTTTCATCTCGCGAGTCCACGAATGGATTTTGTCGACGGGCCGACGTGTGCCGGGCGATGTGGCGTTCGCCGGCCTCGGCGTGGTGGTGGCGGAGTCGCCCGAGCTGACGGGCGTCGAACGCGAGACAAGCAGCATCGGTAGTGTCGGAGTGGATGCGCTCGTCGCGGCGATGAACGAGGACGAGTGGGGCGTGCCCAACGTGCAGCGCAAGCTCCTCATCGAGCCGCAGTGGCACGAAGGTTTGACGCTGCCGGACCGCCGTCGCTGACCCGACGTTACGTTCCGTTCGCACGCTGATTGGCGGCTGGACGGTGACAAATCTAAACAGGATCAGATTTCGCGTCGTTGGCGGGGAATAGGAGGCGACCTACGTGAAGGAATCGGCAGGCGGCTTTCCTGCCGAAGCACACCAAACCCCGTCCCCGCACTATGAACACCTCCCATCCTCCGCACCGGCTCCGCAGCTGGAGCGCAGTCGCACTTGCCGCGACCGCCCTGAATCTGACCTCCTTCGCGCAATCCGCCGCGAACGACTCCGGCGCTCGTGACCAAGACATCGTCGAACTCTCCACCTTTGTGGTGAGCAGTCAAAAAGACCAGGGATACGCGGCCGCGAGCACGCTCGCCGGCAGTCGTCTCAACACCGATCTGAAAGACCTCGCGGCGCCGATCTCGGTGTTCACGAAAGAGCTGCTCGACGATCTGGGAGCGGTGACGGTGAACGATGCGCTCGAGTTCGCGGTCAACACCGTGACCGATTACGACACGACCGGAAACGGCATCATCGAAAACAATTTCCAGACGCGCATGCGCGGCATCTCGGGCGCAGGCCGGGCGCGCAATTACATGGCGACGGGCCTGAACGTCGATTTCTACAACACCGAGCGACTCGATTTCTCGCGCGGCCCGAACTCGGTGCTCTTCGGCATCGGCTCGCCCGCGGGTATCATCAACTCGACGACCAAGAGCGCNCGGACGGATCGCGATTTCGGTTCGGTGCAGTTGTCGGCGGGAAGTTTCGGCGAACGCCGGGCGTCGCTCGATTACAACCAAACGCTGGGCGACAAGGCCGCGGTGCGCGTGAATGCCTTGTGGCAGGAGAAAGAGGGCTACCGTGATTTCGAATTTCAGGACAAGAAGGGAGGGGCGATCGCCGGCACGTGGCGGCCGTTTCAGAAGACCACGGTTCGCTTCGAAGCGGAGCGGATGGAGATTTCGGAAAACCGGGCGCGTCCGTGGACGCCGTTCGAAGCTTATCTCGGTTGGGAACTCGCCGGCTCGCCGGGTGCCCACACGGCGACGACCTGGGGCACGGCTCCGGCTGGGACGGTGAACGCCGCGGGCGGGGCGATCGTTTTCATGTCGGATGGCGTATGGGCGGACCAGTTCGTGTGGAATGCCGGCACGCAGCAGTTTCGCTGGTCGGACGGTGCCACGCCGACGATCCCGGGTTTGAACACTCCGCCGAATGTCCTCGATTTCAGCGTGGTGCCGCGCAACGCGAATCCGCTCGGCGCCGGCGCGCGCAGCGATTCGGACGCGAAGGTGGGCGGCGTGTTCATTGAGCAGCAGATCGGGCGGAATCTCTTCATCGAACTTGCGGCGTCCGGTGAGTATGAGCAGCGGGATATTGTTTCGCCGATGAACTTCGGGACGTATCGGGTGCGCAAGGACGCGAACGCCTACCTGCCGACCTTCGATGCCAACGGCGTTCAAACCGGAATGACGCAAAACCCCAATTTCGGGAAGACGGTGCTCATCTCGAACGGGGGCTTCGGCCAGGACAGCCATATCTGGCGGAAGTATTTTCGCGAGGAACGCCGCGCGACGGCGGCCTACACGCTCAACTTCGAGGAACTGCTGGAGAGCTCGCGCTGGGCCCGCATTCTGGGCCATCATCGGCTCGCCGCCCTGTATTCGGAAAAAGGTTACGAGAGCGAGCGTCGCACCGGGCGCTGGGTGAACATCCATTCGACGCGGGCGCAGCCGGCGTATTTCCACAATGACAACCGCATTTTCTGGGGCAACTACTACGATCCGTTCGCGGCGAACGAGGTGGACCGCGGCATGGGCGATCCCTTCGAGGCGCTGGCGTCGGCGGGCGTCCGCCCGATGGCGAACCGGCCCGGAGCCATGGTGCAGCCGTCGCTCGAGAACCGCATCTGGGAGTGGAGCCGCAACGAGACGCAGACCTCGATGTTCGCGATGCAAAATTATCTGTGGGACGATCGCATTGTCGGACTCTTCGGCTGGAGGACGGACGAGGAGGATCTTTATAATTCCACGCCGGCGACGGAGCCGGGCACGACGGCGGTGCGGGGCTTTCAGCGCAGCGGGCTGCTCCGCTCGGTGAAGGGCGACACCTTCACGCGCGGCGTGGTCTTCCACGTGCTGCCGAACCGGTTGTCGCTCTACTACAATCGCGCGAATAATTTTCAGGACAACGGCGCCGACGAAGTCATCGGGCCGATCGGCAATCTCACCTCGATCGGCAATCGTTCCGGCGAAGGCACGGATGCGGGCGTGAAGTTCTGGCTGTTTGATGGCAAGATCGGCGCGTCGCTCGGGTGGTATGAGACGGCGGACGCGAATCAGAACGTGGCGATGGATGGAAACTTCTTCGTTTGGTCGGAAGCGATCTGGAGCGCGATCGGACAGACGGTGGACCTCGGTGGACGCGACACGCGCAGCCTGCGGAGCGAGGGCTACGAGTTTGAGCTTACCGCCAATCCCACGCCGCAGATCACGCTCACGTTTAACTTCAAAAATGCGGAAACGGTCAGCAGCCGACTCTTCCCGTGGGGTAAGAAGTATCTGGCGGAAAATCGGGCGACCTGGCTCGCGGCCGACCAAAGCATTCCGATCGAACAGCCAGGTGTGCCGGCGGGCTCGACGGTGGGCAGCCTGATTCAGGCGCTCGACGATCTGATGGTGGTGCTCACGGCGCCGGAAGGACGTTCGCCGTTTCAGGATCGCGAAACCACGGCGAATTTCTTTGGTCGCTACAGCTTCAGTAATGACGGGCCGCTCAAGGGCCTCGCGTTTGGCGCCGGCGTGCAATATCGCGGAAAATCGCTGATCGCGTATCGCACGGTGACGGACGAACAACCGGTGTATGCACCGGATTACTTCCTCGGGAACGCGATGATCTCCTATCATCGCAAGCTCAACGAGCGCTTCCGGCTGAAGGTGCAGTTCAATATCGACAACCTCTTCGACTTGCAGGATCCGCAACCCGTGGCGGGAGCGGAGCCGTCCGGCGCGGTTCGTCAGACCTTCGAGGATCGCGGGCTCTTGCGTGATGGTGTGGCTTACACGATCTATCTGCCGGTTCCGCGCACGTATCGGCTCACGGCCACGCTTAGCTTTTAGTCAATGATGAAGGAAAACGAACAGCATCGTGGACGCGTCTGGGCGGAGGGTTGCCGCTGGTCGTCCACGTGGGTTGGGTGCGTTTTCCTTCTCTTGATAGCGCTCACGCCCGTGGCGACGGCAGCGTTGCCACGGCTCGCGGTGAGCGAGAACGGGCGCTTCCTCGTAGCGGAGGAAAGCGTCCCGTTCTTCTATCTTGGAGATACCGCATGGCAGATGCTGTATCGCATGGATCGCGGGGAGATCGATCGCTACCTCGACGATCGGGCGGCGAAGCGTTTCACGGTGGTGCAATGCGTGATCCTCGGGGAACTCGATGGACTGGAGACGCCGAATCGCGAGGGGCACTTGCCGCTGCATGCGCTAAATCCCGCGCGGCCGAACGAAGCGTTTTTCGAGTTGGTGGACTACACCCTGCAACAAGCGGAAGAGCGCGGGCTCTACGTGGCGTTGTTGCCGACATGGGGATCGCACGTGGAGGACAAGCCTCACCCACGGTTCAAGAACTACCATCCGTTCAATGCCGAGAATGCGCGCGAGTATGGCGAATTTCTCGGACGGCGGTATCGCGAGCGGAGCAACGTGATCTGGATGCTTGGGGGCGATCGCAGTCCCGTCGGCCATGAAGACATCTGGAACGCGCTGGCCGCGGGTATTCGGAAGCACGATACGCGCTCGCTGATGACGTATCACTGCCAGGGCTACGCGTCGGCCGCGCGCTACTGGCGGGATGCGCCCTGGTTGGACTTGAATCTGATCCAGTCGGGCCATGCGCGGTTTTCGACGCGCAACTGGCAGATGATCGAGCGCGAGTATGGCGCGCAGCCGGTCCGGCCGGTGTTCGACGCGGAACCGGCTTACGAAGATCATCCGGCGGCGTTTGATCCGGCGAACCCGCGTTTCACGGATTACGACGTGCGGAAGGCGGCGTATTGGGCGGTGTTCGCGGGAGCGTTTGGACATGCTTACGGCCATCACAGCGTGTGGCAGGTGTATCGGCCGGGGCAGGACACGCCGATTCTCGCCCCGTCGACGAGTTGGAGCGAGGTGTTGAACGCACCGGGCGCCGGGCAGATGCAGCACCTGCGGGCGTTGATCGAGTCGCGACCGTTTTTATCGCGGATTCCCGATCAAAGCCTCGTGAAAGATCTCGGCATGGACACCGATCACGTGCAGGTGACGCGCGACGGCAGCGTCGGGCGGAAGGATGCGACGACGGTCATGGTTTATCTGCCGATCTCACGAGACCTCGAGATCGACACGTCTGTGGTTGCGGGTGAGCGCTTGCGGGCGTGGTGGTTTGATCCGCGGACGGGCGAAGCGCGGTTGATTGGCGAGACGGATAATACCGGTCGTTACCGACGGCCTGAGGAGCAGCGCGTGCAGGCGGACTGGGGTGGGCCGGACTGGGTGTTGGTGATCGACGATGCGGCTGCCGGATACCCGCCGCCCGGACGGGCGGCGGCGCGGGATTAGGCCGCGATTCCCTAGTCGCTCATAAAAAAAACGGGGTGTGCCTCCGGCGGGCGGCTGACGCTGCACACTAACAGGATTGCTTTGTTGTGCATCCGGACGAATAGGAAGTCGGTGGTCTTGAATGCCCCGTGACGTAGTTTCCCCTCCAGAGACACTAACACCGTGATACTTTTTACCCCTAAGGTTAATGGCTCCGCAATTTATGACGGGGCACGGCCGCCGCGTTTCTCACTTCTGCGTTCACGGAGGGTGGTGCGATGAGGAAGATCCTGACGCAACAGCCGAAAGTGTCGTGGCTCGCGGTCACGGTGATCCTGCTGCCCTGGATGTGCTACGAGGTGCATAACCAGCTCAGCAAATCGGCGATGGTGTTCTCGCTGCGGAAGTTCACGAACGATCCGGCGCTCATCGGTTTCATCACGAGCCTGAATTTCGCGTGCGGGTTGCTGACCGGATCGATCGGCTCGCTGGTGAGCGATCGTATCTGGACGCGTTACGGGCGGAGGCGGCCGTTTCTCGTGATTGGATTCTTGTCGGCGGGAGTCATCTCACTGTTTCTGCCGCACATCTCGTTTCTGTGGGGCTTCGCCGCGAGTGTGCTCGTTTACCAACTGGCGTTTCACCTGGTGCACCCCTACGAGCCGTTGACAATGGAGGTGGTCCCTCCGGCGCAGCGCGGACGGGCCGGTGCGATCCGCCAATGGATCCAGAGCGGATTCTTCATCTTCTTTTTCTACGTCTTGATCGGTCAATTCGACCGCACGTATGCGTTGCCGGGCGGGTTCACGTTTACGGGCGAAACGCTGATTTACGTGATCAACGCGCTGATTCTGATCGGTGCGGCGGCGCTCTTGTGGTGGTGCGTCGAGGAGGTGAAGCCGCCAGGGGCGGAGGCGTTGCGGCTGCGCGAGGTGCAGATCTGGAGCCTTTTGAAGGGGCTGCTTTCGCGCGAGCTCCTGCCGCTGTTCGGGCTCGGCTATGTCGTGATGAACCTCTGGGTGGGGCTCGAGCAATTCGAGCCGCTGCTCGTGACGGACCAGTGGGGATATTCAAAAGCCGAATACGGCGAAATCATGAGCTACGGCATGTTGATCGCCCTCATGGTCGTGCCGCTGGGCGGATGGGCGTCGGACAAATTCGACCGGCTGGTGCTGCTCAAGATCGGCCTGGCGGTGGTGCTCGGGCTGAAGGTGTTTTTCTACATCTACGCCGAATACATCGCGCCGAACGCGCTGCCGCCGTTTCACATGGTGATTTTGCTCGGGTTGATCCGCGGCGCGGTGGCGAAGATCATGATCGTGGCGGCGGTGCCGCTCCTCTTCGACTATGTGTCCACGAATCGTCTCGGCACGCTCTCGTGCGGGCTCGCGATCGTGTTCGGCCTCGTGAATTTCGTGCAGGCCAACTCGATGGGCCTGTGGATTTCGTTCAGTTCGGGCTGGCTCTATGGTCTGCCGGAAGGCCGCTACAACTACATGGCCGCTTACCACTACCTTTTCATCATGGGGCTGGTTGGAATGGGCTACCTGTATCTGTTTGCCCACTGGGAAAAGACCGGGTTCGTGAAACGGCGTCCGAAAGCGGTGGCGTCCGCGCCGGCCAAATCCGAGACCGATTCGGCCGAGCAGGTGGAAGCGGAGTAAGGAATCGCCGATCGTGGCGTGCAGAAGGACGCCACGAAGTGGCGCGGTTTATCGCGTGCGGATCGTGACTCGCGGTTCGAGATGCGCGAACGTCGGACCGGGGCGGACGTCATGCGCGAGCCCCGCCGGCAATTCGACATCGAGATAGAACGTCTGGTTTTCGATCCGCCATTCGACGACGATGTCGCCCTTCGGATGCGGATGGATGCCTCGCGCGTGCGTGAGGCTGGCGGCGCGAGGGATGACGGTGACGCGGCCAGGTTTCGTTTCGATGCCGAGCACCGTGCGATGGAAGTAGACGCTCGGGCCGGCCGACCAGCCGTGGCACTGGCTGTCTTCCTTGCGAAGTCCGCGATAAAACGCCTCCCACAGGCACCAGGCGCCGTGTTCGCGTTGGAGTCCCCAAAAACGGCGAATGGTGTTTTCCGCGTCTTCGTGAAGTCCGCGATCGGCCAGCATCTCGAGCACGTAGTGAAGGAAGTAGAGCTCGATATGGCCGCCGCGACGGTGGCAACGACCGGGATCGGCCGCGGCCTTTTCGATTGCGGAACGCACCGCGGCGAGCGCACCCGCTTCCTGCTCCGGCGAAGCGATGCGGTAGAGGAGGGCGAGCGTGTTCGCGTGAGCGGCAGGGGTGTCGACGAAGACACCGTGGCGCAGACAGGGAGCGAAGGCCTTGCGTTGCGCGTCCCACAACACCTCGCGAAACGCCGCGGCGACGCTCTCGCGTTCGCGACGGAAGGCGGCGGCGCGCTCGCTTTGGCCGAGGACTTCGGCGAGTTCCGCGCTCGCTTGCAGCGCGCCGACGCGGAACGCGTTGAGGATCCCATTCGCGTCGCCCTCGATCGACGCCTCGGTCGCGCCCCAATCGCCGAATACGTTCATCCCGTCCGCGGTCCAGAGTCCGCGCGGACCGGAGCGCCATGTGGCACTGGACCAGATGCGTTCGACCGTGGGCCAAAGTTCTTCGGCGAAGGCGCGGTCTCCCGTGTGGGTGACGTAGTCGCGCAGGATGACGATCCACAGCAGGGTGTAGTCGGCGTGGTAGCGCCGGAACCACGCCGGCACCACGGCCCGAAGTTGCCCGTCGGGCAACTGACCCTGGGACCACATGCGGAGCGCGCGCACGATGTGCGTCGTATCCCGCGTCCAAATACGATGGGCGAGATACTCCACGAGCACATCGCCGATGTAGAGTCCCTGTTCGCGCCAGGGGTCGACCCAGCCGTCGGTGAGACTTGCTTCGAGCGTCGCGACGCCGGCGTCCCACGACCAGTTGAACACCTCGTCGTTGCACGAGAACGTCCCGCTGGCGGGCACCGGCACGAGCGTGTTGCGCAGGCCGACGCGACGGACGGTGACAGGACCGTTCGAGCGAACGGAAAGTTGGACGTAGCGGCCGCCGCGGGCGTGAAAACCTTCCCAGCGATTCAGGCCCGGGCGGAGATGAACGCGGTCGACGGGGTTGATGCCGGTGTTGGGCCGGAACATCCGGACGGAGCCGTTGGTTTGCAGCAGTTCCTCGTTGGCGACGTCCATCACGCCGCCGGCGGGGGCGTCGATTTCCAGCGAGACATGTCCGATGAATTCCCGGCCGAAATCGTAAACGACCATGCCTTCGCCGGCCGCGCTGAGTGGAAGCTCGAGCGGCGCGATGTCGCGCGGGCGATCGACGGTCGTGGCGACGGGTTGGTCCCATGCGATCTCGCGCGAGGGAAACGAGGTGTGGACCAGGCCGCTATCGAAGAATTCGCCGAGTCGCTCGAGATCGGCTTCGCTCGATGGCACCGAATCCCGAAACGAAGGGAGCCGCTCGGAGGGCATCAACGAGCTGAAGCGGATGCGATTTTCCGGCGCGTCGGAGCGCGGGTGCGACGCGAGGCGGAGTGTGACTTCGCGTGGCCACCCCACGACGATGCCGAGGGTGCGCGCCAGCGGAGGGAATTCTCCGTAAACGAGATTCCATCCCGCGCGTAGCTCGACCGCGAAGCGCGCTTCGAGCGGGCGTTCGGGCGAGAGAGGTTGCGCGAGCATCCGGCCGTTGAGCCAGATNTCGCCNGGNGTGACGGAGAGGTGCGTGCTGGTGGCGGCAGATGCATGCAACCACATCGCGCATGCGAAGCGCTGTCCGCGTTCGGGCAGTTCGGAGACCGGAAGGCTTCGGTTGGCCGAAACGCGGGTGAGCGGACTGGCCAGCGGGGCCAGGGTCACGATCCGCTGAGGTATCCACAAATCGAACACGGGGCGGGGCACCGAGCGCGGTGTCACTTTTCCCCAGGCTTTGCGATCAGCGACAACCGGCTCCTGCCAGCCGGGAGCCCTGCGGATCGACGACGCGACCGTCGGATCGNAGACGCGAGAGATCGACGATTTCGACCGGTCCTTGCGCAAAGCTGAACGGCGGCGCTTCCGGCGACCACGCGTTCGGCGCGCCGCGACGCGCCACTTGCCGGGAGTGGCAAAGTCGGCCAGCGAGGTGGAATCCGCTGCGCGGGCTTCGCCCCAGGCGATGAAACCGCCGCGGGATGGCTCCGCTTGAAACGAGGTGTCGCCGCGCGAGTTGACCTCGACCGAGACCTCGTTGTCACCGACGCGCAGCCAGGGCGTGAGATCGATGGAATCGTATTCGGGATAGTCGACGAGGAACGCCGCCGGACCGTAGCTCACGATTTCGCCGTTGACGCGCAGGCGGTAGCGGGTGTCGGCGAAGAGATGGAACCAGGCGTCGGTCGGTTTCTGCTCCAACGCAAAGGCCAGATGAAAATGCACGAAGACATTTCGGCCCAGGCCGTTCTCGTCGCACCAGATCGGTTGGGCGAGGCGTTCGTCAAGTGCACCGGAGGGCTTGGGCGGCTCTGCTGCGGGCAGCCCGATCGTCGCGAATCCGGCCATTCGGAGAAAATCGCGACGACTAAAACGCATGCGCATGAAGGGGGAGGGAAACGGAGTGCCGTGTCCGCGGGATCATTGGGCCGCCTCGCTGTTGTCCCAGATAAGTCGATACATCCGGATTCGCGCGCCGGTCTCGTCGCGGGAGGAGGTCACGTAGTCGCGTCCATCGGGACCGACCACGAGCTCCGGCGCGGTGAGCGGGAGTTTGGCGATGAATTTGTTGATCATGTAGCCGCGGCCGAAATCGAGCGGGTCGCGGCTGCGATAGACGTAGGTGCCGTCGCCGGCGGCGGTGCGGAAAAGATAATACCAGCCGTCGCGTTGAACCACGATGGGCGATTCGTGAGTGTCCGCGCGGCGTCCGCCGGCGGGTTCGTAATCTTCGTGCACGATTTTCGGCGACGACCATTCGAGCAGGTCGAGCGAGGTGCGGACGTAAACGGCGGAATTTTTTTCGTCTCCGTCGTAGTGGCCCGTGTAGTAGCAGTGCCAGGTGTCGCCGAAGCGGACGAGAAACGGATCGCGAGCCGCACCCGGTCCGGAGAACACCTGCGAGTGTCCGTCGGCGTTGCGATAAGCAGCCCAGGCACGGCCGTCGGCCGAAACGCTGGCGACGATCCGACGCTCTTCGCCGCGGCCGTCGGCCTCCGCGGATTCGCTATGAAGGCGCCACCAGCGGCCGTCGTGTTGCGCGACCACGGGCGAGCGGAGCGATGCGCGACCTTCTTTCGAATCCGTGAGCTCTCCGGTCCATCGCCACGCGCTATCCGAGAAAAAGTCCGTCGATTCCCAATGTCCGAGCACGTCCCCTCGCGCGGTGTCGCGAATCGCAGCCCACAGGTGCCAGGTGCCATGGGCGTCGGCGAAGAGGGTGTGTTCGGCGACGGCCGCGTTCGCGCTGCGCAGTTCCGGCGGAAGCTCCGGGGTGGTGGCGAGCAGAAGCGTTTCGGGGGCGAGCGACGGTTTCAGCGGACGCGAGGCGGGCTGCGTGTTCGTGACGGAGGCGGCGTCAGCGTCGTCGAGGGTCGTTTCGGTCCAGCCGAGTCGTGCGACGCGAATACCGTCGAGGCCGGGATTCAACGCCGCGACGTAGTCGTTGCCCTGATACTCGAAAATTTCGGGAGCGGCGATGGGCAGCGTGCCGACGTGATAGACGTCCGAATCGATGCCGAACTTGTAAGGCGACTTGGAGCGGTAGATGTGCGTGCGGTTGTTGGCGCCGTAAACTTCGGTGCGGAAGAGGTAATACCAGCCGTGGCGGAAGATCACTTGCGGGCATTCGGCGTTGTAGCCGCCGCTGCCGGCCTGGCCCTCGGAGTTAACGATGAACTCGCGGCTCCAGGCGCCGAAGAGCGAATCGGTTTCGGCCACCTTCACGAAGACGGCGGCGTAATGTTTGCCGGTCGGATCCGGCGTGGAGCCACCATAGTAGCCGTGCCATTTGTCGTGTATCCGCGTCAGCATGATGTCGCGTCCATAGGTGCCGGGATCGGGGCCGAAGATCCGCGCGGAGCCGTCGGGGGCGAGTTGGCGGGTGAACTGTTTTCCGTCGTCGCTGACCTGCGCGTGGAAGCCGGCGCTGTGATAGAACATCACGTAACGACCGCCTTCTTCGACGACGTGCGGCGCGCCGATGCGGCCTTCGAACTCGCCGACCGACGGATCGGCTTTCTGCGCGATGCCCATCGGTGTCCAATCGCGTTGGGTGAGTTCGCGACCTTCCCAGCGGAAGAGCACGCGGGTGTTTTTCGGATCGGACGTGTAACGGATACACGACCACAACTGCCACGTGCCGTCGCGGGCCTGCCAGATGGCAAAGTCGACCGGTTGCTGGCGCGGACTGTTCAACGGCCCGAGATCGGGTTGGCCGGCGACCTGCCACCAATCGCCTTCAATCGTGGGCACCATGACGGGTTCGTTGGCGAGGCTGACACTGAGCGTGGCGGCGGTGCAGAGGGCGGAAAGAAGTCGGGTAAGCATAAGCAGAGGGCTTGGGGGCCACGGGCCCGGTTTCGGAGTGGGGCGAGCGTTGCAAAGATCGATGCTCGTGCAAGGGGTGTCGGGTTCATCCGGACGAATCCGTTCGTGGTTGTTCGCCGATCGGGAAGCTGGCTGAGTGAAGTTCGCGCCCCCAACCCCTGCCGCCCATGCGCCTTTCCATGATCGTGAATCCGCTCACGGAGCGGAATCTTCAACTCGCCGCACAAGTCGGCGTCGAAGAACTCGTGCTGCCGTATCCCGGACTCGAATTGATGCAGTTGCGCGAGACCAAGCGCCGCGTGGAATCGTTCGGCATCAAGCTCACGCACATCGAGCGAAAGATCCCGCACCTCGCTTTCGTTCACGACCTGCCCGGGCGTGATGCGCAGGTCGAAGGATTCAAGACGCTGATCCGAAACATGGCGGAAGCGGAAATGACCGTGCTGTGCTACAACTGGATGCCGGCCGAAGACTGGCAGCGCACGAGTGCCGAAGTGCTCGAGCGCGGTGGCGCGAAGGTGACGGAGTTCAACCTGCGCAATGTCGGGCGAAACGTGACCGATGCGGACGGACGTCCGACTCAGCCGACGCCGGCGGCGAAGTTGTGGGAAAACTTGAAACGTTTTCTGGAGGAAGTCGTGCCGGTCGCCGAAGACGCGGGTATCAAGCTTGCACTACATCCGGACGACCCGCCGCTGCCGGCGGTGAACGGACAGGATCAGATCATCATCTCGAACGAGGCGTTTCGTCGCGTGGTCGATCTGGTGCCGAGCAGGGCGAACGGGATTTGTTACTGCGTGGGATCGTTTTCGCCGGCGGGCGTCGATCTGCTGGGCGGGATCCGTTCGCTGGCGGACAAGATCTTCTTCTTTCACGCGCGCAATGTGCGAGGCACGGCGGAGCACTTCGTCGAGACGTGGCACGACAACGGCCAGATCGACATGGCGGCGGTGTTTCGCACGTTGAAGGAAATCGGCTATCGCGGGACGGTGCGACCGGACCATGCGCCATCAATGGCGGGCGAAACGAACGAGACGCCGGGGTATGAGATGCTCGGGCGGTTGTTTGCGGCGGGTTATCTGCGCGGGCTGATGCACGCGGTGCAGGGTGAACCGGAGCGAAGCGCGTGAAGTCTTGTGTATCCAGAAAAACACTCGCGCGTGGCGATCGGGTGGTGGGACCGCAGCGCTTCGGAATCACGAATAGAATTCGGTGATGCACTGGCTCGATNGGACNGTCTTGGGACTCTATTTCGCGGCGGTGCTGTATTTCGGCGTGATCGTGGGCGGGCGACGCACGAAGACGTTGGGAGATTTCCTCGTGGCCGGNGGCAAGTGGGGGCCGTGGGTGTCGTTCATCTTCGTTTTTGCGTCGGCGATCGCGGGCAACGAAGCGGTGGTCGTGGCGCGCGGCGGTTATGAAGGCGGGCTGTCGGGGGTGTGGTATTGGTGGAGTTTTCTTTTCGCGACGCCGATCTACTACGCGTTCGCGACCTACTATCGCCGCGCGCGTGTTTACAACGCGGCCGAGTTCATCGCGATGCGCTATGGAGAGCGTCTGGCGGGGTTTTAGTGGTTTCGTCGCGGGAACGCTCTGCGTGCTGTTCATCGGCATGTTTTTGCTCGCCGTGGGAAAGATCCTCGCGGGGATGATGCCGATCTTCGGTGACCCCGCGGCGAACGTGCAGTTTCACGTTTGGCTGATCGCGCTCGTGGTGGGCATCTACGTTTGCGCGGGCGGGATGATGTCGACGTTGATCAACGATATTTTCCAGGGATTGATGTGTCTGTTCATCCTCGGCTTCGTCGGGCTGCCGTTTTTGTGGAAGGAGTCGGGCGGACTGCCGGCGTTGCGCGCGCTGCCGGATGAGACGTGGAACATGACCTCGCCGGCGATGGGCTTGGAAACGGTGATCGCACTCAATCTGGCGGCGTTGGTCGGCGGAATCGCCGCGCCGTGGATCTACAACTGGATCGCCGTGTCGCGGGACGAGCGTGCGGCGACGCAATGCGGTTGGGGACATTTGTGGAAGCGTGTCATCACGCTGCTTTTCGCACTCTACGGCATTCAGTTTCTGATTTATCAGCAAAACGTGCTGAGCGTCGAAGCGCCGGAACTCGCCGCGGCGCTTCACGCCGATCCGGAGCTCGGGTGGGGGATCGTGATGCAGCGGATTCTGCCGCCGATGTTCATCGGACTTTTGCTCGCGAGTTTCTTCGCGGCGGCGATGTCGAGCGCGGGAACGTATGCCACGACCTCGTCGGCGATGTTCGTCGATTTCATCTACCGACGCTTCATCGCGAAAGGCCGGCCCGCGTCGGAATATCTGAAAGCGGCGCGGATCTGGGTGGGCGCGTCGATCTTGTTCGCGGCGCTGTCCACGCTGTGGCTGTCCTCGATTTCCCAATACATCAAACTCGCGTTCAACCTGCTGAGTTTCCTCGGCGTGCCGATCTACTTTGCGGTGTTGTGGCGGCGCTCGAACCGGCTCGGCGCGTGGTGCGCGCTCCTGGCGGGCGCGGCGGCGTATCTCGCGGTGTCGGTGGCGACGGCGGTGTCGCAGGAGGTGAGCTGGCTCGTCGCCGCGGAGCGTTCGTTCGCGACCACCGTTTTCGTTTCCACGGGGGCGTCGCTGCTGGGCATGCTGGTCGGCACGTGGATGGGACGCCCGGAGAACGACACGATGTTGCGTCGGTTTCACGTGATCCTGAACACGCCCGTCGGCGAGGAAGCGCGGCTGGTGCGCGCCGGCATCAAGCTGCCGGCGCTCGTCGACGCGGGGCTGGTCAAACCGGGGGCGGAATCGATCGACGTGGAAGAACTGCGACGGCTGGATGCGCGCGATGCGCAGGACAAGATTTTCGGACCGCAAAGCGCGCTCGAGCTGAGGCACGAGCGGAAACTGCCCTGGTATTATCCCGGGATGCTGCGGATCGTGTTCGCCTCGGTCGGACTCGTGGTCGCCACGTGGCTCGGCACGCGCTGGCTGTTCGTGTGGTAAGGCGCGCCTGTTTGGCGGGCGGACGAGCGCGCCTCGCGCGCGGGCTCCAGGTCTGTATCCAGAAAACTACGACGTGAGTGGCGGTTGGTGGACCGATTTGGCCCGATTGTTCAACCGGACGAATTGCTGGGCGATTGAGACGCGCGCAAGTTGAGCGACACTCCGCCGCATGCCCCTTCCGCACGGCGCGCCTCGATCGCCGAGGTCGTTCTCGCGGAGCCTCAAACGATCGCCCTTCTGCAGCTGCCCGTCGCTTGATCCCCAACGTTTTCGCACTGCGCGTCCGCTACAACGCGAGTGCTTTTACCAACCCAGAGCACAACCCCATGTATCAAACCAGACATCCTGACCGGATTGCACAAACCCGGTTGTTCGCGACCAGGCGGACTCCCTTGTCCGCCTGGTTGGCCGCCGCTGTTGGCCTCGGCTCCCTTCATGCGCAGTCCGCCGCTCCGTCGTCGGCCGCTGCTCAAGAGGACGAGGTGATCATCTTGTCTCCGTTCACCGTTTCGTCCGAACGCGACCGCGGTTATCAGGCGGCCGACACGTTGGCCGGCACCCGCATCCGCACGGATCTCGCCGACGTCGGCTCGGCGATCTCGGTCGTCACGAAGGAATTTCTCCAGGACATCGGCGCCACCGACAACGAATCGCTGCTCGCCTATGTGGTCGGCACCGAAGTCGGCGGTCCTCGTGGTAATTTCTCCGGCGCAAGCATCGGGTCGGAGCGCACGGAGGAGCAGAACGGTTTCGGCAATCCCAACGCCAACACCCGCGTGCGCGGTCTCACTGCGGCGGACAACACGCGCAACTACTTCCTCACGGACGTGCCGTGGGATGGCTACAACGTCACGCCGCGTCCGACCTGCAACGCGGNCCGAACGCCATTCTCTTCGGTCTCGGCAGCCCGGCCGGCGTGGTCAACGCCACGACCGATCAGGCCAACGTGAACCGCACGTCGGGCACGGTCGAGCTGCGCTACGATCAGTTTGGCACCAAGCGCGCGTCGTTGAATTACAATCACGTGCTGATCCCGCAAGAACTCGCGGTCCGCGTCGCGCTGCTCGGCGATCACCAGAAATTCCGCCAGGATCCGGCGTATGAGGACGACGAGCGCGTGTATGGCGCGGTGACCTATCGCCCGGGCTTCCTCAACAACCGTTCCACCACGCTGCAGATCTCCGCGAACTTCGAACACGGCGAGATCAACAGCAACCGGCCTCGGTTCGTCGCGCCGATCGACCAGATCACGCCGTTCTTCGTCCCGCGCTCCGAGGGCGGGCAGGGGGGACAGACCGTCAACCCGTATTTGTTCAACAACTCCACGACCGATCCGAACTACAATCCGTGGCTCGCGCCGATCTTCGAGAACGGCCCGCGCTATGTATTCAACAGTTCAGGACAGGCGCCGCATTTCATCGTGCCGCAAGTTATCGCGCACGGCGCGCTCGATTCGGCCGGCCGCCGGATCGGCATCGACCGGCTCCCGAACGGCAACATCGTCGGCGCGGCGTCCAACTCGATTTGGGGCCGCGCGGCCAACTCGTTCTGGATCGAAAACTCCGCGGCCTACGCGCAAGGCGAGCAACTGCCGTTCTACGCCATCGGCGCCTACGACGCGAAAGCGATCACCGACCCGCGCATCTTCGATTTCTACAACAAGCTGCTCGACGGTCCCAACAAGCACGAGTTCAACGACTGGGACACCTGGGAGGCGAGCATCTCGCAGACGTTCCTCGACAACCGTCTCGGCTACGACGTCACCTTCCATCGCGAGGAAAGCACGAGCGGCCAGACCGGCATTCTCTCGTGGTGGAATCGCATCAAGATCGACGTGAACGAGGTCAACGCCGACAACACGCCGAACCCGAACGTCGGTCGCGCCTACGTCGAAGAGGAGGCCTTCGGCGGCAACCGGCTCACGCGCACCGAACGCGAGGCGTTCCGCGCGCAAATCTTCGGCGAACACGATTTCCGCCGCAACAGCGACAGCCTCTTCGCCCGCATCCTTGGCAAGCACCGCTTCACCGGCGTGGCGATGGAGGACAATCGCGACTCCGAGCTGCGCACGTTCCAGCTGCGCCAGCCGGATGCGGCGTTCACTTCGCTCATCGGCAGCTCGGCGGCGATCAGCGGCGTTCCCGCGCGGATCAACACTCGCTACTACATCAGCGACGATCTGCGCGGCGCATCGCTCGCCAGCGGCCTGCACCTGAACAACATCGAGGCCTACGTCGTGCCGACAGCCGGCAGCCATTCGATGCGTTACTTCGACACGACGTGGATTGCGCCGGCTTCGGTCAACCCGGGCGATCCGTGGTCGCCGGGTATCGGTTTCAACCAGGAACAATACACCACGCAGGCACAGAACCCGGCGAACTACCGCGGCTGGACGACCGGCACCTTCAATCTCATCGACCCGCTCGACGGCACGCAGGCGAGCCTCGACTACTCGACGCTCTCCGCGACGCTGAACCGCTTTAACGTCGAGTCGCTCGTCGCCGTGTGGCAGGGCCACTTGTGGAACGACTCGTTCGTCGTCACCTACGGCTGGCGCGAAGACAAATCCGAGGCGGTGATCTTCACCGCACCGAACCGCGCGGACGGCCACGCGAATGTCGACCGGTCCGTGTTCAACTTCGACGCGGGGACTCCGCAGACGCAAACGGTCGAGTCGCGCAACTGGAGCGTGGTTTCCCACCTCCACCGGTTGTTCGGCGAAGACCGCCTGCCGCTGAAAGTCACGCTCTTCTACAACAAGGGCGAATCCTTCCAGCCGTCCGCGGGCCGGACCGACTTCTTCGGCGATCTCCTCCCGCCGCCCGCGGGCAAGACGACCGACTACGGCGTGCTCCTCGCGACAAAGGACAATCGCTACTCGCTGCGCCTCACGAAATACGAGACAACGGTCTCCAACGCCACGCTCACGCGGAGCTTGTCGAACTGGTTCCAGTTCGAACAAGCGATGTGGTCCTCGGCCGAAACCTACGGCCGTCTGCTGCGCGGCGAAATCCAGCCGACCGGCTTTCCCGATGCGAAAGGCGGACCCGACGCGCTCATGAACGTGGTGCTGCCCGCCTACGCGGATTTCCTCGCGGACCTGAACGCGACCTTCCCGAAGTTCGGCCCGGCGACGGTCTGGCAGGGCTCGCTCTTCGGCCCCGATGGTCCGACCAACCCCGTGCGTCTGCGCCGTCCGGCCACGCACGTGTTCACCGAGGATTCGGTGTCCAAGGGTGTTGAGATCGAGTTCACCGCGAATCCGCTGCCGAACTGGCGCGTCGCCATCAACGCTTCGAAGACCGAAGCGATTCGCGATCACGTGCCGGGCGAGTCGCTCGTGAACTTCCTCGAGTTCATCGACGACCGTTTCCGCAACACGCCCGCGGGCGACATGCCGATCTTCAGCCAGCCAAACAATCCGCAAGGTGTCTTCGGCCGCGTGTGGGCACCGTTCTGGGGACAATACAGCCTCATCCGCCACCTCAACGGCCAGAAACAGCCGGAAATCCGCGAGTGGCGCGCGAACATCGTGACGAACTACACCTTCCAGGAAGGCGCGTTGCGCGGCATTGGCCTCGGCGGCGCGGTCCGCTACGAAGATGGTGCGACCTACGATTATGCGCCGATGGTCGACGCCAACGGCATGGAAGGTCCCAACCTCGCCGCGCCGTTCAACACCGACTCGGAAGCGCGCGCCGACTTGTGGCTCAGCTACAGCCGCAAGCTTACCGACAAGATCAACTGGCGCATCCAGCTCAACGTCTACAACGCGTTCGGGAAGAACAAACTCGTCCCGCTTAACGCGCAACCGGACGGCACGCCGGGCGCCATGCGCATCCAGGAAGGCCGCAGCTGGGCCATCACCAGCTCGTTCACGTTCTAGTTCATGGGTCAGGGAAGCGGCGGCCCGGTTGGCTTGGCCGGGCTGCCGCTCTCCCGTTCTGAATGCTTGATCTCTTCATCCGAACGTCTGTCTCCAAAGTTTGGATATCATCACCCCAAGTCCCCGGACTTTTGATTGTTCGTTGGCCCGCTCTTTTCCCCCGCGACTTATCGTCGCTGCGCTTCCCGCCCCGTTGATCCTCCAGCGCGCCATCCCTGAATCGCCCTGCCATTTGACTGGTTTAGAATGCTCCTGACGCGGAGCGCTCCAGCTCGCCCCTCGCTTCGGCCCGCCTGCAGCCGCCTGGCTGCTGATCTGTTCCCCTTCTTCCGCCCTCCGAACGCTCCCGTGAGCGTCGCCGCTGACCGTGCTTCGCGCCGCCTTGGTCGCGCGTGCGCGAATTTCGGCCGAACGGCGAAGCCCCCATCAAAATGAAAACCGCATCCTTCGATCGTCGTTTCTCGTGCGCGCCTGTCCGCCGGCGCAGCCCGTTGTTCCGCTCCGCCGGCGCCGCGCTGGCTCTCGCGTTCCTTGCTGTCCAAGCCTTCACACAAACCTACGTGTTCGACGGCACGCTCAACGCCTACACCGGCACGTCGAATCCGAATCTCAGCGGCACCGCGACGACCGGGCTCGATCTCGGGCTCGGCACCGCGGGAGCGAACGACACGCGCGTCTCGCGAACGTTCGGCACGCTCGCTTTCGGCGGATCCGCGCCGACGAGTCTCGGCGGCTTCTCGATGGGTTTCGATGTCGCGACCGCGCCCGGCGAGTTCCTCGTTTCGATCGCATTGCGCGGCGTCGATAATCCCGACGTCGTTCGCTTCAACGCCAACGTCCCCGCGGCCAAGAGCGCTCATGGCGTCATCGTCTGGCCAACGACCACGGAAACGGCCTTCAATAATCTGCAGCTGACGCTCGACACGCGCGTCACGCTCGGAGGCGGTGGGCGTTTCCACAAAGTCGTGCGCGCCGGCGGACAATACTACGTGTCAGTCGAAAGTTTCGGCGCGACGAACGGTCACTGGCCCATGGCCGCAACCACCAGCACAACCTGGCAGCCGTGGGATTTCACGGCGAATGGCGGCAATAACTTCGTCGTCGACTTCTCCGCCCCCGCAGCGCCGACCAACGCGATCGTTGACGCGATCGGCGTCTATTTTGTCGGCACGTCGAATAGTGCGATCGTGCACGACATCTCCCGCATGGGGTGGGCGTCATCGGCGGTGTCCGATGTCAGCGTGACGCCCACCGAATTTTTCCTCCTGCCCGGAAACTCGCGAGCCTTGGAAGCGCAGGTCGTGCCGGAGAGCGCGACGAACCAAAATGTCACGTGGAGCAGTTCCGATGAAAATGTCGCGACGGTCGACGCCTCCGGATCGGTTACCGCGGTCGGCGTGGGCACCGCCACGATCACGGTCACCACCGAGGATGGCGGCTTCACCGCCACGTCTGAAGTGACGGTGACGCTTCCGACCGTCACCGGCGTGACCGTGTCGCCGACCGAACTCCCGCTCCAGGTTTCCTACACGGGAC
>Ga0065721_10003821_pt1 | contig 70140 bp, 48 predicted proteins | sample Mesricmetagenome_FD_59108 | JGI IMG/M metagenome (GOLD analysis project Ga0065721, IMG submission 59108) | Mesophilic microbial community from rice straw/compost enrichment Sample: eDNA_1 v2 (version 2) | ecosystem: Engineered > Solid waste > Grass > Composting > Bioreactor | place: USA: Davis... | reverse complement strand
CTCAACACGAGCGTCACGCTGGACGCGACGGGCCAAGCGGCGTTGACGACGTCGACGCTGAGCACCGGCACGGTCACGGCGACTTACAATGGAATCGGTCCTATGTTTTCGCCTTCGAGCGACTCGCGGGATATTACCGTCGACCCCGCTGTTTCCACCACTCAGTTGACCGTCACGCCAAACCCATCGGTTTACGGCGAGATGGTGTCGGCCGCGGTGGTGGTCACGGGTGAAACGCCCGCGACGGCCACTCCGACGGGCTCGGTGGCGTTCTCCGACTCCAATGGCTTCTATCAGATCGTTCCGCTCGACGGGTCCGGTCAGGCGGAACTCACCACGACGGCGCTGACCACCGGCACGTTGATCGCGAGCTACTATGGCGATGCCATTTTCAACGGCTCGACCGATATGGCCGATGTGACCATCAAGCCGGCGGACACGAGCACGACGGTGGTGGCGATTCCGGATCCGTCGACCACCGGCGAAATGGTCGAGATTTACGCCACCGTCACGGCGGAGGCGCCCGGCTCCGGCACGCCCGAGGGCACCGTGACCTTCACGGGCCCCAACGGCTTCAACCAAACCGTCGCGCTCGACGCGACGGGGATCGCCGGCTTCACGACGACCGCGCTGAAAACCGGCACCGTCACCGCGACCTACAACGGCGACGCGAACTTCAACGGTTCCCAAGGCACGGTCGATGTCACCGTCGACCAAGGCGGCATTTCCGTGGCGCTCACGGCCACTCCGGACGTCTCGATCTTCGGTTTGACCGTGACGCTCACGGCGCAGGTCGAAGTCCTCCCTCCCGCGTCCGGCCATCCGTCGGGTTCGATCACGTTCATGGACGGCTCGAACGAACTCGCGGTGATCGACCTGTCGCAGGGCCAGGCCTCGTTCAGCACGTCCGAACTGAGCGTCGGCACGCACAGCATCAAAGCCGTTTACAATGGTGACGATAACTTCAGCTCCGCCTCGAGCGAAGCGGTCGAGGTCACGATCGAAGCGGCGTTCCATTCGGCCGACACCGATTTCGACTGGCAGCTCAGCCTCGCCGAGCTCACGCGCGTGATCGAACTCTACAACACGCGCGATGGCGACGTCCGCACCGGCGACTATCATTTCGAACTCGGCACGGAAGACGGTTTCGCCCCCGGGCCCGGTCTGCTGCCGACGTTCCACTCCGCGGACGTCGACCAGAACGGCAAACTGAGCCTCACCGAGCTGACTCGCGTGATCGAGCTCTACAACACGCGCGACGGCGACACCCGCACGGGCGCTTATCACACCCAGGCCGACACCGAAGACGGTTTCGCGCCCGGTCCGGAGCTCGACAACTGAGCACTCCGTTCACCTCGGACCCAATCTGAACTTTGAGAAAATGAATCTGAAATTTTTAATCACCCTTCTCCTCGCCGTCTTTACGGCGAGTGCGGCCCAAGCCGCGTCACCGGCCACCGCGGCGCTTGTGCCGTCCAGTTCCCACCTGCTTCCAGGGGGCGGCACCGTGACGTTCACGGCCAACGTCGCCGGTTATCCCGGGCCCACCACCGCCATCGGCTGGACCGTGAACCTGCCGGCGGGTTGGAGCTACGTGAGCGGTAACGGCGAGCCCGATGTGAAACCCGTTGCGGGCACCGTCGGCACGCTCGAGTGGGCGTATGTCTCGATTCCGACCGACGCGAGCTTCAGCTTCACGGTCGCGTATCCGGCGGGCATTACGAGTAAGCAGACCGTGACCTCCGCCGTGATCGTGCGCGTTTCCGGCCATCGCCAGAACGTCACGCCGGAAGATGTGTCCTTCTCGACCGCGTCGATTCCCGTGATCACCAACACGGATCCGGCGGCCGCGACCTACGGCAGCACGCTGTCGTTCAACATCGAAGCGGAAAGCCCGATCGAAATCATGAGCTATGACGCCACGGGTCTTCCCTCGGGCCTCACCCGCAGCGGCGCCACGATCTCCGGCGCGCCGACGCAGACCGGCTCGTTCCCCGTGACGCTCTCCGCCACCAACGCCGCCGGCACCGCGACGAAGAGCATCACGCTCACCGTGAACGCCGCCAACGCCACGATCGAGCTGGGCAACCTCTCGCACACCTACAACGGCTCGCCCAAGTCGGCCACCGCGCAGACGAATCCCGCCGGGCTGCCCGTCGTGATCACATACGATGGCAACACGACCCCGCCGACCGACGCCGGCAGCTACGCCGTCACGGCCACCATCGACTCGACGACCCACACCGCGACCGCGAGCGGCACGCTCAAGATCGCGCAAGCCGAGCAAACCGTTTCGTTCGCGGATCCGGGCACGGTGCCGCCGGACCAGTCGGTGACGCTCGCCGCCAGCTCGAGCGCGGGTCTCCCGATCGCGTTCCAGCTTATCAGCGGCAGCGCGACGATCGACGGTTCGACGCTCACCATCAACGGCACGGGCACGGTCGTCGTTCGCGCGACGGCTGCGGGCAACACGAACTACAAGTCCGCGTTTGCCGAGCGCACGATCAACTCCTCGAAGAAGCAGCAGACGATCAGCTTCGCTTCGATCCCGAACAAGATCGCCACCGATCCGGCGTTCAAGGTCACCGCCACCGCGAGCTCCGGCCTGCCGGTCACGTTCACGATCATGAGCGGGGGTCCCGCCATCATCTCCGGCAACACGATCACGCTCACCGGCCGTCCCGGCAGCGTCACCGTGCGCGCCTCGCAGTCGGGCGACAGCTCGTATTTCGCGGCCGAGGATGTCTTCCAATCGTTTGATGTCGTCGCGGAAAACCACCGCGTGTTCTTCGGCGAGATGTTCTTCCAGGCTCGCGGAGCGCTCGTGAACACGCAGGAGAATGTCGACGTGCAAGCCCTCGCGGCACCGATCGACGACAAGGTCGGCGAGATCGCGGCCGTGCTGCCTTCGCAAAGCAAGACCGGCTCGCTGCTGTTCGTTGCGCCGACGGTGAACGTCAACGCGATCGCGAACTTCACGCTCGCGGACGACAACACCTTCACGACCACCGTGCAGCAGGGCGGCGCGACTCCCACGATGCGCACCGTTCGCGGCGAACTCTCGGGCAACTACCTGTCCGGCACGATCGAAGGCACCGGGATCAGCTTCGCGACCGAAGTCGAGCCGCGCAGCGGTCCGTCCGTCGATGTCGCCGGTCTCTACCTCTCGAGCGCGCTCGACACCGCCCAGGGCACGACCTACAGCGTGATCGGTTCGAGCAACAATGTGCTCGTGCTCGTCGTCTCTCCGACGTTGACGATCGGCGGAACAACCACGCTCCAATCGAACCGCACGTTCCAACTCCAGGTCGCGAACGGTGGTGAGATGATCACGCTGCAAGGCTCCGTCGATGCGGCCACGGCCACCGTGTCGGGCACGATCCTCGTGCCGAACCAGGCCCCGATCGAGTTCGCCGGACTGGAAGTCAGCGCCACGCGCACCGATCGCCTCTTCGGTCTCTCGTCCCGCGGACGCGTCGGCACCGGCGAGAAAATCCTCGTCAGCGGCGTCGTCATTGGCGGCAACGAACCGAAGCGCGTTCTCATCCGCGCCATCGGTCCGTCGCTCGCTCCGATGGGCGTGACCGGCGTGCTCGCGGATCCGCACGTGCGCCTGTTCAAGGGCACCACGGCCATCGGCGAGAACGACGACTGGGGCTCCAATCCCAACGCCGAAGAAGTCGCCGAAGTCGCGCGTCGCGTCGGTGCGTTTGGTGTCACCACCGGCAGCAAGGACGCCATGATGCTCGCGACGCTCGAGCCCGGCGCCTACACCGTGCACGTCTCGGGCGGCGAAGGCGTGGCGCTGGCCGACATCTACGACGCCTCGGAGAATCCGCAGGCCGAGTATCAGCGGCTCATCGACATCGCCACGCGCGGTGAAGTCGGCACGGGCGACAACGTCCTGATCGGCGGCCTCGTCATCACCGGCAACTCGCCGAAGAAGGTGCTCATTCGCGGCGTCGGCCCCGGCCTCGCGGCGCAGGGCATCACCGCTCCGCTGGCCGATCCGGTGCTGAAGGTGTTCAAGCGTTCCGAGCAGATCGCGCAGAACGACAACTGGAGCGCGGACGCCTCGATGGCCGAGCAGATCAAGACGGCCGCGGAAGCGACCGGCGCGTTCCAGCTCCAAGCCGGCAGCAAGGACGCCGCGCTGTTGATGACCCTCGCGCCGGGTCACTACACGGTGCACGTCACCGGGGCGAACAACACCACCGGCATCGCGCTGGTCGAAATCTACGAAGTGGCCGAGTAATCGCGCTCCATAACATTTCTCATGCCTGACAGGGCGGGTCTTCGGACCCGCCCTTTTTTGCGGGTGGAATCCGAGGTTGCGTCGCGGCTCGAGGACTTGCGCGATGTCGCGAAACAAAGAAGCCCGACGAGGGCGTCGGGCTTCACCTCGAGTTCGCGTTGGCCGAATGACTCAGCTCGCCGCCGCGACGGTCGTCACGGGGCGGATGACTTCCGTCAGCGTGTCGCGCAGCGCCTGGAGGCGCGGGGTGTCGACCGGTTGCGACGGCTCCGAGCTTTCGATGTAAAACGTGTCGATCGCCACGCCGCGTTCGGTGCCGATGCGCGCAAACGTGATGTCGAAGCCTTGGTCGGAGATGATTTTCGCGAGCCGGTAAAGCAGGCCGATCTGGTCGCGCGCCTGGATTTCCACGATCGTCCGTTGCATCGCGAGTTCGTGATAAACTTCGACGGTCGGCGGGAAGGAAGTGTGCAGCGCCTCGCCATTGTTGGCCGTCGTGTAACGGCTGGCGGCGTGCCGCTTCGCCTGTGAGACGATTTCCGGATAAAGGTCCTTGTTGGAAACGAGCGCGGACTCGATCGTGCGCGCGAAGGTCTCCTGCGCCGACGTGCTCTGCACGACGCCGCGGCCGGGCTCGACCACGTAGAAGGTGTCGATCGCGATGTGGTCCGAACGGGAAATCACTTTCGCGCCGAGGATGCTCAGGCCCGCGACGCTGAACGCGCCGGCGAGTTTGTAGAAGAGACCCGCGCGGTCCCACGTGACCACGTCGACCACGGTGAGCGAGCGGTTCAGGTCGTCATGCCAGTCGATGATCGGCTTCAGCGTGCCGACGGAATCCGCGGTGGCGATGGACTTGAACAGATTGTTCACCATCTGAATGTGCAGCGCGATGTCGTCGGGCTCGGTCTGGACAAAGTAGCGCTCGGGGAGGAGGCCGAAGTGAGCGACAATCTCTTCGGAGCTGATGCCGGGGATCTTGCGGGCAATGAGTTCCTGTTGCGTCATTTGCTTCTTCGTTTCGTAGGTGGCGTGGACGGCGTCCCCTAGATTCAGGTGCTCCAACGTAGCGCGAAAGAGGTGGGTGTGAAGGGTATCTTTGTAACTATTCCAGAGACTCGCCGCCGTGCCACGCGCGTCGCAGAACGTGTGAACGTAGAGGTTCCGGAGACGCTCGGGGTCTCCGACGAGCTCGGCAAAAGCGGCAGCTGTCTTGGGATCATCGACGTCCCGCTTCTGCCAGAATCGTGCCATCACCAGATGATTTTTGATGACAAATTCGACCAGCTCCCGGCTCTCGGGCTTGATGCCGAGCCGCTCGAGGATCGGCCGGGCGATCGTCACGCCTTTCTCGGCGTGGCCCTGAATGCCGTCGGCTTTGCCGATATCATGGAGCAGCAGCGTCAGATACAACAGCGCCGGATCGTCGGTCTCGTGCAGCGCCTCGCGATATTTCAGCGTGATCGGTTCGGCCTCCGTAAAAATCAGGTCAAGCTGCCGGATCGCCTCCAACGTGTGCACGTCGGCCGTGTAGCGATGATAGAACTCGTGCTGGACCAGACACGTGAGTCCGTCGAATTCCGGGATGAACTGCGCCAGCATCCCGAGCTCGTGCATCAGGTTCAGCGTCGGAAACACCGCGCCGGCTTCCGACAGGATCGCGCGAAACGTGATGCTCGCGTCATGGGAATCTCGATACTCGGGCGTGAACAGCGGCAGCGATTCGCGGATCAGCGCCGCGAGATGAAAATCCAGCGTGCAATCCAGCTGCTGCCGGTGGCGGAAAACCCGGATCAGCCGAACCGGGTCCTCCTTGAACACGTTCGGTGACTCGGCCGCCAACTCGCGTCCGCGCAGGAGGAACCCGTCGAGTTTCTTCGTGCGGCGAAAACGCGACGCCAGCAGGCTCTCGCGAATCGACACTTTTCCACCGGAGGCGTCGCGACCGATCGTGAGCGCGAGCCGGCTTTCGACGAGTTTCGAAATCCGAAAGATCGACTGCGCCGCGCGATAATAATCCTGCATGAACCGCTCCACGCGCAGGAGGAGATTGGCGTCGGTGTAGCCGAGCGATTCGGCGACTTTGGGCTGGAGATCGAGGTCGAGGACGTCGGTCGGCCGCGAGCTGAGAAAATGCATCTCGTTGCGCACGCGGAAGAGGAAGTCGTAGGCGCGGTTGAACTCGGCCAGCTCCTCCGCCCGCAGGTAGTTCTGCGTCGCGAGCTCGTCCATCGCGGAAATGCCGAGCTTCACGCGCGACATCCACAACGCGTTTTGGTAATCGCGCAGCCCGCCGACGCCGTTCTTCACGTCGGGTTCCTGCAGAAAAACGGTGTCGCCGTATTTCGCGCGCCGCGCCGCCTGATCGCCGAGTCGCGCGGCGATGTAGCCCTTCGGATCCTCCGCCGTCGAAAACGCCCGATAGGCTTGCGCAAAGGTGTCGTAGAGCGACGACGACCCGGCCACGAGCCGCGACTCGAGCAGCGAGGTGAGCGTCTGGATGTCGCGGCGCGCTTCGGTGAAGACCTCGTCGACGTTGCGCGTCGAGTGGCCGACTTTGAGGCCGCAGTCCCAGAGCGGGTAGAGGATCTCGTTCGAGAGATGCTCGATGTAGGGTTTGATCACCGCCGGCTTCGTCTTGGCGGGAAACAGGAACATGATGTCGACGTCGCTCAGCGGACTGAGTTCGCCGCGTCCGTAACCGCCGAGCGCGACCAGCGCGACCGGCGCCGGCGCCTTGCCATGCTGCTGCAAGTAGCTGGTCGTCGCGCCCTGAAACAATCGTAAGAGCATGCGATCGATGACCGCGGCGCGTTCGTGCGCGATTTCGAGCCCCGCCGCGCCGCCGCGATGCCGCTCGCGCAGGATCACTCCTTGCGCTTGCAGGTAGGCCTTGCACGCGGCGAGCCGTTCCGCGGGTGTCGCGGACTCGGGGTAGGCGAGTGGATCGACCGGTTTTTCGGTGGGCGTGACAGGCATGAAGCGCGGAAGTGAGCGAAAAACCCGGCGTTTCGCGAGGGGGAAGTGGAGGTCGGTGGTGGAACCCGGCGTCTCCGCCGGGTGGTTGCGCTTTCGTGCGCCTTCAGCCCGACGAGACGCTGGGCTCCATCTGACGCGGCTGAGCGGAAACACCTCGCCGGACCCGGCCGCCCGTTAAACCACTTGCCTCGCGGGAGTGCCGGGCGTTTTCTCCGCGGTTTCAGTCCCGAAAACGACCCATGGCCGAGATCACCAAGAGCTACGAACCGCGCGACGTGGAAAAGAAATGGTATGCCGCCTGGCTGGAGGCGAAGGCGTTTCGCGGCGTCGTCGATCCGGCGCGCGCGCCTTACTCGATCGTCATCCCGCCGCCCAACGTCACCGGCGTGCTCACGATGGGCCACGTGTTGAACAACACGATCCAAGACATCCTCATCCGTCGCGCCCGCCTCGAAGGGCACTCCACCATGTGGCTGCCGGGCACCGACCACGCAGGCATCGCCACGCAGGCCGTGGTCGAACGCGAACTGCGCAAGCAGAAGAAAACGCGTCACGATTTCGGCCGCGAAAAATTCGTCGAGAAGGTGTGGGAATGGCGCCACGAAAAAGGCGGCATCATCCTCGAGCAGCTCCGCCGGCTCGGCGCGTCGTGCGACTGGGATCGCACCGCGTTCACGATGGATCCCGCCTACTCGAAGCGCGTCCTGCACGTCTTCGTCGAGCTCTTCAACCGCGGCTACATCTACCGCGGCAAGCGCATGGTGAACTGGTGCCCGGCCACGCAAACCGCGCTCTCCGACGAGGAGGTCAACATGAAGCCGGTCAACGGCACGATGTATCGCGTGCGTTACCAGCTCGTTGACCAGCCCGACCGCTACATCGAGGTGAAGACGACGCGCCCCGAGACGATTCCCGGCGACGTCGCCATCGCCGTCCACCCCGACGATCCGCGCTACGCCGACGTGATCGGCAAAAAAGTCCGCCGCCCGATCGGCCCGGCCGCCGAAATCCCCATCATCGCCGACGCTTCCGTCGACAAGGAGTTCGGCACCGGCGCGCTCAAGATCACGCCCGCTCACGACAAGGTCGATTACGAGATCGGCCTGCGCCACAAGCTCCCCGTCATCGACGTCCTCAAGCCCAACGGCGTCCTCAACGACCTCGCCGGCCCCGAACTCGCGGGCGTCGAACGCTTTGCCGGTCGCAAGAAAGCCGCCGAGTTGTTGAAAGCCGCCGGCGCGCTCGTCGCCGAGGAAGCCTATGCCAACAACGTCGGCTACTCCGAACGCGCCGACGTCCCGATCGAGCCGCGCCTCACCGAACAGTGGTGGTTGAAATACCCGCGCGTCGAGGAGGCCAAAGCCGCCGTGCGCGACGGCCACATCAAGTTCCACCCCGAACGCTGGTCGAAGGTTTACCTGCACTGGCTCGAAAACATCCAGGACTGGTGCATCAGCCGCCAGCTCTGGTGGGGCCACCGCATTCCCGTCTGGTATCGAAAAGGTGGAGACCGCTCCGACCCGAAAAACTGGCACGTGTCCGTCGACGGTCCCGCCGATCCCGAAAACTGGGAGCAGGAGGAAGACGTCCTCGACACATGGGCGTCGTCCTGGCTGTGGCCGTTCGCCACGCTCGGCTGGCCCGACGCCGACGAGATGAAGCGCGACGGCTTCGACTATTTCTACCCGACGAGCACGCTCGTCACCGGCCCCGACATCATCTTCTTCTGGGTCGCACGCATGATCATGGCGGGCCTCGAATTCGTCCGCCCCGGCGAACCGCTCGAGCGGCGGATTCCGTTCAAGGATGTCTATTTCACCGGCATCATTCGCGACGCCCAGGGCCGCAAGATGTCGAAGTCCCTCGGCAACTCGCCCGACCCGCTCGACCTCATCGATAAATACGGCGCCGACGGCCTCCGCTTCGGCATCATCTCGATCGCGCCGCAAGGGCCAGGACATCCGCTTCCAGGAAGACCGCATCGAGAGCGGCAAAAACTTCTGCAACAAGCTCTGGAACGCCTGCCGTTTCCGCCAGATGAGCGGCGAGGCCGGCGACAATTCCACGCTCGCCGCGATCGTCGCGCGTCTCGAACCCGCGAAGTTCGACGCCGACGACCACGCCATCCTCGACCGGCTGCTCGCCACCACGCGCGAGGTCGACCGCTGCTTCGCGAACTTCGAATTCAGCGCCGCCGTCCAGGCGTTGTATGGGTTTTTTTGGAACGACTTCTGCGACTGGTATGTGGAGGTCTCGAAGGCGAAGATGCAGGCCGCCGACACGAAGGCCAACTGCCTCGCGATCCAGGACCTCGTGCTGCGCCAGACCTTGCTGCTGCTGCACCCGTTCATCCCGTTCATCACGGAAGAGCTGTGGGGACTTCTTGGATACGGCGCGGCGGGGTCGTTCATCCAGGACGCCCGTCTCGAAAACGCCTCGCAACTCGCCACGACGTCCTCCGCCAGCGGACTCGTCCTCGATCGCGCGCAAATCGCGACGGTCGAAGCGCTCAAGACCTTCGTCTCGCAGGCCCGCTCGCTCAAAGCCGAGCACAACCTCGCCAGCCGTCGCGACGTGACGTTCTTCCTCACGGCCACGGACGCGCAGTGGACGACGTTGTCCACCAACCTCGCGAAACTCCTTCGCATGACCGGCGCCAGCGAGATCGCCCGTCGGGATTCCGTCGAAGGCGCGCCCGCGGTCGTCACGCCGCTCGGCACGCTCTACCTCGATCTCGCCAGCGCCGTCGATGTCGCCGCGGAAAAAGCCCGCCTGACGAAAGAACTCGCCCAGCTCGCGAAGCACATCGCCGGCACCGAGGCGCGTCTCGCGAACCAGGCCTTCGTCAGCAAAGCCCCGCCGGCCGTGCTCGAAGGCGCGCGCAAACAACTGGCCGACCTCCAGGCCAAGCGCGCCGAAGTCGAGCGCCTGCTCAAAGCGCTTTGATCCGACTCCGCGCGGCTTCCACGCCGCGCGCCCCGCTCCGGCAATTTTTGCCGAGCGTTCTCACCAAATCGCACGAGCGGTCCAGGCGCGTGCGATTTGCGCGGTTGGAAAAAGTTTAACCTGTTGATAAAAAGCAGGTAGCAGGCGCACAAATCCCCTTGGCATCGGCGTTGCTAAACCGCCGCTGCGCAATGGCGGAACACGACCAGGATCAAAAAACCGAGCAGCCGACCGAGAAGAAGCTCAACGAGGCGATGGATCGTGGTCAGTTCGCGCGCTCGCCCGAGCTCGGCGTCCTGCTCTCGCTCGCCGCGGTCGTCGGCGCGCTCGGTTTCACCGCCAAGGCCGCCTCGCGCGACATCGCCGACTACGCCGTCAGCATGTTCACGCGTTTCGCGTCGATGCCGGTCGAGCGCGACACGATCAACATCCAGCTCAACGAAGCGATGCTCACNAGCGGNCGCGCGCTCGCTCCGATGCTCTGCGCCTGCGTCGGCGCCGCGCTCCTCGCGGGCGGTCTGCAGAGCGGCTTCCGCATGTCGCCCAACGCGATCGGCTTCAAACCCGAGAAGCTCAACCCCGTCACCGGCTTCACCAACATCTTCAACAAGTCCGCCTTCGTGAAGGCCGGCGTCGAACTGCTGAAACTCGTCGCCATCGGCGGCGCGCTCTACCTCGGCGTGCGGGGCCTCATGCTCGATCCGTTGTTCAGTGCGCCCATGGAGGCCGGCTACCTCGGGCAATTTCTTCTCAACGCCTCCATCATCTTTCTCACCCGCCTTCTCCTCGCGCTCGGCGTCGTCACCGCGATCAGTTACAGCTACGAGAAGTTCAAGACCGCTCGTCAGCTGATGATGACGAAGCAGGAGGTGAAGGATGAGCACAAGAACACTGAGGGCAGCGGCCAGGCCAAGGCCGCCATGCGCCGCATGGCCCGCCGGCTCCTCCAGAAGCAAATGCTCTCCGCCGTGCCGACGGCCGACGTCGTCGTCACCAACCCGACGCACTACGCCGTCGCCCTGAAATACGAGCGCGGCAAGGACAGCGCGCCCATCGTCCTCGCCAAAGGCGAAAACCGCTTCGCCCAACGCATCAAGGCCCTCGCCGCCGAACACGGCGTGCCCACCGTCGAAAACAAGCCCGTCGCGCGCATGCTCTTCGCGCTCGGCAAGGTCGGCGAGGCGATCCCCGCCGAACTCTACCAGGCCGTCGCCGGGCATCCTCGCCGTCGTGTATCGGACGCACCGATACTACTTCCACCGCCTCAAGGCCCGGCGGCTCGAGCAGATCACGTGAACATGAGCTCACGCTGCCATCACGTCGAAGCCGGCCCGCCGGCGAACGAAACCCGCCTCGCGGCCCCGCCGCGCCGCTGCTGAACCATGGCCGCCGCCTCCACCACCAGCAGCAATCCGTTCAACGCGCTCATGAAGCGCGCCGATCTCGTTTTCACGGGCGGCCTCTTCATCACGGTCCTGCTGCTGATCATGCCGATTCCGACGGCGCTGCTGGACCTGTTCCTCGCGCTCAACATCGGCCTCTCGCTGCTCGTCCTGCTCGCGATCATCTACGTCAAGGACCCGCCGGAGTTCTCCAGCTTTCCCACGCTCCTGCTCGCCCTGACGCTCTTCCGTCTCGCGCTCAACATCAGCTCCACCCGCCAGGTCCTCGTCAACGGCTACGCCGGCCAGGTCATCGACGCCTTCGGCCACTTCGTCATTCAGGGCAACTACATCGTCGGCGCGGTCGTGTTCCTGATCCTCGTCGTCATCAACTTCGTCGTCATCACCAAGGGCGCCGGTCGTATCGCCGAGGTCAGCGCGCGCTTCACGCTCGACGCGCTCCCCGGCAAACAGATGGCCATCGATGCCGAACTCAACGCCGGCATCATCGACGAAGTCCAGGCCACCGCCCGCCGCCTGAAGGTCCAAAAGGAAGCCGACTTCTACGGCGCGATGGACGGCGCCTCGAAGTTCGTGCGCGGTGACGCCATCGCCGGCATCATCATCACGCTCGTCAACGTCATCGGCGGTTTCGCGATCGGCGTTCTCCAGATGGGCATGTCGCTCGGCGAATCGCTGCAGAAGTTCACGCTGCTTTCCATCGGCGACGGCCTCGTTTCCCAAATCCCCGCGCTCATCCTCTCGGTCGGCGCCGGCTTGCTCGTCACGCGCGCCTCGGAAAACAACAACCTCGGCTCCCAACTCGCCAGCCAGCTGCTCCGCTACCCGCGCGCGATCAAGATCGTCGCCGGCATGCTGCTCCTCTTCGGCCTCATGCCCGGCATGCCGATGACGCCGTTTATCGTGCTCGCCGCCATCGCCGCATTCATCGGCAAGATCCTCAAGGAACAGGAAACCGCCACCGGCCACGCCCACGGCGCCGAAGCCGCCGCCGCCGAAAAAGCCGCCGCGAAAGCCGCCGCCGGAAAATCCGCGGCCGCCCCCGCCGACGCCGGCGCGCCCGGCGCCGCGCCCGCCGGACCGATGCCGAGCGAAGACGTCCGCAAACTCATCGAGGTCGACGTCTTCGCCATCGAAATCGGCTACGGCCTCGTCAGCCTCGCCAACGCGAAATCCGGCGGCGATCTCCTCGCGCGCGTCACCGGCGTGCGCAAAACGCTCGCCCGCGAAAAGGGCATCGTCGTTCCGCCGATTTCCGTCCGCGACAACCTCGAACTCGAGGCCAACGACTACCGCTTCCTCCTCCGCGGCAAACCGCTCGCGCGCGGCACGCTCCACCCGGGCCGCCTCCTCGCGATGAACGTCTCCGCCAGCAAGGTCCGCCTGCGCGGCGTGCCGACCCGCGAACCGGTCTTCAACCTCGACGCCACCTGGATCGACGACGCCGAAAAGAAGACCGCCGAAATCAACGGCTACACCGTCGTCGATCCCGCGTCCGTCCTCATCACGCACCTCTCGGAAACGCTGAAGGCCCACGCGCACCACCTGCTCGGCCGCCAAGAAGTCCAGTCGCTCGTCGACCACCTCAAGCAGTCGCAGCCCGCGCTCGTCGCCGAACTCCTGCCCGACCTCGTCAACCTCGGCATCATCCAGCGCGTTCTCCAGAACCTGCTTCGCGAGGGCATCGCCATCGTGAACCTGCCGCTCATCCTCGAGGGCATCGGCGATTTCGCTTCGCTCTCGAAGAACCCCGACGATCTCAGCGAACTCATCCGCCGCCGCCTCGGCTTGTATTTTGTTCCCGAATACGAGTGCCGCGCCGGCGTGGTCCGCGCCGCGACGCTCGATCCGCGCCTCGAGCAATGGCTCGGCACGAAGGTGCAGCGCTCCGCGACCGACGTCGGTCTTGCGCTCGACCCGTCGACCACGCGCCATCTTCTTGAGGAGCTCAACCGTCGCACCAGCGGGCTCGTCGGCGAGGGGCTGCCGCCGGTGCTCGTCGTCTCGACCGAAATCCGTCTCCCGCTCAAGCGCTTCTTCGAATCGTCGTTCCCGCGTCTCACCGTGCTGGCGTTCCAGGAGCTGCCGACCGCCACCGAAATCGAAAACGCCGGCATCATCACGGTGCCTCCGCATCTCGCGCGCGCCGAAGCGCCGCTCAAAGCCGCCGCCTAATCCATGCCCGCGCCTTCTTCACGCCCGGCCCCCGGCTCCTGCTTCAAATTCACCGTCCGCTCCGCGGAGGAGGCCGTGTCGGCGATTCGCGAAAAGCTCGGCGAAAACGCCCGCGTCCTCTCCGTCCGCTCCGTCGAACCGAAGGGCCTGCGCAAATTCTTCTCCGGCGCCCGCCTCGAGGTGATCGCGCAAACGCCCGGCGACGAAACCGTCTCCCCGCCGCCCGCCGCGCCGGCGACTCCGCGCCCGCACCGCGAGGATCCCGCCGGCGTTTCCGCCGTCTCCGCCGAACCCGCGCTCCCGGACGCGTCCGTCGACGCTCCCGCGCCGCGCTCGCGTATCGATATTCGTCATACGCCGATCGGGCTCACCGATCTTCTCCGTCGCTCCGGTCTCACCGAAACCGCGCTCGACCGTCTGCAATCCGGTTCCGGCTGGCGGGAAATCAACCGTCTCCCGCTCCACCGCGCGCTGGCCGAAACCTCCCGCCTCCTGCGCGAACGCGCCGAATCGCGTCCGGTGCGCGCGCCGATCTCGCGCGCCGCGTTTCTCGGCACCGCCGGCGTCGGTCGCACGACCGCTCTCTGCAAGTGGCTCTCGCTCGAGGTGTTTCGCCGCGCCCGCGCCGGTCACGTGGTCACGATCGAGTTCGATCGCCCGAATCCGCTCGGACCGCTGCCCGTGTTTTCCGAAGCCCTCGGCGTGCCGCTCGCGCATTTCCCGTGTTCGACCGAGCCCGCCGTGCCGGGCGGCTTCGTTTATTTCGATCTGCCGAGCGTTTCGCCGCGCCGTCCGATCGACAACGCCGCGCTCGCCACCTGGCTCGATCGCGAGCGCATCACCGAACGCGTCCTCGTGCTCAACGCCGCTTACGATCGCCACGCGATGCGCGACGCCTACGCCGCCGGCCGCGATCTCGGCGCGACGCATCTCGTCTTCACGCACCTCGATGAGGTCCCGCAGTGGGGCAAGTTGTGGGATTTCCTCTTCGACGAGGACATCGAACCGCTCTTCCTCGCCACCGGCCCGTCGCTCACCGGCGATTGCGAAGAAGACGTCTCCGGCGCCATCGCCCGCCGCACGCTCCCGGAGGGCAACGCATCATGAACGCGGCCTCGTTTCCGTCTCACCTCTGCAGCCCTGCGCGTGAGCGCAGCGACCCACCTTCTCCGTTCTCATGAAATTCGTCTTCCTCATCGGCGGAATCGCCGGATTCCTCTGTGCCGCGATCGCCGGCTTCCTCGCCGACCGCGCGCCCGATCGCATTTTTTTCGATGCCGCCGTCGGCTGCCTCGTCGGCGCGCTGCTCTTCCGCTGGTTCTGGACCGTCCTCGTGCGCGGTATCCGCGAAACCATTCTCGCCCGCCACGCCGCCGCGACCGCCGCCGCCGCCGCGGCTGCTCCGGCGAATCCCGCTCCGAAACACAAGTAACCTCTCTCCACTTTCGCTTCTCCAATGAACTCCGCCGTTGCCGCTGGCATGGATGCCACTCCCAAAAACGTCTGGCGCGCTTATCAAGGCGTGTCCGGTGCCGTCGATGAGAAGGACCTCATCGAGCGGCATCTCTACCTGGTGCGCAACGTCGTCGACCGCATCAAACTCAACCTTCCCACGCACATCGACGCCGACGACCTCTACAGCGTCGGAGTCACCGGCCTCATCGCCGCCGTGCGCAAGTTCGACCCGGAGCAGGGCTGCACCTTCGCCAGCTACGCCGCCATGCGCATCCGCGGCGCCATCCTCGACGAACTTCGCCGCATGGACTGGTGCCCGCGCCGCGCCCGCGCCCGTTCGCGCAAACTCAAGGAAACCATCATCGAGGTCGAACAGAAGCTCGGCCGCGCCGCCACCGACGAGGAAATCTGCGCCGCGCTCGGCCTCTCGCAAAAGGACTACGCGAAATGGGTCGAGGACGCCCGCCCGGTCACGTTCCTCGCAATCGACCACCGCGCCGAGGGCGAGGAAGGGGAGGGCGCTTCGCTGCACGAATTGCTCGCCGACGAAACCGACGTCACCGGCCGCGAAAACATGGAGAAGCGCGAACTGCTCGAGCTTCTCACTCAACGAATGGCGGAACTGCCCGATATACCGAAGAAGATTCTCGCCATGTATTATTTCGAAAACATGCGCCTCGCAGAAATCGCGGCGGTCTTTGGCCTGACCGAATCGCGCATCTGCCAGATTCACGCGCAAACCATCCTCGGGCTCCGCGGCTACCTCCAACGCGTCCGCAACCGCTGATCGCTGCCCCGCGGCAATCGCCACTTCCAACGGTCCAAACGCCACCACCCGTCCGCCTTTCATGCATGATCATCCCCGTGCTTGGGAATTTTTTGGCGTCTGGATTCGGGCGTTTGGGATTTCTGCGTAGCAGCTCATGCTGATTCTCATCGGAGGCCTCATCGTCTTTGCGTCGACCATCGGCGGCTTCATGCTCGCCGGCGGGTCGCCGCTGGTGCTGCTGCACGTTTCCGAATTCGTCGTCATCGGCGGCGTCGCGTTGGGCGTGCTCGTGATCGCCAGCCCTTCCCACGTTCTCAAGGATGTCGTTCACAAGGTGAAGACATCCATCTCCGGCAAGAGCGCCGGCAAGGCCGACGTTCTTCGACCTGCTGAAACTCCTCTACGAGATTTTCATGGTCGGCCGCCGCAACGGCCTCATCGCGCTCGAAGAGCACGTCATGGAGCCGGAAAAAAGCGCCATCTTCCAACGCTATCCCTCGCTCCTGAAACACCCCGAACGCCTCGAGTTTCTCGTCAACGGCCTGAAGCCCGTCATCGACGGCAAGATCAAGCCCGACCAACTCGAGGAACTCATGACCGCCGAAATCGAGGCGAAGTCGGAAGAGTGGGATCATCCCGTCCACATCCTCCAACTCGTCGGCGATTCGCTGCCCGGCATCGGCATCGTCGCCGCCGTTCTCGGTATCATCAACACCATGGCCGCCATCGCCGACGGACCGGAAGCCGTCGGCCACAAGGTTGCCGCCGCGCTCACCGGCACGTTCCTCGGCATTTTCTTCGCCTACGGCTTCGTCAACCCGCTCGCCAACCGCATCCGGTTCAACAACGCCTCCGAAATCCTCTGCCTCCGCTGCATCATGCAGGCCGTCGCCGGCTTCGCGAAAGGCCTCGCGCCGCTCACCGCCGTCGAGATCGCCCGCCGCTCCCTCGACACCTCCGTGCAACCCGGCGGCAACGAACTCGAAGTCGCCCTCAAGGCGCTTCCGCCCGTGAAGTAAAAAGTGAAAGTGAAAGTGTTCCGTCTTCCCCAGAGCGCCGCGCGTCGGCGGACACCTTCACTTTTCCTCTCACTTTCACCCGCTACGCGACATGGCTAAGAAAAAAGGCGGAGCGCATCACGGCGGCGCGTGGAAGGTCGCTTACGCCGATTTCGTCACCGCCATGATGGCGCTGTTCATGGTGCTGTGGATTTCCGCGCAGGACGAAAAAATCCTCATCGCCACCTCGCAGTATTTCCAAAATCCCTTCCGTTCGCCCATGGACGCCACCTCCGGCGTCCTGCCTTACGAAAGCGACAAGAAATCCGAAAACCAGGGCGAGAGCGCCGAGGACGCGAAGAAGAAGCAGATCGAGCTGACTTTCCTCAACACCGTCGCCGCCGATTTCTACCGCCTGCTGCACCTCGACGAAGACCTCGAAAGCCGACCCATCGATATCCAGGTCACCAGCGACGGTCTGCGCATCACGCTTTTCGACCGCGCCAACAAGCCGCTCTTCGAGGGCAACACCGCCGAGTTCACCGAGTGGGGCCGTTTCGTGATGCAGAACCTCTCGTGGTCGATCGATCGCCATCACTTCCGCGTCACGATCGACGGCCACACCAAGGCCAAACTCGATTTCGCCACCGAAAACTACTCCGCCTGGGAACTCTCCGCCGACCGCGCCAACGCCGCTCGGCGCAGCCTCGTGCACTACGCCGTCGAACCCGACCTCATTGAACGCGTCACCGGCTACGCTGACACGAAACCCCTCGACGGCGAACCGCCCGAATCCGAATCCAACCAGCGCATCACCCTCAGCCTCACGCTCTCCGCGCGTTCGCGCGACCAGGCGCGCCTGTCCATCGAGGAGACCGCCCGCTACGCGCAGCCGCAACCTCCCTCATGAATTCGTTCCTCCAAGGCAAGAAGACGCTAGCCATCCCGCCGCTCCGCGCGCCCGTGCCCGTCGCCCGTCCCGCCCTCGTTTCGACCGCGCCCACGCCCAAAACCGCTGTATCCAAAAAAGCAGCACCTTGTCCCGGCGCGACCCCGACCGTCGAAGCCGTCAAGGAAGGCGACAAAATCGTGCGCCTCGTCGTCGTCTGCACCTGCGGCGAGCGCGTCGAGATCGAGTGCCTCTATCCCGCCGGCGTCTAGCGGCGCTCGATCGCGCGCGTTAGCAGCCGCGACCGCGAGTTCCAACACCCCGCTGTCTTCGCTCCGCGCGGAGTCATCGGTCCTTTGTCCTTGGCCCGGCCCCACGGTCACCCACGACAACCAATGACCAATGACGAATGACCAAGGGAACGGAAATTCCTGCCTCTCCGCTTCCGGCAACTTTTGCCACGGCCTGCCACCGATTCCGTAACATCGTTGAAATATAGCTAGTTACAAACTTGGCATCGGCTTTGCTAATTTTCGGAGCCCATGACCATCGGCTTGTATCAAAGCGCGTCATCTCTCTCCGCCCTCGAGCAGTGGCAGGAGGTCGTCTCTCGTAACATCACCTCGAGCGACCAGAGCGCGTATCGCAAGCGCACCATCACCTTTTCCTCCCAAGTCGCGGGCGAACTTCAGACCGACCCGCGCAAACCCGTCGGACACGAAGCCGGGCTGGGGATGGTGTTCCCGAAGGTGAATCGCGGCATCAGCTTCGTCTACGGCGAAACCCAGCCCACCCGCCGCGAACTCGACGTCGCCATCCAGGGCGAAGGCTTTTTCGAAGTGCAGCGCCCCGACGGCTCCCGCGTCTACACGCGCGCCGGCGAGTTCCGCATGCGCCCCGACCGCGTGCTCGTCACCTCCGCCGGCGACGAGGTCCTCAGCTCCGCCGGCAATCCCATCACGCTTCTCCCCAACGGCGGCCCGCTCGTCATCAACGAAAACGGCACCCTCGTCCAGGGCGCCACGCCGCTCGGCCGCCTTTCCGTGCAAAAATTCGAGGACGACGCGCGCCTCATTCCGCTCTCCGGCGGATACTTCGTCCCTCCCGAAGACTTGGAGCCCGAGCCGGTCGACAACCCCTCGCTCCTCCAGGGCTACATCGAAGGCGCCAACACGTCCTCGCTTCGCGAAATGGTCGACCTCGTCCTCATCTCCCGCGCCTACGAGGCCAACCAGAAGATGATCACGACCCTCGACCAGCAGATGGGCAAAACCCTCGAAGCCCTCGGCTGAACGTAGTGACGCGCCTGATACCACACCCATGACTTCCCCAGACAGACAACCGCAATCACGACTGCATGGCCGAGCCCGCAATGGGGGCGGGCCGGCCCCTCTTTTCCGCGACGCCCAACGCGCAACTCCCACCTCTCAACTCCNGGCCCTCCACTCCCAGCTCCGCCGCCCATGAACCTTTCTCTCTATTCCGCCGCCACCGGCATGGAGGCGCAGCAGCTCAACCTGAACACGATCGCGAACAACCTCGCGAACGTGAACACCNCCGGCTTCAAGCGCAGCAAGATCGAGTTCCAGGATCTCCTCTACCAGAAGCCCGCGCGCGCCTCCGGCACCGATTCCGGCGGCGGCAACATCGTCCCGACCGGCGTCGAAGTCGGCAACGGCGCCCGCGTCTCCGCCACGTCGAAAGTTTTCACCCAGGGCCAGCTCACCGCGTCCGGCGAAAAACTCGACGTCGCCATCCAGGGCGACGGCTTCTTCGAAGTGCAGCGCCCCGACGGCACGATCGGCTACACCCGCGACGGCTCGTTCAAACTCAACGCCCAGGGCGTCGTCGTCACTTCCGACGGCCTGCCCGTCCTCAGCGGCTTCCAACCGATTCCGCCCGGCGCCACCAACGTCGCCATTTCCGAAAACGGCCAGGTCACCGTCCAGACCGCCAACGGCACCAACACCTTCCGGCTCACTCTCACCCGCTTCGCGAATCCCTCCGGCCTCCGCTCGCTCGGCGGCAATCTCTACGAGGAAACGCCCGCGAGCGGCACGCCCGAAATCGGCCAGCCCGGCGAACAGGGCTTCGGCCTCGTCATGCAGGGCTACACCGAGTCGTCCAACGTCAACATCGTCGAGGAAATGGTGAACCTCATCGTCGCCCAGCGCGCCTACGAGGTGAACTCCAAGTCCATCCAAGCCTCCGACGAAATGCTCCAAAACGTCGCCCAGATGAAGCGCTAAGCGCCATGCGCCTCCTCCTCGTCCTCGCTCTTCTCCTCTCCGCCGCCACGGTCCGTGCTCAAGAAACGGATACGGCCAATCGTGCCCCCACCGTTTTCGAAACCACCGGCACGCCGCTCACGCGCGAACATCTCGTCGCCGAACTCTCGCGCCACCTCGCCGCGCACTTCAATCTCGAGGGCGAACTCCAGCTCGAACTCCTCCGTCCCTGGTCTCCGCCGTCGCGCCTCGCGAAAACCTGGGACCTCGAAATCCTCGAGTTCCCCGCGGTCGCCACGTCCTCCATGCTGCTCCGCTGCCGCGCGATCGGCGACGGCGAGCCTTCGCCAGATTGGACCCTCGTCCTGCGCGCTTCGCTCTGGCGCGACGCCTGGGCCGCCCGCTCGCCGCTCGCCAACGGCGACACCTTCGATCCGTCGTTCCTCGAAGTCCGCCGCGTCGATCTCTTCCGCGAGCGCGATGCGCTTCCCGCCGCCGTCGGCGATCGCTCCTACGCGATGACCCGCGCCGTCGCCGCCGGACGCCTGCTCACGTGGCGCGACGTCGGCCGCCGCCCGCTCGTGAAAAAAGGCCACCTCGTCGAGGTCTCCGCCGTCGAGGGCCAGCTCGTCGTCACGATGAAAGCCCTCGCCATGGAAAACGGCGCGCAGGGCGAAACCGTCACCGTCCGCAATCCCGAATCGCGCAAAGACTTCGCCGCGATGGTCGTCGATGAAAACCGTGTCCAAGTCCGCTTCTCGATCTTCCGCGCCAAGTGCACCCGCGAATGACCACCGCGTTTCGTTGCGCCGCGCTGGCCGCGTCGACTCTCGCCTTCGTCGCCTCCGCGTCCGCGGACGCCGCCTCCGGTTCCATCTGGCCCGCCGGCACCGGCAGCGAGCGCTCCATGTTCGCCGATCGCAAAGCCCACCGTTCCGGCGACATCCTCACGATCATCGTCAGCGAATCCGCCGTCGCGCAGAGTTCGCAGAGCAAGTCGTCCTCGCGCGATTCCAACCTCAACGACGCGATCCAGCAGTTCCTCTTCGCCAACAGCCGCTCGCTCACGCACCACGGCAAGCTCCCCGGCATCAGCCTCGGCGGCTCGTCCACCTACACCGGCGGCGGCGACGTCTCCAATTCCCAGAGCCTCTCGGCCCGCGCCGCCGTGATGGTCACCGACGTCCTGCCCAACGGCAACATGGTCATCCAGGGCGTGCGCATCGTCACCTTCTCCGGCGAGACCCAATACGTTGTCCTCCACGGCCTCGTTCGCGGCGACGACGTCACCAAGGACAACACCGTCGCCTCCTCCAACATCGCCGACGCCCGCGTCGAATTCTACAGCGAGGGCCAGCTCACCGACGCGCAGAAGCGCGGCTGGTTCTCCAAACTCTACGAGAAGCTCCGCCCGTTTTGAGCACGCCTGACGAACTGAACGCCTGAAGGACTGAAGATGACTGCACGGATGCAACCTCTCCCGCTTTTCCGCCTCACTCGGCGGTGGGTCGTTCTTTTCAGCCTTTTCGCCTTTCCGTCCTTCAACCTTTCCCTGCACGCCTCCCGCGTGAAGGACCTCACCATCCTCGAGGGCGGACGCGACAATCAGATCGTCGGCTACGGCATCGTCGTCGGTCTCGCCGGCGACGGCGACAGCAACGCCGACACCACGCTGCGCAGCCTCGGCAACATCCTCCAGCGCTACGGCCTCACGGTCGATTCCGACGACATCAAGTCGAAGAACGCCGCCGCCGTCATGGTCACCGCCGACATCGGCCCGTTCCTCAAACCCGGCGCGCGCCTCGATGTGAACGTCGCCTCGATGGGCGACGCCAAATCCCTCCAGGGCGGCGTCCTCCTCCAGACTCCGCTCCTCGGCGCCGACGGCCGCGTCTACGCCGTCGCACAAGGCCCCGTCGCCACCGGCGGCTTCGTCGGCGGAGTGGGTGGGGCAGGGGGCGCCACCGTCCAAAAAAATCACCCGACCGTCGGCGTCATCAGCAACGGCGGCATCGTCGAGCGCGAAATCGCGTCCTCGTTCGTTCGCGACAACCAGCTCCGCCTCCTCCTCCACAATCCCGACTTCACCTCCGCCGCGCGCATGGCCAACGCCATCAACGCCCGCTGGCCCGCGTCCGCCAACGCCACCGACGCCGCCACCGTCGCCGTCACGCTGCCCGAAAACTACCGCGGCCAGGACGTCGCCTTCATCGCCGATCTCGGCTCCATCGAGGTNCNNCCCGACACCCTCGCGCGCGTCGTCATCAACGAACGCACCGGCACGATCATCGCGACCTCCACCGTTCGCCTCTCGCAAGTCGCCATCGCGCTCGGCTCGCTCACNATCACCGTCAGTTCCAACNTCGGCGTCAGCCAGCCCAACGCNTTCTCCACCGGCGGCCAGACCGTCGCCGTCCCGAGCACGCAAACCGCNGTNAATGAGGTCCAGGGCGGCTTCACCGTCCTCAACGANCCGCCCACGATCGAGCGCCTCGCCGCCGCNCTCAACGCCCTCGGCGTNTCCACGCGCGAGATGATGGCNATCTTCCAAAGCNTGAANCGCTCCGGCGCNCTCCANGCCGANCTCGTGATCAACTGATCGACGCGCCCCATGAACGTCGTCTCCATCAACGCCACCTCGCCGGCCGACACCGACACGATCGCGAAGATCGTGCGCAAGCCCGGCCAGGCCCTGACGCCCGGCGCCCTCCGCAACGCCCCGCCCGAGGTCCAGCGCAAGGAGGTCGCCGCCCAGTTCGAAGCCATCCTCGTTCGCCAGCTGCTCAAGCCCACCATGATCTCGATGCTCGGCAACGAAGGCAGCGCCGCCAGCGGCGTCTACGGCGACATCATGACCGAATCCTTCGCGCAACAACTCACCCGCGGCGGCGGCCTCGGCCTCGGCCGCATGCTCGAACAACAACTCACCCCGAAGCAGCCCCTGCGGCCGCTCGAACCAACGGACCACCACAACGAACCCGCGTCGTCGCCCGGTTCCGTCGTCCGTGGTCCCGCCTTCCCGTAATCCCTCTCCATGACCTGGCAATCCATCGCCGATCTCCTCCGCCAGGAACTCGCCGAATACGGCGAACTCCTCCGGCTCTTCGAACAGCAGCAGGAAGCGCTGTTCAAGCGTGACGCCGACGCCGTCCTCCAGCTCAGCAGCCATCTCGAAGACCAGGCCCGCATCCTCCAGGACTGCCGCGAACGCCGCGAAAGCGCCGTCGCCACCTTCGCCGCCGGCTTCGATCTCCCGCCTTCCACCACGCTTCGCTCGCTGCTCGATCGCATCGAAGCCGACGCCCGCCCGCTCCTCGAAGCGCTGATCAACGAAATCAACCGCCTCCTTCACCGCGTGCGCCGCACCAGCCGCCACAACCACGCCCTGCTGTCGCGCACGCTCGAGCTGCAACAGGAGATGCTCCGCGAACTCCGCCCCGGCTCGTTCACCAAAACCTACTCGCCCAACGGTCGCGTCTCCGTCGCCACCGCCGGCACCAACTCACTCCGCGCCGCCGGCTGACATCCGTTTCGATTCTCGATCTTCGACCGGGCCGCCCCCTCGAACGTCGAATCGAAAATCGAAAATCCAAAATCGAAAATCTCCATGTCCGGTCTCTTCGCCAGCCTCAACGCCTCGGTCAACGCGCTCAACGCTCACAGCCGCGCCGTCGAGACCGCCGGCAAGAACCTGGCCAACGTCAGCAATCCCAGCTACGCCCGCCAGCGTGTCGTCTACGGCGATCGCGGCACCGTCATCACGCCGCAGGGCGCGCAGAGCCTCGGCCTCGAAGCGCTCGGCGTGCAACAGCTCCGCGACCAACTCCTCGACCGCCAGGTCGTTCGCGAGACCGCTCTGACGTCCTACTACGAAGCCCAGCAAAAAGGCTACCAGCGCGCCCAGGCCGCGCTCGGCCAGGACATTTCCAGCGCCAGTTCCACGCAGGGCGCGAGCAGCACGACGACCGACACCGGCATCGCCGCCGCGCTCGACGATTTCTTCGGCGCCTTCCACAGCTTCGCCGCCAATCCCACCGACACCGGCCAGCGCCAGACGCTCATCCAAAACGCCAGCATCCTCGCCGACCGTATCCGGTTGGCGGACACGCGTCTCGCCCAGGTCCAGGCCGACCTCGACTACCAGGTCCAGAGCGACGTCGAGGAAACAAACCGCCTGCTCCAAACGATCGCCGAACTCAACGGCCAGATCGGCCGCTTCGAGATCAATCATCCCGGCTCCGCCGTCGACCTCCGCGACCAACGCCAAGCCGCGCTCGAAAAACTCGGCGCCAAGCTCCCGATCGAAACCACCGAGGTCAACGGCCAGCTCGAAGTCATTGCGCGCGACGGCAGCGGCGATCCCGTCGTGCTCGTCAACCTCGCCGTCGTTCAAGGCGCGGTCGCGTTCGATCCCGGCACCACGCCGCCGACGATCACCGGCGGCGCCGCCAACACCGTTCTCCAACTTTCCTCCGGCGCCATTCACGGTTCGATGACCGCGCGCACGGGCGCGATCCAGACGATCCGCGACCAGCTCGATCAGCTCACCCGTCAGCTCGTCTCCTCGGTCAACAGCATCTACAATCCCGGCAACGCCTCCACCAACTTCTTCGCCGCCGCCGGCACGACCGCCGCCACCCTCGCGCTCGATCCCGGCCTCACCGCGGTGAACCTCCGCGCCAACAACGGCGGCGCCGCCGGCGACAACTCCGTCGCCCTCGCGATCGCGCAGCTCTCCGCCGCGAGATTCTCCACCACCGGCGCTCCGCCCGACTACATCGACGGCACCTTCAGCGGCTTCTTCTCCGGCGCCGTCAGCGGACTCGGTCAAGCCGTCGCCGGCGCCACCGCCCGCGTCAACGACCAGTCGAGCATCGAACAGCTCGTGCGTTCGCAGCGCGACGCCGTCAGCGGCGTGTCCCTCGACGAGGAAATGGCCGACCTCATGAAATACCAGCGCGCGTTCCAGGCCTCGTCCCGCGTGTTCAGCACCATCGACAATCTCCTCGACGTCGTCGTCAACCAACTCGGCCGCTGACGCCGCGCACCTCACGGAAACGCCCAGTCCCAAACCTCCAATAGTCCAATGAACCCGAGCCCGAAATCTCTCGCCGATCACCGCGCCGCGCCGGCGCTCGTTTGGGATTTCTTTGGCATCTGGGTTTTGGCGTCTGGAATTTTTTCCTCATGAGAATCGCCTCCAACACGCTCTCGGACTCCATGGTCCGCCAGATCCAGCAGCTCACGAGCGAGCAGGCGAAGCTGCAGCTGCAGGTCTCCTCCGGCCGCCGCATCACGCAGCCCGAGGACGATCCCGCCGCCGTCGGCCGCGTCCTCGGCCTCCAGTCGGAGCAGCGCCAGATCAAGCAATACGCCAGCAACGCCCTGCGCGCGCTCACCCTCGCGCAGACGTCCTACTCGGGCTTGCAGGGACTCAAGAAAGTTTCCGATCGCATCGGCGAACTCTCCACCCTCGGCACCGGCGCGCTCAGCGCCGACTCGATGCGCACCTACGCCACCGAGGTCGAACAGCTCCTCGAACAAGCGCTGCAACTCGCCAACTCCCGCCAGGGCGGCGACTACATCTACGGCGGCACCGCGGTCGACTCGCCGCCCTTCGTCGCCAGCCGCGACGCCGACGGCAAGATCACCGGCATCACCTACGCCGGCAACGCCGAGCAGGCCGCCATCCCGCTCTCCGAAGCGACCACCGTCACGCCGTCGACCTCCGGCGCGACCAACGCCGGCCTCGCCGATTTCCTCAACACGCTCGTCGCCCTCCGCGATTCGCTCAACACCGGCGACATCGAAGGCGTCCGCGCCACCCATGCGGGCCTCACCACCGCCGAAGACCTCATCATCGGCGCGATGGCCGACAACGGCGGCGTCCAAACCCGCATCGAGGCCGCGCAATCCCAGCAACAGGACCGCGCCGTCAACCTCGAATCGCTCATCTCCGACGAGTCGTTCGTCGATCTGCCCACCACCATCGTGAAACTCAACCAGACCCAGACCGCCTACCAGGCCGCTTTGGCTTCCACGGCCAAGATCATGAATCTCTCGCTCCTCGACTACATCCGGTAACGCCTCCTCCACCTTCAACCCATCCCTCCTCCGACTCCCAACGCTCGCACATGAAAGTCATCCCCGCCCTTACGCCGTTCGATTTCTCCGCCAGCGAAATCCACCTCCCGCAAGGCATCATCGGCTTCTCGAACTACACCCGCGCCGAGCTGCTCTACATGCCCGAGCACCTGCCGTTTCATTGGATGCGCCTGCACGGGCCGGCCCACCTCGACCCGATTCACTTCATCGTCATGGAGCCGGGCGGTCTCATCGGCGACTACGAGCCGGAGATCTTCGACGAAGACGCCGAGCAGCTCGGCATCTTCGATCCGTCCGAGGCGATGATGCTCAACATCGTCACCCTTCGTCAGCAGCAGCCCGTCGCCGCGACCGTCAACCTCGTCGGACCGCTCATCGTCAACCGGCGGACGCGCGCCGCCCGCCAGGTCGTCATCTCGAACTACTCGCGCTACAGCGCGCACTTTCCGCTCGTCGCCGATCCCGCCGCCGCCGAACCGCTCGCCCGCACCGCCTAACTTCACCCGCCATGCTCGTCCTTTCACGCAAGGTCAACGAGGCGATCGTCATCGGCGATTCCATCGAAATCCGCATCACGCGGATCGAGGGGGATTTCGTGAAGATCGGCATCGCCGCTCCCCGGGACGTCCCGATTTTCCGCAAGGAAGTCCTCAGCGACATCGTCGCCTCCAACCAAGCCGCCGCCGTTCACGCCCCCCGCCAGGGCGCGCTCGCGCTGCCGGTGCTTCCCAAACCGAAAACCCCGCCGCTGCCCGCCGCCGCCGCGAAGGCCTGATTCATCCGCCCCTCTCAATCCTCCACCTTCCAAAACATGAGCGTCATCAACACCAACATCCAAGCCATGGCCGCCGCCCGCTCGCTCAACGCGAGCCAGGAAGCGCTCGGCCGTTCCCTTACCCGGCTTTCCTCCGGGTCGAAGATCGTCAACCCGTCCGACGACGCCGCCGGTCTCGCCGTGTCCGAAAAACTCGACGCGCAAAACCGCCGCGTGCAGGCCGCCACGACGAACGTCCAGAACGCCATTTCCTACATCCAGACGGCCGACGGGTTCATGAGCGGCATGACGAAGATCCTCTCGCGCATGAGCGAGCTCGCGATCCTCGCCAAGGACGTCACGAAAAACCCGAGCGACGTTGATCTTTACCAGCAGGAATTCTCCGCCCTCCAGGATCAGCTCCGTGCAACCATCGGTGGTTCCACGGCGGAGATCGGAGGCACCGCAGATATCGACACGCCGCTCGGCGCCTTTAACGGCATTTCACTCTTCGGCTCCAACTCCGTCGGTCTCACCGTCACCATCGGCCAGGCGATCGGCCAGGACATGACGATCCGCGAGTCCAACCTCCGCACCGGCTCGGTGGGCGACATCATCACGCAGGACTCCAGCGGCGTTTACACGATCGCGGTCACCGACTCCGACGCGATCGAGAACATCAGCAACGCCATCCAGCAAATCGCCAACGAACGCGCGAAGCTCGGCGCCTCGCAATCCCGCCTCGAACTCGCCGCGACCACGCTCTCCGTCGAATACGAGAACCTCGCGTCCGCCATCTCGCGCATCCGCGACGTCGATGTGGCCAAGGAATCCACGCAGTTCGCGCGCTACAACATCCTCGTCCAATCCGGCACCGCGATGCTCTCGCAGGCCAACCAAACGCCCCAGTCCGTCCTCAAGCTCCTCAACAGCTAAAACCTTCCTGACGCTCATTAAGGCGGGTCTCCGGACCCGCCTTTTTTTTCCGCGAAACCGATTCCGCCCGCGGCAACGGCCGTCCTCGCGTATCGCCTTTCCTGTTACAGCTTCTTACTTCCCCGCCGCCGCCAAATCCGGATTCAGCGCGCGATGCACCATCCACGCGAGTTCGTCCGTCGTGAACGGCTTCCCGAGCAATTCCACGTGCCCGATCTGCTCGAGCTCCTGCGGTGAGATTTTCAGAAAATAGCCCGACATCACGATGATCGGCAGGGTGGGGGCGAACTCCCGCACTTTCCCCGCCAGCTCCGTGCCGGTCATTCCGGGCATCGTCTGGTCGGTGATCAACACCGCGCACGCGTTCGGATCCGCGCGCAGCGCATCCAGGCAGCGCGCCGCCGTGTCCACCGTGACCGCACGATAGCCTTTGTTCTCGAGCGCGAACTTCGTGAAGCTCGCGACCGTGTCCTCGTCGTCGACGATGAACACCATCTCGCCGCTGCCGCGGGGCGCCTGCAACGTCGTCGCGCCGTCCGTCTCCGCGTCCGTCGCCGCCACCGGCAGATAAATGTGAAACGTCGTGCCGACGCCGAATTTGCTCTCCACGTCGATCGCTCCGCGGTGCGCGCGCACGATTCCGTGCACGACCGCGAGACCGAGCCCCGTGCCTTCCCGCACTTCTTTCGTGGTGAAAAACGGATCGAAAATCCGCTGCTGCGTGGTCTCGTCCATCCCGTGCCCCGTGTCGCTCACGGTCAGGCGCAGGTAATTGCCCGTCGGCAGCGTCGCGAGCGTGGCGGTCCGCGGCGTGTCGTGATCGACCGGCGACAAGCGAATCGTGAGCACGCCGCCCCGGCCCGTCATCGCGTGCGCGGCGTTGGAGCCGAGGTTCAACAACACCTGGTGAATCTGCGTCGCGTCGCCTTGCACCGAACCGCAACCGGGCGCGATGTGCGTTTCGATCGCGATCGTCGCCGGGATCGTCGCGCGCAACAACCGGCGCGCCTCCTCGATCACCAGCGCGAGATCGAGCGAGGTGTGCTGGTCGTCCGGCGACTGCCGGCCAAACGTCAGGATCTGCTCCACGAGTTCGCGCGCCCGCAAACTCGCGCCGCGCGCCTGCGCGAGGTAGTCGCGCGCGAGTTCGTTGTCGCCGAGCACGTCCTGCACGAGCTCCTGATAGCCCATGATGCCCGTGAGAAGATTGTTGAAATCGTGCGCGATGCCGCCGGCGAGCGTGCCGAGCGTTTCCATNTTCTGNGCCTGGAAGAGCTGAAACTCGAGCTTGCGCCGCGCCTCCTCGCTGTCGCGCCGGCTGCTGATGTCCTGAAACGCGCCGATGAGCCGCACGGGCTTGTGATCGTGCAGCTCCGCCCGGACGAGCGCGCGCACCCAGATCCGCCGCTCGGTCGCGGTGATCAGCGGCAGCTCCAGATCGAAGTGCCGCCCGTGCGTCATCGCGGCCTTCATCGCCGTCGAAATGATGTCGCGCGCTTCCGGTGCGAAAAACTGGATCGCCGATTGCACGGTCGGCTTGAAGTGGTCGTCCACCTCGTGGATCCGCCGGACCTGCTCCGACCACTCGAGGTGCATCGTCTCGAGGTCGAGCTCCCAGCCGCCGATCTGCGCGATCTCGCTCACCTGCGTGGCGAGCTGCTCGAACTGGTGCAGCCGCTGCTCGAGGTTCTTGCGCGCCGTGATGTCGGTGTGCATGCCGACCATGCGCAGCGGCCGGCCCTGCGGGTCGCGGTTCACCACCTTGCCGCGGTCCATGATCCACTTCCAGTCCCCGAGCTTCGTGCGCATCCGGTATTCGTGGTGGTAGAGCACGGTGCGCCGCGCGAAATGCTCCTCGATCGCGAGCACGCAGCCCGCGAGATCGTCCGGATGGATCAGCTGCCGCCAGCTCTCGATCGTGTCCGGCACTTCGCCGACGTCGTATCCAAGCATCTGCGACCAGCGCTGGTCGTGATAGGTGATGCCCGTCGGCACATTCCAATCCCACACGCCGTCGTTCGTGCCCTCGACCGCGAGCTGCCAGCGCTCCTCGGCCATGCGCAACGCTTCGAGCGTTTGTTTCTCCGCGGTGATGTCGCGGTCCATGCCGACCACGCGAACCGGCCGCCCCTGGTCGTCGCGACGCACGTAGGCGTGCGTTTCCACGTGCCGCACGAAACCGTCGGGCAGGATGATGCGAAACTCGTTCTCGTATTCCTCCGCGCCGGCGTTCAACGCATCCTGTTCCATCTGCTCGGCCCGCGCGCGATCGTCGGGGTGAAGGAACTCCAGCCACGCCGCACGCGAACCGGAGAAGTTGTCGCGCGCCACGCCGTAGATTTCGAAAAGCCGGTCGTCCCAGATCACGCGTCCCGTCAGCGGATCCCAGTCCCACACGCCGTAGCGCGACGCCCGCAACGCCAGTTGCCAGCGGTCCGTGAGCGTGCGCAGGCGCTCCTCGTTTTCGCGTTCCGCGGTGACGTCGCGGCTTGTGCCGGTGATCCGCAGGAGCTTCCCGTTGGCGTCGCGTTGCACGATCGCGCGCGACTCCACGTGACGCACGCCGGCTTCCCCGCGCCGCACGACGCGAAACTCCTGGTCGTAGAAATTGCCGCCGGCGAGCACCAGTTCGAACCGCGCCTGCGCCAGCGGACGGTCGTCGGCATGCAGGCAGTTCATCCACGCCTGGAACGTCCCGTCGAACTCGCCCGGCTTCAGTCCGTGGATGAGGTGCGTGCGCTCGTCCCACGTGTGTTTCTGGCTCGCGGCGTCCCATTCCCACACACCGAGCGCGGCGGATTGCGTGGCGAGCTGCAGGCGCTCGTTGAGCACGCGGAGGTGCTGCTCGGCGAGCCGGTGCGCGGTGACGTCGGTCTGAATCGCGATCCAGTTGACGAGCTTCCCGGTCGCATCGTGCACCGGCTCCATGTCGACGATCTGCCAATACGGATGCCGGCTCTTCGTGTAGTTGAGGATTTCAACGTAACAACGCTCGCCGGTCTGGATCGCCTTCCGCAGCTGCGCGATGCTCGCCGGATCGGTGTCGGGCCCCTGCAGGAAATGCCCCGGCTTGCGGCCTTTCACCTCGGCCAGCGTGTAACCGGTCATGCGCTCGAACGCCGTGTTCGCCCACTCGAGCCGGCCTTGCGCGTCGGTGATGACGACGCCGTTCGTCGTGTTGCGCGCGACGAGTCCGAGTTGCGCGTTTTCCCGCGTCGTCGTGCGCAGATGCACGCTCAGCGTGCGAAGTTCGTTCGTGCGGCGGGCAACCAGTTCCTGCAACCGCGCGGCCTGGTGCTCGAGCACGGTGTTGAGCCGCGCGTGCTCGTCCTCGGCGGCCTTCCGCCGGTCGTCGATGTCCACCGCCGCCTCCGCGGAAAACAGGGTGTGGACGAAGCCCGCGATCACGAGCAGCGCCAGCACGAACGCCGGAGCGTAAACCGGCTGGATCCAGCGCAGGTGCAGCAGCACGAGCGTGACGGCGATCAACACCGCCGGCAGCAGCGTCACGCCGTAGAACAACCGTCGCGCGAGTGCGCCCGCCGACGATTTCGCGAGCAGCATGCGCATGAGCTTGTTGTTCGGCCGCAGCAGTAGGCCGCCGAAGCTCAACAGCAGCAGGCCGGCCGCATCGACGACATTCATGTGCAACGGCTGCGCATAGCGCGTGGCGAATTGCAGCGCATGCATCAGCAGCGTCGCCGCGCTGAGCGCCAGCGAGACGATGAACAGCCACGCCGACAGGTTGCGTTGCACGCGATGCGCCTGGCGGTTGGCGAGCAGCAATCCAAACCCGGCCGTCGCGAGCACGATCGCGGCGTCGAGCGGCACATTGCGTTCCGCCACCGCGTCGGCGCCCGGCGTGGCCCAGAACATGAAATTCAATGTCATTAACCGCCCCGCCGCCGCTTCGAGCCCGACCGCGGCGATCACCCACGCGACCGCGCCCGCCGCACACGCCGCCGCGGGGATCGAACGCGCCCCGCGCGTCCGCAGCCACAACGCCGCTCCCAGGAGCGCGAGCGGAAGCGGCGCGTCGAGCCATCGCGCCACCGGTTCCGAGAACAACACGCCAACCGTGCGGGCCAGACCCAGGGCAAACACCAAAATGCCGGCCACCCCGGGCGCGCGGCGGATATGCTCTTCGAGCGACATGCGGTAGGGAATAACGCGCCGAGCGTGCGGTGGGCCCGGTAAAAAGCAATGACGGCGCGGTTTCTGACGCGGGTTCCGCTTCAGTTTCGCCACTTCGTGACGAATGGCTCCCCGGATCCGCCCTCTTCGCAAATCGCCGGCTCAAGTTTTGACCAATCTGTGACGAACAAATCTCTCGCACCTTCCTTGCCCATGAACCTTGCCAAACGACTCCTCGTCGCCGCCTGTGCCTTCTTTCTCGCCGGCTCCGCCGCGCTCGCCGCCGACCGCGAACCGCCGGTGCCCGTCCGCACCGTGGCGCCGGATTATCCTCGCGATCTGCGCGAGCAAAAAGTGTCCGGCGTCGTCATGGTGAAGTGCACGATCGACGAACAGGGCAACGTCGCCGAGACCGAGGTCGCCAAGTCGAGCAACGCCGGCTTCGACAAGTTCGCCGTCGACGCGCTGAAGAAGTGGAAGTTCAAGCCCGCCCGCCAGGACGGCGCGCCCGTGGCGATGACCGTGACGATTCCGATCAAGTTCGTCGTCGAAGAATCCTGAGCCGCCGCTCGTCCCCTTTCGCTCCATGTCCTTTCAAAACCTCACCATCGGTAAGAAGATCGCCCTCGGCTTCGGCTTTCTCTTTGTCCTGCTGATCGGCGTTGCTGCGGTGGCCCACAGCGCGCTCGGCGGCGCCGGCCGCCGGCTCGAGATGTTTTCGGCGAGCGCGCAGGAAACCTACACGGCCACCTCGATGGAGTCGTCGATGCAGGGACTGAAGCTGCAGGTGAACGAGTTCCTCGCCACCGGCTCGGCCGAGAGCATCGCCGCCTACGAGGCCGCGCGCAAAGCCCTCGACGCCGAGCTCGCCCAGGCCGCCGAACAAATCGTCGAGCCGTCCCGGGCCGCGCAGGTCGCGAAAGCCCGCGAGCTGCTCGACACGTATCACGCCGCGTTTGGCGACCTCGTGGCCAACCACCGCGAACGCCTCGCGATCGAAAACGACGTCCTCACGCCGATCTCCAAGGAAATCGCCGAGGGCCTGCAATCGATGCTCGCCCAGGCCCGGACGCAGGGCGACATGAACGCCGCCTTCCAGATTTCGAACGGCCTCGGCGCGTTCTACGAATGCATGAGCCTCGCCAACGCGTTCCTGCTCACGTCCGACGCGCCCAAGGCCACCGCCGCCCGCGAAGCGCTGGCCACCACCGTTTCGCAGATCCAGCGCATGCAGCAGGACCAGCTCGAGATGGAAAAGCTCGACGCCAGCCTGAAGGACGACGCGAAAAACGCGCTGCTCGCCCGCCTCCAGGAGATCGCGCAGACGTATTCAGAAGGCTTGGACAAGGTCGTCGCCGGCCACCAGGGCCGCGCCAAGATCCTCGCCGAACGCATCAACCGCGTCGCGCCCGAATTCACCGCCACGCTCGGCCGCGTGAAAACTGCCGTGCACACCTACCAGAAGGAGCTCGAAGAGCGCACGAAGGCGGAGCAGAGCCGCAACGAATTCGTCGTGTTCGTCATCACCACGGTGGGCCTCGTCGTCGGCGCCATCGGCGCGTGGCTGATCACCCGCGGCGTCACCCGCCGCATCACCGAAGTCGCCGGCCGCCTCGCGACCGAGTCCGACAAAACCGCCGCCGCCGCGCAGCAGGTTTCCCAAGCCAGCCAGTCGATGGCCAACGGCGCCTCGCAGCAGGCCGCCTCGCTCGAGGAAACGAGTTCGTCGCTCCATGAGATGGCCAGCATGACCTCGCGCAATTCCGACAACGCGCAAAACGCCAAGGCGCTCGCGAATCAGGCGCGCCAGACCGCCGACGCCGGCGCGATCGAAATGGAGGAAATGAAGCGCGCGATGGCCGCGATTAAGGGCTCGAGCACCGAGATTTCGAAGATCATCAAGACCATCGACGAGATCGCGTTCCAGACGAACATCCTCGCGCTCAACGCCGCCGTCGAAGCCGCCCGCGCGGGCGAAGCCGGACTCGGTTTCGCGGTCGTCGCCGACGAAGTGCGCAACCTCGCGCAACGCTGCGCCGGCGCCGCGAAGGAAACCGCCGACAAGATTTCCGCCTCGACCGAGAAGAGCGAACAAGGTGCGCGCATCAGCGAGAAGATGGCCGCTAATCTCGCCGCGATCGTCGACAAGACCCGCCAGCTCGACGAACGCATCGCCGAGATCGCGCAGTCCTCGCACGAGCAGAGCGAAGGCATCGGCCAGCTCAACAGCGCCGTCGCGAGCATGGACAAGATTACGCAGGAAAACGCCGCGCTCGCCGAAGAGTCGTCCGCGTCCGCGGAAGAATTGAAGTCGCAGGCCGAGCAGGTGCGTCTCGCGGTCGCCGAGTTGATGCGCATGGCGCGCGGTTCCGACGGCGATTCGAAGAAGACCTCACACAAGGATCCCGTCCCGGAAGCCGTGAAGACGCCCGTGGTGCCCACGCGCCACGCTCCCGCCCGCGCGTCCCGTCCCGCCTCCACCGCCAACGGCGCACGACCGGTCGCGGTCGCCGCGGAGCCGACCCGCAACGGTTCGGCCCACGGTGCGAACGGTCACGACGACACCGACAAGTTCTTCGAGTAAGCAACCAGTCGTAGAAAGCGCGCGGAATCAGACCGCGCGCTCCACCGGTTCGCCGGCGCGGACTTGTTCGTCGACGATCACGGTGGTGACCAGGTCGGCGCCGACGTTTACGGATGTCCGCAACATATCGAGAATGCGATCGGCGCCGATGACGATGCCGATGCCTTCCGGCGGAATGCCAAACGACATCAGCAGTCCGGCGATCAACGGCAGCGATCCGCCGGGAATCGCCGCCACCGCGACCGCGCTGAGCACGCTGAGCAGAAGCAACGTGAGCTGCTGGCTGAGGTGAAGATCGACGCCGAAGACCTGCGCGACAAAGAGCACGACGCAACCTTCGTAGAGAGCGGTGCCGCTCATGTTGATCGTGGCGCCGAGCGGCAGCACGAAACCCGCGGTAGACGGAGCCACGCGCAATGTTTCCCGGGCGCAATCGAGCGACGCCGGCAGCGTGGCACTGCTCGAACTCGTGGAGAACGCCGTGACGAGGACGGTTTTGATGTCGCGGAAAAACGCGCGCGGTGAGCGCCGGCTCCAGAGTTTCAGGAGAAGCGACATCGTTCCGAAAAGGTGCAGCAGCAGCACCCCCGCGCAGCCGAGGACGAAGAGCCCGAGCGCCGCGATGATATCGACGCCGATCTTCACGATTACACTATAGATCATCGCGGGCACCGCGTAGGGCGCGAGGCGCAGCGCGAAGTGGACGATGCCCGTCATCAGATCGGTGACGAGTTCGAGGCCGTCTTGAAGCTTGCGCCGCTTTTCCGCGGGGAGTTGCGCGCCGACGGCGCCGACGAGAATCGCGAAAATAATGAGCGGCAGGACATCGCCGAGGGTGGTGCGAGTGTTGCCGACGAACGCGCCGAAGAGGTTTCGCGGCATGAACATGTCGAGCAGCGTGTTCAGATTCATCGGCGGCTGCGCGGCACGCGTGGCGACGGCGTTCTGCGCGATGCCGCCGAACTCCGCCATGAGCCGCTCCTTGGCTTCGAGGCTGAGCTGATCGCCGGGATGAAGGAGGTTCATCATCAGCAATCCGAGCCCGACGCCGATCGCCATGTTGAGGAAGAAGAATCCGAAGGTCCGCCCGGCGAGCGGGCCGAGTTTGTCGAGCTGGCCGAGCTGCACAATCCCGGTGGCGAGCGACGCGAACACGAGCGGGATCACCACGAAAAACAGCATCCGAAGAAACACTTGGCCGAACGGATCGAGCACGTTGGCGGCGACGCCCCGCATGAACGCCAGCGCTCCCGGCGAAAATTGCCCGATGAGCAAGGTGATGCCACCGGCTACGCTTCCGATGCCCAATCCGATTAATATCCTGTTCGCGAGCTGCCGGTTTACATCAGCCATGGGCGGGGACGGTAGGAATCGAGGTGTGTCTGTCGATGGGTTTAGGCGATCGATCTTCGATTCGATCTCGGGTCTAAGAGTAAAATGCGCCCACGTTTTGTGTGTCATAACATGAAGTTGGATTGCATCTGAATAGTGTTAATGCCTTTCGTTTGCGAGTGCCGGGCGGTCCTCCCGGCCTTCTTCCGCTCAACTCCAACCCGCCCGCATGGGCTGCTTCGTCGCCGTTCTGGCGCGTGCTTTGGCATCGCGTCAGATCGTCCCAAGGCCGGCCGCTAACGGGTGATTCCCCTCCACCCGATGAATACTCTCTCCGCCTCCCGGCTGGTGTGCGCGTGTGCCGTCTTGATGTGGTTGCCGCTCGACGCGGCCGAAGATCGGCCAGATCGGAAAGCCGTCGATCCCGACCGAACGTGGGAAGACCTTCGCGCGGCTGCGTCGGCTCCCGCCGCGGCGGTAGAGGGTGGCAAACCCGAGGAAATCCAGGAGCGACGGGCCCGAACGGCGAGGCGAGATCGATGGCTCAGGCGGATCGCGCGCGGGAGTTCCACCGGGCGAACCCGCAGCATCGAAAAGCTCGCGACGCGAAGCACCTCGAAGCGATGCTGCTCTTGCGTGCGGTGCACGAGGGTGAGGAGGACGCGAGGCACCGAATGCGAAGCGTGGTCGAGGCGTTGCGAAAAGACCGCGAGGTTCCGGAATCGATGCGCGCGGAGATCGTCGGGCTCGACGGATTTCTCGAGGCGGAGCGGGAAGCAAGCGATGCGGTGGGCCGACGGCGCGCGTTCATCGCGGCCGCGCGACGCTTGGTGGCGGAGTTTCCCCAGTCAACCGCAGGGCTACGAGTCGTTGTTGACTCTCGCGCGCGAAAGCAGCGCCGCCGAGGCGAAGGCACTGCTCGAAGAGTTGATCGCCATGAATCCGCCAGCCTCGGTGAAAGCGGAGGCCGAACGGCATCTCGAACGCTTTGGGTTCGTGGGGGAGCAGTTCGAGGAGTTGCTGATCGGCGACGCGGGAGCGGAAGTGAAAGCCGCGATCGAGCCGGGCAAACCCGTGGTGCTGTATTCCTGGGCCACGTGGAGCCCGGGCAGCTTCGCGCTCGCGCGCGAACTCGCTAAACGAGACCTCACGCGAGCGACGATTCTGGCGTTGAATCTCGATAACGACGTGAAGGCGGCGCAGGAGTTGGCCGCTCGCGAAGCGCTCCCTGGCAGAATGATCTACGATGCGGCGGGTCCGTATGGCGTCGTTGCGGGCCGGCTGAGGATCAACGGAGCACCGTTGGTCTTCCTGATCGATAGCGAAGGGACCGTCCGTGACGTCCGCGGGACGGAGGATTTCCAGACGAAGCTGGCCGCGCTGGGCCTTTGAGGAAACGCCGGTATGAAAAGATATATACTCTCCGCGCTGGCGTTCGGCAGCTTGGTTCAATCCAGCTTCGCCCTGCAGTGGACCAACAAACCGTCCATTGTGCAAAGCGGACAGACTTACAACGTGGGGGCGTCACATTCTCACAGCGGCAGCGGAATGACCTCCGGGAATATTGTGATTTATAAGAATGGGGCCGTTTTCATGGGAGGCGGAAATGGGGGATACAGTTACACGATCTCGGCGTCGGCTTCCACGAGTGACACGTCCACGAGCGGTGATGTCGTTATAAACTACACGGCGACGGCGACCATCACGCCACAAAGCGGCGGCAGCCCGACGACGTCGAATATTTCGGGCACCGTCATTGTTCAGGGCCCCCCGAATGCTGCGCCGACCGTTGCGTGGCATACTTTGCCGACGACGATGCATCCAGGCACCTGGTATGCAGCCCGCGCGACGGGAAGCGATTCGGACGGGAATCTGGGCGGTGTGTGGGTGGATTATCGGGTGAATGGCGGGAGCTGGCAGGCGCTGGCCTACGACGTTGCGGGTGTCAACGGAGGCAATGGAAGTTCGACGACCACGAACAACAATGGCGTGACCGCCGGCGCCGCAGGCACCACGTATCAATTTCGATGCTACGCCTGGGACCACGGGGGCGCGAATTCGGGATGGGTGCAGAGCAATGTCGTCACGGTCACCAAGGCTTCGCAGTCGAGCATCACCCTGAATGCGAGCACCACCCAGGTCTATGGGGCGGCGCAGACGCTTTCGACTTCCGGAGGATCGGGCAGCGGAGCGGTTTCGTATGCGATCGTCGGGCAATCGGCAGCGGGCGTGGCCTCGTTGAGCGGTGCAACGCTCACGGCGAATACCGGGAGTGGCTGGGTGGATGTTCAGGCCACCAAAGCGTCCGATTCCACTTACAATTCGAAGACCTCCAACACCGTGCGGGTGACGTTTGCGAAGGCGACCCAGGCAGCCATCTCCGTCAGCGCAAGCAGCACGCAAACGTGCAATACCACCCAAACCCTCGGCTGCTCCGGCGGCTCCGGAGGAGGAGCGGTCGGTTACGTGATCACGAGTTCGTCGGCATCCGGGGTGGCGTCGTTGTCGGGCGCGACACTGACGGCGAACAGCGGAACGGGATGGGTGGATGTCCAGGTGACCAAGGCAGCCGATAATAACTACAACGCGCGAACCTCCGCCGTGTTTCGTGTGAATCTCGCGAAGGCGACACAAGCGGCACTGACATTTTCGCCGACAACGACCCTGGTCTATAACGCCTCGCAGGTCTTGTCGGCAACGGGTGGATCAGGGAGTGGTGTGATGAGCTATGCGATCGTGGCTCAGTCGGCGAGTGGTGCCGCGACGTTGACGGGGGCAACGCTGAAGGCGAATACGAGCACAGGGTGGGTGGATGTGCAGGCGACGCGTGCGGGGGATACGAATTACAATCCCAGGTCTTCGTCGACCGTGAGGATCACCCTTGCCAAAGCAGAACAGGCGGCGCTGACATTTTCGCCGACAACGACCCTGGTCCATAACACCTCGCAGACGTTGACGGCATCGGGTGGCTCCGGCGGTGGCGCGATCAGCTATGCGATCGTGGCTCAATCGGCGAGTGGTGCCGCGACGTTAACAGGGGCAACGCTGAAGGCCAATACCGGCGCGGGATGGGTCGACGTGCAGGCGACGCGTGCGGGGGATACGAACTACAATCCCAAGTCTTCGTCGACCGTGAGGATCACCTTTGCGAAGGCAGAACAGGCGGCGCTGACATTTTCGCCGACAACAATACAGGTCTATGACACCTCGCAGACATTGTCGGCAACGGGTGGATCAGGGAGCGGCGCGATCAGCTATGCGATCGTGGGCCAATCGGCGAGTGGTGCCGCGACGTTGACGGGTGCAACGCTGAAGGCCAATACGGGCACGGGATGGGTCGATGTGCAGGCGACGCGTGCGGGGGATACGAACTACAATCCCAGGTCTTCGTCGGCCGTGAGGATTACCTTTGCCAAAGCAGAACAGGCGGCACTGACGTTTTCTGCGGCGACAACGCAGGTCTATAACACGTCGCAGGTCTTGTCGGCGACGGGTGGCTCAGGAAGTGGCGCGATGAGCTATGCGATTGTGGCTCAATCGGCGAGTGGTGTTGCGACGTTGACGGGTGCAACGCTGAAAGCGAATACCGGCACGGGGTGGGTCGACGTGCACGCGACGCGTGCGGGGGATACGAATTACAATGCCAGGTCTTCGTCGACTGTGAGAATCACCTTTGCGAAAGCAGAACAGGCGGTGTTGTCGTTCTCGCCCGCTACGAATCAGGCGCATGGAGCTTCACAAACATTGTCCGCAAGTGGTGGCTCCGGCGGAGGAGCTATCAGTTACGCCATCACAGGTCAGTCGTCCCAAGGGGTGGCTACTCTGTCTGGAGCCAGCTTAACGGCGAATGCCGGGGCCGGTTGGGTGGAAGTGCGGGCGACGCGGGCGGGTGACTCCAACTATAACGCTCAGACCTCGGCGGTGGTGCGGGTCAATCTGGCAACCGCGGCTCAAGTGATCACATTCGGGAGTATCGCAGACAAGATCTATGGTGATGCGCCCTTCGAGCTTAATGCTGCCGCCTCCTCGGGATTGGTTGTCACTTTTTCTGTCACAGGTCCTGCATCGGTTTCGGGAAAAACACTCACGATAACAGGAGCGGGCTCGGTGACCGTGACGGCTTCTCAAGCGGGAAATTCTAATTGGGGTGCCGCTGCGAATGTATCCCGCACGTTCATTGTGACTCCGAAGCCAGCGACGTTTAGCTTTTCGAATGTTAGCTTCATCTTTGATGGCGCGCTGAAATCGCCCACGATCAACAATCCTCAGGGTGCAACCTACACCATTTTAGGCACTGCCAGTGCGACTAGTGCTGGCAGCTATAGCTTCGTGGTGACCGCTACGGGCAACTATACCGGATCCGGGAGTTGTAGCTGGTCGATCGGAAAGGCGAACCAGACAATTACCTTCACTAATCCTGGAGGAAGAACATATGGGCAAATTCCATTCGCTCTTAGTGCTAGCAGCAACTCCGGCCTGCCGGTGACGTTCAGTGTTGTCAGCGGTCCCGCCAGTGTAACGGGGAGCACGGTTTCTATCACCGGGGCGGGAGGTGTAACACTCCGTGCCTCCCAGGCTGGCGATGGAAATCGTAATCCGGCGAGCAAAGATGTGACCTTCAGTGTCGCCAAAGCTCCACTTACGATCACGGCTGGCAACAAAAGCAAAGTCTTCGGCCAAGCCAATCCGACCTTTACCGCTACCTACACAGGGTTCGTTAACGGGGATACTACGGCGGTCGTCAGCGGCAGCCCGACGTTTTCCACGAATGCGACACCGTCATCCGTGCCGGGGCAGAGTTACTGGATTCGTCCGGCGCAGGGCACTCTTTCGGCTCCGAATTATGAGGTCGGCACGTTTATCGATGGAACTCTCTCCATCACCAAGGCCGTGCCTGTGGGCACCTTTGTAGGCCGCGCGGTGAGCGCTCCTTATACGCTGCAAGCTTCGGATTTGGCGGCCGCCTTCTCGCATGCGTCTAATTCCACCGTTCAGCAGCCCGGAGGCACGATCTCCTACAGCATCGTTTCCGCCACCGGCGAAGGTGCGGCACCCGCGAGTGGAACTGTGAGTGCAGGCACGGTTCTTCAGACCGGCATCTATCGGATTCGCGCTTCGATTGCCGAGGATGCCTGCTATGCTCCGGCGACCGTCGAAGCGGACTTTGTCGTCACTCGCAACGACCCGCCGACGCTTACGATGCAGATCCTCGACGAGTCAGGCGCCGCGCTGGCGTCGCGCGAATCGGTGTATGGGAAGGAGTCCGGTGCCACCTCGGCGGTGCTGTATTTTGGACAATCGTGGAAGCTCGCTCTTACAGCGACCGACGTGGACGAAAACGTAAACACGCTGTTGTTGCGACTCAGCCGACCGGGTGGGGGGCAAGGCACCAATCCAGCCGCGCCGACCTTTGTCTGGTCATCCGGACACTACGCCGCGAATATCGTGCTCACGCCCGCACGTTCGATCAGCTGGGTGTCGCCGACGATGATCGCGGACCAAGTGGGCACCTGGAACTTATGGGCGCACGCGAACGATACCGCAGCCGTCGCGCATGGGAGCGTGTCGCCGTGGACCGGAGATGATCACGGGTGGCAAACGTTGAATCAACCGGACCTGATTGTCGCCAAAGCGACGCCGCGCGCCGAATTTCCCGATCGCGTATTCCCGGTGGCGAGTGGCCAGTCCTATACCTTGCAAGCCGCGGATCTGAACGCGGTGTTCACCAATCCTTACTCCAGCACCGTGGCGGGACCAGTGGCGGGCGCGACGGTCAGCTACAGCCTCGTCGCTGCGGACGGAACAACGACTCCGATCTCGGCCGGAAGCACCCTGGCCCCCGGCGCGCACACGATTCGCGCGTCCTATTCCGGCAACGGAAATTACGAGGCAACGTCGGTCGAAGCCCGGTTCGCCATCGGCTATGAGTTCCTCGATTCCGACGGCGATGGCATGCCGGATTACTGGGAGGATCAATACGGACTCAATAAGAACGTGAACGATGCGGCCGGAAATTCGGATGGGGACAATGCCACCAATCTCGAAGAGTATCACGCCTGGCGGAATCCTTACGGGGCCGACAATCCCCATGAAGGGGCATCCGGTGCCGCCGCGCATCTCACGGCGTTCGCCAAAGGAAATGGCACGCTGATCCTGACTGCAGGCGACGACACGTATTCTTTCGCGTTCAACGCAGCTCCGGGCAACACGTGGTCAAAAGCGATCGGAGACGGCGCGGGCTCGCAGACGTCCTATCCCAGTTACTCCATCTCCGTTCCGTATGGCGTGACGAGGACATTCCAAGTGTCTGCGTCGGCAGGAATTTCGGACTTCTTCATCAAGATAGATCAATCTCGGGCCGTGCAGCGGCCGGTGATCGTCGAGATCGATGGCAAACTACAAGGCGGCGTCCGCAAGCAGGAGATTCAGGGAAGCCAGTTCACCGCACGCGCACGGTCGACGGGCCAGATTCCCTTTGCGACGATGAACGATTCGCGCCTGGCCGTCACCCGGACGCTGGAATTCGGTTTCGGCGGCGGCCGCTCGGGTCGTTCGGCGGGCTGGATCGAACTGTCGTTTGGAACCTGGCGGCGGGGCGTTCAACCGGCATGGCGACTCTCCGTCGCAAAGGGAGAAATGATAGAAGGTTTCGCGGAGTCAGCTACTCGTTTTCAGGCGAAAGTGCCGGCCGGATATGTTGATCTCAGCCGCGAACGCCATCGCATTTCGATCCGCTATTATCGGGATCAGGCGCCGTTCAGTGGAACGTTCCGGGACTTCACCGGCGTAACGCCGGTGGCGGAATACGTGATCGAACAAGGGCGCTCCGGCGCAAACGGACCGACGCCCGTCCCCACGCGCATTCTCAATTCCCAAGCTCAGCCGCACTCGTGGTGGCTGGAGGGCACCGCTCGTTACACGATCACGCGCACGATCGACGGGGTGTCGCATCTCTACGAGCACGAGACGCACTGGCTGAAGGTCGAGAAGGATGGACAGAACGAAGGCTATGAAGGGCCCTACTATGTGAAGCGATGGGTCAATCACTACGCTGCGGTCAGTCGCATGTGGCCTTGGCGTGCGCCCTCGGCTCCGCGTGGCGGATTTGTGCGGGCCGAGGTTACCACGACCGATACCGTTCGGGAGGTGGCAGGATCCCAGAGCGTCACGCGAAACCCGTTGCAACTCGATATGACCGGCTACTTGGGTAACACAGAGGCCAGCGGTATCGCTGATTACAGCTACTACAATTCGCACGCCTACGATTTCCGGCTGGAGAACGCGATCCCCGTGGAGCGCGGACTTGGCACCGATAAACACGAGCTTGCGCGACGACGCGCAGGACTCTCGACGAACGGCGTGGTGGGCGGCCAAAGCCCGACGATCTACGATAACGCGCTGGGCGGAGGCACCTTCACGGAATACTTCACGCTTTCCACGATGCTCAACGGTGGGGACAATCTCGACGGCCAGCCGCATATTGCCGTCGGTGAACCGAAGTATGTTCGNCAAAACTTCCTNGATAATGCGCTCCAGAGTTCCAGCGANCTCGTTTCGGCCTACTCCTACAATTCCGANCTGATCGATGGCTTGCCGAAGCCGTCACTCGTAGTCACCAAGCAAGGCGAGGTGGAANTGGGCCGAACGGTCTTCGGTTATTCCACCGGAACCCTCAACGGGCTGCCGACCCTCACCACGGTCGAAACGAAATCCGCGGGTGGGGGAGTAACGCTCGCCACGACGTCCCGTGTCTACAGCCGGCGTATCGGAGATCCGGATATGCGGGGCAGAACGCTCTCGGTCACGAGACCGGACGGCAGCAAGACGTCATTTGTCTACCAGCGCGGAATCCTGTCTGGAGGAACGTGGACCGGGAGCCCCGACGGCGAACATTTTCTGGTGGCCGAGATGACGGGCAAGACGGGCAATGGCGTGTCGAGCTACGGCGGTGTGGCGATCGACCCTCTCGATCTGGATCCTTTCCGCTCAACCGCGACCGAAAAAATCTTCGATGCGGTCGGCCGCGTCGTTCGCGAGGCCAGCTATGTTTACCAGGGTAGCGCAGGCTTTGCGCTGCTACAGGTCGTCTACAGCGGTTACGACGATTTGGGACGACTCTTGGTAAAGGCCGACCAACCCATCGCCACCAGCGGACCTCAGCCAGGCAGGATTTTCTACGAGGCCGCCTACAGCGGTCCTCAAAAGCAGTGGGAACGCGACGAGCAGGGTATCACCACGACGTATCACTACGATGTTTACAATCGCGTCGATGTCTCGAAGCGGCTCGGTGTTTCCGCCGGCGGCCACACGATCGCCGAGGTTACGTCCCGCTACGATTACGACGGACTTGGCCGGCTCATCAAGGAAACCAAAACGGCTTTGGGCGAAGCCGACCATCTCGTCACGCACTATACCTACGACACGGCCGGACGACCGAAGACGACCACGGCTCCGGGCGGACTGGTCACCGCGATCAATTACGATTCGGCGACCCAGAAAACAACCATCCACCCGGGCGGTGGCACGACGATCGAAGCCGTCTACAAAGATGGCCGCGCCAAAGCGGTGTCGGGCACGGCCGTTCCCGATAGCAGCAGCACCTACAGCTACGAGCCCAATGGTTACCTGAAGACCACCCAAACGACAGCCGGTCAAACATCGGTCACACTGGCCGACTGGCTCGGGCGGACTTTGAGCGTTTCCACGCCCACCTACAGCGGAGGCACTCGCGTCGTCAGCAACACTTACAATACCGTTGGCCAGCTTGTGCGGCAGGAAACGAAAGTGGGCGGCAGCGAGATCGCGCCGGCGCGTGTGTTCACCTATGACTCCTACGGCCGCCTGCTGCGAGAGGCCTTGAAAACGCCTCCAGGCACGACGATTGACCCGGCGACCGATTACGATGTGAAGGAATACGAGTCGGCCTTCCAGATCGGGGCTCCCGGCCATGACAGCCACTGGTATTCGTATGAAGGCGTGAAGATCTGGCCCCATGCCGGAGCGAACGCCTCGACTGCTCGTTATGCGTCGCGCACCTACACGCAGGTGAGCGGCCTGACGAGCTCGCTCGTGGCGCACGGCGTGGCATTCGATTTCGACGGCAACAAGACCGAGACCACGCAGACGCTAACCCGCGGTTCCGCCGTGTTGGAGAGCAGCACCGCGATCACCGGTTCCACGCAGAGCATGGTGCAGAAAAGCGTGAACGGTTATCCGGTAACCTTCAGCAACGCCCAAGGACACCTGATGATTCAAAGTTACGACGGTCTCGGGCGGTTGCAGGCGACTGATGATCCCCGTATCGGCACCACGACCTATGATTATCTGCCGGACTCGTTGCTGGTCGGCTGGGTCACTACACCCGATTGGGAAACCACGGCCAGCACTTACGACGCCGCCGGTCGCGTGAACTCGCAGACGAATGCGGACGGCAAGACTGCCTACTTCCGCTACGATGCCGCCGGCAATCTCACGCACCAGTGGGGCGACACCGTCAACCCGGTGAAATACGCCTACAACGAGCTCGGCCAGAAAACGGAGATGCACACCTACCGCAGCGGCACGTGGACGGGCAGTGTGCTGCCGTCGGGCTTCTCGGCCGACGGCGACAAGACAACGTGGAGCTACCAGACCAGCACCGGCCTGCTGCTGTCGAAAACCGACGCCGCGAACAAAACGACGACGTTCGAATACACCGACCTCGGCCAGGTGAAGAAACGCACGGATGCTCGTGGCTGGATTACGAACTACCTCTACAACGATCCACGAAAGCTGCTCTCGAAGGTGGACTACACGGACGGGGTGACCACCGACGTGGATTACACGTATGATCGAGCAGGGCGATCTGCAACGGTCACGGATGCAGCCGGCCTGCGCACGTTCTCTTATTATGATACCGGGACGACCTCCGGCACGCTGGACGCCAGTGCCCGGTTGAAAAGCGAGACGCTGCCCAGCTTCCTGGGCGGGCACGTTGTCACTTACACCTATCAATACGGTGTCGCGGGACGGGCCAACGGTGCCGTTTCGAGCCTGAAGCTCGGCACCGGTTCGCTTTACACGGTGACCTACGCCTACGACGACGTGCTGCGTTTGAATGGCGTCACCTACAACACCACGACGCCCTACACCTACACTTACGAAGCGAACTCCAACCTGATCGATCGCGTCACGCAGGGCACGGGCTCTTCAGGCTACGGTTACCGCCGCGACTACACTTACGAAGAGCACAGCAACCGGCTCGAAAAGATGACGCATGAATGGGACAACGTTGCGTCGCGCAGGATCGAGACCCGGCTCACCTACGACCTGCTCGGCCGCCGCAACACGGAGAAAACCCGTGGCTCCGATTACCTGTCGCTGCTTGGCCGAGGCAGCCATCCAGGCGTCCATGTCGACTATGGCTACAATGATCGATCAGAGGTCACGGACAGCGCGAAATACGTGCTCCCCGCCAACTGGACGCTGCCGTCGAATCCAACTCTTGTGCCCGCGACGATTCGCGACTACGCCTATGATGTGATCGGCAATCGGACGAGCGATCAGGACGGAAGTTATGGGCGAAACTCGCTCAACCAATACACCTCGGCCCCGGGCTTTGGCGGCACGATCACCTACGACGAAAATGGCAACCTGACGCATGACGGCGTCCGTTCGTTCAGCTACGACGCCGAAAACCGGCTCATCTCCGTCACACAAGGTGGTTCGACGTGGAACTACAAATACGACTATCTTGGCCGCCGGATCGAGAAGAGCGGCACAGGTATCGCCACGACGCGTTTCGTCTACGATGGCTGGAACCTGATCGCCGAGCTCGACGGTTCCGGCACAATCGTCCGCCGCTTTGCCTGGGGGCTGGACGTTTCCGGCTCGTTGCAGGGCGCTGGAGGCATTGGCGGACTGTTGGTGGTCGATGACGGCGTGTCACGGCGCTATCCTGCCTACGACGCTTCGCACAACGTGATCGCGCTCTATAAGACCGATGGCTCGCTGGGTGCCGCCTACGAATACGATCCCTTCGGCAATCAGCAGACAGCCGCCGGCCCCTCGGCCGCGGCCAACCCGTTCCGCTCAGCCACGAAATACGCCGACGCGGAAACACAGTTCGTCTACTACGGCCACCGTTATTACGTCCCAATCCTAGGCCGCTTCCTAAACCGCGACCCCATCGAAGAAGAAGGAGGCATCAATCTTTACGGCTTCTGCGGCAACGATGGCGTGAATTATTACGACTATCTCGGGCTCGATTCGCAGAGCGATAACAAGTCTTTTGCCGAAGAGGCGGAAAGGGCGGCGAGAGAAGCCGCGATGGATCGGGCTCGCGGAGAGATTATCGCGAAATACGGCATCACCGGACTGGCGTTCGGGGAAGGCGGCAGCGATCGAGACGTCATCAACGCTTACGTCGACGGCTACAATGGGTTCGTCGACAACTTTAACGCGTCAGTTCAGTCGCGCGGTGGTGCCGACGGTAACTTCGGGAAGAGTCCGTTCGGTGGAGTAAGCGAAGTTGGCAGTGCCGAGTTGCGCGCAAATGGAGCAGTCGCAAACGGTGCAGCCGTTGGGTTGACGCAGGAGCAACGCAACCTTGCGAAGACTGCAACGGTTACTCTCGGGGATCTCGTTAGCTTGGGCACAGTCGGCGATGACGCGATCAGCGCGCGGACGCCGAGCAGTCGCCGCGGCATCGACTACAACAGTATCTCCGCGGACGCTTACGGCCGCGCTTGGGACCTGAATCGCGGCAGCGGAGCGGATCCTTGGGGCGCGGTTGTTGGTGGCTTCGGACAATACAGCAACGCGCTTAACACTGGTGCATTGCTTGAGATCGCTGCGCCGATAGCTGCTGTAGCGCCTGTGGCCATCGTTGAGTTCGTTGTGCCAACAGCAATTGTTGTAGCGAAAAATATCCATATAGATGGTCCGAAGTTGAAGCCCAACCCATTGCACGGCGGAGTCCCGACTGGGCGAGTTGCTCAAGTTCGAGTGGGCACAACTCCAGTGTTCCGCATCGACTATACGGATTTACCGGGACTATAAAGCTTCACCAATTCTTCACGCGCACATCTGGCCAATAATGAGCAGGCATATCCCACTTCAACGGAAGAAAGGTCCATAAACCATGGCACAAAGAAACGAGCATCGAAAACATTTTTTAATGGCCGCTGATTTGCTGAAGAAGGTGCTAGCTCGCGAAATTTCTGCTGAGGATGCTTTAGCAGCATGGCCAGCAACTGCGGATTTGCAGACACCACCTCTTCGGAACGCTTGGACAAGATTGCGCCATTTTGCTGATGACGCTGATCTCCATGAGAAGGATCTCGGATACTTCTCTGCTGAATGTAAGCGGTTGAATGACGCCATTACTGAACTGATGACGGCCGAGCCGAAGGGGTGACCGAGCCGAAGGGGGCAGGCTGATGTTTGTTGAATCTTCCGCAGCCGTGATGATGAGGTCGGACGTGCGCACGGAAGCACTTGTCTAACCGGACAGGGCGAGCAACGCCGCAACGGACGGCGCCGCTTCGCTCCGGCTCTGGNGGCCTGCGCTCACGCGTCGCCGACCGTTGCGGCGTGGAAAGTGGCGCTCCTGTAAACCCGCGCCACGCCTACGCCTCGCGTTCTCCGTTGCGCTCCTAAAGTCGCTCCACTCCGAGCGCGAGCCGCCCGGCTCGCTGGGGTCCGCGGAAAGGGGTCATGGGTTGACAATTGACAAGTGCCTGGGTGTGCGGTCGAGATTCTGGCTATGGCGCGGAAGTTGAGAGTGGAGTATGCGGGAGCGTGTTATCACGTGCTCAATCGAGGGAACTATCGAAAGGATTTGTTCGTGGGGAGGGGAGCGCCGAGCCGAAGGGGTCAGGCTGATGTTTGTTGATTTTGGAGGCTCGGCAAAGAACCGGAGACTGCCTCGCTCTTGAACTTTTACCGGCCGCAGCGCTCATGACGTTTTAGCGGCGTAACGCCGCCATGGCCGCCGGCCCGGACGGCGCGGCGTCGTTCCAGCGCTGACGGCTTCCACTCGTGCCGCGCCGACCGTGCCGGCTTGAACTCCGCTGCCGCTGCGCGTCGCTGATCGCTCCTTGCCGCCTACGCCCCTTCGACTCCGCTCGCGCTTCGCTTAGGGCCGCCCGGCTCGCTTGCGCTCGCCTTTTGCGCGGCGCCTAACCGTAAGCGTCCGACGCTCTGCCTTGTAGACGATCGTAGTTGTGACGATTACGGACGCTCGTTGCTAATAGTTGTGACAGCTACGAGGCACTTCTACGAAGGCTGCCACTGCGCCGGGGTGAGCGGAGCGAGGTCGTCCTGGTTGCTCATCGCGGGCAATCGACGCAGCACGTCACGCAGATAGGCGAACGGGTCCTTGCCGTGACGCTGACACGAGACGACGAGCGAGTAGATGATTGCGGAGCGCTGTCCCGCGTCGGGATGTCCGATAAACAACCAGTTCTTCTTCCCGATCGCGGAGGGGCGAATCGCGTTTTCGACGAGGTTGTTGTCGAGACGCGTAAACGAGTGCTGTTGATGCGCGACGAGCGCGTCCCAGTGATCGATGAGATATGAACATGCTTTGCCGACGAGCGAGCGAGGCAACACCTGCGAGCGCAGTCCGACCGCGACACGTCGCAGCCAGCGCAGCGGTCCGGCAAAGTGCTTCTGCCGCAGCGAGGCCCGGGCCTCGCTAATCTGCGCTTCGTCCCACTTGCGTTCGAGTTGGTAGAGTTGCCCAATCAATCGCAGCACCAGTTGCACGGCTTTCGGTTTCTCGCCGAGGGCCTCGAAGAAGCGCCGCCTGGCATGCGCCCAGCAGCCCACCCACGCGACACCCTCGTGCGAACACACGTAGTTCGGATACGCGGAGTAACCATCCCACTGAAGCACGCCTTTAAATCCGTCGATGAGCGACGTGAGTTCGCCGTGACGACGCGACAGTCGCCAATCGAAGACCACGTCGGCGCCAGGCCGACTGATGACCCACAGATAACCTTGAGTGGTGCCACCGCGTTTCTCGTCCGGATCGTTGCAGCGCACCGGCGTCTCGTCGGCCTGCAAATAGTCGCCGGCCAGAAGCCCGCGATGCATGTGCCGGTAAATCGGCGCGAGCCATTCCGCGGTGACTTCGATCCAGTCGCTCATCGTGCGGCGGCTGATCTGCGCGCCCCAACGCTGCGACATCTGTTCCAACCGATACAGCGGCAGGTGATGCACGTATTTGCTGATCGCGATCCACGCGAGCAATCCGGCCGACGCATAACCACCCGACACCGGTCGCGCCGGCGCCGGTGCGATCACCGGTGGCCGATTGCGATCGAGTTTATGCCGGAACTTCGGCCGCACGATCTCGCGCTTCACCAACTTCGGCTCGATCACGTCGACCTCAAACGTGCGTTCTTCGCCGATGCGCTCGTAAAGCTCCGGATCCTGTTTCACCGCCTCCGGCACGATCTCGATCGTCTCGACGACCGGCAGCTTCGCGAAGGTCTCCGCCGGCATGCTGCGCGGCTCCTTCGCCGGCTTCGCCCGTTCATACGTGATCGTCTCCACGCGCTGCTCCGCCTTCGCCACCAACTGTTCGAGTTCCTCAAGCTGGAAGCGCAGTTGTGCGCGATCGAGTTTCTCGCTTTTGCCCGGCCCGAACAACTGCTGCTTCAGCCACGCGATCTGCGCGCGCAACGCCGTATTCTCCTCGCGCAGGAGCTGGACTTCCTCAGGGCTGGCGGCGGCGCTCACGTTGCGCGCTTACGAAAAAACTTTCGCGGAAGTGTTCCCGCTGCTCAGCAGGATTTTGTATCAGGATCGTTCATACCACGGCTTCAGCGATCCACGCTTCAACTCCACTCCGCCGACGAGCAGTGCCAACGCCTCCGGAGCAAGCGACAGCTTCGTGCGCGCATCGCTCGCCGCCGGCCAGGAGAACCGGCCTTCTTCGAGCCGCTTGGCCAGCACCCACACGCCCGTGCCGTCCCAATATAACAGCTTCAACCGCGTGCGCTCGCGATTGATGAACGCGAACACCGCACCGCTCTTCGGGTCCTCGTGCAACTGCTCGCTCGCTGCCGCCCACAGCCCGTTGAACGACTTCCTCATGTCCACCGGCTGCACCGCCACGTAGATCCGGATCGCCGCAGGAAACGCCAGCATCGCTTCAGCTCCGCAACGCTTGCACCAACGCCACCACCTCCGTCGCGAGACGCCCGCGCACGGTCGTGCCGCACGGCAAGCACACTTCCAACCGATCGTCCATCGCATCACCCCGCGTTCCGGTCTCAGGCATCCGCAGCTTCACTTCGGCAAATCGAATCGGCGCTGTCGCGGGCGCGGTCTGACGCGCCTTCATCACCCAGTGCGCCAACGTCGTGTAGTTGATCCCCTCACGCCGCGCAAATGCCGCCATCGTCACTCCGCTGCCTTCATACGCTGCCACCAACTCTGCTCGACGCTCAGCCGTCACTCGACGCCGCCCACGATTGTCGCGCTTCTCCCCATCTTCCACCAACTCCGTCGAGATCGTTCCCATCCACCAAGCCTACCGCATCACGCCTCAACCGCCTACGAGGCACCCGACCGGACGTTTACGAAGTATTGCGGTGTGGTGTCACAGCTCGATGATGCCGCGTTGGACGGCGGCGGTGACGGCTTCGGTGCGGACGGCGACGTGGAGCTTGCCCATGATGCTCTTCAAGTGGTCCTTCACCGTGTATTCGGAGATCGCCAGCGCGGCGGCGATTTCCTTGTTCGCTTTTCCCTTCGCGATCTCCTTTAGCACCTGGATTTCGCGCGCGCTCAGGGCCTCGTAGCTGTTGCGCATCGCGAGGCGCGTGGCGACGTCGCGGGGGATCCAGTGTTCGCCGGCGGCGACGGCGCGGATGGCGGGGATCAGTCCGTCGCCGGTGGAGCTTTTCAACACGTAGCCGAGCGCGCCGGCTTGCAGCGCACGGTGGATGTCTTCGTCGCCGTTGAACGCGGTGAGCACGAGGACCCGCGCGGCGGGGACTTCGCGGCGGATCGCTTCGATCGCTTCGGCGCCGCTCTTCACCGGCATGCGCAGATCGAGGAGCGCGACGTCGGGGCGGTGTTGGAGAAACAATACCACGGCTTCGGCGCCGTCGGCGGCCTGGGCGACGACGGCGAGGTCCGGCTCGGCGTGGATGAGCGAGGCGAGTCCGCTGCGGACCACAAAGTGATCGTCGGCGATGAGTATCCGAATCTTCGATGCGGAGGTCATGGCGAAGGGGGCGTTTCGATCGCGGCGGCGGGTAGCAGGTCTTCGATGGGGTCGAGCGGGATTTCGACGGACACCGCGGTCCCGCGTCCGGTGGCGCTCTCGACGTCGAGCCGACCGCCGAGGCGTTTGGCGCGTTCGCGCATTCCCATGAGGCCGAAATGCCCGACGCCGCCGGGCGCGCTTTCATGGATATCGAAGCCGCGGCCGTTGTCGCTGACACGGAGCTTAAGCGCGTGGGGCGTGAACTCGAGGGCGACGGAGACCTTCGTGGCGTGCGCGTGTTTGGCGACGTTGGTGAGCGCTTCCTGGCCGATGCGGAGGATGTTTTCCTCGACGATTTCGGGCAGGGCGCGTCGTTCGCCCAGCGTGGCGAACTCGAGCGCGAGCTCGGTGCCGGCTGTCATTTGTTCGGCGCTTTGCTGCAAGGCGCGCGCGAGGTCGAACTGCTCGAGCTCGCGGGAGCGGAGGTCCCAGATCGAGCGACGCAGGCTCACCTGGCTTTGGTGGAGCCAGTTGCGCGCGAGCTGCAGGTGATGCTGGGCTTGTTCGGGCAGGCGGGCGAAGAGTTTTGCGGAGGTGTCGAGCTGGAGTGCGATCCCGGTGAGCGTTTGCTCGAGCGAGTCGTGGAGGTCGCGGGCGAGCCGCGTGCGTTCGGCGAGCACGGCTTTGAACTGCAATTCGGCGGTGCGGCGCGCGGTCATTTCGATCTGCAACTGCGCGGAGCGCTCGGCGACTTTTTGTTCGAGGGTGTCGTGGGCTTCCTGCAGTTCGCGCTGCGCCTGCTCGCGCTCGCGGATGAGCACGCGGAGCGCGGCGTTCTTGCGCGAGATCGTGAGCAGCCAGGCGATGACGACGAGCAGGACGGCGCTGACGAGGGCGAAGGCGATCAGCAGCCGGCGGGGCGTCCACCAGCTCGGGCGCGCGATGACGCGCATCGACTCGGGACGAGGCAGGAGCAGCGTCAGCGATTGCAGGCGACCCTGCACGTCGACGGACGACATGCAAACGCCGTCGAGTTCGACGATGCTGCCGATCGGGATCGCGGCGAGGATCCCGTCCTCCGCGGCGGCCTCGTATTCCACGGCGAAACTCATCTCGCTGCCCTGCAACCACCACGTGGTGAGCACGCCCGAGAATCCGCCGAGCGGGCGGGAGATCGGGCGTGTGTCGTGATCGAGAATTTTTCCGCGCAGCGTGATGAGCGACGCGTGATGCAGGCCGCGTTTGAGGCTGGTCCAGGTCGGCGCTTGGGGCGCGATCGCGGCGCGCGCCGGGCGGATGCGGCGGAACTCGGCGTCTCGCAGCAAGGGCAGGAAATCCTGGAACTCGAGGAAGCCGGCGGCTTCGACTTCTTCGCCGATGGAAAACGTGTCCGGTTGCGAGCTCTCGATCCGCAGGCCGGCGGTGGCGTCTTGCAGGAAGACGGCTTCGCCGACCCGTTGGTGCGTGACGATGCCGCGGACGTGAACGCGTTGCGACGGGCCGCTGCCGCGGCGGTATTCCGCCACTTGTTTCAATGGGATCGCGGGCTGCGCGAAAGGATCTCCGGCCTCGGGTTCGAGAAGCGTGAGATCGTCCCAACTCGGCGCGTAGACCGCGACGGAGGTGAGGTGGCGCAAGGCGGCGTTGTAGTGTGTGGCGGCGGTGCCGCGCACGCGCACGCGACCGGCGATCAACGCCTCGGGTCGGATCATGCCGAGGCGCGGCGCGCTGACTTGCAGGCGGAAACCGGCGACGGCGAGGTCGATGTGGGTGCGGTCGGGGTCGGTGCGCACGGAGCGGACGATGCCCTCGATTTCGACGCGCCAGCCGTCTTCGACGCCGGCTTCGAGATCGGCGATCTGCACGGGTTTGGGCTTGGGAAGTGGGGCGGTGTCGACTTTGCGCCATTGCGGCGAGCTGATGATCGGCGCGAACGCGCCGGGGTGGCTGACGCCGGCGACTTCGACGATGTCGCCCGGCGTGGGGCCGGGTGCGCGTAGGTTTTCCACGAATACGCCGCCGGTTTCGTCCTGGACGAAAAACTGTCCCGTCCAATCCGCTTCGGCCGCGGTGACGACGCCTTTGACCAAGATGGGCAGTTGTTGCGCGGCCTGCTCCGCGCGGAGCGAGAGCACGGCGGCGGCGTTGCGGAGCGGCTCGGCAGAATTCTGCGCCGAAGCGACAGGCGCGGCCGCGAGCGCGAGCGGGGCGAACGCCAGCGCCAGGAGGCGGGGAAGAAAGCGAGACCGCGCCATATGCGCACGAGCGTAGTCGCGGGGCGGTCGGTTCCAAGTCCCGTTCGGTCCCCCGAAAGAGGGATGAAGCGGAGGGAGCAAACTGCTACGCTGCGTGATCGCCACGACTGCCGACCTGACGTGGCGGGCCGCGGTGTTTCTCGCGCCGCGGTTCCCAAGCAACACCCCAACAGGACCAACACCCATGAACCCCAAGCGATTCGCGTTCGCTGCTTTCGCGCTCGCCGGCGGATCCGTTCTGCCGGCCTGGGCTCAAACTCCTCCGGCGCCTTCGGCCGCGGCGACCGACGAGGAAGTCGTCGTGCTTTCCCCGTTCAGCGTCGATGTGTCGCGCGACAAAGGCTATCGCGCGACGAATTCGATCTCCGGCTCGCGGCTCAACACGGCGATCAAGGAGATCCCGATGCCGATCGAGGTGATCACGGAGAAATTCTTCCGCGACATCGGCGCGCGAAATCTTCGCGACACGATGCGCTACAGCTCGGGCATTTTGTTGCAGACGCAGAACGACATGAATGCGCCGGGCGGCGACCGGTCGACGAGCCCGGGCAAGGTCAACAACCCGGAAGGCACCACCGCCGATCCGACGCAGAGCTCGATCAAGATCCGCGGTTTCGTGACGGATTCGGTGCTGCGCGACGGGTTCCGCCGGCAGGCGGCGGTCGATTCGGTGAACATCTCGCGCGTGGAAGTCGTGCGCGGTCCCGCGGCGCTGCTCTATGGAATCGGCAGTTTCGGCGGCATCGTGAACTATCTGGTGAAGCAGCCGGAGGCGGAGTTCGGCGGCGAGATCACGGCGGTTTACGGGAGCGACGATTACCTGCGCGGCACGCTCGATGTGACCGGGCCGCTGCTGCAGGACGGGAAGCTCGCATATCGGTTGAGCACGGCGTGGGAGGACACGAATCACTACACGGACTTTAACACGCAGGATCATTTTTTCGTTTCGCCGATCGTGAGCTACAAGCCGTTCGAAGGCTCGGAACTCGTGGTCGATTTCGAGACGGGGAAGATGCACCAGCAGGGCATCAGCTGGCAGCGGATTCGCGGGTATGCGGATCAATACATCAATGGCGATTCGAACGAGCGCGCGGGTTTCTACAATCCGCCGGGGACGGATCCGCGGCGGTTTCGCTGGAGCGGGCCGGACACCTACATCGATACGGAGATTTCGAACCTGCAATTGAAGTTCACGCAGCGGATCGGCGAGCACCTGAATTTTCTGATCGGCTACAACAAGTCGAAGGCCGAGCGCGACTCGCTCGACAACGAGGCGGCGTTGATGAAGGACCAGGGCGCGGCGCCAGCGTCGTTGCGGGCGGATGTGCCGCTCGGCGGGTTGAGCGTCGATCCGGACAACACGACGAACATCGTGCAGAACGTGACGCTCGCGTATCACTGGGCGTTCGCGGATCGCGTCGACGATCGCGAGCAGGTGCGCGCGGAGCTCAACTGGAATTTCAGTCTCTTCGAGAATGCGAACCCTTGGCTGCAGATGGACAACATGTTTCTCTTCGGCCACTCGGAGGAGAAGATCCTGAAGACGAATCACACGACGCAGTCGCCGGACGATTTGTCGAACTACCACAATCCGCTCGATCGATCGTATATCCGTTATGGGCGGCAGGGCGACGGATCGCCGGACGTGCCGTTGATCAAATACAACTGGGAGGACAAGACCTCGTGGAATCAGGGCTCGTATGCGGTTTACCAGGGACGGTGGCTGGACGACCGGCTGACGATCGTGGCGGGGGCGCGGCGCGACCGGAACGAGACGCTCGTCGAGGCGATTCCCTACAGTCACAATTTCAACGGCCGGCCGGACGACAGCACGGTGCAGAAGACGTCGCGGCGGTCGGACACGCAGAAGGACAAGACGTATCAATACGGCGCGATCTTTCAGGTGACGCGCGAGATTTCGATCTACGGACTGAAAGCGGATGGCGTGCAGCCGAACTTCGAAGGCTACGTTGATTCGACCGGCAATCCGATCCGTTCGACGCTCGCGAGCAGCAAGGAGTTCGGCGTGAAGGTGGACCTGCTGGACGGGAAGATTTCGGGCACGATCAGCAAGTTTCGGATTGAACGCACGAACTCGCCGGTGCCGAACATCTGGTGGGCGCCGACGATCCGTTCGACGACGAACTTCGATCCGTCGAAGAACATCGTTTTTCAGGTGAACGACTTCAATCCGGTCACCGCGAACGAAGACTGGCGCAACGGGGCCTTTCAGGAGGCGCAGGCGGAGTGGGAGGCGGCGGTCGCGGCCGGCGCGGCTTACCAGAAGATCGTCAACGGCTCCAACAACTGGTATCTCAACGCGTCGCACGCGACCGGCGCGGCGTATCTCGACAAGGTGTTTTCGTCGATTCAGGCGAAAGGCATGACGTGGGCGGGCTGGCTCTACAACGGGCTGAACTCCGATCCGGAGGTGAACAACGCGACGGAGGATTTCGGCGGTGGTGAAAATCCGAATACACCGAGCAACGGCAACACGCTGGTGGGCGCGGATCATTCGGAAGGCTGGGACGCGCAGCTGATCTTCACGCCAAACGACAATTTTCAATTGCTGCTCACCTACGCGCACATCAAGCGCGTGGTCGACAGCGCCGGGAGCTACATCCGGTATCCACATATTCAGGACAAGTGGGCGATCTGGTATTTCCCGAGCACGGACTGGGGGCTGGGCGGCGTGCCGAAGGAGGAGCTTTACACGGACCCGGAGGACACCTCGACGTTCAAAGGCTACGGAACGGGGGCGCGGATGGACGACACGCCGGAGCATCAGGTCAGCGCGTGGGCGAGCTACTCGTTTCGTGAGGGCGCGTTGAGCGGACTCACGCTGGGCGCGGGTGGTTGGTGGGAGTCGCCGCGGCAGTATTTCTCGGGGATCACGCACGGCGCGGGCGCCAAGGTGCTCGACAAGAATGGCAACCCGATCATCCGCGAAACGGAGGAACGGCTGAACGTGGATTTGATGGTGCGCTACGAGTTCGAGCTCGGGAATCGTCCGAGCGCGTTGCAGCTCAACGTTTCCAACGTGCTCGATGACCGCGATCTCTACGGCTACCTCTACGCGGCGCCGCGGCGCTACACGCTGGAGTTTTCGACGCGGTTCTGAGCCGCGAGAGCAGGACGAATTTGAGACACGATCTTTTCCGCGACCCGCGTGATGGCGGCGGGTGGGCTTGGGGGCCGGGCGGCGGTAGCCGCCCGGCCATCGGGCCGCGTCGCCGCGTGCGGGCGGACGTCGGAGCAATGCAGGCAAACACGAACATCATGAAGCGAATCTCTCTTCTTCACGCCCTGGCACTGGCTTCGCTCGTGCCGGGGTCGCTCGCCGTGGCGGCGGATGTGCCGCGGCCGGCGCAGGTTTATCTGACGCAGAAGGACTCCGATCACCGGCTCGCGTCGGTGGGCGCGATCGAATTCAAGTCGATGAGACAGCCGTCGGAGCGGGAGCAGTGTGTATTCGTGGATCCACGACATCGTTTCGAGACGCTGCTGGGCATCGGCGGGGCGATCACGGATGCGTCGNCGGAGACATTCGCGAAGCTGCCGAAGGAGAAGCAGGCGGAGTTGTTGCGCGCTTATTACGATCCGGTGGAAGGCATCGGCTACTCGCTGGCGCGGACGGCGATTCACAGCACGGATTTCTCGTCGGCGAGCTACACGTATGTGGCGGAGGGCGATCGCGAGTTGAAGACGTTCGATATTACGCCGGACATGAGGCATCGGATCCCGCTGCTGCGCGGCGCGCTCGAGGCGGCGAAGGAGGGACTGACCGTGTATGCGAGCCCGTGGAGCCCGCCGGGGTGGATGAAGGACAGCGGGAGCATGTTGCACGGGGGCAAGTTGCGACCGGAGTTTCGGGCGAGCTGGGCGAATTACTTCGTGAAGTTCATTCGGGCGTATGAGCAAGCGGGCGTGCCGATCTGGGGAGTTTCGGTGCAGAACGAGCCAATGGCGGTGCAGACGTGGGAGTCGTGCATTTTCACGGCGGAGGAGGAGCGCGATTTTCTACGCGATCATCTCGGGCCGACGCTGGAGCGGGCGGGATTGGGCGAGAAGAAGATCATCGCGTGGGATCACAATCGCACGCAGCTCTACCAGCGGGCGTCGACGATCCTGAGCGATCCGGCGGCGGCGCGGTATGTGTGGGGAATCGGGTTTCACTGGTATGTGGAGGACACGTTCGAAAACGTGCGGCGCGTGCGGGATGCGTTTCCCGAGAAGCAGTTGTTGATGACGGAAGGGTGCAACGGGCCGTTCCGATTCGAGGAGATGATGAACTGGGAGCTGGGGGAAAATTACGGGCGCTCGATGATTCACGATTTCAACCATGGCGCGGCGGGGTGGACGGACTGGAACATTCTGTTGGATGAAACGGGCGGGCCGAATCACGTGCAGAATTTCTGTTACGCGCCGGTGCATGGCGACACGCGGACGGGCGAGGTGCATTACACGCCGGCGTTTTACTACATCGGGCATTTTTCGAAGTTCATCCGGCCGGGGGCGCGGCGGATCATCGCGTCACCGACGGTCGACCGCCTGTTGACGACGGCGTTCGAAAATCCGGACGGCAGCCTCGCGGTGGTCGTGATGAACCTGACGGAGGAGGAGCAGGCGTTTCACGTGTGGATCGACGGGGCGGGCGCGGCGACGAAGAGTCCGGCGAGGTCGATCATGACGGTGGTGGTGCCGGCGCGGTAGGGCGGAGAGGCCACCGCCGCAGAGAGGCACGGAAGGCGCGACGAGGGGAGGCGCAACGAAGGGGGCAGACGCGTCATCTATCGCGCTTGTCCGACTTGTCCCGTCTAGCGGTGGATAAGCCGAGCGCGTGTTAGGCGGGGGTGTCTGCTCGGCGGCGACGGCGCCAGAGCGTGACTACGCCGGCGCATGCGGCGAGCAAAACGGCGTAGTCTGCCGGCTCGGGCACGACCGTGAGCGTGCCTGTGAGCCGGGAGAGGATAACGAAATCGGGAAAACCGTAAAGGTCTTCGTCTACGTCGAAAAGTTGCACGCTGGCCGAGAAAGACGCGGTGGAGGTGACATAGTCCAAAGTGCCACTGGCGAGGACCGAGAATGTGCCACCTCCGTCGACGGTGCCCGTGTGGGTCGCGGTGATTTTCATCTGCGAGTCTTCCGGGGTGAAGGTGGTGGTGCCGGAAACGAGATTCCACGTGTAGAACAAGGGGGCGATATCGGTCGGGTGGATATCGGGATCGGGGGGAGGAAGGAGGTAGTCCGGGCCGCCCAAAACGAACTCGAACATGGCGGCGGCATTGGATGCGGTATATTCGACGGTGTGGGCTTCGTTGAGCGGATTCAGCAAAGCGGCGTCGCTGAATCGCCAGGTGACGCTGGCGTCGTTCGACCAGATGAAGTTCTTAAACGAGTAGCCGGTGCTGTCCGCGGTAAATGCTCCATGGCCGATGGTGCCGGTGGTGACGGTGCCGCGTTGGATGAGGTTCAAAACGACCTCGGCGCGTGCCACCGCAGGAATCGCCAATAGCACAAGCAGGCTGAGGGTGCGGCAGGCTTTTGAGAATTCGGCTGGCATCGCCCGGCGAGGAAAGAAGGCCGCCCGACAGACGCAAGAGGCATCTCAAAATCTTGGCGAATGGAAGGGCGGGGCGGAGGACGGCGCCGATTGCCTCCGGCGGGGTGGCGCGAAGGGGTAGCGCAGTGGGTTTGGCCGGCGTGCGCGGGCTGGACAACGGTGGGAGGTTGGTGCGCGAATAAAGAATGGCAGATTCACGCAAACCGGTGCTGGCCGTGACGCTGGGCGATGCGGCGGGGACCGGGCCGGAGTTGATCGTGAAGGCGTTTGAAGACGCGGAGGTGCACGAGGCGTGCCGGCCGGTGGTGGTGGGATCGGCGGAGGTGATGCGGGCGGCGGTGAAAATCGTGGGTGCGAAGAGCGAGGTGCGAGTGATCGGGCGGGCGGAAGAGGCGAACGGAGAGGCGGGTGTGGTGGAGGTGATCGATTTGGCGAATCTGGACGTGGCGACGCTCGAGCGCGGGAAGGTGAATGCGGCGACAGGGCGGGCGGCGTATGAGGCGATCAAGCGGGCAGTGGAGTTGACGTTGGAAGGCGAGACGTCGGCGGTGGTGACGTCGGCGATCAACAAGGCGGCGCTGCATGCGGCGGGGTATCATTACGACGGACACACGGAACTGTTGGCGGAGCTGTGCGGAAAGCCGAAGGTCACGATGATGCTCGTCGCCGGAAAACTGCGGGTGTGTCACGTGAGCACGCATGTGAGTTTGAGCGAGGCGATCCGGCGGGTGACGGTGGAGCGGATCTTGGAGGTGGTGAAGATCGCGGACGAAGGCGTGCGGAAAATGGGGATCGAGCGGCCGCATATCGCCGTGGCGGGGCTGAATCCGCATGCGGGCGAAGGCGGGTTGTTTGGGCGCGAAGAGATCGAAGTGATCGCGCCGGCGGTGGAGGAGGCGAAGCGGCGCGGGTTTCGCGTGAGCGGACCGTATGCGGGGGACACGGTTTTCTTTCGGACGCTGCAGGGGGAGTTCGATTGCGCGATCGCGATGTATCACGACCAGGGGCATGTCGCGGCGAAGATGCTGGGGATTTGGCACGGGGTGAACGTGACGCTCGGGCTGCCGATCGTGCGGACGTCGGTGGAGCACGGGACGGACTTCGCGAATGCGGGGACGGGGCGCGGGGATCCGCGGAGTTTGGTGCAGGCGTTGAAGCTGGCGGCGCGGATGGCGGGGAGTGCGCGTGCGCGGTGAGGGAGATGATGAGGATGGCCGCAAAAAGGCGCAGAAGGCGCAAAAAGGGATGAAGGAGTTTTTCTTGGCGGATGATTTGAGCGGGGCGCTGGATGCGGGGGCGGCGTTTTTCCGCGCGGGGCGGAGGGTGCGGACGGTGCTGGGCGGCGGGTTGCCGGATGCTTGGGAAGAGGAAGTGGTGGCGGTGACGACGGAGACGCGAAATGCGGCGACGGAGGTCGCGCGGGAGAAGGTGCGTGGGGTGCTGGAGCGCGCGCGGAGGAGTGGTGCGCGATTGTTGTTCAAGAAAATCGATTCGACGATGCGCGGGCCGGTCGCGGCGGAGTTGAGGGCGTTGCTCGAGGCGATGCCGGAGATGCGCGTGCTGTTTTCGCCGGCGAATCCGGCGGCGGGGCGGACGGTGCGCGATGGGGTGCTCTATGTGCGCGGCGTGCGGGTGAGCGAGACGGAGTTTGCGCGCGATCCGGTGTGGCCGGTGCGAGCGAGTGAGCTGAAGGTGTTGCTCGGTGATGTGGCGGGCGAGCGGGTGACGATCGCGGATGCGGAGACGCAGGAGGATTTGGAACGGGCGGTGGCGGAAATGCGGAAGGGACGTGGAGATTGGGTGGCGGTGGGATCGGGGGCGCTGGCCGCGGCGGTAGCGGGAAATCGGATACGGACGACGGGCGAGGAGAAGGTGACGGAGGGGCGGGTGTTGGTGGTGTGTGGGAGCGGGCATCCGCTGAATCGCGTGCAGGCGGAGTGGTTGAGAAAGGAGCGTGGAGTGATCGTGCGGGAGGTGGCGTTGCGCGGGGAGCAGCCGGGGGGAAAAGCGGACGTGCTGATGATCGAGGCGGCGCGCGGCGAAAGTGCGGCGGCGTTGCGGGCGATCGTAGGCGCGGCGAAGGAGATGATTGAGCGTGAGCGGGTGAGGAAAGTTTTTGTGACGGGGGGCGAAACCGCGTTTGCGCTGTGTCGGGAGCTGGGCGTGCGCGAGTTGGAGTTTAGCGACGAGGTTGAAGCGGGGGTGTGCGTGTGTGAGGCGGAGCGAGGCGGCGAGCGGATGTGGTTCGCGGTGAAGCCGGGCGGGTTTGGTGATGAGGAGACGTGGGTGCGGGTGTGGGATAGATTGCAGGGGACGTCGGGACGGTTGGACTTGCGTTGATATTCGAACGCGCGGAACTTGGCGCGGGTTCGAAGAAAGCTTCGAAGGCAGTCGAGACAGTCGGGCCGCTGTTTCACCAACCTTGGTGCGCGCGCTCGCTGGGTCTTTGCATTTCTGCCGAGATCACGGTCGATCCGTGCGCGNCGTGAANGAGCGCGTCATGAATAAAATCAGAGAGATCGATCCCANTGTTTCACCTGCGACCGAACCCGGCNTGCAGCGCTGGGAGGGNCATATGTCCGACGATGTCGGGGCGACGTTTGGAATCGAGCCGATGGCTTATCTGAGTGCGAATCGCGACGAAATCGTGATCTCGGGGACTCGGGGCACGCATCGTTTGCCGCGNGCGGCGNTCACCAAGATCGGCCGCGGGAAACTGTATCCGTGGTTCTTCGCGGGTATCCGGGTTCGGCATACGCTGACGGCGGTGCCGTCGGAGCTTCAGTTCAAGCCGATGGGGGTGGAGCGGGTGGAGGTGCTGCGCGCGCTTCGTGAACTCGGTTATCCGACGATGTAATGGCCGATCGAATACTGCTCATGATGCTGACCAAACGTGCTCTTCAAGTTCTGGCTTTGTTCGCGCTGGGTTGCTTCGGTCCGTGGTGCGACGCGGCGCAGCCGGCGGTGGAGGCGCCGTTGCCGCGGCCTCTCGAAGAGTATACGGATCCGCAGGGAGGTCTGCTGGACGTGTTGCAACATCGCTTATCGGCCGAGCCGTTCAATGGCGTGGCGTTGGCGATCTTTTTGTGCGCGATCTGCCATACCTTTTTGACGTCGAAATTTCGGCACCTGGCCCATGTGGCGGAAGAAGAGCATGCGGCGCGGTGCAGGCGGCAGCGGCCGGGTGATTCGGATGGGGACGGTCAGCCGGACGAAGTCAGCTTCAAGGGGCAGCTCTTTCACTTCCTCGGCGAGGTGGAGGCGGTGTTCGGGATTTGGGCGGTGGTGTTGGCGGGCGCGATCGCTTATCGATTCGGTTGGGAAGGCGTCACGGGTTACATCGGGACGGCGGTGAACTACACGGAGCCGATGTTCGTGGTGGTGATCATGGCGATCGCGGCGACGCGGCCGGTGTTGCGTTTTGCGGAGGCGAGCCTGCGCAAAGTGGCGTCGTTGGGCAGGGAGCGGGTGGCGGCGTGGTGGCTGGCGATTCTAACGATCGCGCCGGTGTTGGGATCCTTCATCACCGAGCCGGCGGCGATGACGATCGCGGCGCTTTTGCTGGCGCGGCAGTTTTATGAGCTGAAGCCGTCGCCGCGACTGGCGTATGCGACGATCGGGCTCTTGTTCGTGAACATTTCGGTCGGCGGGACGCTGACTCACTTTGCGGCGCCGCCGGTGCTGATGGTCGCGGCGCCGTGGAATTGGGACACGGTGTTCATGCTGACGAATTTCGGCTGGAAGGCGGTCGTCGGAATTTTGGTGGCGACAGGGATTTACTACGTGATCTTTCGGCGCGAGCTGGCGGCGTTGGAAACGCGACGTTTGCCCGCGGATGGAGAGGGGCAGCGTGCGAGTGAGCGGGTGGTGCCGGTGTGGATCACGGCGGTGCATCTGGTGTTTCTCGGTTACACGGTGCTGACGGCGCATTACCCGCCGCTGTTCATGGCGGGGTTTTTGTTCTTCGTGGCGTTTCATCAGGCGACGGCTCATCACCAGGCGCGGCTCGAGTTGAAGTCGCCGTTGTTGGTGGGATTTTTTCTGGCCGGGCTGGTGGTGCACGGCGGATTGCAAGGCTGGTGGATCGAGCCGGTGCTGAAGAGTCTTTCGGAAACGCCGCTTTTTGTGGGCGCGACGCTTTTGACGGCGCTGAACGACAATGCGGCGATCACGTATCTCGCGACGCTCGTGCCGGGATTTACCGAGGAGTTGAAGTATGCGGTNGTGNCGGGCGCGGTGACCGGCGGNGGNTTGACGGTGATCGCGAATGCGCCGAATCCGGCGGGGCAGAGTATTTTGCAGCGCTATTTTCCGGAAGGCGTGAACCCGTTGGGACTGCTGGCGGGGGCGATTGCGCCGACGGTGATTTTGGCGGCGTGCTTTCTTCTGCTTTAGCGGACGCGCGCGTGCTTGCGGGGTGAGCGGCACAATCGAGCGGCGGCTCTCGATTATCCTGACGTTCAGTTTAGCTGGCGGTTATCGTCGGGCGCATGGAAGTCCAAGCGATTCGTTTTGTGGCGGCACGTTGCTCGGAGCGGGCGGAGGCGTGCCGCGTGGAGGTGACGCCGCTGAGCGGAGGGCTCGAGGCGGCGGTGGCGCGAGCGACGGTGGAGCGCGGGTTTTCGGCGAGAGCGGAAGTTCCGCGGCGATTCATCATCAAGCAACTGCGAGGCGGGCAGCGGCGGGAGGCGGCTGTTTACAACGAACTGTGGCTGGCGGATGAAAGACCTCCGGCGGCGCGGGTGTTCGGTGCGAATCGTGAGGAGGATGCGGATTATCTTTTTCTCGAGGAGGTGCGGCCGTTTTCGAATTGGCCGTGGTCGGAACTCGAAGTCGCGGGGGCGGTGTGCCGGGTGCTGGCGAGCTTGCACCGGTTTCGACCGGCGCGCGCGGAGGTGTTTTCCGATTGGGATTACGAGGAGGAGTTGCGGCAGTCGGCGGCGAGCACGCTGGCGGTGGCGTTGCAGGCGCGGGATTCGAACGGGCAACGGTTATGGCGGCGGCGGGGCGACCTGCGGCGCGTGGTGAGGGCGCTGCCGGTGATGCGCGAAGCGCTGCGGGCGGACGAGGCGATCATTCATGGCGACATGCATCCGGGCAACGTGCTGGTGCGGCGGCGCGGGCGGGCGAAGCAGGTGGTGTTGATCGACTGGGCGCGGGCACGGATCGGATCGCCGCTCGAGGATCTGGCGTCGTGGTTGCACTCGCTCGGGTGTTGGGAGCCGAACGCGCGACGGCGGCATGACACGTTGCTTCAGATGTATCTGCGCGCGCGGGGCGATTCGCGGGCGATTACGGCGGGGCTGCGTCAGCGGTATTGGTATGCGTCGGCCTGCAACGGTCTCGCGGGGGCGATTCGTTATCATCTGACGGTGCTCGGCGACGCGGGAACATCGGCTGAGCTGCGCTATCATTCCTCGCGAGCGCTCGCGGAGTGGGAGCGGGTTATTCGGCGGGTGGCGGCGATTCTTGCCACCACGTCTCGACATTGAATGAAAGCAGATCCTGCGGGGCGTCGTTGCGCCAGAGGAGTTCCGTGGCGGAAAACGGACGCGCGCGACGGTGCTCCCATGCTGCGGGCGGGCGATTTTCGAGGACTGCCACGGCCTGCGTGATGACGCCGGTGTGGGTGACGATGGCGATGCGTTGGCCGGGGTGACAGGCGGCGATGCGAGACAGAGCGGCGACGATGCGGTCGCGAAATTGCTGATACGTCTCGCCGCCGGGCCAGGCGAAGTGGTTGTCGTTTTGAGCGGCGTTGCGGGCCCAGATTTCGGGATGGTGATGTTGGATGTCGCGGAGGAGCCGGCCTTCGAAATCGCCGCAGAAGATCTCGCGCAGGGCGTCGTCGTATATGGGAGTGAGATTCCAGCGGCGCGCGAGAACGTGCGCGGTGGTTACGGCGCGAAGGAGCGGGCTCGTGTAGAGCGCGGTGGGAGCGTGGTTGGGAGGGGCGTGTTCGAAAGCGGCGATCTGCTGTTGGCCTCGTGGGCTGAGGGGCAGATCGAGCCAGCCGCAGAGGCGACCGCCGTCGGGGCCGGTGTCGACGTGGGCGTGTCGAAGGAGGAGGAGCCGGGCGCCTTGGTCGCTCACGCGTAGCGTTCTTCTTTCCAGGGGTCGGCGGTGTTGGAGTAGCCGCGGACTTCCCAGAAGCCGAGTTTGTCCTCGGCGAGGAAGGTGATCGTGTTGACGAACTTCGCGCCCTTCCAGGCGTAGAGTTTCGGAATGATCACACGGGCGGGGCCGCCGTGTTCGCGCGGGAGCGGAGCGCCGTCGAATTGGGTGGCGACAAGGACGTCATCGTCGAGGCAGGCGGCGAGCGAGGTGTTCGTCGTGTAGCCGTCGTAGCTGGTGAAGTAGACGAACTGCGCCTCGGGTTTGGGCTGGGCGAGTTCGTAGAGCGTGGTGAAGGCGACGCCGCTCCAGCGGCAATCGTATTTGCTCCAGGTGGTCACGCAGTGGAAGTCACTCGTGTCCTCGACTTGGGGGAGGGCGTTGAAGTCGTCCCAGGAGAGCGTGACGGGTTTTTCGACGAGACCGTTGAGGGTGAGTTTCCACTCGGAGAGCGGGATTTCGGGTTGGACGCCAAGGTCGAGGACGGGGAAGCCGGTGGTGAGTTTTTGTCCGGGCGGCAGGCGGTCGGTGGAGGCGATGGCGCGGGCGGTGACGCCGCGGGCTTTTTGTTTCGCGGCCCATTTTTCTTTGGCCTCGATGTAGCGGGCTTTGGACATGGGCGAAACGTGAAGCGAGGCGGCGTGGGGCGCAAAGGGAGTTTTTTGGCGACTCGCTCACGTTCGCAGCCATGAAAGAAAGCGCCCCGGCAGGCGAGACCGCCGGGGCGCCCAATCACGCACTATCTCTTCCTTACAGGCCGGTTACCGCCGGCCAAGGGCAGTGCTGTTGCGCGCGGAACCTGCGGCGGCTACTCGCTGGGCGTGCGCGACCGCTTGAGCGTAGCTGTCGTAGTCGGCGGCGAGGGCTTCGCGGGCGCGAGGCCATTCGCTGGAGGAGGCCGACTGGGCAGCGGAAATACTGTCGAGGAGGCGGCGTTCGGCGGTGGCGACGGCGCGCGCGGCGGTTTCGAAATTCGCGCGGGCGTCGGGGTCGAGTGTGCGGGCCTGGGATTCGGCGACGGCGATGGCTTGGCGGCCGGCGGCGATGTTGCGCTCGAGTTGGGCGCCGAGTTGGTGGCGTCCGTCGATGGAGACGGAGCGGATGGAGCCGGCGGCGAGGTTGGCGCCGAGGGTGACATCGGCGGGAACGGCGGTGTCGCCGAGCGAGGTGGAATTGAGGCGTTCGCGGCGCATGCCGATCGTTTCGACGCGGGAGCCGATGGCGGGAATGTCGGTTCCGTGGACGGAGCTGGCGGCGGCGTCGGAGCCGGTGAGACCGTTGACGCCGGTGGTGCCGGCGTTGCCGACGATGAGCGGGGCGGAGTTGGGAACGGTGTCGGAATTGAGGATGGCGGAGCCCATCGCGCCGGCGGGGTTGCCGCCGTTGTTGAGGGCGACGGAGGCGTTGGCGGCGGCGGCAGGGGTGGGGGCGTCGGCGTCCGCTTGGGCGTAAGCGGCGAAAGTGGCGGTGACGGTGGAGAGAGCGAGGAGCGTGCGGGGGAGGTTCATGGTCGGACTTTTTGGGGTTGGGAGGTCGTGTGAGTTGCGACCTATGGCGCACGCGGCGTGCCGAATAGGTGCGAACAAATGCAAGCGACTGATGGGGAGGAATGTGGAGTGAGGTTGAGACCTTTTGGCGCGGTAAAAAGGGGTGCATCCTGCAAGAGAAAGCCGGGGGTGGATCGGAATCCTGCAACGCCGAGTCCGGCCTTGCGGGGCGGTGCGGGAGGCGGCGAGATGGGGGGATGCGTGAACAGGAAACAGTGCTGGAGATTCGCGGGTTGCGTGTGGAGCGCGGAGGAACCCCGATTGTGCGGGGCGTGGATTGGCGCGTGGGGCGCGGGGAGCACTGGGTGATTTTGGGCGCGAACGGGTCGGGCAAGACGTCGATGTTGAAGGCGTTGACGGGATTCATGACGCCGACGGCGGGAGAGTTTTCGGCGCTGGGGCAGACGTATGGCGCGAGCGACTGGCGGACGCTGCGGGAGAAAGTGGGGGTGGTGACGAGCGCGTTTGGCGCGTCGATTCCGCCGGCGGAGAAGGCGATCGAGACGGTGATCAGCGGGAAATATGCGCAGCTCGATCTGTGGGCGCCGGTGACGAAGGCGGATCGCACGGCGGCACGGAAGTGGTTGCGCGTGGTGGGGGCGGAGCGGATCGCGGAGCGCGAGTGGCTGTATCTTTCGCAGGGGGAGCGCCAACGGGTGTTGATCGCGCGGGCGCTGATGGGGCGGCCGGAGTTGTTGATTTTGGATGAACCGTGCGGGGGATTGGACCCGGTGGTGCGCGAAGATTTTTTGGAAATGATGCGGGGCCTGATGAAGGAAGCGAAGCCGGTGCTCGTGCTGGTGACGCATCACGTGGAGGAGATCGTCGATGGGTTCACGCATGCGTTGATGCTGCGCGAGGGCGGGGTGGTGGCGGCGGGGCGGCTCGAGGAGGTGATGAACTCGCGGCGGATGTCGGAGACGTTTGGTGTAGCGATGAAACTGATACGCGCGCGCGGGCGGTATCGATTGGAGCGGGCGCGGAAGTGACGCGCGCGGGGCAATAAAAAGGGCGCCGGGGGGAGGGCGCCCTGAAAAAGAAGGAAGAGAGAGGATTCTTATTTTCCGAAGATTTCGGTGAAGAACGCCTTCATGTGCTCCCAAGAGCGGCGGTCGGCGGCGGCGTTGTAGCCGACACCGTTGAGGCCGGCGGCGGCGATGGCGTCGGCGCCGGGATTGGTGAAGGCGTGAATGGCGTCGGCGTAGGCGATGAACTGGTAGTCGAATTTGCCGGTGTTCATGCTTTCGAGGAAGGCGTCGAGTTCGGCTTTCGAGATGAACGGGTCGACGGCGCCGTGGCAGATCAGGAATTTGGCTTTGTTTTTGGAGGCGGCTTCGGGCGAGGCGGCGAGGAGCGAGCCGTGGAAGCTGACGATGCCGGCGAGCGGAGCGCCGGAGTAGGCGAGGGCTTGGGACGCGGCGCCGCCGAAGCAGTAGCCAATCGAGGCGACGCGCGAGGAGTCGACGAACGATTGGGCGAGGAGTTGGTCGAGACCGGCGCGGGAGCGTTCGGCGAAGAGCGGTTTGCCGTAGAATTGTCCGGCGAGTTCGCCGGCTTTTTTCGGATCGGTGGTGACGACACCGGCGCCATACATGTCGGCGGCGAAGGCGACGTAGCCGAGTTCGGCGAGCTGGCGGGCGCGGCCTTTGACGTAGTCGTTGAGGCCCCACCATTCGGGGATGACGAGAATGCCGGGGAGTTTGGCGTGGGCGGTTTTGGCGTCGTCGTAGGCGAGGTAGCCTTCGAGCTGGGTGCCGTTGTGTTCGTAGGAAACGGGTTTGGTGACGATCTTCGCGCAGAGGAGCGACGGAAGAACGAAGGCGCACAGGGCAACGAAGGTGGCGGGAAATTTCATAACGGGGCGAACGTAGGGGCGCGGGGAGGGCCGTCAAATCGTTGGCGGTCGGGCGGGTGCGCAGACGAGCGCTAAAAAAGCCGGGGCGTGTGAACCCCGGCTGTGCGTGCGTGCGGGTAAAGCACGCACTACAATTGTCTAGGTTAGGCGGAGAGGCCGCCGGCGATGTAGTTCTTCAAATGCTCGGCTTCGGTGCGATGGGCGTCGGCCATCCAGCGAGAGATGTCGCCGATCGAGATGAGACCGACGAGGCGGTCGTTGGAGAGCACGGGAAGGTGGCGGCAGCGTTTGTCGGCGAAGAGGATCATCGTCTCTTCGATTGTGGTTTCGGGAGAGATGGTGATCAGGTTCGCGGTCATGACATCGGCGACGCGTTTGACGCGGGGGTCGATGTTCTGGCCGACTACGCGGCGGAGGACGTCGCGTTCCGTGAAGATTCCGACGGCGCGCTGGTTTTCGAGGACGACGATCGAGCCAATCCGGTGACGGTTCATTTCATCCACGGCTTGAGCGATCGTAACGGTGGACGGGACGGCGTGAACAGAGGAGCCCTTGCGCTCCAGCAGTGCTGAGATCGGAGTGCTGTTCATGGGGAGGTGGGGTTAACGCGAACAGTGGCGTGGTGCGAGTGAGCTGCAACCGGAAAGCCGGGAAAGGGGG
>Ga0065721_10003842_pt1 | contig 70253 bp, 52 predicted proteins | sample Mesricmetagenome_FD_59108 | JGI IMG/M metagenome (GOLD analysis project Ga0065721, IMG submission 59108) | Mesophilic microbial community from rice straw/compost enrichment Sample: eDNA_1 v2 (version 2) | ecosystem: Engineered > Solid waste > Grass > Composting > Bioreactor | place: USA: Davis... | reverse complement strand
ATATTTTTCAAGACAAACTCGCCAATGTGCAGATCATGGGGCTGGAATTTTCTTCCGAGAAAGCCGCTGTCAATACTGAAGCGACTCCCGGTCGTGCGGATATCGTTTTGTGGGGCGCGAATCAGAACATTCTTTTTGAAGACAACAAGTTTTCTCAAATGACTGTCGTCGTCAAAGCCAGGAAAAATGCCAAGCCCGAAAACATTCGCCTGCGCCGCAATATTTGGGTTGATGATTCCGCTGTTGCTAACCTCGCCAAATTACATATCGAGGCGACCAATGGCCTGTTGATTGAGGAAAATGTCTTCAATTACAGCACTGACAAAAACGAACGCAGCGGAGATTTGCGCCCCCTCGCGCTGAGCATATCCGACATCAACGCCACAGTAATTCTGCGTGGCAATATTATCGTGGGTAGCGCAGGCCGTGAGTCGCAGTTGTTTCCGGGCGCGGTGTCGCAAGATAATTTCATTACCACAGAAATTAAATCCAACCGTTTTCATGCGTTTATGGACGCGGTATCAAATCGCCCGGTGGGTTTCTGGAACGACCGCTACTCCAGTTCTGCCATCGACATTTATATGCAGGCCGGCTGAGCTGAAAATAAAAAAGGGGCCTCGGCCCCTTTTTTATCTTCCGTTCCAATTGGCGTCAAAGCACCAATTTCGTTCCCACAAAAATCAACATGATGGCGAGAGCCGGTCGAAGATAATGGTCGGCGACGCGGTTGGCGAGGTGGCTGCCGATATAAATACCAGGCAGCGAACCAACCAGCAGGTTGGCGAGAAGTGACCAGTCGACATTGCCAAGGCCGGCGTGGCCCATACCCGCGACGAGCGTCAATGGCACGGCGTGGGCGATCTCAGTGCCAACTAAGCGCACAGTCGGCAGCAACGGATAAAGCAAAAACAACGCAACTGTGCCGAGAGCGCCGGCGCCGATCGAGGTGATAGTCACCACCGCACCGAGCACAACGCCCGTCGCGACTGTGGCATAAAGCTGCTGCCCCGAATTCATGCGGGTGAACCAGCTGTCGTTGCGGCGGCCGTAGTCCATCAGCTGGCGTTTGAAGAGGATGGCTACTGCGGTGAAGATCAGCGCATAACCCAAGGTAGTGCGGATCAGCGCGTTCATGCTATCGGTTTCCATGCTCATGCTGTGCAACAGCCACAGAGTTAGAGCAGCGGCAGGCAGGCTTCCCAGAGCAAGGGCGCCAGTAATGCGCCAGTCGATATTGCCTTTCTTATGGTGTACGTGGACGCCGCCCGCTTTGGTTACGGCGGCGTAGAGCAAATCTGTGCCCACAGCACTGGCAGGGGAAACGCCAAAGTACAGCAGAATCGGTGTCATCAGTGAGCCGCCGCCTACGCCGGTCATGCCCACCACAAACCCCACGACTAATCCGGCCACCACGTAGCCAATTTCCAGATCCATAAACCCGCCGATGTTGAAATCACCACAAAACCCTGTCGAGATGTTGAAAATTCAACAGGTCGCGCAGGCTAGCAGCGTTATGGCGCGCTTTTCAAATGATTAATAGTTTGGAACTTATAGCTAGAAGTTTTAAAACCAGTGTCTTCTCAGCTTCGATCAACGGCAAAACCGGTAGCCCTTATTCGCAAAGACCGCTTTTATTTTTGCCGGGAATACTGTTAACTGCGCCCGCTTGCAAGCGCAACACCTGTGTAAAGGTCTATGGAATTCTTCGTTATTCTGCTCAGCACCGTACTGGTGAATAATTTCGTGCTGGTCCAATTTTTGGGCCTGTGCCCGTTCATGGGCGTCTCTAATAAGTTGGAGACCGCCATAGGCATGGGAGCGGCCACCACTTTCGTTCTGACCCTCGCCAGCATCTGCAGTTATATGGTGCATGCTTGGCTACTCACCCCCCTCGGGCTGACGTTCCTGCGCACTATCTCCTTTATTTTGGTGATCGCCGCCGTGGTGCAGTTCGCCAAGATGTTTATCGAAAAAACCAGCCCCCTCCTCTATCGCGTCCTCGGGGTGTTTCTGCCGCTGATCACCACCAATTGCGCGGTACTCGGAGTAGCCCTGCAGAACACCAACAAAGCTCACAGCTTCACCCAGTCTGCTCTCTACGGCTTTGGCGCTGCGGTGGGTTTCAGTCTGGTGCTGGTGCTGTTTTCCGCGCTGCGGGAGCGCTTGGCGGCAGCGGATGTGCCGGTGCCTTTTAAGGGCGCCGCCGTAGGTATGATTACTGCCGGCCTTATGTCCCTCGCCTTTATGGGCTTTGCTGGACTGGTGTAAGCCAATGATCGACTTGCTGTTGACCTACCCCATCATCTCCGCGCTCGTCGCTCTCGGCGGGCTGTCTGTATTTTTCGGCGCAGTGCTCGGTTTTGCCGCCGTGAAATTCAAAGTTGAAGGCGACCCGCTGGTGGAGCGCATCGACGAACTGCTCCCGCAAACCCAGTGCGGCCAGTGCGGTTATCCCGGTTGCCGCCCCTACGCCGAGGCCATAGCCAATGGCGATGCGATTAATAAGTGCCCTCCCGGCGGGCAAGCCACGGTGAACAATCTCGCCGATCTGCTCGGCGTCTCCGCCCCCACACTCGACGCCGAGGACGGTGCGGATACCGATGTAAAAAAGGTTGCCTTTATCCGCGAAGACGAATGCATCGGCTGCACCAAGTGCCTGCAGGCCTGTCCGGTGGACGCCATCGTCGGCGCCGCCAAGCAAATGCACACGGTGATAGCTGATGAGTGTACGGGCTGCGATCTCTGCGTCGAGCCCTGCCCCGTCGACTGTATCGATATGCTTCCCGTCGCAACCACGATCAAGGATTGGGGCTGGCAAATGCCCAAGCCCGCCAAAGGGCCGCATATCATCGCCACCGACAAAACGGTCCCGCAGGATCACGCCGCATGAGACAGATCTGGGACATCCACGGCGGCGTGCATCCGCCGGAAAACAAACATCAGTCGCTGCGCAAACCATTGGCGACGATTCCTCTAGCACCCGAGTTAGTGCTACCCCTCAACCAGCACATCGGCAATCCGGCCGTCCCTGCTGTGCAGATCGGCGAGAAGGTCTTAAAGGGCCAATTGATCGCCGATGCGCAGGGGATTTTCAGCGCCTGCATTCACGCGCCGACCTCAGGGGAAATCATCGCAATCGAAGACCGCCCCATCGCCCACCCATCCGGTTTGAGCGCACCTTGTATTGTGCTGCGCCCGGATGGTGAGGACCGCTGGACAGAACTGCAGCCCTGTGAAGATCCGGCCAGCCTCGATCATGTCACCCTGGTGGAAAAAATCCGCGCAGCCGGCTTGGCGGGGATGGGCGGCGCCGGTTTCCCTACTGCAGTCAAACTCAACCCCCGCTCCACCGACCGGGTGGAAACACTGATTCTCAATGGCACCGAGTGCGAGCCCTACATCACCGCCGACGATGTGCTGATGCGGGTATATGCTGACGAAATCATTCAAGGTGCACTACTGCTGGCGCGCATCGTCGGCACCCCCAAAGAAATTCTGGTGGGCATCGAGGACAACAAACCCGAAGCCATAGCGGCCATGCAGAAAGCTGCCCAGGGCACGCCGGTTGAAGTGGTGGTATTCCCGACCAAATACCCGTCCGGCGGCGAGAAGCAGTTGATCCAGATTCTCACCGGCAAGGAAGTCCCGAGCGGCAAGATTCCCGCGCAAATCGGCGTGCTGGTGCAAAACGTCGGCACCGCTTACGCAGCGTGGCGGGCGGTGCGTTACGGCGAGCCATTGATCGAACGCATTACCACTGTGGTCGGCGACGCCCTCGGTGTGCAGCGCAATATTCACGTTCCCATCGGCACCCCGGTTGCCCATGTACTGGAGCAGCACGGCTTCGCCGCCGGCCGCTGCGCCCGCATCATTATTGGCGGTCCGATGATGGGCTACAGCATCGAAGACCCGCAGGTGCCGGTGGTGAAAACCACCAACTGCATCATGGCGCCGAGCCATGCGGAAATGCCACCGGCCCCGCCAGCTCAGGCCTGTATCCGTTGCGGCATGTGCGCGGAGGCTTGTCCGGCGAGCCTGTTGCCCCAGCAGCTGTATTGGTACGCCCAGGCGGAGGATCACCAGCGTCTGCAGAATCACAACTTGTTCGACTGTATCGAATGCGGTGCCTGTTCCTTCGTCTGCCCAAGTGCAATTCCCCTGGTGCAGTACTACCGCGCGGCGAAAACTACTATCCGCCGTATCGACGCGGAAAAACAAAAAGCCGATCGCGCCCGCGAGCGTTTTGAGCAGCGCAAAGAGCGCATTGCCAAAGCGGAGGCGGAAAAAGAAGCCAAACGCTTAGCCCGCAAAAAAGCCGCGGAAGAAGTGAAATCCCGTCTGGAAGAGCCGAAGCCCGTTGTCGTCACCGTAGATCCGGTGGCGAGCGCCCAGGAGAAAGCGCAGATAGCGCCCGAGGACGCAGATTCGCAAAACAAAAAACTGGTGCGCCAGCTGGAAAGTGCGCAAATCCGGGTGCAACACCTGCAACAACAAATTGCCGAGTGTGACGATGCCACCCGCCGCGACGCCCTCACTGCACAACTACGCCAAGCGGAGTTGAAGCTCGAGGAAACGCGCAAAAAGCTGGATGACCTGGAACGCGGCGTCAGCCTGCCCCTTGAGCAGCGCTTGCAGAATGTCGCCCAGAAGGTTCAAGCCTCACCACTCGATGCCCAAAGAAACGCGGTGGCGACCATCGAAAAACGCCTAGCGGTTGCGATAGAAAAGATGGAAGAGGCCGAGCGAGAAGGCAAACCCACGCTCGCTGCGTTCACCCAAGGCGTGGAAAAACTCCGCGCAAAACTGGCTGAGGCTCAGGCGGAACTCGCCGAGCTGGAAAAGCAGCCACAATTACTTGCCGACGCCGATCCACAACACGACGCCGCTGCAGCAGCCATCGCCCGGGCACAAGCCAAAGCGGCCGCCACCGCCACTATGTCGTCCGAGGAAAAACACGCGGAGCAATTGCGGTCTCTGCGCGACCGGGTGGAAAAAGCCCGCGCCAAGCTGGCGGAAGCCGAGGCGAGTGGCAGCGAACACGTAGCCGCGCTGCGCACCGGCTTGGAAAAGCTGGAAGCCAAATTGGCCGACCTGGAACAGCAGGGGAAATAATGACCAACCTAACTCTCCTTCCGCGGGCTTGATCATGTCGTTTATCCGCGTCACCTCCCCCCATGCTCACAGCGCCAACACCACTGCTGGCGTCATGCGCCAAGTGCTGCTCGCCACCCTTCCTGGGGTGGTAGCGCTGACCCTGTATTTTGGTCCCGGCACGCTGATGAATCTGTTGCTTGCCTGCACAACGGCTGTGGCGTTTGAAGCAGCAGTGTTGAAATTGCGGCAACGGCCGGTGATGTTTTATCTGCGCGATTACAGCGCCCTGGTGACCGCAGTGTTACTGGGACTGGCACTTCCGCCCTACTGCCCGTGGTGGGTCGTAGTGGTGGGCATATTCTTTGCAATCGTGGTCGCCAAACAGTTGTACGGTGGCCTTGGTTATAACCCGTTCAATCCGGCCATGGTCGGTTACGTGGTATTGCTGATTTCCTTCCCATTGGAAATGAGTCAGTGGGCCACGCCAGTTGGCGCTTTGGCGGACGGTCGAACCCTGCCGAGTTTTAGTGATGCCCTCGCCAAGGTGTTTGGCGCCGCTGAACTCGACGGCTACAGCTCTGCCACTCCGCTGGACACGTTGCGTCAGAGCGGGGGCTTGACCTTGGGGGATCTGTACAGCAGCGCTGCTATTTTCAACAGCGGGCGCTGGGCGGGAAATGGTTGGGAGTGGGTGAATATCGGCTTCCTACTGGGTGGCGCCTACCTGCTGTACAAGCGAATTTTTACCTGGCACGCACCGGTGGCCATGCTCGCCAGCCTGGGTGTGCTGGCGATTGCGTTTTATGACAGCGGCAGTTCCAACAGCGCCGGCTCGCCGATATTTCACTGGCTGTCGGGCGCAACCATGTTGGGTGCGTTTTTTATTGTGACCGACCCGGTGACCTCGGCGGTGAGCAATAAGGGCCGACTGATCTACGGCGCGGGTGTAGGCATTTTGGTGTTCGTCATACGCACCTGGGGCAACTATCCGGATGCGGTGGCTTTTGCGGTGTTGCTGATGAATTTCGCCGCACCGTTTATTGATTACTACACAGTGCCGCGCACGTACGGGCATAGCAAAGCCCCGCGCGCAACTGCGAAGAAGGTGGAGTGACGCATGCTCGGTCAATCCATCCGTAAAAACAGCGCCATACTCGCCGGCTTCGCCGCCCTTACTGCGGGGCTGATCGCGCTAACGTTTCAAGCCACTGCGGGACGCATCACCGATGCCGAACGCCGCGCCGCTCAAAAGGCGCTGTTTGAAGTGGTGCCGCCGACGCGGCACAACAATGATTTGCTCGCCGATACCCTGGTGGTACCGGCGGAAGATGCAGTAGCACTGCATATGGACCAGCCCGCGCTGATCCATGTGGCGCGGCAGGACGGCGAACCGGTGGCTTTGATCGTGCCGAGCACGGCCCCCGACGGATACAGCGGCGCCATCAAGCTGCTGATCGGCGTCAACCTGGACGGCACGGTTGCCGGTGTGCGGGTGTTGCGCCACGGCGAAACCCCCGGCCTGGGCGACAAAATTGAATTGGCCAAGAGCGCTTGGATTCTCGCCTTTGATGGCAAATCCTTGAGCAATCCGAGTGCCGAGGACTGGGCCGTTAAAAAAGACGGCGGCGACTTCGACCAGTTTGCCGGCGCCACCATCACGCCACGGGCGGTGGTGCGGCAGATTAAGCGTGTTTTGCAATACGTGCAGGATCACCGCGAAGAACTTTTGCAGCAGATTCGGGCCAACCCGGAAATTGCTCCCTAACAGAGACCGACCATGAGTCAGACGGATTATCGCGACATCGCTCTACAAGGGCTGTGGAAAAACAACCCGGGACTGGTGCAATTACTCGGCCTGTGCCCGCTGCTCGCGGTCACCGGTTCTGTCGTCAATGCGCTGGGATTAGGGTTTGCCACCCTGCTGGTATTAGCTGGGTCAAATCTGGCCGTATCGTTGATTCGTAACGCGGTAAGTGACGCCGTGCGTCTGCCGGCGTTTGTCATGATCATCGCCGCCTTCACCACCTGCACGGAGTTGTTGATGCAGGCGTTCACCTACGAGCTGTACCAGATCCTCGGAATTTTCATTCCGCTGATCGTAACCAACTGCGTCATCCTCGGCCGGGCGGATGCCTTCGCCAGCAAAAACTCACCACTGCCAGCGGTTGTGGATGGTGTGATGATGGGCGCTGGTTTTCTGCTGGTGCTGCTGGCCATTGGTTCAATCCGGGAAATCATTGGCAGCGGCACTTGGCTCGCCAATATGCACCTGCTGTTTGGCGAAAGTGCGCGCAGCTGGCAGATCAACGTGTTTGGCGAGAATTACCGCGGTTTCCTGGTTGCCATCCTGCCCCCGGGAGCATTTCTGGTGGCGGGACTGTTGATCGCGCTGAAAAATATTGTGGATGCGCGCATCCAAAAACGTCAGGCAGCACGCGCCAACCAGACACCCAAAGCCAGCCGCCGCGTGCGTACAACCGGTCAAATTGCCTGACCTATTCCGTGCCGAGGTGTTTATCCGGCACGGCCACTGAAAACTGAATCCAAATAAAAAACCCGAGCATCTGCGGCGCACTCCCGGCCGCGGTTAGGGGCCTTTTGTCTTTAAATTTCAGGCGCACGTAACGCGCCGGGAACAACCATTCTCACGGAGAAGTGCTTCATGCTCCCACGTATTGCTCTACTGCTCACCTCGATGACCTTTGCCTTGAGTGTCTGGGCGGCGTCCCGCCCTGCGGTGCCGGTCATTTATAAAACCCTGCAACTCGAGCCCTTTGCCGACGGCATTGAAGCGCTCGGCACCCTGCGGGCAAATGAGGCTGTGGTGCTTTCAGCGACCGTGACCGACACTGTGCGCGCGGTGCATTTTGAAGACAGCCAGCGTGTGAAAAAAGGCGATGTGCTGGTGGAGATCCTGGACGACGAAGAACACGCGCTGCTGCAACAGGCGCGCACCGCCGCCGCTGAAGCCCAGCGCCAATATGAACGGGTTAAATCTCTGGCCGCCACCAATCTCGCCACGGCGGCACTGCTGGATGAGCGGCGCCAAGCCTACGACTTCGCGCAGGCGCAATTAAAAGCCACCGAGTCGCGCCTCGCTGACCGCGTCATCATTGCGCCCTTCGACGGCGTCGTGGGCCTGCGCAATATCAGCGCCGGTACACTGGTGACCCCAGGTACCCCACTCACCACTTTGGACGATGACAGCGTGATGAAGCTGGATATTTCCATCCCCGCGGTATTTTTGAGTTCGGTGCAGCCCGGTCTCACCATCGTTGCCAAAACCCGCGAACGCACAGGTGAATTCGCCGGACGGGTAAGCGCTATTGATTCGCGCATCGACCCAGTTACCCGCTCGATTACGGTGCGCGCGCTTATCGACAATTCCAACCGGGTACTGCGCCCCGGCATGTTGATGACGGTGAATCTGCAGATGGCCGAGAGCATGAGTCTGCTGCTGCCGGAAGAAGCGCTGCTGCAGGAGGGTTATCGCAGCTTCGTCTATCGCATTAACCGCAATAGCGAACCTCTCACAGTAACCAAACATGAAGTCAAAACCGGGCCGCGCCGTCCGGGCAGTATTGTGATTACCGCGGGGCTCAGTCCTGGCGATCAAGTGGTTACCCACGGGGTTCTGCGCCTGCGCGACGGCTATCCAATAAGTCTGCTGGCTGAGCAGAAAGGTCAGGAAAGCCTGGCGGATTTGCTGTTGCAAGTTGATAGCGTCAGGAACACGCCATGATTATTTCCGACGTCTGCATCAAGAGGCCGGTTTTCGCCTCGGTTATTTCGCTTCTGCTGATCGCTTTCGGCGTGCTCGCGTTTCAACGCCTGCCGCTGCGTGAATATCCGGACATAGATGCGCCGGTAGTATCCATACGCACCGATTATCCCGGTGCCGCCGCCAGTGTGGTGGAAACCCGCATCACCGAAATCATTGAAGACAGAATCTCCGGCGTTGAGGGGATTCGTTATGTGCAGTCGTCGAGCCAGGACGGACGCTCAGAAATCACCATCGAATTCGACGTGTCCCGCGATATCGACGCCGCCGCCAACGACGTGCGCGATCGCGTATCGCGGGTGCTCGACAGCCTGCCCGATGAAGCCAATCTGCCTGACGTGGCCAAGGTGGACGCCAATGAAGACGTAATCATGTGGCTGAATCTCACCAGCGACAAAATGACCACACCGCAGCTCACCGATTACGCTGAACGCTATCTGGTCGACCGGTTTTCCGTTATCAACGGCGTGGCGCAGATTCGCATCGGCGGTGGCCAGAGCTACGCCATGCGCATCTGGGTCGATCGGGTGCAGCTGGCCGCGCATGAACTCACTGTGGGCAATATCGAACAGGCGCTGCGCGCGGAAAACGTGGAATTGCCCGCGGGCAGTATCGAGTCGCGCCAACAGCAACTCAGCGTGCGCCTCGACCGGGTGTTCGTCGATCCGGAAAACTTCGCCCAATTGGTACTTAAACGCGGTAAAGACGGCCACTTGGTGCGTCTCGGCGATGTGGCCACGGTAGTCAAAGGCACCACCGAATACCGCCTGGATTACCGCGGCAACGGCCAGCCGATGGTGGGCCTCGGCATCACCAAACAATCCACCGCCAACACCATTGATGTCGCACGCGCCGCCAAGGAGATCGCCGCGCGGATCAATCCCACCCTGCCCCAGGGTATGGAAATCAAACAGAGTTTCGATTCCTCGGTGTTTATCGAAGAGTCCATCAACGAGGTCTATTGGACCTTGGCCATCGCCATCGGCCTGGTGATCTTGGTGATCTATCTGTTTCTCGGCAGTATCCGCGCCACTCTGGTGCCTGCCGTCACGGTACCGGTGTCCGTGGTCGCCACCTTTATCGTGCTGTTGATCATGGGTTTTACCGTTAACCTGCTCACGCTGCTGGCCCTAGTGCTCGCCATTGGATTGGTAGTGGACGATGCGATTGTGGTGTTGGAAAACATCCATCGCCGCATGGACGAATACGGTGAATCCGCCCTCGTGGCGGCTTATCGCGGCACACGCCAAGTGGGCTTCGCGGTCATCGCCACCACCGCCGTATTGATCGCGGTATTCGCCCCCATCGCCATGTTGGAAGGTGACGTCGGCCGATTGTTTTCGGAATTCGCCCTTACCATGAGCGCCGCGGTGTTTTTCTCCAGCGTGGTCGCGCTCACTTTGTCTCCGGTTATGGCGGCGATGTTTCTCAAACCGCATACCAAGGAAACCGGCTTGATCGTCGGCATCGACCGATTTTTCCAAAGCTTCAGCCGCCGCTATCAAGGCTGTCTGGCTTATTTCCTCGCGCGCCCACTGTGGGTCGTCGGCGCCTTTGTCGCTTTGATGGGTTTTTCCTACTGGCTGTTTCAGAAAATTCCTGCGGAATACGTTCCAAAAGAAGACCGCGGTACGTTCTTCGTCATGATCGATGGACCGCAAGGCGCCAGCTATTCCTACATGAAGGAATACATGGACGAAATCGAACGCCGCATGATGCCCTTGGTGGAGTCTGGCGAAATCCAGCGCTTGCTCGTGCGCACACCGCGAACGTTCGGCAGCACCGCCTCATTCAACAGCGGCATGATCATCGCAGTGTTGAGCCCGTGGGAGCAGCGCCGCTCGGCCTGGACCATTATTGACGAAGTGCGCGGCAAGCTCGCCGATCTGCCGGGCGTCACCGCGTTTCCGGTGATGCGCCAGGGCATCGGCGGGCGCATGAGCAAGCCGGTGGAATTTGTGATCGGCGGCGGCACCTATGAAGAAATGGCGGAATGGCGCGACCTGTTGTTCAGCAAGATCAATCAAAACAATCCGGGTTTTCTCGCTCTGGATTCGGATTACAAGGAAAACAATCCGCAGGTGCGCGTGGTGATCGATTACGACCGTGCGGCGGAATTAGGCGCCTCCGTTCAAAATATCGGCCGCACCTTGGAATCCATGCTCGCCTCCCGCCGGGTGACTACCTATATCGAAAATGGTGAAGAGTATGACGTGCTGGTGGAAGGCCGCCGGGATATGCAGAGCAGCCCTCAGGATCTCACCAATATTTACGTGCGCTCGGAGCGCTCAGGTGCCCTCATTCCTCTGGCCAATCTGGTGACATTCCAGGAGCAGGCTACTGCGCAAAGCCTCAACCGCTACAACCGCACTCGCGCCATTACCATCAATGCCGATCTGGAAGATCACCTGCCACTGGGCACCGCCTTAAATTATCTGGAGCAACTGGTGCGCGAAAACCTGCCGGATTACGCGGTGGTCGATTACAAAGGTCGCTCGCGGGATTTTAAATATTCGGGCGACGCCAGCATCATGATGTTTGGCCTCGGTATTCTGGTGATGTTTCTGGTATTGGCGGCGCAGTTCGAAAGCTACATCAGCCCATTAATTATTACGCTCACCGTGCCCCTGGCGATGGCGGGCGGCCTGCTCGGCCTCTGGCTCACCGGCAACAGTTTGAATTTATATAGTCAGATCGGGTTGATCATGTTGATAGGACTGGCGGCGAAGAACGGTATTTTAATTGTCGAGTTCGCCAACCAGTTGCGCGACGAAGGCCGCGATATACATGCAGCCATTGTAGAAGCCTCAAAAATCCGCCTGCGCCCGATCATCATGACCAGCATCACTACTCTCGCGGGTTCAGTGCCGCTGTTTATCTCATCCGGCGCCGGCTCGGAAACCCGCACCGTTCTCGGCGTGACTTTATTTGCCGGCGTTATAGTGGCAACTATTTTTACCCTCTTCGTAGTGCCCATCGCTTATCAAATGCTGGCGCGCTTCGCTGGTTCGCCGCAGGAAAAACAGCAGCAACTGGAGCGGGAATTGGGTACGAGCAAAGCGGAAATTTAAGTATAGAGAAAATAAAAACCCGGCCGAAGCCGGGTTTTTATTGCGCCTGTGAGAGCGGCTTTTTTAATAATTTACATATCCAGAGAAATCAAACTGACGCCGTCGATAGTGACAGCCGAGGTGCCCGCGTTGCCGAGATTAATATCCAGAAACGCATTAGCATCCGAAGGCACACCGTAGAATTCATAAGAATATTCTTCCCATTGTGGCCCAACGCTGAAGGAAGTCTGCCCGTAGCTCACCCAATTATTATCCTGATTACCGTTGTGGCCGATATTGGCGGTAACACTGCGATAACTATCTGCCTTCGCGCGAAAGCGCAATTGATAAACACCGCCGTCATTCAAATTAACCGCAGTGCGCGCCTGAATATGCCAGTGCACGGAGCCTGAATTATAAATCGTCGCTTTTAATTGACCACCGCTGTAATCCGCCCAAGAAGAGGCGCCCATATGGTTAAGAAATTGCCAGCCGTTGCCGCTGTTGTCGAAGGAGCAATTGGCAACCAAATTGTGAGCCGATTTGCAGGGATCAATCTGGCTGATTTTTTCATGGATAATAGCGCCACCATTGGTGTTATATGCCCGCCAGCCCAGTGCGAGGTTGTCTCCAGAGAGATCTATAGGATCCGTCGCGGAATACGCTAAATTACCGTTGTGCGGGTTCAAATAAAGATAGCGGTTGAGCGCCGTCGTTGTACGCCATTCGTTGGTGGTGGCATTGCGTTTGATGACTTTCAAAGGTTCGTCGAGATCGCCCGATGTGTAGGCAATCGTATCGCCGTCAACAGTCACCTGATAAATACTTTTACCAACTTCTACGCTGGATTGGCCGAAGAGTCCGCCATCGGCGTTTACACGGAAAAATGTTAAATGCTGGTCGCCATCGTAGTCACCGGACGCAATAACCAAATTGCCGCTGTGCATATCAAGTTTATGGCCGAAGTTGCGTCCAAATACATTTCCGTCGGCGGCTCCGGATATGTTCCAAACGCCTGATGCACTCCGTTTATAGACATAGACAATACCGTTCGTAAGCGCAAAACCTGGCGCGGAAACGGCGACCCGATCTCCATCTATCGCAACACTAGCCCCTAAGCGATTTCCAGAAGCATCTGCCGGTGTCGCAAATTCCTGGTTCCAACGTGCTTGCGCCACATCGTAGCGGTAGATAAAAACTTGGCTCGTAGCCTGATCAGCCATGACCAAATAGTCATCTGAAATTGCGAGACTTATATCGGCGGAATGAACGTATCCCGGAAATTCAATCTTGACGATAGGTGCGCTGCCGGCACTGCCATTCGCTTTAACTAGGCTATCGCATGTCAATATGCCGTTGAGGGTAGGACACTCTGGCCACTGAGAATTGACTTTGCCAACAACATAAACTGCTGACTTTTTATCAGTGTTGCTCCCCGCAGCTTCCGACGCTCCAAATGCCAACCATTTATTCGACAGTGCCACCTTGGCTCCGGCTCTTTTATAAAAATGGTTATTGCCGGCAAACTGATAACGGCGTTCAGGATTAGCATTGGTCCCATTGAACAGATAAACAACTCCCTGCCCGTCCGATCCGCCATTGAGAATATCTTCTCCAGGAATGGCTACGGTTTCCTGAAACGCTCCAACGAGCGTGTAATTTCCCGACCGCGCCACCGCGCTGCCAAATTCCGAATTACCGACATAGGTGCCCGGCTTAACCACTACAGTTCCAGCAGATACTGCAGCGGAAAACGCCAGAGCAGCATGCAGAGCTGTGAGCTGAAAAAAATTTTTTCTTGTAACTGCCATTTTCATTTCCCTCAATGATTAAAAAAACCGCAAGCTTCCGGCGATGTCCTGGCGGATAAAGACAGTGAAAAACAAGATGCTGGTCGAGCGACCTGAAGAATGAATGGCCGCGCAAGCGGCTTTGATCACAGCAATCCTGGCTCAGTCATTTACGGCGCTTCCGGTATTGAACTCTCCGCACATGGCGATGAGCATCAATTCCGCAAATAACGATGGGCGCAGATTCTAGAAACTTGGTGACGGAGACTCAATTGCCCAAAAGTGCATATCAGAAATGCAAAAATGAATAAATGCACTGTTAAATATTGTGCTGACCCAGAAGAACACGTTAGCAGTGCGCTCGACAGCTCTGCCCATTAATGAAGCCTGCTGTTGGCACCAAATAGGTGCATAACCACTTTTTGAACTTATTATGGCGTAACAAATATCATCATTCTGAAGCGCCATTTTTGCCCATTCCTATCAACGGCGAGGCAACAGCCGTTAGCGCTTGCTCTCATGCTGCGCTATGGCACATCGATTGCTGAATGCCGCCAAGACAACTTGGATGCTGCTTAGTTTTGGCGCATGCGCAATTAACGCGGGATGCGCTTTATGGATTGTTATCAACCCGAGTTGGAAATCACTGATTTATGCATGTCCCTCGCCGCTTGCTCGCGCTGGTACTCGCAGCCTCTATTTCCCCTGCCACGCCGGCGCTCGCCCAAGCGGAATTGCCCACCAAAGAAGCCATCGATGTTATCTGGCTCGCCATGGCTGCAGCGCTGGTGTTTTTCATGCAGGCGGGTTTTGCTTTGCTGGAGAGTGGCCTATCCCGCACCAAAAACTGCATCAACGTGGTGATGAAAAACTACACCGATGTTTGCGTCGGCAGTGTATTTTTCTGGCTGGTGGGATTTGGGCTGATGTTTGGAGCAAATCCCACCGGATGGTTCGGCACTTCCGGTTTCGCATTACACGACGGCAAATCCTGGGATTACAGCTATTTATTGTTTCAAACCATGTTTGCCGCCACAGCGGCAACCATCGCTAGCGGTGCTATGGCCGAGCGCACCCGCTTTCCTGCTTATTTGTTCGCCTCTGCAGTAATTACCGCATTTATTTATCCGGTGTTCGGCAGCTGGGCCTGGGGCAGCTATTTCTCCGGCAGCGGCTGGCTGGCTGAAAAGGGCTTTATCGATTTCGCTGGCTCCACCGTGGTTCATTCTGTAGGCGGCTGGTGTGCCCTGGCGGGCATTATGGTTGTGGGGCCGCGGCTGGGTCGTTTTGACCCGCAAGGCCGCGCTCGCACGATATCCGGCCACAACCTCAATTTCGTCGCCCTGGGTGGTTTTATTCTTTGGTTTGGCTGGTTCGGCTTCAACGGCGGTTCCACCGCAGGGGCCGACGTCAACATAGGTTTGATCAATTTGAATACGCAGCTGGCGGCTTCCGCTGGCGCGAGTACCACCCTGGTAATTTGCCTGCTCTCCAGAGCGCCGATCACCGTGCCTGCGGTCGTCAATGGCAGCCTCGCCGGGTTGGTAGGCATCACCGCAGGTTGCGCCACAATGGAACCTGTCTGGGCGATCGTTACCGGCGCGTCCGCGAGTGTGGTGACCTTTTGGGGTGAGCGTCTGCTGCTGCGATTCAGGCTCGACGACGTCGTTGGCGCAGTGGCGGTGCACGCCTTTGCCGGCGCCTGGGGCACCCTGTGCGCCGGCGCTTTTGTCACTGGCAATTTATTCAACATAGAAGTGTTGCTGGTGCAGGCATTAGGCGTCGGCGTGTGTTTTATCTGGTCCTTTGCCACCGCGCTGATCCTGTTCAAGGCCCTCGATCTGATCGGCAGCCTGCGCGCCGACCCACAACACGAACAACGCGGTCTGGATTTCACCGAGCACGCGGAAGTGGCTTATCCCGAATTTTTACAGCACTCCTTTTACAACAAAAGCAATCTGGAAAAAGTAGAACGATAAGAGGTAATCCAGTTATGACCAACAAGCAGGCGATGGTATGAACAACAACTCTGAACTCACTTTGCGCAAGCGGGCGCTCTACACCGGCCTGCAGCCATTTTTGCGCGATACCGAGCTGATGGAAGCGTTGATTCTGTGGGAGAGCCACTACGCGGACCAACCCAAATTCGGGCTGCGTTACTACGTCGCGGACCTGGTGAAATCCCTCGAGCGGCCAGTGGAGCACAAACAGCTGCTGGTGCATCTGGTGGCGACAATGAACAAGCCGGCGGACCAATTGCTGCCGGACCCCTCCCCCGCCCTGTCCGCCTACAAAACCCGGCGGCGCACCAGTGCCTACGCGAGCTACACCCTGGCCGAAGTCGAAGCCTTCAGCATTCTCGTGGACAAGTGGCTGAGCCTGGTGCAGTCCGCCGCCGCCATGGACATAGGCAACTTCGTGCAGCGCAATCTGGGCGGACTGAAGATCAACACCGATTTAAAACTTCAGGTGGAGCAGTGGCTTGAGGATGAAAATCAGCGCATCAAAGTTCCGCGGGTGGACATCCAAGACCTGCGTAAGATTATCAATCTGTTTTATATCGGCTTCTGTGAATATCTCGGGCCCACCCGTGCGGATGTTTTGCTGGCGGAGGCGGTGACACGGCTCAAATCCAACGGCGGCGCCGCCTTTAGCGAGGTGTTCAACAAGCTCCTGTAGCAGCGGGCACTGGCTCCCAAGGTCGGCAAAATCCTGTGTTACTCAGGTGGCAATTTTGTGACAATAGCGCCCCTCAAAAAGCGCTGACCTTTGGGATATCCATAATGAAAGACTCACCCGTCACACTGGACGGGATGCACTGGCTGATCCGCTACGGTGTATCTCTGGCCTTTCTTATTGCCACTCTGATTTACGTCCTCACCATTTCGCCGGGCCACGGCGGCTATTTACTGGTCTTTGCCGCCGTGGTCGGCGGTTATATGGCGATGAACATAGGCGCCAACGACGTGGCCAACAATGTCGGCCCGGCCGTGGGCTCCCAGGCGATGACCCTGGGCGGGGCCATCGCTTTAGCGGCGATATGCGAAGCCGCGGGCGCCTTGATCGCCGGCGGCGATGTGGTAGGCACCATTAAATCCGGGATTATCGAGCCCGACTTGGTGGAAGACACCCAAACGTTCGTCTGGCTGATGACAGGCGCTCTGATCGCCGGTGCCATCTGGCTCAACTTCGCCACCTGGCTCGGCGCTCCTGTATCGACCACCCATTCCATCGTCGGCGGCGTGCTCGGCGCAGGCGTGGCGGCCGGCGGCATGGGCATCGCCAACTGGGGCAACCTGGGCACCATCGCCGCCAGCTGGGTAATCTCCCCGGTGATGGGCGGTTTGATCGCCGCCTCTCTGCTGATGTTCATCAAAAAGACCGTGCTCTACCGCGAGGATGTTATGGCGGCGGCGAAGGTCTATGTCCCTTGGCTGGTGGGCTTTATGGCCTGGGCATTTGCCACTTACCTGTTGATGAAGGGCACCGCCAACCTGTGGAAACCCAGTTTCGGCGTCGCCGCCCTGATTGGTCTGGGCATAGCCGTCGCGGTCCTCCTGCTAACCCGCGCCTGGGTCAACAAAGCGGTTCTGCGCATGGAAAACAACCGCGACAGCGTCAATAACCTTTTTACGATTCCCCTGGTGTTTGCTGCAGGCCTATTGAGCTTCGCCCACGGCGCCAATGATGTGGCCAACGCCATAGGCCCCCTGGCCGCCATCAGCGACGCGCTCAACACTGGCGCCATCTCCAGCAAAGCATCAATTCCCCTATGGGTGATGGTGATCGGCGCCATTGGCTTGGTGGTGGGTCTCGCCACTTTCGGCCCGCGTTTGATTCACACCGTCGGCGGCGAGATCACCGAATTGGATAAGTCACGCGCCTACTGCATCGCCATGTCCGCCGCCATCACGGTGATCATCGCCTCTCAGTTGGGCCTGCCGGTCAGCTCCACCCACATCGCCCTTGGTGGCGTTTTCGGCGTGGGTTTTCTGCGTGAATATTTGAAGACCCGTTACGCCAGCAAGCTGCACAAGATCCTGGAGCGTCATGACGGTGAGGACCGCGCCCAATTGCGCACCTACCTGCGCAATTTCCAGTCGGCGGATGTGGAGGAAATGCGCGCGATGCTGAAACGCGCCAAGCGCAGACCTGAGGAGATTCCGCTGACGAAGAAAGATCGCAAGCGCTTGAAAAAGATTTATCGGCAGGAGTTGGTCAAGCGCAAACATCTGTATCGCATCGCCGCCGCCTGGGTGATCACCGTACCCGCTTCCGCGGCACTCGGCGCACTTATGTTCTTTATGCTGCGTGGAGCCTTGATCTAGGCGACAGAAGATCCGCCAGGGATCGGCGTCACTTGCTATAATGCCGCGCCTTTTTGGTGCCCAGCACCACGGCGCACCTCCGCGACCTGCGGCCGGGTGTCCAGCACCCCGTAATAACCCCCTAATCGTCACTGCCAGAGGATAAGACTTTGCAACTCAATCAAGCGACACCTGCACAACTGCAACAATGGGAGCGCGAACTCGCTGAGGAATACAGCCGGGTGAAGGCGCAAAACCTCAACCTCGACCTCACCCGCGGCAAACCCTCCGCAGAGCAGTTGAGTCTGTCCGATGCGCTGGACGGGATACTGCAAGGCAATTACCAAAGCGATTCAGGGGTAGACACCCGCAACTACGGCGGCCTGGACGGCATCCCCGAAGCCAAAGCCCTGGGTGAGCAAATCATTGGTGTACCGGCAGCCAATATCCTCGCCGGCGGCAACAGCAGCCTGACCCTGATGCACCAAGCCATCATAGCTGCGCATATCTTCGGACTCAACGGCCCGGATAGCGCCTGGAGCAAAGAAGGCAAAGTGAAATTCATCTGTCCGGTCCCAGGTTACGACCGCCACTTCGCCATCTGCGAACAGATGGGCATCGAAATGATCAACGTGCCCATGGACAGCAACGGCCCCGATATGGATCAGGTGGAAGCTCTGCTGAAGCAGGATTCCAGCATCAAAGGCATGTGGTGCGTGCCGAAATATTCCAACCCGAGCGGTGTTGTCTATAGCGACGCCACAGTTGAACGCATTGCCGCCCTGGGCAAAATCGCCAGCGCTAATTTCCGCGTGTTCTGGGACAACGCCTACGCCATCCACGACCTGTCCGACACCCCGCCGCAATTAGCCAATATTTTCTCGCTGTGCGAAAAACTCGGCACCCAGGATTCCGTGTTGCAGTTCGGCTCCACCTCCAAAATTACTCATGCCGGCAGTGGTGTAGCTTTTATGGGCGCCAGCGCCAACAACCTGAAAGGCTTCCAGAAGGTTCTGGGCTTCCTCACCATCGGTCCAGACAAAATCAACCAGCTGCGCCACGTGAAATTCTTCGCCAAGCCCGGCAGTCTGACCGAGCACATGCGCAAGCACGCGGCGATCATCAAACCGCGTTTCGCCAGCGTTTTGCGCCACCTGGAAGAAGCGTTCGGCGATAACGATCTCGGCTCATGGGAATCCGCAGACGGCGGTTACTTCGTTTCCTTCGACACACGTCCTGGCCTGGCCAAAGAAGTGGTGAAACTCGCTGGAGAAGCAGGTGTGAAATTAACCCCTGCCGGCGCCACCTATCCGTATGGCAAGGATCCGCAAGATCGCAATATCCGTATTGCACCGACAGTTCCCACCGTCAGCCAAGTGGATGCAGCCATGCAGGTTTTTGTGTTGTGCGTGAAATTAGCATCGGTAAGACAAGCGCTTGCGCGGGCATAATCGCCTGATTAATTCGCGCTGATAAGAAATCCCCGCAAGCGGGGATTTTTTTGCATAAAAAAGGGGAGCATCTGCTCCCCTTTTTACGTATCAAATCATCACACTTCGAAAGTAAAACCCTGCTCGCACAAACGGCGATAAATAGCTTCATCAAAGCGATAAAGTTCTGCCGCGCGATGCGCCACATGCTGCTGTTTTTCCCCGCAGGGAACCAGCAATTTCATTTTTGACATTTTGCGGCGAAAATTGGGTTTATCCAATTTGACGTTGAGAATGGCTTCGTAAAGTTCTTGCAGCTGCAACAGAGTGAATTTCTTCGGCAGCAAATTAAAGCCTATGGGCTCATGTCGCACTTTATGTTGCAGCGACTGCAGGGCACATTTAAGAATTTCATCGTGATCGAAAATCAGGCCGGAGGTATCGTCGACATCGCGCCACTGCACATCAGTGGTGGTATAGCCGATGATCAGTTCGTAATCTTCCGGACGCACCAGCGCGTAATAGGCGATTGTCACAATCCGTGCATCCGGCACGCGATTGAGACTGCCGAAGGCCTGCAACTGCTCCATATAAATATCTTCGAGACCGGTGAGATCGCGCAGGTGGCGGGCAGCGGATTCGTCGATACTTTCCGCTTTGTGCAACCAACCTCCGGGCAACGCCCAACGGCCGGCGTGGGGGCCGATTGCGTATTTGACGCAGAGAACTTTTAGACGGCCCTGGTGGAAACCGAATATGACGCAGTCTATGGATAGATTTTGCATCGCACCCGGGCCGGTGCGGATTTCGCCTGAGATAAATGTCAGCGGCGCTTCTTCAACTCTGTTATTCAAAGCCTGATCCTCAGCGTGCTTTCCTTAACAACCGACGCAGGGAGTGCGTCTCACACAACGAAGGCTGCAATCGGTCACAGAAAAGGTTTGTTTAAATACATCACAATTCCTACAACTGAGAGATGCGACATCCCCCACTACAAGTTATAGTTCGAATTATCCTTATGGTCCAATAGACCACTCCTGTGATGATTTTGCGTCCCTGTAGCTGCTTGGCCCGAAAGCCCGGTATCAGCTTTCGCACGCGAAATCATTTCGCCCTAACCGACCAGATCCGTATTAACGGTAGCACCTGAACGGTCTTTTATTATTACCTGTAAAAAAAGGCCGACATTAAACGCCGATATTTTTTAATGTGTCAAGCAACTCACGCAATAATGCGCTCACATTTGGGTGATTCTCCCCCAGATCATCAATCATCAGCTGAATAGTCTCCAGAGGTGTCGGGTCCTTTACAGCTCCGTCGGTGACGTCATGCACATGACTCTGTAATTCCCTCAACAAGCGCTGCTGCTCGGCACTCATTTGCTGTTCGCCAAAACGTTCGTGAAGTTCCGTCATCAGGTTTTCAATTTTTGCTTTGGGCATGATGCCTCTCCTTCTTACTTGTATGTTTTTGTCAGCTCTCGCTATTAATTTGTCGGCCTCGCGGGATGACCCGAGGAAAAATTTCCGAATCAGTGTCGCCGTCAGCTCCGGCTTTTCCGCATGCAGCCAATGGCCGGTGTCGGGAACAATTTTGAGCTGCGCCGCCGGGAATCTTCTCGTGATGGCCTGACGATAATCCGACTTGATGTAATCGGAGTTGCCGCCTTTTAAGAATAGAATCGGTCCGGCATAGCTGGCGTCAGGCCGGTTTTCGCCGATCAAATGCCCATATTGCCGCTGAATATCCTGCAGATTCATTCGCCACTCAAAGCCGCTGTCCGTTTTGGTCAGATTCTTCAGCAAAAAACTGCGCACCGCTTCTTCAGTAACGTGCGGCGCCATTAGCGCTTCCGCTTCTGCGCGATGGGTTATGGCCGCAGGATTGATGGCGTTAAGACCGGCGAACACATCCTGATGTCGCGGTGGATAAGTGACCGGTGCGATATCGATCACCACCACACCCCTGACGCGTTCGGGGTGGCTCAAGGCAATTTCCATTGCCACCTTACCGCCGAGAGAATGGCCCACCAGCCCGACAGAAGTCAGGCCCGCTTCATTCATCCAGCGGCTAACGGCACTCGCCATATGCCCCAGGTCCGCCCCATCCCGATGGGACGAGCGGCCGTGGTTGGGCAGATCAACGGAATAAACTTTGAAGTTGGAAGTCAGGAAGCGGGCGACCGCTCCCAGATTTTCCAGAGATCCGAACAATCCATGCAGCAGCACCAGTGTCTCGCCCTCGCCTGCCACTTTGACGTGCAGCATTATTCACCCTTGGGCGTGGGGATCATGGTCGGAAACGGGATGGGTGTGACCTTTTCTCCAGATTTGACTTCGGTAACCCGCACCGCGCCTTCTTTTTCCACTTCGTCGATACGGATGATCGCGTGTAACGGAATATAGGAACGCTTCACGGCGGCAAATTCTGATTTGAGTTTTTCTTCCGCCGGGTCCACCAGCACTTGGCTGCGCTCGCCGAACACAAACTCCTCCAGCTCAATAAAGCCGTACATATCGCTCTGGTAAATTGCCCGAGCGTAGACTTCGTACACCTGATTCTGGTTGTAAAAGATCACTTTGTAGATTGGATTTTTTGCCATATAACTCTCAATATTCACGGCCGCTCTCTTCGTTGTTCGCACATCCGCCGACCGATGCACGCTCTTGGATCCGCCTAATTTGGGCCTGTCAGCGCCAAAACAAGGACTCGTTCGCCCACCAATAAAGCCGGTGGGCAAGGATGTGGCGCATCAGTATAATGCGCGCACGTTTTTTGACCTCTAGCAACGCTCATTCTCACAGCCGCTTCACAGACTTCACGGAAACACCATGTCAGACCAGCCCAGTGCGCAGAAAGCCAGCAAAAAGTTGTTTATCGAGACACACGGCTGTCAGATGAATGAATACGACTCGTCCCGTATGCGCGACTTGCTGGGTGAGTCCCACGATATGGTGGCCACCGATGACCCTGAGGAAGCGGATGTGCTGCTAGTCAACACCTGCTCGATTCGCGAAAAGGCCCAGGAGAAACTCTTCCACCAGTTGGGTCGCTGGAAGCGGCTGAAGGAAAAAAAGCCGGATCTTATCATAGGCGTCGGTGGATGTGTGGCCAGCCAGGAGGGCGACGCCATCGCCAAGCGCGCGCCATACGTTGATTTGATTTTCGGGCCCCAGACTCTGCACCGCCTGCCGGAGATGATTTCCACACCGCGCTCAGACGGCGCTGTTATCGTGGATATCAGCTTCCCCGAAATTGAAAAATTCGACCACCTCCCCAAACCGGAAGCCGACGGCGCCACCGCGTTTGTGTCGGTTATGGAAGGCTGTTCCAAATACTGCACCTTCTGCGTGGTGCCCTACACCCGCGGCGAAGAAGTCAGCCGGCCCATGCAATCGGTGCTTGACGAAGTCGCGCACCTCGCGCGCCAAGGCGTGCGTGAAATCAATCTCCTCGGCCAGAACGTCAACGCCTATCGCGGCGAAGGCCCGAATGGCGTGGTGGATCTCGCCGAACTTATTACTCTGGTTGCGGCGGTGGACGGTATCGACCGCATCCGTTTCACCACTTCCCACCCGGTGGAATTCAGCGACCGACTGATCGACGTATTTGCGGAAGTGCCGGAGCTGGTCAGCCACGTTCACCTGCCGGTGCAAAGCGGCTCAGATCGTATTTTGATGGCCATGAAACGCGGCCACACGGTACTGGAGTACAAATCGAAACTGCGCCGCTTGAAGAAACTCCGCCCGGATATCAGTTTTTCCTCTGACTTTATCGTCGGCTTCCCGGGTGAAACGGATAAGGATTTCGAAGCCACAATGAACCTGATTCAGGATATAGGTTTCGATACCTCATTCAGCTTTATCTACAGCCCGCGCCCCGGCACGCCCGCTGCGGATATGGCGGACGACACGCCGGAAGAGACTAAAAAACAGCGCCTCGCTCTGCTGCAGCAGCGCATTATCCAACAGGCGCAAGAGATCAGCCGGCGTATGGTGGGTAACACGGAGAGAGTACTGGTTACCGGCTACGCGAAAAAAGATCCAGGCCAGTTGAGCGGTCGCACCGAAAACAATCGAGTAGTGAATTTTCGCTGCGACAACCCCGCATTAATCGGCCATTTCGCCGATATTCTTATCGAGGAAGCTCTCCCCAACTCTCTCCGCGGTACCTTGCTGGGCTCGGAGCTGGACTGAGAACGCTATTTTCCCCTGTCGGGTTTTTGGGTTAGGCTTAAGCGCTTTCACAGACCGACAAACCCGCAGGGTGAAAATCGGGCTGTGCAGGCCAACCGACACGGACCTATTCCTTGGAAACACAAAACAGCTCAGACATACAAAACGGCGCAGACCACCCCAATGGCAAAGCGCCCCTCCCAGCCTCTATCACTCTGATCCTCGAACCCGACGACAGTCGCCGCCTAGCCAATCTCTGCGGCCAGTTCGACAGCCATCTGAAACACATCGAAAAGCGCCTGGATGTGGAAATCCACAATCGCGCAAATGTCTTTGCCATTCACGGTGAAGAACAGCGTGTGCAATTGGCGGGTCGAGTGCTGCAACAGCTGTACAACGACACCTCCAGCGATACCGAAATCACTCCGGCGGAAGTCCATTTGGCCCTACAGGAAGCCGGGGCTGACACCATTGTCACTGCCGAGACCGGTGCATCGCAGGACGGCTCCGTATTGATCCGCACCAAGAAGTGCACCATCAAACCCCGTGGCCGCAATCAACAGAAGTACGTGAGCGCGGTGCGCAATCACGACATCAATTTCGGCATTGGGCCCGCCGGTACCGGCAAAACGTATCTGGCGGTGGCTTGCGCGGTGGAATCCCTGCTGAAAGACGAAGTGGAGCGCATCCTGCTGGTGCGTCCAGCGGTTGAGGCGGGCGAAAAGCTCGGCTTTCTGCCTGGTGATCTGTCACAAAAGGTCGACCCATATCTGCGCCCGCTTTACGACGCTCTCTACGAAATGCTCGGTTTTGAGAACGTCGGCAAGCTGATTGAACGCCATGTTATTGAAGTTGCGCCCCTGGCGTACATGCGCGGTCGCACGCTGAACAACTCTTTCATCATTCTCGATGAAAGCCAGAACACCACCCGTGAGCAGATGAAGATGTTCCTGACCCGGATCGGCTTCGGCTCCACTGCGGTGATCACCGGCGACCCGACCCAGATCGACTTGCCCCGCGGCCATCCCTCCGGCCTAAAGCATGCGATCGAGGTGCTCGCCCACGTGCCAGGAATCAGCTTTACCCACTTCGATGCCAAGGACGTGGTCCGCCACCCCCTGGTACAACGGATAGTAGAAGCCTACAATGCCGCCGAAGAATCCAAGGCCAACGACTGATTTTGGTTTATGAACACGCCTTCTTCGACCTCCCTACCGGATGTCGACGTACAGATTGCCACCGCTGACGAAAATATTCCCTCTGATGAGGATTTTCGCAGCTGGGTGGCAGCGGCTCTGCCGGACGATCGACGCGCGAGCGAGATCACCATCCGCGTGGTTGGCTGCGATGAAAGCAAAGCCCTCAACGCCCAGTACCGCCATCAGGACAAGCCTACCAACGTGCTTTCCTTTCCCTCCGACCTACCCCCGGAATTGCAGATTCCTCTGCTCGGCGACCTTGTGGTCTGCGCCGGCGTAGTGGAGCGCGAAGCGCATGAACAAGGTAAAGCCCTTACAGCACATTGGGCTCATATGGTGGTACACGGTACGCTCCACCTGCTCGGCTACGACCACGAGTGCGATGCCGATGCGGAAGAAATGGAAGCGCTGGAAACCCGTATCCTCGGCCAGCTCGGCTTTCCCGCGCCTTATGAATCCGAGTCCCTGTGACCCGCACCCCATGAAATCAATTGCCTTTACAGGACCCCATCATGTCGGACGACCCGTCGAGTAGCCATTCTGCGGCAAACCCCGGGCGCTCAGGCGAGCGCTCATGGCTGGACCGGTTGCTGCAGAGCTTCTCCAACTCAGAACCCAAATCCCAGGAAGAACTGCTGCAGATCATCAAAGAAGCAGCCAAAAACCAGGTCCTCGATCCAGAAGCCCTGGAGATCATCGAGGGCGCGCTCGGAGTCTCTCATCTGCAAGTGCGCGAGATTATGGTGCCACGCTCTCAGATGGTGGTGATCAAATGCGATGAAAAACCCCGCGAATTCCTCCCCAAGATCATCGAATCCGGCCATTCGCGCTTTCCCGTGATCGGCGAATCCATGGATGAGATCAAGGGCATATTGCTGGCGAAGGATCTGCTGCCACTGATTCTTGAGCAACGCGAGGGCTTTAACCTCATCGAAATACTACGCCCCGCCAACATCATTCCCGAGAGCAAGCGCCTCAACGTGCTGCTCAAAGAATTCCGCGAAAAACGCTACCACATGGCTTTGGTGATCGACGAATACGGCGGCGTCTCCGGGCTGGTGACCATTGAAGACATACTCGAGGAGATCGTCGGCGATATCGAAGATGAAACCGACGATGAGGAAGAGGATTTTATCCGCCAGGTGGCGGAGCACGACTTCATCCTGAAAGCGCTCACGCCGATTGAAGAATTTAATGACTACTTCAATGCCTCATTCAGCGACGATGAATTCGACACCATCGGCGGTATTCTCACCCACGCCTTTGGGCATATGCCGAGCCGCAATGAAGTCGTCGAGCTGAATGGATTCACCTTCCGCGTGCTCTACGCCGATAACCGCCAGATCCATCTGGTGCGCTTGACTGTCCCGGAAAATCCCACTGTATGAGACTGACGGGCAACGCCCCTTTTTGGCTGCGCATGCTGATAGCGCCGGTGGCCGGTGCTCTGGTGCCACTGTCACTGGCGCCCTACGGCTGGTGGGCTCTCGGCCTGCTCAGCGTCGGCCTGCTCGGTGCCGCGACCTATCGTGAATCCGCCCGCCGCTGCCTGCTCCTGGGCTTGTTCTTCGGCTTGGGCATGTACGGCTTCGGTGCCAGTTGGGTGTACATCAGCATCAATCAATTTGGCTCCACCTCCGTTCCGCTGGCGCTGTTGCTGACCGGCCTGTTCGTGGCCGGCCTGGCCCTGTGTTTTTCCCTGCCGTTTTACGTCTACGGTCGCTGGTTCAATAAAACCACTTGGAGTCTACTGCTCGGTTTCCCCGCCCTCTGGATGCTCAATGAATGGGCGCGCAGCTGGTTCCTTACCGGATTCCCCTGGCTCTACATCGGCTATGCCCATTTGGAGACTCCCCTCGCCGGCTGGGCGCCGGTGTTAGGAGTCTTTGGCGTCGGCTACATAGCGGCCTACTCAAGCTGCGTGTTGCTGAGCATGCGGTTGCGCGAACTTTCAATGCGCGCGCAGCTGGGCGCGCTCGGCTTGGCACTACTGCTGTGGGCCGGCGGTGCCGCCCTCCGCAGCGTGGAATGGACGACGTTCGACAGCCAGCCGATCGCGGTGGGCATGGCACAGGGCAATATCCCGCAGGAACGCAAATGGGATCCGATGTATCTCAACGAGACCTTTCGTATTTTCAACAGCTTGTCAGCGCCGCTGTGGGATCTGGATTGGGTTATCTGGCCCGAGGCGGCGATTCCGCTGCTGTATCACGAAGCGCTGGCCGATCTAGAATCGTTGGCGGATCAAGCCAATAAAACCGATACCGTGTTTATCACCGGCATTCTCTATGACGAGCGGGAAAAACAGGAGTACTACAACAGCATAGTGGCGGTGGGCAAAGGCTCCGGAATTACTTTCAAAACGCGGCTGGTGCCTTTCGGCGAGTATGTGCCGATGGAGCGCTGGCTGCGCGGGCTCATCGACTTTTTCAACCTGCCGACATCCGTTATCAATCCCGGCCCGAAATATGTCGAAGGGCTGCAGGCGAAGGGCGTGACTATAGCTCCCTCCATCTGTTACGAAGTGGTGTATCCGGATTTGGTGGCTAGCCGGGCGGCCAAGGCCAATGTGTTGCTCACCGTGAGCAACGATTCCTGGTTCGGCCACTCCATTGGCCCATTGCAACATTTTGAGATGGCGCAGATGCGCGCTCTGGAAACCGGCCGTTACATGGTGCGCTCCACCAATAATGGTGTCAGCGGCATTATCGATCCCAAAGGCCGAGTGATCGTGAAAGGGGGGCGTTCGACCAGAGAAGCTATAGTCGGCCAGGTTTTCTCCGCTTCTGGCATCACGCCATTTATTTTCTGGGAGTCGCTGCCCGTCGTGCTGCTGGCGTTTGCGGTATTGGCAACGCAGGCCACTCTGCAGCGTCGCGCTCGCCGTGTCTTGCTCGAACAGCAAGCTATTTAAGACATAAAAAAAGCCCCTTACGGGGCTTTGATTCAATCGCTATTACTGGCGCAAAGTTGCGCGCAACATCCACGCGGTTTTTTCGTGCACACGCATGCGGTCGGATACCAAAGACGTAGTGGATTCATCGCCCGCGTCTTGCGCAGTTTTCAAAACCTGGCGCGCGGTTTTCACCACTTTTTCATGCCCCTGGGTGAGAAGTTCCACCATTTCTTCCGATGACGGCACGCCTTCCACCTCTTCGATAGAACTCAGCGAAGCAAACGCTTTATAAGTGCCGGGAGCCGCCACACCCAGGGTGCGAACGCGCTCGGCGATTACATCAACCGCATCCGCCAGTTCTGTGTATTGCTCTTCAAACATCAAGTGCAGTTCGCGAAATTGCGGCCCGGTGACGTTCCAGTGAAAATTATGGGTTTGGAGATACAGAGTGTAGGAATCGGCAAGGAGTTTTTTTAAACCCTCGGCCACGTTAATTCGGTCCTGTTCCGCAATACCTATATCGATCTTGATCATGGTCAACTCCTTACTGGGTGGGTACGATTTACATCAATCTCGGTAATAACACTTAAAGTAGTCTCTTACCGCCATGAACGCTATACAAAACACTTTATTCAGTGAATCAGTAAATTCAATTGTGTCACGTAAAGCAGCGCAGCACTGTTGGCGAGACAACATTCAATGATCTATCGCAAAAGAACCCGGTCTTTTTATTTCGCCCCAAAGCGATCGTCCACTGCCAAACGTAACAACGCGACCACACTCAAAGCATCGGTGATCTCGCCACGCAGCACCATTTGAATCGCTTCTTTAAGCGGCAACTTGCGCACCTCAATATCTTCCGTGGGGTCGAGATTTTGTGCGCAGGGCGAAAGACCTCTGGCGAGATACAAAACGCCGGCTTCGTCGGTGACAGAATTGGAGGTATGCACCCGCGATAGTTCTTCCCACTCCGTCGCGATCAAACCCGCTTCTTCCGCCAGCTCCCTCTTGGCGCATTCTAAAGTCGGTTCACCTTCTTGGGCGCCGCCTTCGGGAATTTCCCAAGTGAACTCGTTCAGCGTATAGCGGCTCTGACGCACCAACCAGGTATTGCCGTCGTCGTCAACGGGCACCACTCCCACCGCTGTGCCTTTGAAATGCACGAGCCCATATATGCCATCCGTGCCATTGGGCCTTTTAACTTGTTCGTGAGACACGCGTATCCACGGATTTTCATAAGCCACGCGAGAGCTGAGACGCTGCCATCCGCCGACTCGAATTTCCGGTTCACTGAAGTTCTGCTCACTCATAATTTTGCCTTAGTAAAATTGCAGTCAGAATTTAAAAATTGATCGGTTTTGCTGAGGACCTTTTTGCCGGTGGTACATCTTTTTCGTCGGTGATATGCAATTGCCCATCATCGTCCTGCCACTGATACAAGCGCGGCACCGCACCATCCACTGCGGCGTCACTGCCGAGCAAGGTGAGAAGTTTTTGCCCTTTGTCGAGCAGCGCAGGGGTGATTTGCCCGCCGCCCTGAAGAAATCCCTGAACTTCCGGATCATTTAACAACTGCGCCACCTCCGGCTGTGTTCGCAATCGCTCAACACGCTGCCAAATATCCACGGTTTCCTGCGCGATTTTGCTGTCACTCCAGCCGCCGGATTCCGGCGCAATCGCCTCACGCAATTGTTTTACCGCGGGCTGCTGCAACAGTTGTTGAAATTCCGGCGAGCGTTGCAACTCTCCCACATTGCGCTGCGCCACCAGCGTCTGGACTTTTTCACTGCTGACCAATTCCTTGAACTCCGGCGAGCGGACTGTGGCCTGCATACCCGCCATCACCTCCGTCGGCCGTTCAACTATCGCCGCAGACATGCCCGCAAGCGCATCCGATCCACCGCCTTGCCGGACATTCCAGTTGACCCAGTGGGACATCATCCGGCGCGACCAAACCACTGCGGGGGACGACGTATCCAATTTTGGGTTGCGCTGCCCGCCGGTCTGCTCCTGACGCAAATTCCAGCTGTCCGCCAAAAACGCCAATCCCCAAAGCAATCCCGCGCCCAGCACCGCGCCGTAACCGATGCTGATCAAAGCTCCGCCGGCGCGATCAAAAATGCGCGGGCCGATCGGCAGCGACTTGCCAATCGCCAGTATGATCAGTTGCACAACAAAGCTGACCACGATAAAAATCACGGTGGCGCTGATACCCCACCAAACGCTCCGACCGATATTAACGGAGGCAAACTGCTCCAGCGCCCAATCCGCCATGCCCGGAGCCAAGTAAACCGAGGCGATATACGCCAGTACCAGACTGGTCGCCGCAGCGAGCGACTTCCAGAACCCTTTCAACAATCCCAACAGCAGAAAAATCACCAGCCAGATGATCGCGACAATCGTGAAATAATCCACCTCTCTCTCCTCTTCTTTTTAAGTTCCGCTCTGTGGCCCCGGCGCGTAATTGATGGTCAATTCTTCGCCTCATCAAAGAAAATCGGACGAATCAAAAGCGCCGGTTCCGCTGTGCTGACATCCGCCTGCGTAGGGAAGTTTGCTACTATACACGGCATTTTATTTTGGCCGACGGCGAATCCATGTCTCCGGGTCGTCGTCGACGGCTCTTGAACAAAAATAGTCCGCTATCGCAAGTCTTCCCCAATCTTTTCAGTGTTACGGAAACCCGTTATGACCCACAGTGTTGAAACTCTTGCTGACCTCCAGGATTCCGGCGAATTTATTCGCCGTCATATAGGCCCGGACGCCTCCCAAACCAGCGCCATGCTGGCAACACTCGGGGTCGACAGCTTGGCCGAGTTGATTGAAAAGACCGTGCCTGCCGCGATTCGTCAGGAAACCACCAAACACCTGCAGAGTTCGCTGCCCGAGCAACAGGCGCTGGCGGAGCTGAAGGCGATTGCGAGCCGCAATCAGATATTCAAGACCTACATCGGCATGGGCTATCACGACACCTATGTGCCCAACGTCATTTTGCGCAACGTGCTGGAAAATCCCGGTTGGTACACCGCTTACACGCCCTATCAACCGGAAATTGCCCAGGGCCGACTGGAGGGCCTGCTGAACTTCCAACAGATGATCATCGACCTTACCGGCATGGACATGGCCAATGCCAGCCTATTGGACGAAGGCACAGCGGCGGCAGAAGCCATGGCCATGTGCAAACGTGTGGCGAAGAAAAATCGCTCCGACACCTTCTTCGTCAGCCGCGATACTCACCCGCAGACACTCGCGGTACTGCGCACCCGCGCTGAACATTTTGGATTTGAAATCACCGTGGGCGACCCCGCGACGGATCTGGCCGCTTGCGACTGCTTCGGCGTGTTGCTGCAGTACCCAGGATCGAGCGGGCAGGTGCGCGATCTCAGCGAAATTATCGAGCTCGCCCACAGCAAAGACGCGCTGGTAACGGTGGCGGCGGATATTTTGAGCTTGGTTATTTTGAAATCACCGGGCGAAATGGGCGCCGACATAGTGGTGGGCAGCAACCAGCGCTTTGGTGTTCCCATGGGCTTCGGCGGGCCGCACGCGGCATTTTTTGCATTCCGCGATGCCTACAAGCGCTCCGCGCCGGGCCGCATCATCGGCGTCTCCATAGACGCTCGCGGCAAGCAGGCACTGCGCATGGCGATGCAAACCCGCGAACAACATATCCGCCGCGAAAAAGCCAACTCCAACATCTGTACATCCCAGGTGCTGCTGGCATTGATGAGCGTGTTCTACGCCATCTATCACGGTCCCGAAGGTTTGCGCCGCATCGCCAATCGCGTGCATCTGCTCACCAAACTGCTGGCGCTGGGGCTGAAAGCCCAGAGCTACAAACTGCGCTACGAGCAGTTCTTCGACACCCTCGTCGTTGACGTTGGCGATAACCAGAATGCGCTGATCGAGCGCGCCGAGAGTCAGCAGATCAACCTGCGCCGCATCGATAAAAACGCCATCGGCATCAGCCTTAACGAAACCACCACACGCGAGCACGTGGAAGAACTGCTGGCGGTATTCGCCTCCGCCGCGCACGCCCAGGATCTGGGCGCACTGGAGAGCCGCGCCCAGCAGCTGCAGGCCATCCCGCCTGCCTGCGTCCGCACTGCGCCGATCCTGGAACACCCGGTGTTCCACCAATACCATTCGGAAACCGAGATGCTGCGCTACCTGAAGCGCCTGGAATCCCGCGATATCGCCCTCAATCACGCGATGATCCCCCTCGGCTCCTGCACCATGAAGCTCAACGCCACTGCCGAGATGATACCGGTCACTTGGCCGGAATTCGGCCGCATGCACCCCTTCGCCCCTATCGCCCAGGCCGCCGGCTATTCCCAGCTGTTCAGCGATCTGCAGAACATGCTCAAGGCCTGCACCGGCTACGACGCCATTAGTCTGCAACCCAATGCAGGATCGCAGGGCGAATACGCGGGATTGGTAGTGATCAAGAAATACTTTGAAGCCAAGGGCGAAGCCCGCGATATCTGCTTGATCCCCGCCTCCGCCCATGGCACCAACCCTGCCTCTGCGCAGATGGTGGGTATGAAGGTGGTGGTGGTCGGCTGTGATGATCAAGGCAACGTGGACATCGACGATCTGCGAGCCAAAATCGAACAATTCGGCACCAGCGTGGCGGCGCTGATGGCGACTTATCCATCCACCCATGGCGTGTTTGAAGAAAACATTCGTGATATCTGCGAGCTGGTCCATAGCGTGGGCGCGCAGGTGTATATCGACGGCGCGAACATGAACGCCCTGGTCGGTCTCGCCGCTCCGGGCGAATTTGGCGGGGATGTATCGCACCTCAACCTGCACAAGACCTTCTGCATTCCCCACGGCGGCGGCGGTCCGGGCATGGGACCCATCGGCGTAAAAGCCCATTTGGCGCCGTACCTGCCCGGCCATCCGCTGCAGCCAGTGCCGGAAACCGATGCCCGCAACGGCACAGTTTCCTCCGGCCCCTGGGGTTCTGCCAGCATTCTGCCGATCAGCTGGATGTATATCCGCATGATGGGCGCGGAGGGCATGAAACAAGCTACGGAATACGCAATCCTCAACGCCAACTATGTTGCGCGGCGTTTGCAGGAGCATTACCCCGTGCTCTACAGCGGCCGCAATGGTTTTATTGCGCACGAATGCTTGCTGGATCTGCGCCCGCTGAAGGAAGCGAGCGGCATCAGTGAAGAAGACATCGCCAAACGCTTGATGGACTATGGCTTCCACGCCCCGACCATGTCATTTCCCGTTGCGGGCACCTTGATGATCGAGCCCACCGAGAGTGAATCCAAAGCGGAACTGGATCGTTTCTGCGACGCCATGATCGAGATCCGCCGGGAAATCGCTCGCGTGGAAAGCGGCGAATGGCCGCAGGATAACAACCCGCTGAAAAACGCGCCGCACTCCCTCGACGATGTGATGTCGGAAAGCTGGGATCGGCCGTACAGCCGCGACATAGCCGCACGCCCCCTTCCCTACCTGCACACCCACAAAGTGTGGCCTTCGGTCAACCGTATTGATAACGTGTACGGCGACCGAAATTTAGTGTGCACATGTCCGCCCATAGAGGCGTACCAATAAAATAAAAAAGTCAGCGGAGGCAAACAGCCTCCGCTTAGCCATGCGGAATGTTTATGCCATCTCTGACCACCCGATACGGAATGCCTATGCACAAATATCGAAACGTGCTTGTGATTGTCGCCTGGGCTTTGCTATCGAGCTGCAGCAGCTCACCCTCCCATCATCAGGCTCTGGGAATCTCGAAGGAAGAAGTGCAGGCACTACAAGATCTGGAACGCTTGAAAGAATCTCATGCAGCGCTCGCGGCACGTCTCACCAATGCCAAAAAGGAGGATTTTCCAGCGGATTTTGCCCTGCTCGAAGATATGGGCCAACGCATCGTGACGATGCAGAAAAATCAGCTGGAGAAAGCCCTGGGTGAAAAACGCATTCGTGAATTGGGGGATTATCAGGACAAAATTCCGCTGCCCGAACTGGCGCAGCTGCAACAACAATTGCAGGACGATAAAAACCTCACCCCATCGTTGGTGCAACAGCTTCAGGAGCCTATCGTCCGCGAGCGCGGCAACACGGTAAGTCTTATCGGCCGTTTGGAAGCAGAGGCAAGTCGGCAGGATTTAACGGCAGAACGCAGGGCGATGGTTTATCACCAACTCTACGTAGCAAGCGGCGAAAAGCGCTGGGCCGACATCCGCGACAAGCAGATGGATATCATCATCAAAGCCATCCATAGCGCAGCAGAAAATAATAATTTCAGCGCGAGCCTGGAGGACAAAATCGATTTTGTGCGCGGCATTTACGTGAGTCAGCCGGAAAAAATCGTCGAGGATATGCAAGGTCTATACGCCGATTTTTATGCGAATCGCTATGCAAGACTTCAGACCAAAGGCGATCGCGAAGACGCCTTCAAAATATTGAAGAAACTGACGCAAAAACAGGATTACCCACAGATCGTCGCCAAGCTCGGCGAGCGCGCCAATAAAATTGCCGATGATTACGCCGGATATGTCACCGAGAGTGTCAGTCGTCGCTTGAGCCTCGTGGAGGCCTTGCAAAATTATCAGCGCGAAATCGAAGTGCGCGCCATCCTCAATTTGCAACCCGCTTCTCATCCGGACACGGCCAACCTGGTGCAGCAATTTGCCGAAAAATTCCGCGCGACCAAAGACAAAAATGCCTACGCCGCCCTGGGTTTTTTGCTCGCCCAGGAAGTGGTTGCCCCGCAAGCCTCCGGGCAATTCAGTCCGGTTACAGAGCAGCAGTTCGCGCAAATCAGAGGTAATACCATCAGCAGTTTGAGTGTAGAGAAATTCCGCTCCCGTTATGACAACCTAAATTATGGCGAAATAATCACTCCTCTGATCAGCCAATATCTGCAACAACTCATCGGCCATAATATTCGTATAGATGAAGGTGGCACCGAGGGCGTCGATGCTTTGGTCACTGGAAATATTCTGGAGGTCAAAGTCGAGAGTTCGCAGGCGCGCAACAAAAAACAAATGCTGGTGAATGTCGGCGAAATACAACGCACCAACCCGGCATATTTGGCTTGGCTGGAATTGCCGGCAAAAGAGCGCAAGAATGTCGCCAAACCTGAAGAAACCATTAGCGAACCAAAGCAAGAAACAATATTTATCACGGCAACAGTGCACCGCAAAGTAGGCATTTTTGCCGTGACCTATCGTCTCGTCGACAATAAAAACAACCGGGTTATTTTTCCGGACAGTATAACGCTGCAGGCACAATACGAAGACGAGAGCAATGAAGGCTTGGAAGTGGGTGAACTGGTTATTCCGTACAAGCTCGCCAAACTGCCGACAGATACAGAAATACTGCAGAAATTATCGCAAGATGTTGCAGAGACCATCGCGGGCAATCTGATAGGTGTTCTGGAAAATCAGGAAATCGAATATTTGAAAGCCGCGGACAAAGCCGCAGCGCAGAATCATTGTGGCGAAGAAGTGGAAAATCTGGCCAAGGCTTTGGCACTGATGGCGAGTAAACAAGAGAGCAAAGAAGTTACGGATAAAACCCAGCAACGCTTGGTGCAACGCACCCTGACCTGCTTTTAACGCAGGTCAGCGACCGTATTCAATTAATTTCTCAATGGCCAGCGTGTTGTCTGGATCCAAATCCAGCACTTGCTGATATTTTTCGAGGGCGTTATTGCCCACAGGAGAGCGAATTCGTCCCGCCTGCGCATCCGCATCCGCTGCTGCCAGTAGTGACTCGATTTTTGCCGCCTTTTGCGCAGCGGCCGCCAGCGCCTCTTGCTCCTTCTGTTCGGCAATCGCCACCGCCAATTTACTTTCCAGCTCCGGCAAACTGGCTAACTCAGGTGCAACCGCACGCGCTTCACTGATGTAATTTTTCGCTTGGTCAAACTGCTTTTCGCGAATGGCGCGCTCTGCCATGGCGACATAGGCGTTTGCAATACGAGCCATTCCTTCAAGAGCTGCGGCATTTTCCGGATCCATCTCCAATACTTGCTGAAATTTAAGATAGGCATTGTCGTCCACTGGCCGGCGCAGGCGTCTGCTGGCCATATGTGCCTCAGCCTCACTCAATAAACCCGCGATTATCTCTGCAGGATCGGGTTCAGCCGGAGCGGGCGGCTCCTCCACGACGGGCTCGTCCACCATCACCACCGCCGTATCATCACTCTCCGTCGTATCTACAGGTGGCACCACAGTGGCATCGCCTTCAATTGCATTTGCGGATTGTGTGTTGTCCGCAATTTCAACGGCCGCAGAATTTCCCTGATCGACCGGCTCTACGGACTCGGTAACTTGCAGCTCTTGTGCAGGCGGGTCGGCAGGAAGAGACTTCGCTATTGGCTGCATCGTTTTTGCCCACAGTTCAGACAGACGCGGACTGAGATCCGCTAAGAGTGCTGAGCCATAGAAACGGGTTAACGCATGTGAATAGTATGTCGAGGCAAAAACCAGGACCGAGAAGAACATAAACACCAACAGCACGGTCCGCGCCGCTGATTTTTTCGACGAGCGTGCGGCAGGAACAGGACGCGGTGTCACTTCCAGCGGCTCATACTTATTCATATGCTCCGCGCGGACCGTCGGATTACCAGTGGTAGGCCGGGCGCGGAACTGTGTGCCCTCCATATCGGAAACGCGTTCAGCAGGCGGCACTTTCGCGCTGGGATAGCGACCACTAATGGAGGTCACCGTCGGCGGCGCCAGCAGATTCGCCTCTGCGACATCCAGGTTGGTCATGTCGGCTTGGAAAGCGGTGCGATCCAGATTTTCCAGAGCCTCCACCACTTCCCGCCCGCGCTGAAAGCGGTCCTCGGGACTCTTTTCCAGCATGCGGTTGATGATGGGCTGAAAACAGGCGACCTCGGCGGGAAGAGTCGGCACAGGCTCATTGTCCTGCAGATAAGCAGTGGTCAACATGTCCTTGCCGTCGAACGGCACATAGTTGGTGAGGCAGCGATAAAACACGATTCCCAGGGAATAAATATCGGCCCGGTGATCCACTTTGTCGCCACGAATCTGCTCGGGACTCATATATCGTGGTGTGCCGATTACCACACCCGCCTGCGTAAGCTCCGTTTGAGACTCAAGTTCCTTGGCGATGCCGAAGTCCGTGAGCACCGCCGCACCATCTTCCCGGAACATGATATTCGCCGGCTTGATATCGCGATGGATAATATTTTTGCGATGCGCAAAATCCAGGGCGTCGGCGAGTTGCTTGATGATTTTTACCGAATCCCGCAGGCTCAGCCCTTCCTTCAGCTTGCCGCTCAAATCGCCGCCGTGCAGGTACTCCATGGAGATATAGAAAAAATCCTTGTACCGCCCGACGTCGTAAACCTGCACTATGTGGCTGTGGTGCAATTTGGCAACAATCGAAGATTCCTGCAAAAACCTGCGGCTGAATTCATCGAGATCTTCCGGGCTGGGATTCAATACTTTTAGAGCCACTTCGCGCCCGAAACTCTGCTGCCTGGCTTGATAAACAGCCGCCATGCCTCCCTTGCCCAGGAGCACTTCTATCTCATAACCAGGAATACGCAGTTCTTTCGGAATCACGACTAACCAGACCTAAACAGTTTGCGGCCTATCTTAACGTAGGAAGACGCGTAAGTAATCATTGGCGGGAATCTAGTCTTGCGACGAAGCTCAAACGCAACACGCGGTAACACTCTCTGGATGACCGTCGATTTATCGCAACTAAAACTGGGCGCGGCCGATGCTCAATCACCGGCCTCGGCCATTTGCTCAAGAATTTGCCCGAATAATGCCACCACGGCTTCTTTCGCATCCACGCCTTCGGGCAGGTAGGGCTGCACCATCTGGGCGATCAAATAAATGCTTCTTTTGCCATCAACGAGACTCAGCACTCTAGCGATAAATTCGTGGCCCATCTGACATTGGAAGTCGATTTGCGGCACCGGCTGATGATGCATCACCAGCCACGGCGGGGTTAACCATTCTGAGGTGTTACCAGGTTGCGGGAGCGGTTTCGCCCGAGAACGCTTGCGCGCGGCAAATGAAAAGATCTGCTCGTGGTGATAGCGGGCATTGAGCGGCGAGGCCATATGAGCGGCTTCTTCCACACTCTGATGTTCAACATCGAACCCGGCCATATCAGCAAAATCCAGAATTTCCTCTGCAGAATACTTGAGATCAAAATTCAATTGTGCGGAATACAACAAGGGACCGGTGTTAATCCAATAGCCACCCGGCTTGAGCAGATAATCGACCACCGCAATCAAATCCTTGACGTCACCACCGGTGACATCCAATAACCAGGAGGTCACGATCGTGTCAACGGAGCCTTCCTTCAGCGGCATATTCCATACGTCAGCGCCGAGGGCGAACCAGGTTTGATGTAAATTTTCCGGATCATGAGGTGGCTCCATCAACCACGATTTCGCATAGGGAAAACCAATTTGTGGATAGGTGTACAGCTCCGGCAGCGTAATCACCTGTCGAGTTTTAATCAGGGATTGTGCACAGGTTAAAAGAAATGGATTGATGTCCGATGCAATCGTAAATTCTGGTTTCAGCACGCGGTGCAAATCCCAACTCAAACGCCCCGCGCCTGCGCCCAAAAACAACATTTTGCCCGGCATCGGATTGCGCCAGACGTTCAGTACGCGCTCGAGATTGGCATCGTTGACATGGGTTTTGTAATGCTGGCTGGGCTCATTGTCCCAGGCCCAGTCGCGCAGGATGTGATGGTAATACTCTGTCGGATTATCCACTCGCATCTGCTCGAATACAGAATCGCGCTGACTCTGCAAACCCGCACCTTTTAATTGCCCCATGATGACATCCAGACTTTCGCCCATAGACGCCCTCGCCTGCTCCAGGCGATCTCGCGTGAGCGGGGAAAGGTCATAACCCTGCAAAATATAATCAAGATGCTCAAGCGCCTCCGTGCCCTGAGATTCCATCATGGCCATCTGATGCTGCCAGAGATTTCGCTGTTGAATCCCAGTGGTGAATAGACAGGGAATTCCACCCAACGCAAAAAATTCGCTATTACATCCGCTGCATTGTTTGGAAACTATTTCCTGCCCACACACTGGGCATACCAGCATCCCCGCGGGGAAATCAAAACTTGTCGACTGAGTCATCAAAAGCCAACCTCAGAGGTTTGTTAACGTACGCCGAGGATAATAAAACGAAATCTCACGGCATAGAGTCGCAAAAATAAAAAAGCCCCGCCAACACCTTGGCGGGGCTCGAGGGATAAGACCAGAAAAATCGCTTTCAGGTCAATTTGGATTTAAACAAGACCCACATCACCACCGGTGGCGCCACCGAGGTGCAGACCTTTTGGATCAACACCAAGACCTTTTGCAACTTCCGCATGGAAATCACGAGAGGTGGACGCCGTACCTTTGGAAGAAAATCCGGATTTAAATCCGGCCATCTGCGTCGCCAACAGGAAAGGCGCGTTTGTGGATGCGTGGGACAAGCCGTTGCCGAAACAGGTCACCTGGCAAAATGCCGTGCTGTTAATCAATGGCTGTCCGTCTGAATCCATAGTGCTCATCAATTTCTTAATGAAGTAGGCAGGCACCTCGAATTTATCCTTCATCATCGGGTTCCACACTGACGCACCACCGGAGTGGGCGGCGCTGTGACCGTCGAAACCGCGGTAGGTCCAACCGGCGCCGTTGTGATTGCCGATTTGCAGCACGCCGACGCGAGTCAGATCGCATTGGAACGCTGCAACCAGAATATCCGCTTGCAATTTTGCGTGGGCGACCATTCCAGCATTGCTGGAGTCGTCATAGGCACCGGGAATGGTCGGTTTGCAAGCATTCAAATCCGGAGCTGCCGCGTTGGCCAAATCCGCGATGCGACTTTCGATTTTTTCAATCGCCGTAAAGTGGTTTTGCACCCGAGCATATTCGTCCGTGCTTAGTTTTTTCTTGATGTTATCCAGAGCGCGCTTCTGGGCATCAAATGACAGAATATAAGTGTCATCTTTGCCAACATCCGGCAACGCGCCGAAATATTTACGCAACGCCGCTGCCGGGTCATCCTCGGGCAACGAGGCTTTACTGATGATGGTGCCTGCACCCGCGCCGGATTCCGCAGCATTGGATCCAAGAAATATCGTGGAATAGTAACTTCTGGGGCCGAGAATCGGTCCAAGGTCCATATCAACAGTATTTCTGGTGTAGTCGCCTCCAAGAGCCTGGCGAGCGCCGCCGTGTCCGGCGACCTCGGTGTCCACACCGCGGAAATGACTGATTTGCGCCACGTTATAACTGGCGGGGCCGTAGTGATACGAAGACTGGCTGGTGGAGATCCCCGAAGCCGAACTCGGACGCCAATCGTCGGGGGATCCGCTGTGGATATAGCAGTAAACCACTCGCTTTGGCGTTTCCTGAGCACTTGCATATCGCGCCGTCATTACGCCGCCCAGCAAGCTGGAATAACGCAGAGTGGCGGAGCCGATACCAGACTTAGCTACTAAATCCAAAAATTTACGACGTGATTTTTGCACGTCTTTACGCTGAGCTTCCGCAATTTTTTCATTCGGCTGCGGTAATTTTTTTGAATCATTCATGGTCATAACCTATCGTTGGCCATTACAGCGGGATCCGCAGATCCCGCAGCAAATTTGTTATTTACGGAAACGGAAAGCGTCGGACATGACGATCGCTTTCAGAACGTCACGAGGACTCTTCGCAGCGGCATAGGCAGCATTGAGTTCATCTTTGATACATGCGAACTCTGCAGCCTGAGCACTGCTGATACCGTAGTGACCATTTTCGACGGGATCCAGAAACGCCTGATCCAATGTGTACCCTAAGGCAAAACGAGTTGATTTCTCTATCAAGCATGCTCCTATGCCCGGTAGATCGTTCTCTACAATCACGCGCCCAAGATCTTTTGCCCCATTAAATTGCAAGCCATCACCAGCAGCTTTAGCAGCATCCGCCTGAGCACCTGACAAGGTGCCTACCACATCGTAGGCGTACAAATAACTGCCGTCATTAACCTGGGTGATAGACAGGTTGCTCTTGCCTTGCGGGACAGCGACGCCATTAACGAGCGTCAAACCATTTTGCACGGCTTTGCCATCAACACGCGGTCGCAAACGGCCCACGTTGTCGAAGTCATCCAACCCGAACAGTGGATTGATAATGGCGTTGTGGCAGGCAGCACAAGAAGAGCCCCGAATATTGGTTTGAATATCGTAATAATCAGCGGTCGTAATATCTCCCGCCTCAACGCGGGACTGCACGGTTTTCGCTGCTTCTTCACGCTCAGCGGAATCCTCAAGATTGACCGGCAACGGAATCGACTGACACAGCACGTCCTGACGGAAATGTGCAGCACGTTGAATAGGCGAGGTGTAGTCCATATGAGCGTTGTAGGCCATATAGGCACCTGACGCTATGACGCCGCCGCGCAACGTATTGGAGGTGTCGACATAACGGAAGCTGCCATGAGCATTTCCACCACCAGGCAATTTGTAGAATTCGGACAGAGTGCTGTCGAGGAAGGTGAAATTACCCGCGTACATGCTCGGGAAATCGCCGTTGTAAAACACGTGCTTATAGATCTCGCGAATCTCCTGCATCATGGATTTACGCACCTCCATGGTGAATTCGGGATCATTACGGGTTTTATCAATCAAGCCATCCGTGCGGAACCACTTACCTGCCAGACGCTCAACCTGGGCCTTTCCGAGCGGTGAATCAATCAGAGCCTCGACATGCGCTTCGCGCTTGGCGGGATCCACAAGCTCACCCGCAACAGCAGCATCCAGGAAACTCTTCGAAGGGCCGGAACCAGTCAACGCGAAGGACAATGCCGATGCGTACTCATAAGGATCGAGTACATAGGCGTTTTGATCCGCTTTGGTCAGCTTGGCTACGTCATCTTCAACTGGTTTGGCTTCACCCATGGCACCAAATTGCAAAGAATCCACAGGCATTGGGTCCATATTGTGAACGTTAGGAACGGCATTGACATCGTGCCCCACGTAGATGGGCTCGGTAGGAATAGTAGTGATCGGGAAATAGTAAGTACGTGGACCAGCATGATTGACTGTCACTCGAGCTATCACTTTGCCAGCCTGGCCCACGTTATAACCCGTGCCAACCGTCAAAATAGACCATTGTCCGTCCTGTTGTACCCCACTCAAGGTAATCTTAATCAAGTCTTTGCCAGTCCATTGATAGTTCATATGGTAGGGCGAATAGCCTGTCAACTTATCAATTGGCGCAGTCACGGGCGTACCCGCAAACTCATACTTGGTACCCTGAGCAACCACCGGATTTTTCAAAAGGTCTGACACCTTCGTACCCAACTCAGAACGGTATAAAAAGTTGGGCGACATCAACACCGTTCGCAGGGCCCATTTCAGGCCATCATCGAGACTGGGTGCATCAGTAAAGATGGTGGTGATTTCCGATTGCTCGACTTCAGTAAGCGCCCTGCGATATGCGACATAAGCAAACTCATTGATGAAATCAATGGAGCATTGCACGGCATCATCGCACGCAAACGGCAATGCGCCCGGAGTGGACTTGGCCCAATCCGCAATTGCTATTGCGTTGTCATAGTAGGAGTTCAGCCGACTCTCATTGAGGGCTTCAATAGCGTGGTTTGGCAATCTTGCCACTTCAAAATCCAGCCCCACTTTAGACGGAGACGAATAATCTTCGGGCAAAGGCAGAGCAAAAAGCTTGCTTAAAGAGTTGTGGTACTCGTAAGACGTGAGCACATGCAGCACTCGCTTACCATAATGGATGCCATCAGGATTGGCACATGAGACCGCTACTGCGCCTGGGCCTTTCTGACCATCTTTGAGCGACCATATATACGCAGCGGTATCCTGGCTGCATTGCTCATCGCAATTTGCCTGTGGACCCATGACGGTAAGGATAAACTGGGCCAGTCCCGCCGCCGATCCGCCGCTATAAGCGGGATAAAGAGCCGGTTTACCTAATTCATCGGGGTCTATTTTGGCAATGCCGTTGTCACCATCTTTAGTCAGGCCAAAATAACCATCGCCATTGTCATCTTTGTGGCAAGTATTACAGCGAGCTGCAAACGTAGTTTTGCCGCGTGCAGCGTCGCCGGAAAATCCAATGCCGGAGCTGCCGGAACTGGAAGATGAAGAAGAAGAGGATGATGAACTGCTGCTCGTCGAGTTGTTGCCGGACGAACTGCTGGATGAGCTGCTGGATGATGACGAGCTGCTGCTTGATGAACTGCTGGATGAAGGATCGTCGTCCCCTCCTCCACAGGCAGCGAGCAGTGCGCTCAACATTCCCATTACTATTATCTTACGCATTATCGTTATAGCTCCTCATATGTCGCCCGCCTACGAAGACACCTAACGAGGCGGATGGCTGCTGTTGGAAAATTCCACCATGAATTCTAAGGGAAAGTCCTTTAAGCCAACCGTGACCGGGTTCGCAGCGCTGGTACCTTATAGTCACTTTTAAACATAAGAGAGAAGCATTCTCAAATCGAAGCGAAATTTCCTACGTAAATTTACGTAAATTTATGATTTTTCAATGACTAAGATCACGATAAACAATGTCTTACAACTCCAGTTTTGAATAACCTAGTTTCCCAATCTCCCTTCCTCAACTCATTCCTTAGCTGTGCCCTGCCGTACAGTTCGATTTATCTACGTCCATTACATTTTCGCCATACGCGGCGCTGCTGATTCATCATAGAAGCACCAGATAGGCGCTCACTAACCGCAACAGAAGAAAGGAGACATCTCATGGCCTTAACCGCAACTGATCCGATCAAAATCATTTTTGCCATCATTTTGCCGCCGCTCGGGGTTTTTCTGGAGGTAGGATTCAAAGGACATTTCTGGTTGAACATCCTGTTAACCATGCTGGGCTTTATCCCCGGCATCATTCACGCGTTATACGTCATTCTGAAACACTAACGGAATACGCAATAAAAAGGGCATTGAATCGACATTCAATGCCCTTTACTTAGCTAAATAGATAGCAAACCATACCCGCCAGCACTATTCCTGCACAAATACCGGGGTCAGACTAAAAGGCTCTGTCAACGTCAGAGTTAGCGTGTTGTCGGTTGCAGCGTTATCACCACCCCAATGGGAAAAGCGATAGCCCACTTTTGGCACAGCCGTCACAGTAACTGGGACTTCGGCAAAATAATCACCACTCCAATTTTCACTCGCAACTACAACCGAATTCACTTTGATGCTGCCGGCAGTTGTATCGAGTCCGGCGATTGACAAAGTCACAGGCGCGGCCAGGGCAAAATGGCTGCGCAGATGTTGCCACACATAACCCGGTCTGCTGTTGGCATAGGTAATCAGACCGTTGACCTCGCCTTCCCAATTCCAATTACTTCTCGGCTCCGCCCAGCGCTCTTTCTGCAGCGGAATTTCCGTACGGATCTCGTCAGCCAGACGATTCACAATTGCCGTGACATTGGCCGGCAGGAATCTAGAATTCAGCTGGTCGGCAAAGTAATTGATAAATTGCGTTCTGAATTGAGGATTTAGGAGCAGGCGACGCAACAACAAGGTTGACCACGGAGGATTTGAACCGCCAGCCGTAGCCCTTTCCGCCGTTGCATATTGCAGTGAATTTTTTGCCACATTGGCCTGGTACAAGCCAAAGCCAAAGTCGGTATCGTATAAAATCCAGCGCCATTTTGTATCTGGCGTCTTCCAGTATTTGATATTCCTTTCCGGCCAGTCCTCATTGGCGATAAAAATCTGCAGCACTTGGTAAGCAATAAAATTATCGATATCCATCTGCGCAGAAACGGTTGCATAAAAGTCCGGCGAAGCGGGATCCGTGTTTGAAACGTAATTGATCAGTGCCAGATATTCTTCGTTTGAGCCTTCAACAACCTCTGCATTGGCTTCCAGAATGGTCACATCTTTCTTTTTGACATCGTGTTTTGTGCTTAAAAAGTCTTCGTTCACTTTTTCGCGGAGGTTGTGCAGCCCCCAATAGTCACCATTCAAATAAACGGCAACGGCCCGCCCAGCCTGATAATCCAATCCGCTGCCTTCCATAAGAGAAGTAAAGGCCCGGTCCCGCAACATGGTCCGCAACCAGTCATTTCCTGATGCGCGCAGCACCAAATGCTCAAATTTTGAGTAGCTCAATTCCGGGAAAAAGCGATACTCGAATTTATCCACCCCGTAGCGCGCTCTGGCATAAAACGCCAAGGCTTTTTGCGCAAACGAGCGAGTGTAACCACCGAAAATTTGTACCCCGGTATTAAGTTCAATGCCTAAATTACCGTCGGTCTCGTAAAACCCAAAATGAATATCGCGCTCCCAATCCTGCCAAAAATTGGCACCGTAGTGCGGAGCCTGCCGCTCATAATTAGGACCGAGGACGTAAATGCCGTATTCCATATCGAAGAAATCGAGTGGATCAGCCTCCAGAGTAACCACGGGAATGTCGTGGTGAGCATTAACCAAAAAAGTTCTGGATTGAGTCACCGAAGGAATAAAACCATCCGCGAAAATTCTCGCTCGAATCGCGGTGTTTTCCGGAATCATCAGTGCGGCCTGATACATCGGTGACGCTTGCGTCGGTACGGAGCCATCAGTGGTGTAGCGAATCGTCTGACCTACTTCTTCGCCGGTCAACATCACCATGGCTGCGTTAGTCACGCCGCCATTATCGGAAAATTGCACCGTGCCATGAATCACGCCGAGATATTCCTGATCGCTGTTCACCGCGCCAGGTGTCGGCCGATCAAAGTAGACCACTGACTTATTCGCCCGCGACAAGCCCACCGATGTGCCGGTGCGCAAACCGTCGACGCTTAATGCATGTTTTTGCACGCCGTTGCTATCGAATAGATAGATGGTCTCACCAGAGGACGAAATTTTGAAATTGGTGTGCAAAGGTTTGCCACTGTCGGCGCGGTCTTTATCGGAAGCCCAAACTACCACATAGGCTCCCGCCTCCAGGGTCATATCGGGAAACTGCCACATCTGCGGATTCATGGCATCGTCAGTTACGCTCCAACCGGTCAATCGCACCGGAGAATTGCTGTGGTTATACAGTTCGAACCAGTCTTCACTATCACCGTCCTCATCTTTGAATTCGGAATTGGAGGAAACCGCTTCGCTGATGATTAATCCTTCGCAGGTATCACACACCAAACCGGAAGAGCTGCTGCTGGATGAGTTGGAGGAACTTGAAGATGAACTCGAGCTGGAAGAACTGTTCGAGCCAGAACCGGTATCACCACCACAAGCGGACAAGCTAAGGGCGAGCAAAACTGCACTCAATTGCGGAAAACTGGCCCGCAAGAGCCAAGAGGTCTTGATCATTGGAAGCCTTACGTATTAATAAAACGATATGATTTTTTAGATACTAACGGTTATAACCCTATGTCGTAAGGCGCAACCACCCGGAGGATGACGGTTTTGTGACAGCAGTACACTTGGTACTTAAATTTTGAAGGGGGGCGTCAACATTACCGCAGGAAGGCGCAGCTTGGGATCCAGATGACCATTAGACGGAATAAACCGGCAACTTTTGCAAGCCGCCGGTGCGAAAGAAGATTAAGAGTGCAATTTAGGCGGGTTGTTACCATCGCTTCTTGGCTGAGCATAAGCAGGCGCGTAGCTCGTGTCAGCTGCTTCGGGCTCATCTCTGGCGGCTTGGCCCATGACGTCGATGCGCCGTTTGCCTTCCTGCATCTTCTGCTTGGCTTTAGCCGCAACCTTGTCTCGGGTTTCGCCTAAGTACCGGTCCTCCGTAGACGTAGCGGGCAAACTGGCAGCGATCAAAGCGCCGGCCGCTATGCCAATAGCACCAATAGCGAGAGGCTGTTCACGCAGCAGAGTCGAAAAGGTGTCACCAACTTGCCCGGCGCGTGCACGTAACTCGTGGCCCGCGTGGCTTGCGCCATGGCGCCAGTGAGCGGAAGTTCGACCTATCTTGTGACCAAACTCATCCAGATTCCCTTTGATCTGCTCCTTGGTGCGAACCGCCTTGTTCTTCAAATCTTCGGCTGTGGATGGATGATGCTCGTAATCCGGGTCAACACCGTAGCTGGCATTGGACGGATAGCCATAACCAGCCGAAAAGCCGCGATTATTTTGCCCGTACATTAGCCATGCCACACCCAAAGCCGTCAGCAGCGTCGGCACCGGATTATCCCGAATAGTGTTGACAAGATTTTGAGAAAACTCTTTGCCATTGGTTTTGCCGTAGCTCAACACCTTGTCGAGCATTTGACCCGGTGAAAATTGCGCTTCCAACTCGGAAATGGTGTCGCCGATATGAGCGCGTTGCTGATCGATTTCCCGCTCGAGCTGAGCCGGATCTTTCTGGGCTTCAGTATTAATATTCATTAAATCGCCCTCCTCATCGCTTGTTTATCTTTTTCCATGGCGTCCATGGTGTGCGTCGGTGTAAAAGACGACGCCCGGAGTTTCTTTTTGCCCGAGGCCAGCATAATCGCGCCGATCAGTACGACCACTCCCCCGACAATTAAGGACGCCAGCCACAATTCCACTACTTGGCCAAGCGCCAGCACACCGCCGAGCAATAAAAATACAACGCCAGCGTAAAGAACGGAGCCACCAATAATGGTGCTGATGGCCCCTGCTTTAGCTTCATGGATAGAATGGGAAACTTCTACCTTGGCCAGCGCTAATTCCTTGGTAAATAATGAGGTAATGTCACTGGTGAGCTGTCGGAGCAGGCCGGTTAATGATTTATCCGAGTGACTGCTCGAACGTATATCCGTAACCGGTCGAACGTGGGATTGATAATTCTCATTCATAAAAATTTCCTCCACGATTATTAGAGCCAAGCGGCTGATCTTTTCTCGACGTAAAGGATGGGAATTCCTCATCTCTATCGAGATAGCCATTGTCTTCAAAACCAATGTCGTCTCCACCTGTCATGGCGTAATCGTCGGCGAGATAATCTTCCTCCGTCACTCGCTGCGTAATTTCACCGCTTTCGGGATAGGCATCACCGGAAACATTCCGGGGATAGGTCTCATCCACAAATTTGGAATCGCGGTTCGCACCTCGTTCATAATTTTTGCCACTACTGTGGCCTATGGCCGACGCGCGGGCAAAGCGTCCAATACCAAGGCCAATCGCAAGGCTGCCTGCGATAAATAAGGTTGGGTTTTTTCGCGCAATGGATTCCACGTCGTGAACCAGCTCGTCCACACTTTTATGGCGCAGACTACTAGCCAAAGACGCGACACTGTCGGCAATTTCGGTCACATAGCGTGACAACCCTTGCTGATCATGTTCATCAAGATTTTCAGCTGCAGCATCCGCTGCGTCGACAAGCGCGTCCAAACCGCTAGCTGCTTGCTGGCGCGTACTTTCAAAATTTTGCTGCGCCTGGCGTCGTACGCGTTCAGCCGCGCCTAAGTCATTCTTTGACGCGTCATACGAGCCCTCCCGGCCGTAACTGGAGTTCTGTTCGTAGGCCATATCATCACCCCGTGGTTGTTATGTGTAAGACAGCGCAACTATGTCGCGCCATTTAAAGACAAGGAGCAAATTCCGCGCCCTATTTTCGCAGCGAAACTGAAAATGGTTGAAAATCGATGGCGAAATTAAAGAGATGGCCATACATACAACGCCAAAAACGCCGAAGAATGAGGCGAGAGTTAGTAAAGCTTACAAAGAAATGAAGTTGAAACCAAAAGATAACGTGATGAAACAGAACAGAAGCCGTCAGATTCGAAGGTAAACGATTTTGGCGGTTGGTAGGGATTTTCGGTTGTCACTGCTATCTCCTGTTAGGCGAGCCGGCAAGACTGGAATGGGTTTGACTTTGGCGGGACATCAAACAATAGATGTTTACGATATAGAGCCGAATAGCTTATTGATCCAAGCGCCTATATCTTCGAGCTGCTCGGGCAGGACTGTATGTTCCATCGGATACTCCTTCCACTCGACGCGGTAACCCAAAGCAGATAAGCCATCCGCGCTTAGTTTTCCTGCGAATAGTGGTACCACGGAATCGAATTTTCCGTGCATTGCCAATATAGGCGACTCCAGATTGACGCCCCTGTGCTCGGTTTTAGCATTACTTAAAAATGGCAGATAAGTGGACAAAGCCAATATCCCGGCGAGCTTGTGCGAGCTACGGATTCCGGTGTAATAAGCAACCGCCCCACCTTGAGAAAAACCGGCCAGAATAATATTGCTTGAAGGTACACCTTGAGCTATTTGCTCCGCGATCAGCGCTTCCAGCGTATTGCGCGATTGCGTCATACCCGGAAGGTCCTCCTTGTCCGTAATATCTGTACCCTTGATATCGTACCAACCTGGCATGATATAACCGCCATTCAGCGTAATCGGCCGATCCGGCGCCTGCGGAAAAACAAAGCGGATATTCAGCCCATTCGCCAAACCCAAATAAGGTATTACCGGAACAAAATCGTCAGCCGTAGCACCCAACCCGTGCAGCCAGATGATGGCGTGTGTGGGAGTCGAATTTCCGAACTTTTTTACTATTGTTTCGTTCATGAAGCCGCCTATTGCACTGTCAAAAGCGCAGTATCTGCGAGCGCGGCCACAATGGAAAGCCTAAAGATCGGCAATAGGAATTTTCGGCAAATTAACCGCAAGAAGAGCGGCATCCCTGCCTATCGATAAATATCCTAAGAGTCTTGCTGTACTAGCTTTCGCTCATACCCGCGGCAGGCTCTGGAGCACTACCGCTACGGACTTTCTCTTCAATACGCCGTCCCACTTCCGGGTCGACGGATTTCCAATAATCAAAAGCCCGTTCAAGCACAGGACTGCGCACGCCACCCAACAACGCGCCAGCGACGGTTTCCACCAGTGATGCCCGGTCGGCGTCGGTGAAAACCTCGCGCACCAGCACACCGGGCTGGCTGAAATCGTCATCTTCAGGGTGGAGCGTATAAGCGCTGCGGACCATTGTGCCATCAGCTTCCCATCCATTGTCTACTTCGCCGGTATCGTCGGACCAGGGCCGACCGCCGCTGTTGGTGGCATAAACCGGCGCGCTACCGCTGTGGTGATAGGTCATATGACCGTCGAACATATAGGTATTGATGGGACACTTGGGTTGGTTGACCGGCAGTTGATGAAAATTGGTGCCGATACGGTTGCGTTGGGCATCAGCATAGGCAAAAGCGCGGCCGAGCAGCATTTTGTCCGGCGACAGGCCAATACCGGGTACCGTATTGCCCGGAGAAAATGCCGCCTGCTCAATTTCCGCGAAGAAATTTTCCGGATTGCGATTGAGCGTCATAGTGCCCACTTTAATTAACGGATAATCCTTGTGTGACCAGGTTTTGGTGAGATCGAAAGGATTAATTCGATAGGTTGTCGCATCCGCATAAGGCATCACCTGCACGAACAACTCCCATTTCGGATGATCGCCGCGTTCAATCGCGTCAAATAAATCCCGGCGGTGGAAATCTGCGTCCAGACCAGCCATTTGCATGGCTTCGGCATTGCTGAAAAATTCCAAACCCTGTTTGGTGTGGAAGTGATATTTCACCCATAATTTTTCTCCGGATTTATTGATCCACATATAGGTATGGGAACCGTAGCCATTCATGTGGCGCCAAGTGCGCGGCAGCCCCCGTGGACCCATTAAATAAGTGACTTGGTGAGCGGATTCTGGATTATTGGTCCAGAAATCCCACTGCATATGGTTATCGCGCAAACCGGAATCCGGCAAACGTTTTTGGCTGCGGATAAAATGCGGAAATTTCATCGGGTCGCGAACAAAGAAAATTGGCGTGTTATTGCCAACCAGATCGTAATTGCCTTCATCGGTGTAGAATTTCAACGAAAATCCGCGGACATCACGCCAAGTGTCCGGGCTGCCAGCTTCACCGGCAACGGTAGAGAAGCGTGCCAGCATCTCAGTCTTTGCTCCCTTTTGGAAAAGTGCAGCTTTGGTATAGCGGGACACATCTTCTGTTGTCTCAAATATGCCGAAGGCGCCGCCGCCCTTGGCATGAGGCTGCCGCTCCGGCACTTTTTCCCGATTAAAATGCGCCATTTGTTCGAGAAAATGCACATCATGTAGAACAATCGGCCCGTCTGCTCCCACTGTGAGTGAATTTCGGTCGCTCACTGCTGGCGCGCCGGTGCCAGTTGTAGACGTACGGAAGTGATCAGTCTTTTTGCTCATTGAAAATTCCTCAAAAACAGAAAAGCGGCATATAGCCGGTTTGACGGCAGCCGCATTTAGATACATCAAGCTAAACAAATTAACGAGTTTAGAAGATAACTTTTAGGGATATGGACGACATCCATAATAAATATAGCCACAATCCATAGAATTGCTAAGCTGGCAGAAACAATAAGGCAGGCTTGTTTGAGAACAGAATGTCTGAAGAAGGTGGAGAGACGCCAATTTTGACGGCAACATCGTTTAATTAAAGGGTTCACACAAAAATCGCTGAGTCACCCGCTCTATCGGATTAATAAAGATTTTTAATCAATTCCAATTAATGAAGCACAATATTTTCGGCCAAGTGCGAAAAAACCGTCCTTATTCTACGCAAATGCCGCGACTCCGAATGCGTCAACAACCAAAGTTCGGTTTCGCATTCGGGGAGTTCTTCCGTTATCTGCACCAGCTGCGGATGGCGGCTGCCGAGAAAAATGGGAACAATCCCAATGCCCAATCCATCTGCGACTAAGTGCATTACGGTCATGATGCTGCTGACCCGATAAAAAGGCTCAACATTGGGACAATACTTTTTCCGCCACACCACCGAAGGGTGCTCCGGCAAGGCGTCGTCGGGGGCGACCCACGGTGCTCTGCCAAAATCCTCCTTGGAGTAATTCTGATTTTTGTTCTGGTAGAGCGCGGCGCGAATAGGCCCGAGTTTACGCCCTATTAAATGCGGTGGCGGTTTACGGGTTGCGCGCAGCGCTATGTCCGCATCCCTACGGGTCAAGCTCGCCAGTTCATTACCTGTGTGCAGTTCAAATGTCAGCAGCGGATGCTGAGTCTGCAGAGGCTGCAATGCTGGAGCGACGAGGCCATGAAGAATCGTGTCTGTCGTGGTTAAGCGAACCCTGCCGACCACTTGTTCTGGAGTTAATTGCGCGGTGGTGCGAGCCGTCTCCAACGCCGACTCGATCAATTCAGCCTGCTCCGCCAGTTTTAAAGCAAGGTCGTTAGGCGCATAACCGGCGCGGGACCGGTGAAATAAGGTGGTGCCCAAGCCGCGCTCAATCCGCCGCACCGAGCGGAACACAGTGGAACTGTCCTGCTGCAGCCGTTCACTGGCCGCCGCCAATTTCCCCGTTCTCACCAAACTCAAAATGAGCTGCAGGTCGCCCGCCGTCAACTGGTATTGCGTTTTCGCATTCATCGTTTGCCCCAACGCCTATTTTTGTTGCGATGGCGCAATCGTAAGCTGAGTTACACCACAACTCAACGGAGCTTTAAACCATGAACACTTTACCTTTGTCCTATCAATACGGCGTTACTTTGTTGCGCGTCAGCCTTGGCATTATGTGGATTGCCCACGCTTTGCTGAAATGGCTGGTGTTTAGCCTTCCGGGAACCGCCGCCTTTTTTGATTCCGTCGGCCTCCCAGGATGGTTGGCGTATCCAGTATTTTTTGCCGAGCTAGGCGGCGGCATTGCGCTGGTGCTAGGCATCTATGCCCGCCATATTGCCCTAGCCCTGGTGCCGATTATGGTGGGCGCCACCCTTGTTCATATCGGCAACGGCTGGGTTCACACCAGCGCCGGGGGCGGCTGGGAATACCCACTGTTTTTGACCATTGTTTCAATCGCGCAATGGTTATTGGGCGACGGCGCATTCATTTTGCGCCGCAGTGACAAGCCTTTATTAATTGCCACTGGAGCCGCGCAATGAGTCATCGGCATTATGGCGGAGCATGAATGCTTATCACCGCTGAAAAGATACGGCAATCCGCTTCAGAAATATCTGGAGCGGATTTTCCTTCTATTGACTGACATGCAAATATCGGGATTTTCCGTAAAAAGTTTCCACCGATGCGACCTTGCCATCGAAGGCGATATTGTAAAAGAAACCCGGATGATAAAAGTTATTTTCCGCTTGCGGCCATAAGTTAAGAATCCATCCATCTGAGAATTCCACCACCAGCTCCTGATCTTGTACGCTTATGCGAATTTGCTCATCCGAGTTTTCTTCCTGGTATACGCCAGCCAGCGCTTGCAGTTTTTCAAGGGAAACCGATTGTCGTGGACGAGCAAAAAGGTATTGGTAGCCACCAGCGTAGCCGGGAATATTCATTCCGGAATGGCCAAATCCCTCTTGCTGATCCAATTTAAACTGCAGGCCAGGCACATTGGCATCTATCAGCGCTGTAGCGTAGTCCAGTACGCTGGGGGCAACCGGATCCCATTTACCTACACCAATATAAAGCCGCTTGTCTTTATACGCCTGCGATCGGGATGCCGCCTCGATTTGCTGAAGCATAATTTCCCCGCCAATATCGTAACCAGGACCTATTGCGATGGCACCATCAAAAACAGCAGGATTTTCCAACAATGCGTAAGTGGCAAACACGCCACTCCAGGAACCTCCCAATAGGAATCGCTTACCATCGAGCCTATAACGTTTTTCCAACTCCGGAATAATTTCTTCGGCAATCACCTTAACAAAGGTAGCAGCATGGCCACTGTTGGGATATCGCTTAACAGCCCGCGGCAATAAATCGCGCGCGCGTATTGCATGGACATCACCCTCAACATCCCCCCAATCAATGCCGATAACAATAGCTTCGGGCATCTGCCCATCAAAATAAACACAGTTATAGGCACTCGCCGCCAACAGAAAATCCCATTGGCCGTCGAGCTTAATAATGATGGGGTAACGTTTACTGGTATCCATTAAATAGCTGGCCGGTAAACGCGCGCGTATACGGTAATGCTGATTATTTGTGGCTGAAAAAACCTGGAAAATTTCGCTGGAATCCAATTCGACCGATACTGACGAAGCCGGCGCAGTCGTTTGAACACTCCGAGTAGAGCTGCAACCGACACTGATAAGCGCTAACACAAGCACCAGAACATATGCAATTTGCGACATCGAGTCTTCCTTTCGATAGATAAGGCGCCGATTCTAGCAGGTCTGGATAAGGTGCGTACGACAGCTAACCCGGTCTACTCAAACGTAGTTACCATGATTCGGTTTTCACAACTCATCGACTGATCGGTTAGGGAGTAGCGGCAGCTTTCAATTATCGGCGAATCCTTGGACGGAATTTGGCAGGAATAGTAGACCGAGCCCTCCTCGCTGGAGCCACAGACAGCGGCGTCCTTTAGCAATTCCGGCACGCTGTCTGAGACTCCGCCAATAGATGTTGCGCAAATATCAGGAAGTGCTCCCTTAACACGGACATAGGCGTCAGCCAATTGGCCGAATTGCACAAGGGCGAATCGCCTCTGTAATACCGTGCCTTTACACCCGCCAATTTCCTCTGCTTGAGCGGTTAGCGCGGTCAAAAATATAAAAATTGTCAGCACTGGTTTCATTTAACTTCACTGAATATTCAAGTTATGGGTTAATCCAATCAGCGCCGTGTTACAGCTGCAAAAGCAAATTGAAAATAAAGTCGCTGATAATCACGTTTATTTTTTGATCGAAGCCAAGTAATCATGCCGAAAGATTTTACACTCGTGATAAGCCTTCTGGAGCAAAGCCTCATTATGACTTCCGTAACAAAGCGATAGACGACAATATCTGTACTAAGATGTCTTTCTAATAGTATTGGCATAGCCTCTGCTTTTGCTCGGACCGCCAAAAATCCGTCATGATCCAAGCGCCTAAAAAGCAGATAACAAATCTTCAAGATTTTTGACATGCCACGGATTTTTATTATAAGCACCGTTAAAAGTCGGGGAGAAAATACGATGCAATCTTGACACTCACGGATTTTCATGCAGAAGAGAATATCAATTTATATGATATTTGACAATCAACGATGCCAAACACAACGGAATCTAGCCCCACTTCATTAATAGTTAAATATGGCCAATCTCTAGTAAAATATCGCCTTTAGCCGTCATGCGGAATCGGACAAATCCGTATGGAAAAACACTTGCGGATGCTCGTGTTGCTTTAACAAGAACATCGGATGCGGGTAACGACTCACTAACAACTATTAAACATAATGCATAAAAATGCGTCTGGCTGAAAGGAGCTCCCAATAAAATGACGCCAAATATTTTCCACATTTACTCCACCAAGGATTATCGCCAGGATATCCAGGGGATCAGAGCGATCGGCGCGTTGCTCATCATGATCTATCACCTATGGCTTGACAAAGTGTCTGGCGGGGTGGATATCTTTTTCGTTATCTCCGGTTACTTCATGGCCACGGTTATTCTTTCGCGCCTCGCCAAAGAAGGAAATATTGCTCCCATAGATTTCTGGGGGAGAATCATTAAACGTATTGCCCCCTCGGCCTATACAGTGCTGTTGGCGACATTAATATTTGCTTATCTATTTGTCCCAGAAACCCAATGGGTTCGAGTCGTTGACGAAACAATTGCCAGTGCATTTCATCTGGAAAATCTCCAATTGATGAAAACCTCAGTGGACTACTTTGCCCGCAATGAGCCCGCCAGTGCTGTCCAGCAATTTTGGGCAATGTCCATCCAGATGCAATTTTATTTGGTGCTGCCCGCGGCATTTTTTATTGGGGTTGGACTTGCGCGATGGCGACGGTCTGTCAGCCCCATAATTGCTGTGTTTGCATGTATAGCGGCAGCCTCATTCGTTTATTCTGTCGTTGCAACTTATCGCTCCCCCGAGATTGCCTATTTCAGCCCCTTTACCCGCAGTTGGGAGTTTTTCTGCGGAGTTCTTTCAGCGTTGTTAATCCCTCTGATAACAGTGTCCACCAAAATTCGGCAAGTTTTGAGCTATATCGGACTTGGCGCAGTCCTCCTGACTGGATTTGTCATTCCCAAGACTGCACCATTTCCCGGCTATGTCGCTGCGATGCCGGTACTTGCGGCTGTATTTCTTCTCCTATCCAATCCACAAGACCTCTCCAATTGGATAGGGCGCTTCTTGATGCATCCTATACTCGCCTTTTTGGGTAGCATTTCCTTCACCATTTATCTATGGCATTGGCCCTTACTGATCTTTTATAAAGAAGTAACAGGTGCTGCGGATATCGGCTTGTTACCTGGGCTGGGCATTATGGGGCTTGCTATTACGCTGGCATATTTAACGACTCGTTTTATCGAAGCCCCGCTCAGGAGACAACCGGGAGATCAGGCACAGGCAAACCTCACATTTTCCGCATTCGTTCTAGGTTTCAAATTTGCGTTGCCTGTGGTGGTGATCGCGTTAACCCTAAAACTTTTTTTTTCCTTCATAGTCAGGGATTACCGCGCCGACTATAACTTTCACTTTGAAGGCACAGCAGTAGGCATTCAAACCAGCGCAGCCACCGTTCACTATCAGCAATTTCTTCTCTCTAAGCGTTTGCTGCCACAAGCATACCTGGAAGGATGCAACCAAAACCCCGCATCGCCTAATGTCATCACCTGCGCTTACGGAGATACCTCAGCTGACAAAATCATTGCATTGGTTGGGGGCTCACACGCGCTGCAATGGTTGCCAGCGCTGGACGTTATTGGAAAAACCAGGGGTTATAAAATCGTCAACATAACCAAAAGCCGCTGTCCTTTCGGACATCTGGAAGATTCAGATCCTTCGTGCAAAGAGTGGAATAAAAATGTGATCGATCACCTGGCGGAATTAAAGCCAGCCGTGGTGGTTACCAACTCAACCCGGGCTGCCGAAGAAGGCGTGCCGGAGCACGTTCCTAGCACCTACGTTGATCAATGGAGGGCCCTTGAGGAACGGAATATTCCGGTGATTGGCATCCGCGACAATCCGCGGTTTCCTTTCGATCCAGCAGATTGCATTGCGCGAAATAAGCCAGATCCGCTTATCTGCTCATTAGCAAAGTCACAAGTATTGTTGGCCGATGATCCGGCACAACCTATAGTTGAAGACCTAGACAAAATAAAAATTGTGGATATGACGAGCTATTTTTGCACGTCAGAAACATGTGTAACTGTGTACAACGATTTGATTATGTACAGCGATGCTGAACATATTAGCGTTCCATACGCTATATATTTGGCAACAGCGCTGCACGCAAAATTCGCGGACACATTGCCAGAGATATTTAATTAATAACACGAGCAATTATTGCTGATCCTGCGCTGGCAGGTAACCGCATCACAGGGGCCGCTGGTGAGTTTTTCCGTGTGGTTCATTTTGCCATTGCAAGATATATTGCCGCGCAAACAATGGCGCCGATCACCAGAGCACCCTGGGCAAGCTTTAATAACGTGATTTAGCGATTCAAAAACGCCGCAATCGCCGCCACTACATCCAAAGATATTCCCTGAGCGGGATCATCCGGCTTCAGGTGACGCATATTCGGCTCGGTTTGAATCATGGCGCTGATCAGGTCCGCGCTCGCTCCCGTCACATCGCCATAGCGAGGCCGGGCCGGGCCTTCGTCACCGCCTGAGTGGCAGCCGCTGCAATGCCGTAAAAAGGCCATGGCGCCGTCGATCGGCTCGGGTTCCGGCTGCGGGTCTGGCTTGGTATTCGGATATTTATCCGCGTTACGCATCGCCGCAAAAAGATCTTGGATATCGCTCAGCGACGCGTCTTTTAATACCGGCCCCATAATGCTGCCGAGAGGGCCGAATCTAATGATGTGTTGAGCCTCGTAAGGCTTGGAGCGGATGTAATTACCGACTGTATAAAAGCCGTCATCAAGCAACAATGCCGTCCCATCCGCTCCGTGACAGCTGGAACATTTTTCAGAAAATAGACGCTCGCCCGCGGCAATGCTGCCATCGTTCCCTAAATTACTAAAGCCGCGCGAACGTGGATATTGGCTGCCCAATAACACAATGTCATACAACGCCGAGGTATCAAACGCTTCCTCTTTGAGAAATTTAACGATATCCCAAATTTGAGCGTCGGTCAGAATCTCGGAATAATTGGGCATTTTATCGCCGAGAACATAATTATTATTGGGGTCGTAGCTGTCGATATTTTCACTTGTCGAACGAGAAACAGCGGGATTTTTTATACGATCAAATAACTCCTGTGGACTGATGGTTTCGCTGATTTTTGCCAAATCCACATCTGCCACTCTCGGTCGCACAGGTGTCGGCGCTCGATTGCTATAGCCACCATTACGGCCGAGACGATCCCAGCCGTGACACTGCACGCAGCGGAAAAAATCGCCCTTGGCGATAATATTATTCAGCTGTTGCTGATTACCGAGATTGGAATTATTGAGAGAAAAGCCTGTTTCAGCTGCCCAAAATCCCGCGTACAGCTGTCCGCCGGTAATGCCATTTGCCATTCGGTAAGCGAGGCCACCGGAAATATCACCCGTCCCACTGGAACTGTTACTCGAACTACTAGATGAACTACTTGAGCTGCTGGAACTACTGCTGGAAGTACTATAGCTGCCGCTTGAACCGCTCGACGAATCTTTACCGCCCGAACCACCGCAAGCCGCGACATTTAACAGGCCCGCCAAAATCATTAGCGTTATTAAGGTTTTTGATAAAACCCAAAAGACTGTCCTAGTCACGGTTGCGGTCTTCATAGTGGTTCCGGCTCAGAGCTTATTAAAAAGTTTTGAAATAATCCCACGCCATTTTCGCGGTAAAAGGCGGGTAGCCGTGGTAGGTATTGCTGTACTCCGGATTATTGTGATTGCAGAAAAAGACTTCTCCGCCCGCCTGGCAACCGCGATATTTCACACAGTTGCTCAGCGCATCGGTGTAGCCCTGCACCGGGTCTGAATCCGCACTGCATTTATTCAGCGTGCGATAAAAATTCGTTGTCGCCGGACCACCTTGTGGACCTACAGCAGAGTCTTTAGCGCCGTGGATCACGATGGCGGCAACCTTATCCTTACAATTGCGCTGATTGACGTTTAATGGGTAGCCAGAAACGTCTTTCGTGGCAACGGGGACAATCGCTGTTAATTTGTCGCCATGTTCACAGCCGATCAAGCTGGTGTAGTCACCGCCACTGCTGTAGCCCAAGGCAAACACTCGGCTTTTATCGACACAAAGTTCAGAAGTGACTTTGTTGTAGAGCGGCTCAAACATCGGCTCATCCCAACCGCGCCAACCGGAACCGCTGGTCTGCCGCGCGCGCGGATAAACCATAATGGAGCTTTCCAATGCGCCTTGCCGCTCCAGGCCGGAACTGCGCTCACCCCAACTGATAATACCGGCGGTATCACTGGAGCTGTGGTGGAATACAAACGTCAATCGGTAAGGCGTATTGGGGTCGTAATTATTCGGCAGCTTCACGTAGTAATCGTTGTATTGCGTAATTGCCAGCGGGTTGTTGGCGGTGCCGAGATTAGCAGGACGCGGTTTGCCGCAACCTGTGCTGGGTACCACAGGCAAAACCCCACCAGTGCCCGCCGGGGGTGGATTCAGTTTGCCATCAGGGGAATACACCACCAGCCCGGAAATTTTGCCGTTGCCGGTAATCGATTCAATGCTGATATCCAAAGTACCGTCGCTCACTGTCACACTATCGGTCTGATGTGAATAGGCTCCGTCGTGCCCGGCTACCGAAAATAAATCCAGCTCACGAATAACGGTTTGATTTTCAACTTTCACATTAAATGAGCGCGCACCCGCGGTATTTTCGTAAATTTCCGCAAATAAAAGATCCACCGAATACGAGCCTGGCGTAACGGGAATTTGATAGGAAAAAGTACCGTAACGCTCGCTTTGAAAAACGGCATCTTCCGTCGTGCCGGCAATATTGTCCTGTGTGCTATGAGCGGTACCACCTGTGGAATATTGATCCGCTTTGAATTCAACACCCTCGTAAGTCGTCGCGGCACCGCCGGAATTAATAGCGATGACCACTTCGCCTCTGTTTACAGTTCCGGAGCTTGAACTGGACGAACTCGATGAGGAACTGGAGCTGCTACTGGATGAACTTGAGCTACTGGAAGAAGAACTGGAGGAGCTGGACAAGCTTGTGACCTGAGATCCGCCACAAGACGCAAGCACAAAGGTAAGAGCTGCCAATGCTGCACCGTTTTTATATTTATGGATGCCAAATCCGATATTACCGCTCATTATTTTCTCCAGCTTTTAGAATTTTCAGCACCGTTAACTCGGCTTTCACCAACTTGCTAAAACCAAAAATAACAGATCAAATTAGATTACAAAAAAGGGCAGTCAAAACTGCCCTCCTTCCTTTATTGCTTTACGCAAGATTCAGCGGCCCAGTGCTGTTGCCGAACGAAGTCACGTTGGCACCGACGTGCTGCATCATGGCGACAAACAGATCCGCCATTTTTCCGCTGTTGGTATTGATGTGGCGACCAGGGCGGATTTTGCCGTTGCCTTTACCGACGAGCACAACCGGAAGATCGTAATGGCTGTGGGTATTACCGTCGGCAATTTCGCTCGAATAAAGCACCATGCAACTATCCAGCAGTGATTGCCCTTGCACATCCACTTGCGCCTTCAGCTTTTTACACAAGTCGGCAAACTCTTCCATGTGGTATTTATCGATGGCTCTGAGCTCAACGTAATTAGACTCGCGACCGCCGTGGTGGGAAATATTGTGATGGCCGCCACCGATACCCAAATTGCTGTAAACCCTGCCGGACATACCATTGGAAAAGGCGTAGCTGATAACCCGAGTTAAATCGCAGGTAAACGCCATCACCATCAGGTCGTTCATCAAGCGGCTATTTTTTACAAAATTGCCGTTGGCAGTGATATTGGGTTTGGTACAAGCGCTGGATACCAGCGCCTGACCGGGATCGCCAATTTTCTTTTCGAGCTCGCGCACACCATCCAGATAGCCTTGCAACTTTTCCCGGTCGGTAACACCGAGTTTGCCGTGCAGGCGATTAACATCCGCCAGAACCACATCAATAATCGATTTATTGACCGCAACTAGGGTATTGGTACCCGTGCCCGGTTGGGTGGTTGGCAAATCGCCACCGAAAATTCGGTTGAACAACCGCTGCGGATCAATTTCTTTTGGCACCGGTGTGGAGGCATTCTCCCAGGAAATATTGCCCATATAAGCGGCGGAGTAACCGTTATCCGGAAAACCTGAACCCACCTGCTCCAAACCGAGATGCAAATTGGCAAATTTCGTTTGATTCGCAATTTCCCGCGCGGCAATTACATCCATAGTGGTATGCGAGCTGATGCGATTTTTTTCCACCGCTGCGCAGGTCATAAAGGCGCCGCTGCCTTTGCCGTGGTCGCCGGTTTGGCCGCGCATAGGATCGTTGTGCAGACCTTTGATGGTGGTGACATCCGCCCATATATCCCGCAGCGGATTCAGCGATGTGGCGCCGCGAAAACTCTCACTGAAATCTCCGACAGAGCCCGGTGTAAACGTTTGCATATGACAGCCGTTGCCGGTGAAAAATATCAGCATGCGCCCAGGTGTCGCGCTTTGTGCAAAGGCGGTTTTGCCACCGGGCAACATTGCTTCCAATAACGGTAATGACAAGCACACACCAGCGCCGGCGAGGAATGAACGACGACCAAGCTTAGGGGCTTTATTTCTTCTTAATTCAATCTGGCTCATTAGCTTGCTCCTATTGCGAGTCTGCGCCGCGGCGCATGCGGAACGCCGGGTTCATAACAATTTCAGTGAAAACATCCGTAATGCTGTGCGCACTCTCTTTTGTTTTCAGATAAACATCATAAACAGCGGCATAATCCGAAGGCTGACCGCGTTCATATAAGGTGTTGAACCGTCGGCCTGTAGCGTAAGTCATGGCATAGCTGATCGAGCACAGTGTCACCTCATGCTTGGCAGCCAATATTTGCGCTAACTCCACCAAACTGGAAAAACTCTCGCCAGAGGGCAGCACACTCGAGGCGTCGACATAATCCCCATTGGGATATTCATCACGCCATTGACCAATCGGGCTGAAGTTTTCCATGCCGTAACCAATCGGATCGACATAGGCGTGGCACGATGCACAAATTCCTGAAGACTCTTTGTGCAACTCAGACTCCGCGCGAGGATTCAAGCCTTCCGGCAAATCCGGAAATTGCGAAATCACATCGCCGGGTGGCTCGGGCGGACGATCGCACATCAATTTATCCATCACCCAGGTACCGCGTTTTACCGGCGAGGTTTTATTGGGATGCGAGTGCGCAGTCAGCGATGAACCGTGTCCTAGTAAACCAGCGCGTTTGGAACCTGCGGGCCATTTGTACAGCTGCATCTGACTACCGAAAACCCCCTGGACGCCGTAGAAATTCGCCAGCGGCTGATTCAGGAAGGTGTAGTCGGCATTTATGATTTCGGAAATCGGGCGATTTTCTTTCAGGATGTGCCGCAAAAAGGCTCTGGTCTCACTTAAAAATGCCTGGGAAATGGTGTCGGTATATTGCGGGAACTGATTTTTATCCACTTCATGCTTGCCGTAATCCGCATAGCCCAACCAGGTCCATACAAAATTATCCAGCAGAGTGTCTGATTTCGGATCGGCCAACATTCTGCGTACTTCAGCTCGTAGCGTGGCGTCGTTGGTCAATGAACCATCCGCGGCTTTCGCCAACAATTGATCGTCCGGCGTGCTGCTCCACAGGAAATACGACAAGCGCGACGCCAATTCATAAGGTGTCAGTGGCTGTGCCTGTCTGGAATTCACATCCCGGTCGAATTCGGGGCGGAATATAAAATTGGGCGATAACAGCATGGCGCGAATCAGCGCCGACATAGACGCTTTGCGATCATTGGTCACTGACTGCACTTCGTCATAGAGAGATTTTAATGACGTGCTTTCTTCATTGGATAACGGCCGACGCCACACTTTAAGGCCCAACTGCGTAATCACCGTTTGCGCACAATTCGCATTGGCGAGATCGCAGCTGATCGCGCTGCGGTTGCCGTTGGCTGCCGCGTTCACCACCTCGGCTGCAATTTTTTGCGCGGCTTTATCGAACATTTCCACGTGAATATTGGAAACGGACAAGGCACCGTTATCGTTGGCGAAGGTGCCGGACTGATCCTGCGGAAAATCATTCGCCGGATTTGAGGTAATGCCGAACAAGTCGCGAATCGTGTTGTTGTACTCATCTTTGCTCAACCGATCCATCAAAGGCGGCGCAGCATCGATCGACTTCGTCGCCATTTCAGGCTCTGCACCGGGTTTGGGACGCCCGAAGAACGGGTTAACGCTGGCGATATATTGCGCGGTGTAATAGGCGCATTCCGCATCACAAGTGCCGAATATGGACTCGAGACCGGCGGGAGGCATGGTGCTGGTGGCGGCGATCAAGCTCTGCATATCGTGGCCGGATTCATCCGCCTTGGTACCCAGGGGCCGTGCTGTCGCGGCGTGGCAGCTCGTGCATTGCGCTTCAAAAATTTGCTGGCCTCTGGCCGCATCGCTTAACACCGCGCTCTGCTGATACACCACAATGCCGGATACTTTGGGATTTTCCGTAACCGCCTCAAAGCGGATATCCAATTTGCCGTCGGCAACATGGATGTCGGTGATGCGTTCGGCCAGTGCCGCGTTGGCACCAACGGTTTTGAAGATGTCGAGATTGTTTAAGCGCTTCTGCCCTTCGATAAGTACGTTAAACACGCGCTGCCCCGCAGCGCTGTGATAAGTCTCAGCAAAGTTTAAGACAACGGTGTAGTCATCGTTAGACACAGGAATGGAATAAACCGCTTCGCCGTAGCGCTCAGTAAGGTAAACCGTAGGTTCAGTGGCCCCAGCAATAGCTGCACTGCTGCTGGAGTAAGTCTGTCCACCCGTAAAGTGGGCATCCGCCTGATACTGAATACCGTCGAGCCGCGCCGCAGCGCCACCGGCATTTAACGCTATCACCAATACGGGTTCGCCCGCCGGCTGTTCAGGCGGTACAAATACACCACCGCCCGATGAACTGGAGACAGAGCCTGAGCTGGACGAGCCCCCGCTATCTTCTTCACCACCACACGCACCCAAAACGAGCGTTATGGCACCAAGCAAAAGCCAGCCCGGCAGTCGCCCTCTAAAACGATTGATCATCTGATTCTCTCCGGTCAGATCGGGTTATTTTTGGCGGCATATGCACGCTATGAAGCGGTGCATCTATCGCGCTATCGGCTCAAATTGAGTACTGCCGGTTTTGAGTCGGTCGAAACACCCAGAAAATAAAGAACGCATACCACCGAGCTATAAACTTCGACCGCTGTCGCGACCGGGCTCACATACTTCATATCTGTGTTACTCGATCCGCCCTACCAAGAGAAAACGATACCGACGATGGAAAACCAAGAGAAACAACAAGAAGATAGAATTAGTAAGAAATCCAAATTTTTAAATTGATTATTCTTTTAGTTAAATATTGAAACCGTTGAGTACTGTGATATTCAGCGCTTTTTCTGCAAGAAAATACAAATCATCGCCGCACAGAAATCAGCGCAATTCAGTTAAGCACTTGACGGAAAAACAGGCGCGTTTTTTTGGGAAAAAGCTTGCAGCTTTTGAGAGAAAATCAGATGTGACAAAAGAAAAATTTGCAGCAAGAATGCAGCAAAAAATAAGTGATAATGAATCGCGCATGAAGGCGATGCGATATAAAAATCCGCAAATTCAAAGGCGCTATACGGCAAATGTTTATGGCCACAAATCAATTAACGGGCCATGCAAACTCATCATATCGCAGCTTTAAAAGCAGTCGATTATTTATTGGATGTTCAGATCCTCTTCTGCAGGTTATATAGCCGCGGCAAGCCATCACCGCGAAGTCCGCTAAATAAAACATGGACAGAAATAGGGGGCAAGCGCTCCCCTTCAAAATCGTGACGAATTGGTCATTTATACTATTAATTATTTTAATCCCTGGGATGAGCGCTTTTTGACTCAAAAATCCCCAAGGCTGCATCTCGTGGGATCCGCATCACAAATTTTTGGTGGTCAGATCGGCCGCAGGGGCTGTGGCCGCCGCTGTGCTGGTGAATTCTTTGATACTAACGGGCTAAATAAACTGGTGTAAGGTTGGATTAAATATGCTCGACCCCCGCCGCTTGTACATCCCGTCGCGGCGGCGCTCCGAACATACGGCGGTAATCGCGGTTAAATTGCGACACGCTTTCGTAACCCACTTCATAAGCGGCGGTACTGGCGCTGAGCCCCTGGTACAACATCAAGCGGCGAGCTTCGATCAAACGCAGACGTTTTTGATATTGGCCAGGCGTAAGAGAGGTAAGGTCTTTGAAATGTTTATGAAACGCGGTCAGGCTCATGGAGGCTGCTCGCGCTAAATATTCAATGGCAATACGGCGCTGGTACTCGCTACGCAATATGGCGAGTGCGCGGCTTAGCCGACTCAAATGACTGTCCGCTGCGGTCATGGCCCGAAGCTGCTGCCCGTGAGGTCCGGTGAGTAACCAGTAGTGGAGCTCCTTCATCAAACCCGGCAATAGAACGGGCATTGCATCCGGCCGGCCGATTAGGCGCATCAGACGGATACAACAATCCAATATTGCCTCATCTGTGTCCTGCAGAAATAACGTTTGATAGCGGGAGATGTCACTCGATGGCAACTCATTTAAGCCGGCGGTCAATTCCCGCAACAAGGCTATATCCAGCTCCACCGCCACAGCGATATAGGGTTTGGCGGGGCTCGCCTGCACCACCTGGCCCGTCACCGGCATATCCGCACTCACAGTAACGGACTGGCCTGCAAGACACAGCTGCTCCTGCCTTCCGACCAATAGTTGCTTTGCGCCCTGTAGAATCAGGCAAACCAATGGCCGGTATACCGAGTGCAATTTTCCACGCGGAGAATCCACGCACATCATGCGCAACCCCGGCACAGGAGTGACCGCAAGCCCGTCGGCATTGGCGTTTTCGCGGGCATACAGGCGCGCGGCTTCAATCAATTTCTGCTGAGTGTTCATAGGTGTCCAGAATGACAGGTTCCGCAGGGAAAATTAACAACGCTGCAGGATTTGACAATGATTTGGTAGGCAGTGGCAAAAGCCATTTCCACCCGCCGCGTAATCTATCCGAGCTACTTCAGCATTCTTTTAAAGGAGATCATTTATGAACCGATCCAACTCCAACGGCACAACACGACGGGACTTACTGGCTGCCGCCGCCAGCGCTTCATTAATCGCCGGATTAAGCTCTACCACCAATGCAGCAGAAGAACCTACAGCAAAACCAAACGGTAAAGTCGCCATAGTTACAGGCTCCTCCCGCGGAATAGGCGCAGCAACAGCCAAACGTTTAGCAAGCGATGGTTATGCCGTTACCGTTAACTGCGAGGAAAACAAAGACCTCGCCGCCGCTGTGGTGCGCGATATCGAAGCCGCTGGCGGGCGCGCAATCTGGATTCAAGCCGACGTCAGCAATCCCGCCGCGGTACGCAAATTATTTGACGAAACGGAAAAAGCCTTCGGCGGCGTTGATGTAGTAATCGCCAATGCTGGAATTATGCGCCTTGCCCCTATTCGCGATTTATCCGATGAGGATTTCGACCGCATGTGGGCCGTCAACGGCAAAGGCAGTTTTAATACATTGCGCGAAGCGGCCCGGCGAGTGCGCGACGGCGGTAGAATTATTGCCTTATCCTCCAGTATCACCCANCTACGCACCGCAACTTACGGCCCATANGCCGCCACAAAAATGGCNCAGGACATGTTTGTNGGATGCNTGGCAAAAGAATTGGAAGGCCGGCGAATTTCGGTTAATGCGATTGCACCAGGTGTGGTCAATACCACGCTTTTCACCGATGGCAAAACCGAGCAAATGATTGCGGCTTTCACCCAGCGCACACCATACAAACGTCTCGGCGAACCCGAAGATATAGCTGCAGTTATTTCCTCGTTGTGCCAGAGCGATGGCGAATGGATAAATGGACAGACGGTGTTTACAAATGGGGGATTGGTATAAATCTCTTGATTAAATTGGGTGGCGAGAGCAAGAAGCGATTTCGATCCGCCACCCGTTAATTCCAACTTAGGTCGCCGTCCCACTCAACTGCTTCGCCAGATAGGACGCATACCTGTCCGTCATACCACTGACAAAATCAATCACCTTCATCAAGGCGAAGTATTTTTTATCAGCTTCGCTACCACTTGGATTATTGGAGTATAAGTTTTTTCGCCGATCAGCGCCGCCACTCTTTGTGCTCTAAAACTGATGGACTGATTATTTTTATTGACGATTTCATATACCGAATCGCACAGAGAATTGAGCAACGAGGCAATGCAGTTGTAGGCGCCCAGTTCCAGTTCGATTTTGCGACGGTGGTTGAATATCTGTTTTTTTGCCAGCTCTTTGGCTTGTGCTACGTAGGTTTTAATTTCCGGATCGCAAAGGGAGATAAGATCGACGTGGCGACCGCTGATAATTTCTTTTTCATATTTGCGAAACGCAGACGCAGCGGATTCCACGCACTTCTCAATAATTTTTCCGCGAATAATGGACGGCCTTCTGCCGTCGGGGGCATCACTCAGATATTTTTCGAAGGTGGAGCGGTCTTTCAAATCGATGATGGGCTCGAGAATCGCGTAGATTTGCTCCCAATTTAAAATTCCCATTTGCAGCCCATCTTCCAGATCAATCAAGCCGTAACAAAAATCGTCCGCTGCTTCCATCAGATAGACCAGCGGGTGACGGTTATACCAACCGCCCTCTGCACATGGCGTTAATCCCACCTCATTGGCGATTTCACTAAAAATAGTCAACTCACTTTGAAAAACGCCGTATTTATTTTTCTTGGGGCGGAGATTTTCTTCGGGGGTTACCGATGTCCAGGGATATTTAATAAAGGATGCCAGTGTCGCATAGGTCAAACGCATGCCGCCTTCGTGAGGGTAATATTCTGAGGTGGTCAGCACTCGCAACCCTTGGGCATTACCTTCAAATTGCATTAGGTCGGCCTGTTGCGCCGGCGCGAGCCCCTCGAGATATTTCGCCCCGTCATTCTGAAACCAATAGCGGATTGCCTCCTCCCCCGTATGACCAAATGGCGGGTTGCCGATGTCGTGGGCCAAACAGGACGCCTGCACTATGTCGCCAATATCCGTTGGCGAAACGCCATCCGGCAAACTCCCCTGCTCCATCAACAGGTAGCCCACGTTAACGCCGAGACTGCGGCCGACACAGGCAACTTCCAAACTGTGCGTCAGGCGATTATGAATATGATCGTTTTTAGCATGGGGATGGACTTGGGTTTTCTGCGCCAGGCGACGAAACGCGCCGGAGAAAATAATTTTGTCGTGGTCGGAATTAAACGGAGATCGCCCCAGCTCACTTTTGGGGCTTCTCCTTCCAAGGCGATTGGGGTTGAGCAACTTTTCCCAACTGGGGCCAAAACGCGTCTCTACAAAAATCATTTTTTTACCTTAACGTTAAAAAATCGTTAAAAAATGCTGGCGGTTACGCCTCGATGCGGCTGAAGAAACAAACCCGCCATTATTTTTGGCACCGCCTTTAACCCAATATATCCAGACCAGCCGCCGCGCTATATTGCTGCTTTTGCCAGCATAAAACCTTAGCTTGTCAAATTAAGTAGGGCGGCAATTTGGGCCATCTATCTGAAACCCACGCTGCGGCGTACCAATAATTTGAGATTGCACAATCTTGGCCTACGCTTTCAGCAACCGGAACAGAAGCTTGGACGCTGCCAGCTACAAGGCGACTTAACTTATGCGTGTAAACAAGCCCGTTACCAACCGGGAATCTATTCTCCAAGAAGACGACGAGATCGTTTCGTCATCCAACTTGCGCGGCGACATTGTCTTTTGTAATGACACATTCTGCCGAATTTCCGGCTTCTCCATGGAGGAGCTGGCCAACCAGCCGCACAATATCATCCGCCATCCCGATATGCCGCCTGTGGTGTTCGCGGCCATGTGGCAGCGCATGAAAAGCGGCCAGCCTTGGATGGGCGTGGTGAAGAACCGCTGCAAAAACGGCGATCACTATTGGGTCCACGCCTACGTCACCCCGGTGCGGGAGCGCGATGCCATATGCGGTTATGAATCCGTCCGCGTCAAGGCGGAACCGGAGTGGATCGCTCGCGCCGACCAGGTTTACAGCCGCCTGAACGCCAAGAAATCCGCCATACCGCCACTGGAACGCTGGCGCAATCGCTGGGGCAATACTGCGATCGTCGCGGTGTGCAGCTGGTTGGCTCTGGCCGCCTTCCTCCTTATGCTATCCAATCCCTCACTCAGCCTCGTTTTGCTGCTGGCGTTGCCGGCGCTGGCGATTAGCTTGCTGGCCCATGCACTGCAAACAATGCCGGTAAAAAATGCAGTCAAAGCGGCCCACGAGGTTATTCACGACCCTATCGCCACCTACGTCTACACTGGCGGAACCGGCGATATCCACGATATTGCTCTGGCGCGTCTGGCCACCCAATGCCGTCTGCGCACCGCCCTCGGACGCTTCCGTGAGTCCGCGACTTTATTGAAAGAGAAAGCCCAGGAAGTGCACACCTTCACCCGCCGCACTTTTGATGGCATCGCAACACAGCAACAGGAAACCACCAAGGTCGCCAACGCCATGGAGCAGATGGCGCTAGCGGTTCAGGAAGTGGCCTCGGGGGCGAGCCGAACATCGGTTTCCACCAGTGTCGCCACCGAAGAAGTCAGCGAGGGCCACAAGGTGGTGAGCTCCGCCCGCCAAGCCGTGAACAACCTAGCGGAAACGGTGGTGTCCCTCAATGGCATGATCACCCGCCACACAGATGACAGCGCGCAAATCGCCCAGGTGGTAAGCGTGATTCGCGGCATCGCGGAACAAACCAACCTGCTGGCTCTGAATGCGGCGATAGAAGCGGCACGGGCGGGAGAACAAGGCCGGGGATTTGCCGTGGTCGCCGACGAAGTGCGCTCACTGGCGCAACGCACACAGGAATCCACCGGTCATATTCAGGCGATTATTGCCGACCTGAGCCGCGCCACAGACGACACCAGAGCCCGCATGGACGACTGCCTTACAGCGGCCGAAAGCAGCGTTAATGAGATGAATCGCGTTCATCACGCGCTTACCGCCATTTCCAATACGGTGACGCAAATCGATCAAATGTCCCACCAAATCGCCGCCGCGGCGGAAGAACAATCCGTTACCGCAGTGGACATTGAACGCAACACCAAAACCATCGCCCAAATTGCCGCCACGTCGCAGGAAGAAATTCAGACAACGGAATCTTTAGGTAGCGATATGGAACAGGAGACGCGTAAGCAGTTGGAGTTGGTTTTGAGGTTTTATTAACGGATCTCCCGCCGGAAAGGCGGCCGCTTTAAAAAAAAACGCGGGGGAACGGTTTGCGAAAATCGCTTGTCCCGCTCTGCTCCACCACCAACTATCCTTCATATTTGCTCTTGTTGGAGCCTCTTTTTCGGCGTCATATCTATCAGCGCCACGTTTATTTCTGCAATAGAAAATTGCGACGGTCTCATCGAGACAGCAATATGTAGAAACATTTGGATTTATTACAACGAAGCGACATACGCGGCCTAAGTAAATACACCAC
>Ga0065721_10048856_pt1 | contig 70267 bp, 51 predicted proteins | sample Mesricmetagenome_FD_59108 | JGI IMG/M metagenome (GOLD analysis project Ga0065721, IMG submission 59108) | Mesophilic microbial community from rice straw/compost enrichment Sample: eDNA_1 v2 (version 2) | ecosystem: Engineered > Solid waste > Grass > Composting > Bioreactor | place: USA: Davis... | reverse complement strand
TTAGGGAGAGGGGTTTCTCAGCCAAATGTCTCCTCTTCCCAGCTCTCTCCTCCGGCTTCGCTCGGAAGAGAGGGAGATGTGAGCGTCAACCTGTGGCTGAATGCTTCATCAATTGCCTTGCGTGCATTCCGTTGCGCACTTTCTGCCCATGCGCAACTGGACGCCCGCACCCCCAAAAGTTCCCTCGCCCCGCAACGAAGTGCGGGGAGAGGGTCAGGGAGAGGGGCTCATTCTGCCCGAGCCGTCGATGTTTACTTTGACCATCAGCAAGTTCCTCAGTATTACGGGGCGATGAAGTCCGCGGACCTTGAAATGCGCCGGGAATTATCATCCCTGCTTTCAGCCTCGCCGCCAGTTCGCCGCCGGGCTATCGATACGTCCGGCAACGTTCTTTTCCGATGCAGAATCTTGAAAACCAAACAACCAAGTAACCAACTGTGAAAACAAACATGATCGAATGGATGCTAGTCATTGGTGCGGGAGCGTTCGTTGCATGCCTTGCCGGCTGCGCAACGAAGGGTTCTTCCGCGGATAACGTGTCGAAACAACCCTACGGATCCGTGGACGGCCAGCCGGTCGAACTTTACACGCTTCGCAATGCCAAGGGCGCCGAAGCGAAGATCATGAATTACGGCGGTATCGTCCAGTCGCTCACCATGCCGGATCGCAACGGCAAGTATGAAGACGTCGTCCTCGGTTTTGACACGCTCGACGGCTACACGAGCCCGCTTTACCTCGAGAAGAATCCTTTCTTCGGCGCACTCATCGGCCGTTACGGAAACCGCATCGGCGGAGCCAAGTTCTCGCTCGAAGGCAAAACCTACCAGCTCGCCGGCAACAACAACGGCAACTCCCTCCACGGCGGCGTCAAGGGCTTCGACAAGGTCGTCTGGAAGGTGGTCAAGGCCGAGAACGGACCGAACGGACCGACGCTCGAGCTGAACTACGTCAGCAAGGACGGCGAGGAAGGTTTCCCCGGCAACCTCAATGTTACGGCGATCTACACGCTCACCGATGACAACGAACTGCGGCTCGATTTCAAGGCCACGACCGACAAGGCGACCGTCGTGAACCTGACGCAGCATTCCTATTTCAACCTCAAAGGACAAGGCAACGGCGACATCCTCAGCCATGAACTCTATATCAACTCCGACAAAACCACTCCGGTGGACCGCCAGTTGATTACGACCGGCGAATATGCGTCCGTGGAAGGAACTCCGTTCGATTTCCGCAAGCCGACTGCAATTGGTGCGCGTATCAACGACCCGAACCAGCAGTTGCAATATGGCCCTGGATACGACCACAACTGGGTCATCAACAAACCGCTCGGCAAACTCGGCCTGCAGGCGACTGTTTATGAACCGACCACCGGCCGTTTCCTGGAAGTGATCAGCGACGAACCCGGTCTTCAGTTCTACGCCGGCAACTTCCTCGACGGCTCGCTCGTCGGCAAAGGCGGCAAGGCTTATCAGCGCCGCACCGGCTTCTGCCTGGAACCGCAGCATTATCCAGATTCCCCGAACAAGTCCCAGTTCCCCTCCACTGTTCTGCGTCCGGGCGAAACCTACAAGAGCACCATCATCTACAAGTTCAGCGCGAAATAAGCTGAACACCTGACAAACCAAAAGGAACCTCACATGTCCTCATTAGACTGGGCCGTAATCGGCCTATACTTCGTAATCATCGGCATGGTCGCCTGGTGGTACGGACGGGATCAGAAGGATACCAAAGACTTCTTCCTGGCCGGCCGCAACGCAGGCTGGATCACGATCGGCGCCTCGATCTTCACCTCGAACATCGGCTCCGAACACATCGTCGGCCTCGCAGGTCAGGGCGCCGCAACCGGTATGGCAATGGCGCACTGGGAACTGCATGCCTGGGTGCTCATCATGCTCGCAGGTCTGTTCGTGCCGTTCTATTACAAGTCCGGTGTCGAAACGATTCCGGAGTTCCTCGAACGCCGCTTCAGCGCACGCACCCGCCTGATCCTCTCCGGTGTGTCGCTCGTCGCTTATGTGTTCACCAAAGTCAGCGTGACGGTCTATGCCGGTGCGATCGTGTTCCAGGCGCTGTTGCCGGAAATCAACATGACAATCGGCGGAGCGCATTTGGACGCCTTCTGGATCGGTGCGTTCGCCACGGTGATCATCACCGGTGTTTACACCGTATTCGGTGGCATGCGCGCGATCATGGCCACAGCCACGCCGCAGGCAGTGATCATTCTCTTCGGTTCATTCGTGATCACGTTCATCGGCCTCGGCAAACTCGGCGGCTGGGGTGAACTGGTCAGCATGTGCAAAGCGAATGCCGATCAATTCGCTCTCTGGCGTCCGCTCTCCGACCCGAACTTCCCATGGCTCGGCGTGTTGATCGCCTCGCCCATCATCGGCATCTGGTACTGGTGTACAGACCAGTACATCGTCCAACGCGCGCTCTCGGCAAAGGATCTCACCACTGCCCGGCGCGGCGCGTTGTTCGGCGGTTTGCTTAAGGTCTGGCCGGTGCTGATCTTCCTCATCCCCGGCATGATTGGCTGGGCGCTGCATCAGAAGGGCATCATCACGCTGCCTCCGAAAATGATGGGCGGTGAGGTGGTCTCTCCGATCGATGGCGACCGCGTGTTCCCGACGCTTGTTACTGCCCTGTTGCCTTCGGGCATTCGCGGTTTGATCGTCGCCTGCTTGCTTGCGGCGCTGATGAGTTCGCTCGCCTCGCTGTTCAATTCAAGCGCCTCGCTGTTCACCGTGGACATCTATGAGAAACTTCGTCCGGGTCAGTCGCCGAAACACCTGCTCAATGTGGGACGCGTGGCGACCACGGTCGTTGTCTTCCTCGGCATCATCTGGATTCCAGTGATGGCGAAGATCTCGGGTGGCGGTCTCTACCAATACCTGCAGAGCGTGCAGGGTTACCTCGCCCCACCGATCACCGCGGTGTTCCTGCTCGGTCTCTTCTGGAAGCGCGTCAACTCGGCCGGTGCGACCTGGGGCCTTGCTGGTGGATTCATCCTCGGCATGATCAAGCTCACGCTGCAAAGCAGCTTCGGCAAAGGCAAGATTGAGAATCCTGCCTTTCTGGCCTACATCGGCGACTTCAACTTCCTCTATGCGACCGGCGTGCTGATGCTCGCCAGCATCGTGATCATGGTTGTTGTTTCGCTCATGACGGCACCGCCGCCGCCGGAAAAACTGAAGGGCCTGACCTACGCCACGATTCACGAAGGCCAGAGCGCCGCGGAAATCAAGGCGAGCTGGGATTTCGGCAACAAGCTTATGGCCGGCCTGATCCTGCTGCTCGTGGGCGGCATGTATCTCTACTTCAGCTTCTGGCTCAAGTAGCCGGTTCTCGCTTCAAAAACGCGCTGTGGAAAATCCGCAGCGCGTTTCTTTTTTTGGTCATCATCGAATTCGAAGCCGATGCGATTGCGGGTTATCGCAGGTCGTTTTGGGTCAAAGCCCTCCGTTGAGCCGCCTCACAATTCACCCGAGTGTGCTGAAAAAAGGGCGCCCTTATGTGTGCCCGTAGGAGTAACACCATGAAGAAATTACTGATCATCGGTTTGATTGCAGCAGGCGCAACACTTGGCACGAATGCCCAATCCTCTGGCGGCGGAACCGGAGGCGGCGGCGCTGCAGGCGCTGGAACTTCCTCCGGAGGCGCTGCGGGAACCAGCAGCGGAGGCGTAACCACAGGCGGTTCCGCTGTGAACAGCGGCACAACCTCGGGCGGCAACGTAAACAATCCGCGCGTCGGATCCGTTCCCGGAACAGCAGAAGGACGGACAGGTGTTGGCGCGGGAGCCTCAACCCGACAAGGCACCCCCGCAGGCGGAGTCTCCGTGAATAACGGCACTGTCACAGGCACAACGCCTGTCGATCCCGGACTTCAGCGAGGCCAGGGCTGGCAGCCTGTTCCCGGAAATCCCGGCGTGACCAATACCTTCCCGGCCGGCGGACTCAGCGCCATGACCAATCAATTCCGTTACGGTTCGAACGTTCTTGGCATGGGCACAAATCAATTTGGAGCCTTCTCAAATCGATTCGGCGGAACGACAAACCGGTTCGGAACACCGGGCGGATTGCTCCCCACTTCACGTGCGACGAATAACTTCGAACGCATCCTCCAGAATCCCAACACTCCCAACAACAATCAGCCGGGCACGGTTCCTGGAGGTGGAGCGACCGATCCACTGCCGCGCTGAGCCCATCAACGCACACAGATCTTTGGCCCAAACATTGAAGCGGCAGCTGCCCAGCCCTGTGCAGGTTGGCTGCCGCTATCTGTTTCGTAACATTCATGCCGAGCAATTTTTCAGCATCGGGCGAACTCCCCATTTGGTCGCGACCGCCCCTGAGCAGACGTTCCCTGACTCAAAACTTTTCCAGGACCATGAAAATGAAACTGATCACAGTCGCACTCGTCGGCGGAATCACAGTGGCCTCCTCCTTCGCTCAATCTGCGCAAAACGAAGTCAGTACTTCTGAACGGGAGCTCACGCCGACCTCAACCCGCACCAATCGAGTGATTGAAAGACAGCCGGAATCTCAGTCGAGTTCCATGTCCACCACAAACTCAGCTCCAGATAAAACAGCTGAACAGACGGACCGCCAGTTGTTGACCACGATTCGTCAGACCGTTTCAACGGAATTGAGCGCTCTGGCGACAGGCTCCGGCGCTTACGCTTCGGGAAACAGTACCCTTCCGATCAGCTTCATCGTTCGCAACGGAGAGGTGGAACTTTCCGGCATCGTGCCCACCGAAAAGGAGAAGCAAAGGATCAAAACGATTGTCGAAGGCGTTCCTGGCGTCACTGAAGTGATCGATCAACTGCAGGTCGGGCAAATCGCCAGCGTGACGGGTTCAGGGGCGCTTCAACCCACTTCCTCCCGGACCAACAATGTCGGTCGAAGTTATTCAGTCACAAACCAACCCGGCAACACGCGCACAAATCTTCTGCCAACAGGTCGAACAAACAGCAATCCCCGGTCTGCAGTATTGCCGCGTCCGGGAGCCGAAAGACCGGACTCGCCTCAACAAAATCTCCCCGGCAGCGGATCGGTGACGAACCGTTGAGCCGCAGGGACCGTTTCACTCGGCTCAAGGCAGCCGTGACTCAAGAACATATTCCCCGCTCGGAACTTGAATCCAGGCGTCTCGTTTCGAAATTCCCTTTGTTCCAAGGCGTTTGGGTTCGATCACGCGCGCGTCGGTTCCCGGCATGAAGATCGAACCGGTGCAGTTGGGTGGAATCGAAACTTTGAGACGAAATTGTTTTCCTGACCGATTCCATTCGGAACGGATCGGTCCGGCAATACTGTTGTAACGAGCGCGCACCCATGTGAGATCGCCCACCGGCTGTGGACGGATGAGGACATTCCTGAATCCTGGCGCTTTCGGATCCGGTGCGATTCCTGCCAGGTCGCAGTAAAACCATTCTACGATCTGTCCCAGCATGAAATGATTCTGCGACGATCCACGGCGCGCATCCCACGATTCTGTCAAACTCGTTGCGCCTTTGCGAAGCTGATAGCCGTATCCGGGCCGATTGGTCTGCTGAATCATGTCGAAGATCACATCCGATCGTCCCGCGTCCGCGAGCGCACGGAGCACGTAACGATATCCAACATCACCCGCGGTGACCGCGTTGGTGCGTTTGCGGATGTCGCTGATCAACGATTCGAACACGGCATCACGATGGCTCGAATCAACCAGGTTCATCACCAGCGGCAACGCATTCGCGCATTGTGAATCCGTGGAATAGGAACGCGTTTCCGCGTTGAAGAACGCGCGGTTGAAAGAAGCCCGAATACGATCAGCGTCCGCCTGAAATCGTTGTGCTTCCTTAGGCTTGCCGATCACCAGAGCGGCATCGGCCAACGTTTGATGCACGAGGAAATAAAATGCCGTGGCGGTAAGTTCCTTCGGTGTGAGTTGAGAAAATCCCGGAAGTTTCGGCCCCAGGTCATACCAGTCCCCCAACCCGAACGAGAGAATATCTTTGGTTGCAACGCTGGCGAGATAAGCGGCGTAGCGCTTCATCGGTTCGTAGTAACGCCGCAGCAAATCAGCATCGCCGGTGAACTGATACTGCTGCCACGGCACGAGAATGAACGCGCTGCCCCATTCGGGAGAATTGCGAAACGGATTTGAAAAGTCGTCCGGACCGTTTCCAAAAATCGTGTATTCCGGCGCGATGTTGGGAACACAGCCATTCGCCGTCTGGCAGTCCTCCATGTCGTTCATTCCTTTGGCGAACATGCGATTCAGGTCGAATTCGTAACGAATCGACGGCCCGTTCAAATGATACTGCTCCAACCAGCCGAGCCGTTCGCGGTGCGGACAATCCGTCAGCACGCTCGCCATGTTGCTTCGCTGCGCCCATCGAACCAGTCGCCGGATGCGATTGAACAATTCGTTGGAACATTCGAATTCACCGATCGGATCGGAATCGGAATGCACCACCACGCCTTCAATCGAATCCACAACCGGAAGTTCTCCGCCTTCCTTCCCCGGCATTCGCTCAACCTGAAGATAACGTGCTCCGTGATAAAAGAATTTGGGAAACCACGTCTCCTGCCGATCTCCGCGCAAGGTGTATTGCCACCAGCCGGGGCGGTTCTGCGAAACTGAGCCTCGATCCACCGCACCGTTCGTCCTCACCAATTCCGCCGGAATAATCCGAACCACCGCCCCTGCCGGTCCGCGAATTGTGATCCGCGGCATGATCGACGCATTCTGTCCAAGATCGTAAACGGTGATGTGATTCGAAATCACGTTGGCTGAAATCGGCGTGAAGGATTCAAACGCTTTGATCGGTGGAGCGGAAACCATCGCGCCCCGCAGTTCACCTCCAGGACCTTCCGCACGTTGAGCGGGCAGCCAGGAAGAATCGTCAAAGCCGCTTTGATTCCATCCGAGCGGTTCCAGTCGTGCATCGAAATCCTCACCGCCGTAAACGCACGAAAAGGTGATCGCACCTTCGCGAACGCGCCATTGTTCGTCCGTGATGATCGTCTCCGAGGTTCCATCAAGGTATTCGATACGCAGCTGTGCAATCGCTTTCAATGGCCCGAAAGATCCCTTGAACTTTGTGTAGCGCCCGCCCAAAACGCGATACATGCCATTGCCCAGTTCGATTCCGATCACATTCGGACCTTCGCGCAGAAGCCGGGTGACATCGTGCGTATCGTAAAGGCAGGTCTTGTCGTATTTGGTCCACCCCGGCGCGAGCACCGCATCGCCGCTTTTCCTTCCATTGAAACTCAGTTCGTATTGTCCGAGTCCGCAAACAACGGCCACGGCGCGTTTCAGACCGGGCCGCACTTTAAATTCGCGTCGCAGCAGAAGCGTTTGATGATTGGTTTCCGGCGATTGAACCCATACCGCTTTCCAGTCCGATGGACGCAACATTCCCATCGTGAAATTTCCCGGCGAACTCCACGCCGAAACGCGGCCCGCGGCGTCCCAGACGCGCACTTTCCAAAAAACCTGCTGCAACGATGCGAGCGGCTTTCCCGCGTATGAAACGTGAAAAGATTCTGTGGAATCCACCTTGCCGGAATCCCAAAGATCACCTTCATCCGCACCCAGCTCTTGAGGAGAACTCGCGGCGAGAATTTGAAATGCCGTCTGACGTTCACCTCGCTTCGGGCTTTGCAGCTTCCAGGACAGACGCGGATTTGTTTCATCGATTCCAAGCGGCCGTTCTTCAAATTCACAGCGCAGGTCGTAAGGATGAAGATCGCCGGCAACACAGCAAACGACGTTCAGAAACAGAACAAGGGCGCAGATCCATCTCATCGTTGACACGACACTGTGGATGACGGGAACGGTTTCCCGGTTACGACGATTCGAGGTCCGTCGATCAACCGAGCGGTTGATTTTTGTTCCACGGCTGATGCAGCGGCGGCAAAGCTGGTGGATTCGATCTGGTCGAACGGCCCAGTTTCCGGACAAAGAAATAGAGCGGCGCTCCGACCGCTCCGGCGAGCAGAATGACGAGAAGCCATGCGATCTTCGAACTGCCATCGGGCTCGTTGCGCAAACAATCGATCAACATCCAAAGCCAGAATGCGAATGCCACCAAACCAATCGCAAAAATGAAAAGCACTCCCATTCCTTCTGATGTTGTCATAATTTTCCTTTCGCCCACCTATAGGCGCGTCCGCAAAGTGTGACAAGATCTGCTTTCCCCGGAGTTTTGGCGAACCGTGGTCTGACGCAACGAATTCAAAAAGAGCGGGTTTTTCGAGCTGCCTTACCCAAGCACTCGGACGCAGCTCAGGCAGCTCAGGCGAAGCGCTTGATCATTCGGTCCAACACGTCGATCCAAAGCGGATGTTCGTTGAGGCACGGGATTTGACGAAATTCCTGTCCGCCGGCGGCGAGGAATCCTTCTTTCCCGCGCATGCCGATTTCTTCGATCGTTTCGAGGCAGTCGGAGACAAACGCCGGACAGATCACGAGCAACCGCTTCACTCCGTTCGCGCCGAGACGTTCCAGCTCCTTGTCCGTGTAAGGCGTAAGCCACGGATCTTTTCCCAGTCGCGACTGGAATGACACCGACCATTTGTTTTCAGGAATGCCCGCGACCTTTGCGAATTCCTCGGCGGTTCGAAAACACTGATGCCGGTAACAGAACTTGTGCGCTTCGCTCGGCACTTTGCAGCAGTCCTTCGCCTGAAGACAGTGCCGGCCCGTCGGATCGGACTTTTTGATCTGCCGTTCCGGAACACCGTGGAAGCTGAACAACAGGTAATCGAAATCGTTCTTAAGGAATTCCTGCGCGCTGCCAACGAGCGCCTGAACATAGTCCGTCGCATCTCCGTAAGGCGGCTGAACGACGACCTTCATCTGCGGAGCGATCTTCGCCGCGACCTCCTGCACGCGCACGACGGCGGTTTCGTAGCTGGACATCGCGTAATGCGGAAAGAGAGGAATCAGCAGAACTTCGGTGATCCCCTGGGCAGCGAGTTTCCTGACCGCGTCCGGAATGCTCGGGTTCTGATAGCGCATCGCGAGCTCGACCGGAATGCTTACACGTTGTTGAAGCAGCTTCTGAACGTTGCGGCTGATGACAATGAGCGGCGAACCCTGGTCTGTCCAGATGGTCGAATAGGCATGAGCGGATTCCTTCGGGCGATTGATGAGAATCATGCCGACGACGAAGCGCCGCACCGGCCACGAGACATCGATCACCCGTTCGTCCATCAGGAATTCGTTGAGGTATCGCCGCACGTCAGGAACCGACGGCGAATCCGGCGAACCCAAATTGACCAATAAAACTGCTTTGCTCATGTGCTTTCTTTCAAATCACGAAATCGAGTTTCACGCCTCACGCCCCACGCATCACGTTTCACGTTTCACTCCCGTCCCCACCCTTTCCGCCACGTTGCAGCCAGAAACAATCGAATCGCTCAATGAGACGCCATCGCGGTAATGTCCGGCAAGGTAAAGTCCGGGTGCTTTTGCTTCCACGCTGTTCATCAGCTCCCGATAATGCCCGTAACCGACGTTGTATTGCGGAATCGCTTTCGCATAGCGGCAGCAATGCTGGAACACCGGACGGCCTTTCACGCCGAGAAGAATTTTCAGATCGGAAACCGTCGTTTCAACGAGCTGATCGTCCGGCAATCCGCCCAGCTCCGGATAACGCTCGCCACCGAGATAACTCGTGAGTGTCACGTGGCCTGCGGGCGCCCGATTCGGGAAGAGCGATGACGAAAAAATCGTTCCCAGAATTTTGAATCCTTCAATCTTCGGAATCAGCATTCCAAATCCGCTCGCCGGATGCATGACATCTTCCCTGCGGAAACCCAAAACCACGCTTGCGACCGGCGGATAACGAATTTCTCCAAACACCGGCAACTCGAGCGGCGGCACGCCTTCGACTTTCAGCTCAGCCAGTCGATACGCCGTTCCACAGAATATGACTGCGCTGTGTTCCTCTTCGCCTCCAGGAATTGTCACGCGCCAGCCGTCGGAAATTTTTGAGAGCTTTGTCACCGGTGAGTTGAGTTTCACCGCGTCCCCCAACCTTTCGCGAAGCGTGTCAGGCAACACCTGCAATCCTTCATCGAACGAAAACTTTGGAGCGCGATCTTTCGCGACTTCGCCACGTTTCTTCCGTTCGCGCGCACCGAGAATCTGCCCTTTGATCATCGATCCATACCGATCTTCCAGCGCCTTCAACTTCGGAAACGCATGGGTGACCGATAACTTGTAGGGATCGCCCGCATAAATTCCAGCGACCAGCGCATCGATGGCGTGATCCAGAAATTCCTGGTTGAACCGTCGCTGGACGAATTGCGCGATGCTTTCCTCCACGCCGTCGCGACGCGGAGCAATGAACGGCTCGCGCAACACCGCCAGCTTCGCCTTCCACGTGAACAGATTCGTGGTGAGAAATCCGGGCGGCGATCCCGGCATCTCGATCGGACGACGATACCGCACGACGTAGCGCGCCTCCGCGCTGGGATCGGGATCAAGGCGGCGCGACTCCAACCCGGCGTCCACGACGAGCTGTTTGATCCTAGGCGAAGTTTCCAGAAGCGTGTTGGGACCGAACTCGGCGAGAAATCCCTTGCTTCGAATCGATTGAACCACGCCGCCCACACGATTGCCGGATTCATATACCACGACTGGAATTCCGCTGCGCTTCAGATAAAACGTCGCGGTCAGTCCGGTAATTCCCGCTCCAATGATCGCAACCGATTTCATGGATGAAGATCGAATCGAAACTGAAGAATCAAATCGTCTTGGAATGACGGCGTTCCCCCGCGGGAGCCAGCGTGTTGTCGAAGCACATCGCGATGTTTCGAATGAACAGCCGGCCGGCATCGGTGACTTCCAGGCCGCTTTCATTCCGCTTCACCAATCCGTCAGTCTCGTAGGGCGCAAGCGATTCCAATTCCTTTGAGAAATGTTGTTCGAAGTCGATTCCAAGCTTTTTCGACATCGCATTGAAATCGAGCGAGAGATCGCACATCACACGCATGATCGTCTCGCGGCGGATGTTGTCCTCCGGCGTGACGAAATAAGCGCGATGCAGCGGAACGCGCCCGGCATCGACCGCCTCCTGATATTTCGGCAGCTCCTTTTCGTTCTGCCAGTAAGCGTCGGGAATCTGCGAAATGCTCGACATGCCGAAGGCGTAGATGTCCGATCCGGCCCGCGTGCTGTAGCCCTGAAAATTGCGCTGGAGCTGTTTGTTTCGCTGCGCCACCGCAAGTTCGTCGGTCGGTTTCGCGAAGTGATCCATGCCGATGTAAACGTATTGATCGTTTGCAGTGAGCCGTTCGATCACGAGCTTCAAAACCTCCAGCTTCGATTCCGGCGTCGGCAGAACTTTTTCCTGAAGAATCTTCTGTGCCGGTTTGATCCAAGGCACGTGCGCATAGCTAAACACCGCCAGGCGATCCGGTTTCATCGCCAGAACCGTGTTCAAAGTTTCGTTGAAACTTTCGGGCGTCTGTTTTGGAAGGCCGTAGATGAGATCTAGGTTGATCGACCCGAAACCGAGTTCGCGCATCCAGTCCATCGCCTGCTGCGTCATTTCGCGCGGTTGAATGCGATGAATTGCCTGCTGCACCTCGGGATTGAAATCCTGCACGCCCATTGAGGCGCGATTGAAACCGATCTCACGCAACGCAACCATGTGCTCGCGCGTCAGGCGGCGCGGATCCACTTCGACACTCGCCTCAATATCCGGCGCGAATTTGAAATGCTTGTGAATCGCCTGGCCGAGCCGGCGAATTTCGTCCGGGCGCAGGAACGTCGGTGAACCGCCGCCAAAGTGCAGCTGAACCACCTTGCGATCCGGATTCAGCCTTGGCGCCATGCGCTCCACTTCACGCGCCAGATATTCGACGTAATTTTTGCCCTTGTCGTGATTGAGCGTGATCACCGTCGTGCAACCGCAGAACCAGCAGAGCGTTTCGCAGAATGGAATGTGAAAGTAGATCGAGAGGTCGCGCGCGGAACGGTTGTTCGCCTCGATGCGCTCGGAAAGCTGATCCCACGTCACGGCATCGGTGAACTTCGTTGCCGGCGGATAGCTGGTGTAACGTGGTCCGGCCACGTTGTATTTGCGCACCAGATCAAGATCGACGTTGAGCGTTTTCATCGAAAGTTGCGGACGGTATCAACAACCGCCTGAATATTCTCCAGCCTGGCGCCGGGCGTCAAACCATGACCCAGATTGAAGATGTGTCCGTTCCGGCCGCGCATCGCCTCGAGTACCAATTGAGTTTCCTTCGCCACCACGTCAGGCGTGGCGTCGCTCAACAGCGCTGGCGCAAGATTTCCCTGAAGCCCGATTCCTTCGGGAACCAGCCGCCGCACTTCAGCCAGCGATGTCTGCCAATCGACTCCAAGAATGTTCGCACCGGTTGCAAGAAGATCGTGCCAGCTGCCGTGTGTTCCGAGCGAAAACACAATTGCAGGCGGCATCTTCTGAACGAACTCACGCTTGAGATTCGAAAGAATGTCCCGCATCCAGCGCCCGGAAGCTTCGTCAAACTCACTCACCGCCAGATGCCCCCCGTGGCTGTCGAAAATCTGAAACGCATCGATCCCGGTCGCGATCTGCATCTTTAAATACTCTGTGATCGCAACGGTCAGCTTCTCGGCCAGCGCATAATAGGTTTTGCGATCCTCCCGAAACAACGCCAGCGCCCGGCTATAACGCGGAACACTCGCGCCTTCCATCATGAACGTCGCTAATGTCCACGGCGAACCGGTGAAGCCGATCAATGCCGTCTTGTCTCCCAACTCCGCGCGCAACATTCGCAACGCCTTGTCCACGTAGCTCAACCGCTCGCAAACGCGCTCGACGGAAAGCTTTTCAATGTCCGCCTTTGTTTGAACTGCGAAATCCATCACGACGCCGCCGGTTTCCTTGAAATGATAGGTTTGTCCCATCGCTTCGGGGATCACGAGGATGTCGCTGAAAAGAATGGCAGCATCGAATCCAAAACGCCGAATCGGCTGAAGTGTCACTTCGGTGGCGAGCTCCGGATTCTGCACCAGCTGAACGAACGTGTAGGTTTCCTTAAGCTTCCGATATTCAGGAAGCGCCCGGCCAGCCTGCCGCATCAGCCACATGGGAGGACGATCCACAGGCTCGCAACGACAGGCGCGACGAAAACGTTCGCGGCTGGTTAACCCCGTTGTCCCGGTTTCAGACTGAACTGCACTGGCATTCATTGTTGTTGTTGCTGATGAATCTGCTGGCTGCGCTTTCAACCTAAACGAATCCGCGGCGCAGACTGTACGCGAATTGCGGATAAATCCACCGATTTTGCCGAACCCAAAGCCAAAAATGGTTCACCGCCTGGCTTTGCTTCCCCTGCCGCTTCCATCAACCTTGGCCGGCGCGGAATCGCTGCCCGCAGCTTCCGGTTGTTCAACCGATTGTTCCTCCGCGCGCTTCAAGACAAAACCATACTCGCGAACGAACCAGTCCGATCGCGCGCGAATGCGAATCGGTTTCCGATTGAACGGATCGTTGAACGACAGTTCCACTGCGCGAAGTCCAAGAGCTTTTTTCGGCTTTGGATCGGGCCCATACAACTCATCGCCCACAATCGGAAATCCCGACTCGAGCAGATGAATGCGAATCTGATGCGTCCGCCCGGTGAATGGATGCGCTTCGATCAACGATGTATTCGCGCCGGTCTGCAGCACGCGAAACGAGGTTTCCGCTTCCTTCCCGCGTGGATCGACCTTCATCCGTCCGCGTTGATCGGGATCCGGTCCCAGCTTCGCACGGCAGGTCCATTCGGTTTGTTTTGGAACGCCGTGAACGACCGCGAGGTAAACCTTTTCCATCTTCCGGCTTTCGAACAGGTTTCCGTACGTGTCCACAGCGCCAAGGCTCTTGGCCAGCAGAAGAATTCCCGTCGTCTCCGCGTCCAGCCGATGAACGAACCGGATGAACTTCAGGTTTCGAGACGTCGCCCAGAAATCGCGCGCGGCGATCGACGACGTGAGAGCTGCCTGCAAATTGCGATTGGTTTTCTGCCACGAAAACGGCACGAGCATCCAGCCGCGCGGCTTGTCGATGGCCATCACGGCACGATCCTCGTAAAGGATCGGAATCTTCTCACCCGTCGGCAGCTCGATGTCTTTTGGTTTCGCCACGTCGGAACGTTACTTCAATCCTCGTCACGCCGACAGCAGGAACACGACGAACAGGTGTGATTTTGTGGAAGGAAACTTGCAAGGGTGAAAGACCTTCACGCGTCGTTTAAAAACTTCGCTTACAGATTCTTCTCTTTCGAACCCAAAACCTGCTACATTCCCCACCATTGAACTGGCTTGCCCACATTCTGTTGTCGAAACCGACCGCGGCGTTCCGCATCGGCAATCTCCTGCCCGACCTCCTTCCGAAACCGGCGCTGCATGCACTGCCGAACATTTTCCACGAAGGAATTGAACAGCACATTCGAATCGATCGTTTCACCGACACGCATCCCATTGTGAAACGCAGCATTCAACGGATTGGACCAGCACATCGGCGCTTCGCTGGAATTCTCGTGGACGTGTTCTACGACTTCTTCCTGACGCACGACTGGAATCGTTACTCCTCCAAACCGCTGGACACTGTCGCAATCGAGTTCTACTCCGGAATTGATGAACATCGGCACACGCTGCCGTCGGTTGCTCTGGATCGTCTCGATGGCATTCGCGCTGAGAATCTTCTTTGCTCCTACGGATCGATGGGTGGAATCGGCGTGGCCCTGGATCGCATCGGAAGCCGACTCCGCAGGCCCGTGGCGCTTGGATGTGCCATCTCGGAGCTGGAGAAAAACGGAACTGAACTGAAACGGGATTTCGAAGAGTTTTTTCCGCAGCTGCGGCGCTCAGTGAAGTTTCATGCCGCCAGTTCAATTCAACCCATTGGTTCGAATCAAAACTGACGAGTTCCGCGATGAGACATACGAATTGAAACCGCGCTGGAACCCTGTTTCGGAACGCATTCCCCGAACCAATCCCAGATCAGACCGTCATGATGTCTTTTTCCTTCGCGACAACATGCGCATCGATCTTGGCGATGTATTCGTCGGTGAGGCGTTGAAGCTCTTTCTCGGCCTTTTCCACATCGTCCTCGGTCACACCACTGTCATGCGCGTGTTTCTTCAACTGTTCCATGGCATCTCGCCGAACGTGCCGAACCGCGACGCGGCCGTCCTCCGCCATTTTCTTGATGATCTTTACGAACTCCACGCGCCGTTCCTGGCTGAGTTCCGGAAAGAAGATGCGGATCGTGCGGCCTTGAATCGCAGGTGACAGACCGAGATTGCTTTTCTGAATCGCCTTCTCGATGGGGTGAAGCGACTGGGCGTCCCAGGGCTGGATGGCGAGCGTGCGCGGTTCCGGAGTTGTGATTCCCGCCAGTTCGCGGATGCGCATGTTGGAACCGTAAACCTCGACCATGATGTTTTCGACCAGGCTCGCCGATGCTTTTCCGGTTCGCACGCCGGCGAACTCGTTCACGACGACCTGTTCGGTCTTCATCATTTTCTCTTCCGCTTCAAGAAGGATGTCATCCAGTGCCATAGTGGCCGCAACCTAACAAAGGCCCGATACGGTGTATAGAGGCAAAAGGATCGACCTGATGACGGGCGTCATCTGACGTCAAGTCGGCCTGATCCGATGAGTGTTCCAGTCAACGGGAACGGCTCAGCTCTTCTTCAGCGCAATCTCAGCCTTGAAGTCCCGTCCGCTTTCGTCGTGCGTGATTTTGAAGCCCACCTTCTTGCTGACGTGCTGCATGCCGAAATTGTCGGCCATGATCATCGCGGTGATGCGTTTCAACTTTTCGTCCCGTCCGATCTGAACCAGGCGTCGGAGCAACTCGGTTCCAAGCCCGCACTTCTGCCACGGATCGCCTACGATCAGCGCAAACTCGCCTTCGTTGAGGCCGCGCGCCTTGCTGAGCCGACCGACGCCAATGATCTGTCGTTCCTTCGTCTTCGGATCCTTGTACTCCGCAACGAGCGCGATTTCGCGGTCGTAATCATTGAAGCAGATGCGGACGAGGCGTTCGTGCGCGATGCGCTGGTCGAGTTTGATCTGGCTGAAGTAACGGTGATAAACACTTTCCTCCGACAGCGTGCCATGGAACTTCACGAGCAATGGTTCATCCTCCGGCCGAATCGGACGAATGGTAACCGGCGTGCCGTTCTTCATCTTCCACGAACTGACGTATTGCGTCGGATAGGAACGAATCGCGAGTTTCGGCAACGAATCCTCCTTCGTCTTCGGCTCGTGGAGAATCACGCGCGCATCGAGCGCCACCAGATCTTCTGCCGATGCGAACATTGGATTGATGTCGATCTCCTTGATCCAGGGCTGTTCGGCAACAAGCTGGCTGAAACCGACCATCAACCTTTCAAGCGCGGCGAGATTGACCGGTTTCCGGCCGCGCACCCCTTTGAGCGCATGATAAATTTTCGTCGTTTCCATCATGCGCCGCGCAAGCGTCGTGTTCAACGGCGGCAATCCGAGCGCCTTGTCCTTGAATACTTCAACGAGCTGTCCGCCCATGCCGAACAGAAGCACCGGTCCGAATTGCGGATCGATGCTGCTGCCAAGAATGAGTTCGTAGCCGTCGTTCAGCTTGATCATCTTCTGGACGGTCACGCCCTGGAAATGCTCCGCACCGGCCTTCTCCGTGCAGGCGGTCTTGATGGCCCGGAACGCGCGCCGGACTTCCGATTCATCCTTCAAATTCAACTGCACGCCACCAACGTCCGTCTTGTGCGTGATGGTTTCGGAAAAGAGTTTCAGAACGATCGGATAACCGATTTCGTTGGCGAGCTTTGCGGATTCAGTTTCGGTTTTCGCAACCTTCGTGACAACGGTCGGAATGCCGTAGCAGCCGAGGAGTTCCTTGGATTCCGCTTCCGTAAGAATCGTTCGGCCCGAACTTTTCACGGATTCGATCAACGCCTTCGCACGGGCACGGCCCGATTCGAGATCGTCGGCATCGGCTGAAGGAAGCGGCGTCTCATAAAGCGCGCGAAGGTTGTCCGCGTAACGCCACATTTGCGTGAACACACGCGCGGCCGTGTCGGGATACGGAAAGGTCGGAATGCCGGCGCGATTGAGAATCGTTTCACCTTCGGCAACGTCCTTGCCTCCCATCCAGCTCGCGAGAACCGGCTTTCCTTCAATGTGCCCGAATGCTTTGAGCTTCTCAGCCGTCGCAGTGCAATCGGTCATCGCCTGCGGCGTGAGAATCACCAGCAAGCCGTCGCTGTTCGGATCCTTGCCGGCGATCTCGAGCGTCTTCGCGTAAGTCTCCGCACTCGCGTCGCCAAGCACATCGATCGGATTGTTGTGAGACCAGGCGGCAGGAAGAATTTTGTTCAGCTCCTCGATCGTGCCCTTCGACACCTCCGCCAGCTGCCCGCCGCTCATCAGCAAGGCGTCGGTCGCCAGCACACCGGGACCGCCGGCGTTGGTGATCATCGTGAGACGGTTTCCCTTCGGACGCGGCTGACGTCCGAGGACTTCCGACATGTAGAACAGATCGGAAATGTTGTTCACGCGCAGCACGCCGCAACGCTTGAACGCTGCATCGAGGACGTCATCGCTTCCCGTAAGCGAGCCCGTGTGCGAGGCCGCGGCTTTCGCAGCGCCTGCAGTGCGACCGGGCTTGATGACAATGATCGGCTTGGTAAGCGCGACCTCACGCGCCGCAGAAAGGAATGCGCGCGCATCGCCAATGGTTTCCATGTAGATGACGATGCTCTTCGTGTTCGGATCGTCGCCGAGGTAATAAATGAGATCGCCCCAACCGACATCGAGCATTGAACCGATGGAAACGAACGCGCTGAAACCGACATTCTCCTTGAGCGACCAGTCGAGCACGGCAGTGCAGAGCGCGCCGCTCTGGCTGAGGAAACCCACGTTGCCGGGCTTTGCGATTGTGGTGGCGAACGTGGCGTTCAGTCCGCGCTGCGGAACCATGACGCCGAGACAGTTCGGTCCCACGATCCGCATCCCGCCTTTGCGTGCGTCTGAAAGAATCTGCTTTTCCAGCGCGACGCCTTCGGGACCGGTTTCCTTGAATCCGGCGGAAATGATGATGGCGCCCGGAATGCCGACCTTGATGCATTCCTGAATGATGCCGGGGACTGTTTTGGCCGGCGTGCAGATCACTGCGAGATCCACTATTTCAGGCAGCGCGGACACACTGGGATAAGCGCGAACACTCAGGACCGAATTGCGCTTTGGATTCACCGGATAAACGACGCCCTGAAATCCGCCGCGCCCAAGATTTTGAAAGATCGTGCGACCGACGCTTCCGGCATTCTCCGTGGCACCGATCAGCGCGACCGATTTCGGCGCGAAGATCGGATCGAGCGGATGAGACCGTGCGTGAAGAATGTCGTGGGCGGATTCCACTGTTTTTGAAGCTGGCTTAACTGTTTGCATGTCGATAATCCCGTTGTCCTGAAACTTCTAACATCAAAAGCGCTGCATCACCGTAGGTGAGGTCAGCACTGAGTGACAATAGAATCTGACGGGGCAACCGTGCCGACGACTTCCCCCGCCTTGGCAAAAAGGAACCAAAAATTGCGATGCACAGAGCCATAAGCGCAAAGCCAAGCATCCTTACTGATTAAACAGTATTGCTTCTTTAACGTGGCAGCCGGCGCATCGCCAGAGGAAAACGATTGTAACCGGCACAATTTTTCCTTTGTCTTTACGGCCAAACCTAGCTGATGAAAACCATTATGAAGAGTTCGTTTGTCATGCTTGTGGCGGCGATGCTGTCCACCGCAGCTGCCAGTGCAGCTGAACCTGTTAGCAAACTTCCACCCGCATCCACGCGCACGGATGTCACGTTCGAAAAGGACATTCTCCCGATCTTCAAGGAATCGTGCATACGCTGCCACGGAGCCGAGCGCCCTAAGGCCGGACTGCGCCTCGACAGCGCTGAAACGACCCTCAAGGGCGGAAAGAACGGCAAAGTGGTTGTGGTCGGTGACAGCGCCAAGAGCGACCTCGTGATTGCCGTGGCAAGAATCGATCCGGAACTCGCAATGCCGCCGATCCGACAAGGTCGCGGAGGAAATCGTCCCGGAAATCCTGAAGGCGCTCCCAACAGCGAAGGCCAGCAGCGCCCGCAACAAGGTCCGCCGCCTGCCAAGCCTTTGACTCCCGAACAGGTGGGACTCATCCGCGCCTGGATCGATCACGGAGCGAAATAGATTTCGATCGTTTCACATTTCAAATCGAAAGGCCGGCAGCAATGCCGGCTTTTTTCGTGTACCGTCAACGGAATCATTTTCATCGGTGAGTCAGTGAGAACGTCCCATTCCGGTGCAGCGGGAACTGATTTCAGAAAGCCGTCTTCAACGGCTTTCGCACAGGAGGAGAAGCCGTTCCAAACGGCTGAAGTTGCAAACCACCACCACCACCACCGCGCTGAAGCACGGTGCTAATGAGATTCTTCGAGAAATTCGTGAGACGGTGGCGCCGATTAATGGCGCGCTCCCTCACACATCCTGCAGCTTCCCGTGCAGATAGCTTTCAAACGCGCTCAGGTCGAGCAGTCCATGTCCGGACAGATTGAACACGATCACGCGTTTCTTTCCCTCTTCCCGCGCCTGAATCGCTTCGCTCACAACCGTCGCAATCGCGTGCGATGATTCCGGCGCTGGAACCAGCCCTTCGCTTCGCGCGAACAATGTCGCCGCTTCGAACACCTTCGTTTGCGCCACTGCCTGTGCTTCCATTAGTCCCAGCTGCATTGCATGACTCACCATCGGTGACATGCCGTGATACCGGAGTCCGCCCGCATGAATCGACGGCGGCATGAAGTTGTGTCCCAGCGTGAACATCTTCATCAGCGGCGTCGTCTCAGCCGTGTCGCCGAAGTCGTAACGGAATTCGCCCTTGGTCAACGTCGGACAGGCCGAAGGTTCCACACCAACGATGCGTCCCTTGAAACCGTTCTTGATCTTCAAACGGATGAAGGGAAATGCGATCCCGGCGAAATTGCTCCCGCCGCCGCAGCAACCGACGATCACATCCGGCGTTTCACCGGCGAGTTCCATCTGACGAATTGTTTCCTCGCCAATGACGGTCTGATGCAGGCAAACGTGGTTCAGCACGCTGCCGAGTGCGTACTTCGTGTCGGGATGTTTGGCGGTGTCTTCAATCGCTTCACTGATCGCGATCCCGAGACTGCCTGGACAATGCGGATCTTCGGCCAGCAGCTTGCGTCCGTATTCGGTGACAGAACTCGGGCTCGGATGAACCGTCGCGCCCCATGTATGCATCAGCATCCGACGATACGGCTTATGGTCGTAGCTGACCTTCACCATGTACACATTGCATTCCAGCCCGAACAGACTGCACGCGAATGCAAGTGATGCGCCCCATTGTCCTGCACCTGTTTCTGTCGCAAGACGTTTCGTGCCGGCGACCTTGTTGAAATAGGCCTGGGGTACGGAAGTGTTGACCTTATGACTGCCGGCCGGACTGACGCCTTCGTACTTGTAATAAATGTGGGCGGGCGTGTTGAGGGCCTTCTCAAACCGGGTTGCCCGCAACAGTGGCGTCGGACGCCAGAGCGCGTAAATGTCACGAACCGGCTCCGGAATCTCGATCCATGGCTCCGCACTGACTTCCTGTTCGATCAGGTTTTTGGGGAAGATCGCCTCGAGTCCTTCGGGCGGCATCGGCTCCTTGGTTCCCGGATGCAATGGCGGCGGCAGCGGCTCGGGGAAATCAGGAAGAAGATTGTACCAGGTTTTCGGAATGTCCCTTTGGGTAAGATCAAATCGCGTTTGCATGCTGTGGTTGCCGCCATAAGCGAGCCGGCTCAGATACTGAATAAAATCTCGGGAAGCGTCACTAGACAGTTTTTGTCCGTCTGGCCAAGAAATGTTCGCTGCCAATCAAAACCGCCGGACGCTCTTGAAGAGGCGAAGCTGCAGATCTGTCTTCCAGACGTGGGAGAAGGTAACTCTGACATCCACATTATTTCGCTATTTGGCGAAATATAGTATTGACTCTTTTTATTTCAGTTCCAGATTGAGTCCGCGTTATGCAAGAACTGCTCGCCATCACGAAAGCGTTGTCAGACCCAAACCGTGTTCGAACACTCCTTGCGCTCCAAGGCGGAGAACTTTGCGTCTGCCAGATCACCGAACTGTTCGGCCTGGCACCTTCCACGATTTCAAAACATTTGTCGGTGCTCAGCCACGCAGGGCTTGTCCTCTCCAGGAAGACGGAACGCTGGGTTTACTATCGACTGCCGGACAAATCCGCACCGGTGGTCATCCGCGAAGCGCTGGATTGGGTGAAAAAGTCGATGGCGAATACGGATGTGGCTGCGGCGGATGCGCGCAAACTGAAAATAATTCTAAAAACTGACCTGACGGAAATCTGCCGACGTCAATGTCGTTAACCTTTTATGAAAACATCTGTCCTCACCGGAAAAGAATCGGAAACATTACGCGCGTTGGTCCGCGAAGGTTACGCGAAGATCGCTCAGGACACTTCGGCCGGCTGTTGCAGCCCTGGGGTCTCGTGTTGCGGATCAGCGCCTCAGGACGCGGATAAACTCGCTCAGGAGCTTGGATATTCAGTGGAGGAGCTCCAATCACTACCCGAAGGCGCGAACATGGGACTGTCCTGTGGCAATCCTGCGGCCCTCGCGGCTTTGAAACCTGGCGAAGTTGTTCTCGACCTTGGCAGTGGCGGCGGCTTCGACATCTTCATTGCAGGACGAAAGGTTGGCGCAACAGGCAGAGCCATCGGCGTCGATATGACACCCGAAATGCTTTCGAAGGCGCGTCGGAATGCAGGAACTTATCGCAAGCAAACCGGGCTGGACAATGTTGAGTTTCGGCTTGGCGAAATCGAGCATCTGCCGGTGGCGGATAACAGCGTTGACGTCATCATCTCCAATTGTGTGATCAACCTTTCTCCGGACAAACCGCAAGTCTGGCGTGAGATTGCACGCGTGCTTCGCCCAGGTGGCCGGGTTGCCGTCTCAGACATGGCATTGCTCCAGCCGCTCCCGGACGAGGTTCTGAAAATGGTCGAAGCACTCGTTGGATGCGTGGCAGGAGCGGTGTTGGTCAGTGAAACGGAAGTAATGGTTCGAGAGGCTGGTTTGACTGACATCGTTCTGATGCCAAAACCTCAATACATTGAGGCGATGACGAGCTTTGAAGATCCGCTTTATCAAAAGCTCATGCAGTTGTTTCCGTCCGGAACGAAGACATCTGATTACATCGTCAGCCTCGAGGTTCAGGCACGAAAGCCGAAAACAAAGACTTGTTGTTAGCAGTGCTGCTTGTGAATGACTTCTGAAAAGCCAACCATTCTCATTCTCTGTACGGGAAACTCCTGCCGAAGCCACCTGGCCGAAGGGATTCTGCGGAATGCAGCCGGTGACATCCTGAATGTCATCAGTGCCGGATCGAAACCAGCCGGCTACGTTCATCCACTCGCGATCCGTGCAATGGCTGAAATTGGGATCGATATTTCCAGCCACAGATCAAAGCATCTGAATGAATTCCTGAACCAGACCATCGACACTGTTATCACGGTTTGCGGAGATGCGGACCAGACGTGCCCAAATTTTTCCGGCCAGATGAACCGCCATCACTGGGGTTTTGACGACCCGGCACAAGCAAACGGATCCGATGAGGAAAAGCTCGTTGTGTTTCGGCGCATTCGCGATGAAATCCGTCGTGTGTTCGAAGCGTATGGAGCAGGTTGGCGCGAAGGGGTTGCGAAATGATTCTTCATCGGCTTAAACAGCCTTGCCCCACCGATATCCCGCACGCAATGAGCCGACTGGCGCAATTTTGATTGTTGGTGTATCTAACGTTCGTTCACCCAAAAGCCCAGAGCTTATGAAACGCCTTCTTTTTCTCTTTGCCAGTCTTTCCCTTGCAACGCTGCACGCATCGGCAACTGACGCGCCGCGCGGCACCATGCTCGAACTGCATTCCTGCGAACTTTACGCCGGCGGCTGCACAGTATCCGCCGAAGCCACACAGGCAGGCCGATACATGGTGCAGGTGTGGAACTTCACCTCCGGCACCTTCCAAAATACCGATCTGAAAGGATTGAAGGTCGCGCTGCTTCAATCCTCGAATGACAATCTGGCCGAACGAACCTCCAAGGTTGGCGAATCCGTCGTCTATCTCCCTGCAAACGCCAGCGCCGCTCAACAGAAGGCGCTGCTCGCGTGGATCCATTCGCAACGGACGTCATCCGCTTCAGGAAAATTGCATGTCCGGAAGGAGCCGATGGAACTGACCCGGGACGGAACAACCTGGTCCTTCAAAGCTGGCCGCTCCATTTCATTTCAAACGAAAGCATTGGAAGCGTGCGACAATCGTTCCTGCGGCGAGGAACTCTGGTATGCACCACGCGCGCAGACTTCCTTTTTTACCGTCGCCGTAAATCGGGAATCGAAAGTGACCGAACCTCTCCTGAAGCTGTCGTGGACCGATTCCGCCCAGCGAAGTGTGTTCATCGGACGTTTCGGCGATAGCATCCCATCCGGTCGCGAGACGTTCGTGACAATGAACGAATTCTGCGGCGCTTCGAATCTGTTTTAAGAAACGCCAACAAAAAACCGCGACCGGTGATTCGGCCGCGGTTTTTGTTTCTGAGAGTGCTCAGCCGTAGATCGGACCGAAATTCGCGCAGGCACGGTAGTCGGCAGACTGAAGCTCCAACGCACCAAACAGATTCCAGCTGCTTGGCCTGAAGATTTTTTCCTCCGGCACATTGTGCATCGCGACCGGAATGCGAAGCATCGACGCCAGCGAAATCAGATCGGCGCCGATGTGGCCGCAGCTGATCGATCCGTGGTTGGCGCTCCAATTGTTCATCACGGTGTAAACGTCACTGAACGCGCCGCGTCCCGTGATTTTCGGAACAAACCAGGTGGTCGGCCATGAAGGATTCGTCCGTTCATCCAACGCCTTGTTCACCTTCGGCGGCAGATCGACAGACCAGCCTTCGGCAATTTGCAGCGCCGGTCCAAGTCCTTTCACCAGACTGATCCGCGACATCGTCATCGGCATGCCGCCCTTCGACAGGTAACAGGACGAGAAACCGCCGCCGCGGAAATACTCATAAACCGCAGCAGGCCACGTGGTCGCTTTGAGGCATTTTTCAACTTCAGCCGGCGTGATTTCCCAGAACGGTTTCATCGCAGGCTTGCCTCCCCTGCTCTGCTCGCCGCAGCCGTCCAACGTGGCCGCACCGGAATTGATCAGATGCAGCAGGCCGCCCGCGAGTTTGCCTGTGAGTTTCTGGCCGGTGACGCGCTTCACCGATTCCGGGCTCCAATAGGTCCGGACGTCCGCGAAAATCTGCGCCGTGTTTGACAGCAGGTAACCGAACAACATGCAGGCGCCGTTCAACGCGTCGTTCTCCGTTGCGAAAATCATCGGCGGTCGAATGCCGTTCCAATCGAACGAAGAGGTCAGGATCGCCTCCATGAAATCGCCGTTCGGAAAATGATCGGTCCACTGGCGCTGTCCCTGGAAGCCGCCGGCGATGGCATTGTGTCCGAGCGCCTCCTCGCCAAAGCCGAGTTCGGCCAGGCGCGGATTTCCGATCATCAGGTCGCGCGCAATCATCGTCATCTTCACCACGGTTTCCCATTCCCAATCCTTGCGCTTCGCATCACGACGGGCCTTCGGCGGATTCCAGTCCTTGCCTTCCTTGCAATTCTTCCGCGTCCAGGCGTAGGCCTTCGCAAACTCGCGTTCGTCGTAAATCTTTTCCTCGATGCGGCGGACGAGTTCGCTCATGTCCACGCATTCGACGCGCATGCCGAGGTAGCTTTCGAAGAACGATTGCTCGACGATCGAACCTGCGATGCCCATCGAAACGCCGCCGAGCGAGAGATAGCTCTTGCCGCGCATGATAGCGACGGAAAGACCGGCGCGCGCAAATCGAAGCAGTTTCTCCTGAACATCTGCGGGAATCGACAGATCGCCGGCATCCTGAACGTCGCGCCCGTAGATTCCAAACGCCGGAAATCCCTTCATGTTGTGACCGGCCAGAACAGCGGCGAGATAAACCGCGCCCGGACGTTCCGTTCCATTGAAACCCCAGACCGCTTTCGGCATCAGCGGGTCCATGTCCATTGTCTCGCTGCCATAACACCAGCACGGCGTCACTGAGAGAGACACGCCCACCCCTTCACGACGGAACTTCTCCGCACAGGCCGCGGCTTCGGCCACACCGCCGATGCACGTATCAGCAATCACGCACTCCACCGGCTGGCCGTTCGGATAACGCAGATTCGCCGTCAGGAACTTCGCCGCGTTTTTCGCCATGGCCATGACCTGGCCCTCGAGCGATTCCCGGACACCGTTGCGCCGGCCATCGATGGTGGGGCGGATGCCGATCTTTGGAAGCGAGCCGATCAGAGGAAAAGGTGTTTGCATAAAAAATCGAAGCGAGGTTTACCGCAGACGATTAGGCAGAACAATGCGATTTCTGTTCTATCTCCTTTGAAATTATGACATGCGTCCGGCGGACTCCGTCACAATCCTCAATCTGCATGGCCCCGGCTCGCTTCTCGACAAACCGCGACTCCCGCGCAACACTGCGCGACGATGGCGAACAATCCGGAATCACCACTCGATCTTTTGTGGAAGGAATACGCGCAGGTCTTTCGCGACTTTGATGACCTGACACTCGCGCGCTGGCTGGCGCAAACGCTCGGCCAGCTCGAAGGCAAAGTCTGGCGGCTTTCACATCCATTGCTCGGCGCTTATCGCATCGGCGCTCAACTGGGCAACGATCGTCACATCTGGTTCAAGCGCCTGGCCACACCGCCGCCGGCTTACACGGAATCGCCCTGCTGCCGCGCTCCGCTGCTCCCGCTGCTCACGCGCGACGTTCGCGACTCGGGCCTGATCTGCCAGCATTGCAACGACACGCTGGTTCCCTTCGACGAAATTCCGGAGCCGATTTGCGCGGAACTTGGAGAATGGGCCGGGCTTTATGCGCCGATTCATTCTGTGGCGCACTGGGACGATCGCCAGCGCCGCAACGCCGGAAATTACGATCACGCCTACGAAAACGCCGCCAGACAGGCCGAAACCCTGCTGATTCGCGCCGGAAACCAGCTCGCTCCGAAACTCCTCGATTACTATCCCGCCATCGTGTGGGAAGATCAGGATGAATGTCTGGAAGTCCGGCCTGAGGATATTTTGATGGGATGATGCGTGATGAGTGATGCGTGATACGTGACGAGTGATACCTGAGCATTGAGCCTTGAAAGATGATGCACTTACGCCCTACTCCACACTCCCTGTTCCCTGCTCCATTCTCCCTACTTTTTACTCCCTGCTCCATTCTACTCACTCCCTGCTCCTGATCTCGGCTCATGTTTAAATGGCTTTTCAAATGGATCTTCCGGCTGGCGATTTTGATCGTCGTGCTCGTCGTTCTGTTGATCGCCTTCAAGGATTCCATCTGGACCGCACTGGCGGAACATCGCATCCGCTCTGAAACCGGGCTGGAAGCGCGCATTGGAAAACTCTCCACTGGAATTCTGTCGCCGGTCGTGACGATCGAAGATCTGAAGCTCTACAACACAGCCGAATTCGGCGGGACACTGTTCCTGGAGGTTCCCGAGCTGCACATCGAAGTGGACTCGCTGGCCTTCGCCCAGCGAAAGCTCAAGATGAAACTCGTCCGGTTCAATCTGGCCACGATCAACATCGTCCGGAACGAAGCCGGCCTGACCAACATCCTGGTCCTCGTTGAATCCGAAAAGAAGCAGCGCGAGAAGAAGAAAAAAGATTCCGTTCAAAGACTGCTCGGCGATCTCGAATTCGACGGGATCGACGTGCTGAATCTTTCCCTCGGCAAAGCGACCTTCACCGATCTCGGCAATCCGAAGAACAACACGGAAATCGCCGTGAACATGGAAAACCAGCTGTTCCGAAATGTGAAATCCGAGGGCGACGCCTACGGCATTCTCTTCATGATCTGGCTTCGCAGTGGAGGCAAACTGAGCATCAGTCCGAACAATCTCGCGCGCGAATATTTCGAGCAGAAGGTCAACGAAATCGAATCCAACGTCCGGCAACGCGTAAATGGCAACCCGCCACCGGGGCAGAAGTAACATTTCCCTGGAGTGCGCGGACATGTCCACGCTTTTGAACGGGAGACACATCTCCCAGTTGAGGAACGCGGCGACGTGTCGCCACACTCCAAACTCCTTCCAGTCGCTAAATTTTCACCTTGAACTCTTCGCCCTTCTTCACGGATTGAACGAACGCAGCCATCAGTTCGGGAATCTGTTCCAGGTCCTTCAGGCTCACCAGTTCCACCGGTGAATGCATGTAGCGATTCGGCAGGCTGATCAGCGCGCTGGCAATGCCGCCGCGCGTCCAGAAAATCACGTCGGTGTCGGTGCCGCTCGTGGCCGACATCGCTTCGTGCTGAAGATTGATCTTCTTCGACTTCGCCACCGTTTCGAGCCGTGCCACCACTTCAGGATGATTGCAGCCGCCATGGGTCAACGCGGGACCTTTTCCAATCTTGATGTCGCCGTGCTGGCATTTGTTGACGGTCGGATAATCTGTCGCGTGGGTGACATCAACCACCAGCGCGATGTCTGGCTTGAGCGAATAGGCAATCTGACGCGCGCCGAGCAGTCCGACCTCCTCCTGCACGTTCGAAACTGCGCACACTTCCGCATTCAGCTTCACCTTCGATTCCTTCAACAACCGCAGCGCCTCCGCCACGGCGAAGGTGCCAATGCGATTGTCGAAAGCCCGCGCGACGGCCAGATCGTTTCGCAGCAGGTCGAACTCATCCACCAGCGTGATCGGATCGCCAACGCGCACCAGCTCCTCGGCTTCCTTCCGGCTGCGGACACCGATGTCGATGAAAATCTCGTGAATCTTCGGCAGCTTCGGATCGCCATCGAGCTTGGTCAGATGAGGCGCAACGTTTCCGACCACGCCTTTCACCGGCCCGTTTTTCGAGTGAATGACAATCCGTTGTGCCTTGGAAATCGCGGGGTCGATGCCGCCCATTTTGCGGACATAGATGAATCCGTCCTCGTTGATGTAGTTCACCGCCATTGCGATTTCGTCCGCGTGGGCGGCGAGCATGATGCGCGGGGAGCCGCCCTTGTTCAGCACAGCGACGCAATTGCCGTAAGCGTCGGAAAATGTTTCTTCAGCGAAAGCCTTAACGTAGTTGAGCCAGACACGTTGTCCGCGGACTTCGTGTCCGACCGGGCTGGGTGTATTTACCAGTGTGCGAAGAAAATTCAGCGATTGTTCACGCATGCGCGCAACCTAATCGGACGGGGGAAGAAGTTCCAAGTTTTTAGTTCTGCGTTCCGCTTTTGGGTTCCGGTTCTGAATTCTGAGTTCTGAGTTCCACGTTCCAGTTTTCAGGTTTCGTGTTCCGGGCTCCGAGTCCCAGCTCAAATCTCAAAACTCAAAACTTCAACCTCCCTCCCCTTGCCTTCGCCCGGGTTTGCCCTCAAAGTGACGCCCGCATGCAGTCTTTGAAGGACAAAATCGAAGCGAGTGCTGAGGCGAAATTGCAGTTGCCGCCGGGACGAATGCCGTCGCAGGAACTGGCGCGCTACAAGGCATTTCTCAAGGTCGAAACGCATCGACTGAAGCTTCAGCACCGCGCGGGACGCAGCGGACGCGAAGTCTGCGAAGGCCGCGCGTACATGCTCGACGTCCTGCTCCGAAACCTCTGGAACTCTGCGAAAAGCAATCTTTCCGCCCAGGCCCAGAAGGAATTTCCGCCGCTCGCACTGGTCGCCATCGGCGGCTTTGGACGCGCCGAACTGAATCCGTTCAGCGACATCGATTTCATGTTCCTTCACGACGGACAGGTCGTCGCCGGCGGCAAACCGCTCCCCCACCTTTCCAAGCTGATCGACGGCATCCTTTATCCGCTCTGGGATCTTGGGATGAAGGTCGGTTATTCGGTCCGCAACGTGGAGGATTGCGTCAAGGTGGCGAATACCGACATGCAGTCGAAAACCTCGATGATCGAATCCCGGCTGATCATCGGCGACGAAGCATTGTTCAAGAAATTCCAGAAGGTGCTCGTCAGCAAATGCGTTGAAAGCTATGTGAACGAGTACATTTCAATGCGGCTGGAGGACCAGACCACGCGGCGGGCCAAGTTCGGCAACTCGGCATCGATGCAGGAACCGAACGTGAAGAACGCCTGCGGCGGCCTGCGCGATTACCAGAATCTGCTCTGGATGTCGTTTTTCAAATATCGGACACGCTCGCTCAAGGATCTTCAGCAGCAGGAATTCGTGACCGAAGCCGAACGAAAGCAGCTGGAGGCCGCCTACGACTTTCTCCTGCGCGTCCGGACGGAAATGCATTACCACACGAACCGCGCCACGGACGTTCTGAGCAAGAACCTTCAGCCCGCGATCGCCCACAACCTCGGCTACACCGATCGTTCACCGAGCAAGCGCATTGAGAAATTCATGCGCGAACTCTACATGCATTCGCGGAACATCTACCTGATCACCCGCACGCTCGAACAGCGCATGGCGTTTTTGCCGCCGGAAAAGACGCGCATCCCAGGCCTTTCAAAACTGAAGGCGCTCATCCCAGGCAAACGGAAAAAGGTGGCGCCGGTAGAACCGTTCGATGGATTCAAGTTCATCAATGGCGAGATTCACGCCACCTCGAACCGCGTCTTCCGCGACCAGCCGCGTCGCCTGATGCGCGTTTTTCTGTACGCCCAGCAGCGCGGACTCAAGCTGCATCCGGATCTCGCGCAATTGATCCGCAATCAGCTGTCGCTCGCGAACCGCGAATTCCTGAACGACGAACATGTTCGCGAAACGTTCCTTGAAATCCTGAACCAGCGCGGGAACGTGGCGCCGATTCTTCGCGCGATGCACGAAGTGGGATTGCTGGGAAAATACATTCCCGACTTCGGCAAGCTCACCTGCCTGGTGCAGCACGAGTTTTATCATCAATACACCGCCGACGAGCACACGCTCATGTGTCTTGAGCAGGCGGATCGAATCTGGGGCGCGCAGGAGCCGCCGGCCAATGCCTACACTCCGCTTCTCCAGCAGCTGGAACGTCCGTATCTGCTTTACCTCGCGCTGCTGCTGCATGACACCGGCAAGCCGACCGGCCATGGAAAACATTCCGAACTGGGAAGCAAAATCGCGCTCCGCGTCGCACGCCGGCTCAAGCTCGACGGCTCGGCCACGCACACACTCACGCTCATCATCGAGAAACATCTTTTGATGGCCATCACGTCGCAGCGTCGCGATCTCGACGACCCGCTCGTGATCCAGAATTTTGCGAAGGAGATTCAGACCCAGGAAAACCTGTCGCTCCTGACCATCCTGACTTTCGCCGACTCGCTGGCAACGAGTGACAAGCTGTGGAACGGATTCAAGGACGCGCTGCTTTGGACGCTTCACAGCAAGGCGTTGATGATGTTGACGGGCGGCACCGAATTCGTGCGCGCCGAGGAAAAGCAGCGCGAGCTGTTGATGGAGGAGGTGCGCCGGTTGCTTTCGGGACATTTGAGTGCGGAGGAACTGGAGGCGCATTTCACCGCATTGCCGACGCGCTATTTCCAGATTCATTCCGCAAAGGAAATTTTCGACGACCTGATCATCGCCCATCGATTCATGCGGCTTCAGGTGTCGGATGAAGACACGGCGCTTGCACCGGTTGTGAGCTGGCACAATGAACCGGATCGCGGCTACAGCGCGGTGAAGATTTGCACGTGGGATCGCGCCGGGCTTTTCAGCAAGATCGCGGGTTCGTTCAGCGCGGTGGGATTGAACATTCTGAGCGCGCAGATTTTTACACGCACTGACGGCATCGTTCTCGACACGTTTTTCGCGCACAACGCGAAGACCGGCGGTCTCGCCAGCCGCGAGGAACGGGATGAGTTTGAGAAGCGGCTGAACAAGGTATTGCTCGAAGGCGAAGAGGATTTGCCGGCGCTCATGGCGCGGCACAAGAACACGCGGCCGGTTTATCAGGCCTACACGGGCGAGCGCATTCAAACGGAGGTTCGCTTCGACAATGAATCTTCCGAGCACCGGACGCTGATTGAAATCGAGACCGAGGACCGCGTCGGCCTTCTCTATGCGATTTCAAATGCGCTCAGCGAACTCGATCTGGACATTTCGGCAGCGAAAATCCTGACCGAGAAAGGCGCCGCCATCGACAGCTTCTATGTCCGCGAGCTGGACGGCGGCAAGGTGCGGGCGGAGGCCCGGCAAAAAAACATCGAACGCAAAATCCGCGCTGCAATCAACAGCCTGGATGTCGAATAGCGAAGGAGTTCACTGCGGGAAACATTTTGCGGCGATATTTTTCTGGCCCCGCCGAAGTTCCAGTATAAAAGTCCTTCATGGCTGGAGATCATTTCCAGAGTTCAGGAATCGAAGCGGCGCCGCAGCCCGCCTCTGCCTTCTTCAACTCTCCAGGCGGCCAATGGTTGAAAGCGGTTCTTTTCGGCCTCATCTATTTTGCCTGTGCACAGGGTGGCAGTCTTCTTTCACTGCAAAAGGACACATATGTCGGATTCTGGATTCCAACCGGCATTTATCTGGCCGTTCTCCTGTTGAATGAACGGCGCGCGTGGCCTTCGCTGGTTCTCGCCGCCGCTGCCGCCAACGCCGCCTTTGACGCATTGCACGGCACACCGCCAATCGCGATCCTGCTGTTCTGCCTCGGCAATGCGCTTCATGCGGTCGGCAGCGCCTTGCTGATCCAGCGTTTCATCTCAAGCCGCATTACTCTTTCCACTCTCAAGGAACTGGGCGGACTTCTCTTTATCGGAGCCATCGTCGGCACAGCCGTCGGCGCGGCAATCGGTGCAGCGGCCCTTGTGGCGACCGGTGTCAGCAAGTCGTTCCTCAGTTCCTTCCGCGTCTGGTGGGGCAGCTGTGCCATGGCTGTGCTGATCTTCACGCCATTTGTCCTCAGCTGGTTCTCCCGCGAGAAAAGCACGCTGCTCAAAAACACGCCCCGGATTGTGGAAGCCGGACTGCTCGCGGCTGGAACCGCCTTCATCATTCTGGAAGCACGCATGCACGTGGAAGGCGTATTCACGCCCTACAAGTTGTGGATCATTCCGCCGCTGCTCTGGGCCGGGCTGCGATTTGGTGTGCGCGGTGCGTCGGCCATGGTGGTCACGCTTGCCATCGTGCTGTCCATCCTGACCGCCCGTTCCCTGAACGTTTCCGACCGCGATATATCCGGACCGATCGAAAGTCATGTTTTCATGCTGCAGATCACGCTGACGATCTCCGCGCTTGTGGGATTGATCCCGGCCGTGGTGCTGCGCGAACGCGATCGTATCACGGCCGATCTCCGCCTCAGCCGGGAACGTTTCGAACTGGCCATGCGCGGTTCCAATGACGGTTACTGGGACTGGAACATTCTCTCGAACTACATTTATTTCTCCGACCGATACCGCGAGCTCCTCGGATATGGTGCCGCTGAATTCGCCCCCACCTTTGCGAACTTCGTCGCTCACCTGCATCCGGACGACCGCGATATGGTCCGGCTGCGAATCGGATCGCATCTTCAGGGACGGGAACCTTACGACCTGGAATACCGCATGAAAACCCGCTCGGGCGAATACCGATGGTTTCGCGGCCGGGGCCATGCCGTGTGGAATGAAAAAGGTGAAGCGGTTCGAATGGCAGGCGCGCTCACGGACATCACAGAACGAAAACACGCCGAGGCCGCCTTGCGCGAGTCGGAAGAGAAATTCGCCACCGCTTTCCGCGCCAGCCCGGATGTCATCTCGATCACCGACCTCGAAACGGGCCGGTACCTCGAAGTGAACGAGGTTCACGAAAAGCTGTTCGGATTGAAACGGGAGGACGTGATCGGACGTTCGCCAACCGAGCTTGGAATCATTACCGACATTTCCCAGCGCGACCGGATGATCGAAGCGCTCAGGAAAAACGGTTCGATCCGGGACATGGAAATACGCGCCAACGATCATTCCGGCAATGAACTCATCCTGCTGCTGAGCGCGGAAATGATTCAACTGAACGGGCGGCCCTGCATTCTGCGCGTGTCGCATGACATCACTGAAAGCAAACGCGCGCAGGAAGCGCTTCGTGAAAGCGAGGAACGCTACCGCACGGTTGTGGAATTTTCGCCGGAATTCATCGCCATCACGATCGACCGTTGCACCGCCTACATCAATCCCGCCGGCGTCGCCATGCTGGGCGGCAAGGATGCCAGCGACTTCATCGGAAAACCCGCCTTCGATTTCATTTCACCGGAACAACATCATGAGTTCGAACGGCGGAGAAAGGCGCTCTTCGAACACGGAGTGCCAACCATCGGCTACGAAACCACACTGGTCCGGCTGGACGGAAAGAAAATTTTCTGCGAGGCCAGCGTCGTCCCCATCATGTATCAGGGCCGCCCCGGCACACTGGCGCTGATTCGCGACATCACAGAACGCAAGCGCACCGAGGAATCGTTGCGACAGAGCGAAAAACGCTTCCGCAGTTACTTTGAACTGCCGATCGTCGGCCTCGCGATCACTTCTCTGGAAAAGGGGTTTCTGGAGGTCAACGACCCGTTTTGCAAGCTGCTGGGATATTCACGCGAGGAACTTCTTCAACAGCGCTGGTCGGATCTGACTTATCCCGAGGACCTGCAAAAGGACACAGTGCTGTTCAACAGCGTGCTCGCCGGCGAACAGGACGGTTACACGATTGAGAAACGCTATCTTCATCGGAATGGCACGCCCATCGACACCGCCCTGTCGGTCCGATGTGTCCGGCGTGCTGACGGCTCGCCAGATTACTTCATTTCGCTGGTGCAGGACATCACCCAGCGAAAGCGCGCGGAGGCGGAACGGACGGAAGCTTTGCGTCGCGAACAACAGGCGTTGGAAGATTACACCCGGCGATTGATTGAATCGCAGGAAGCGGAACGGCGCCGAATTGCAGGCGAACTGCATGACAGTCTCGGACAAAATCTGCTTCTGATCCACAACCGCGTTCAACAGGCGCTTTCGCATCCCATTGACGGTCCTGCATGGGAACAACTCACGGCCATCGGACAGCTCACGTCCGAAGCCATCGCCGAAGTGCGAAACATTTCGCGCGACCTTCGACCGTATCAGCTCGACCAGCTCGGGCTCACCTATGCGTTGCATTTGTTGATCGACGGTGTTGCCAAATCGAGTGGGCTGGTTATTGAACGCAAGCTCGACCAGGCCGATGACGCCGTGAACTCCGAAGGCGCGATCAATCTCTACCGCATCGTGCAGGAAACGCTGACGAACATTCTCAAGCATTCCGAAGCCCGGAAAGTCCGCGTCCAGCTCGAGCGGGATATTCACCATCTCCTGTTGTGGATCACGGACGACGGAAAAGGATTTCCGGCAGACGGTTTCAATCCAGCCACTTCCAAGGGCGGTCTTGGATTGCGAAACATCTTTGAGCGGGTGCGTATTCTCGGCGGCACGCTCAAGATCCATTCCGCTCCCGGTCAGGGAACGAGCCTTGAAGTCACGGTTCCGATCCCCGAATCCCCGTTGGAACAGTAAGGAGTTTGCCTCGCGACGCTTCCCTGCCGTGCAACGTTGTCATCGACAGAGCCTTGCTCGCCTTGTTGAAAGCACTCGCATTTGATCGGCGCTTATGAAAGATTTGTCCCCGCATGGCAGGCGAGATCAGGGTCATAATTGTGGACGATCATCCGCTGTTTCGCAGTGGACTGCGCCAGGTAATTGAGGGCGACTCACGTTTCGAACTTCTGGCGGAGGCTGGGGACGGCAACACGGCGCTTCAGCTCATTCAGGAGAAGAAACCGGACGTTGCGGTTCTCGACATCAACCTCCCTGGACTGTCCGGTCTGGAAGTCGCGCGAAAACTCCAGAACAAACGCCTCCCCACCCGCATCATCATCCTGACGATGTACAAGGAGGAGGAGACCTTCAATCGCGCGCTCGATCTCGGCGTCTGCGGGTTTGTCCTCAAGGAAAACGCAACCTCCGACATCCTGAACGGCCTGATCAGCGTTTCTGCCGGTCAACCTTATCTCAGCCCGTCCATCTCCGGTTATCTCATTCGGCGACGCGATCACGCGGAATCGATTCGATCGAAGACGCCCGGCATCGAAGATCTGACCAAGGCCGAGCGTCGCGTGCTCAAGTTGATCGCTGAAAAGAAAACCAGCCGCGAAATCGCCGCCGAACTTTTCATCAGCCCGCGAACTGTGGAAGCGCACCGCGCAAACATCTGTTCCAAATTGAATCTTCACGGCAGCCACAGTCTCCTTCATTTCGCGATCGAAAATCGCTCGGCGATCTGAGCGAAATCCAGTCTCAGCCGCATTTTTTCGCCGATCCCCACGTCTCTCACGTACGTAGGCCCACCTAGAAGAATACCGGCTGTTGCGTACTTCAAAATACGCGTCCCCCTCGATTCACATTCTCCGCGCCTGCATCCAGAGTCATGACGCAACGAGAGAATGTCCATGAAACTGATGATTGTCGATGACCACACAGGCGTCCGGAACATGATCCGGCACCTGGTTGCTGCTGCGGGCGATGAGATCCGCGAGTGCAATTCGGCCGATGAAGCCGTGCGCATGGCGGCCGATTTCGCACCAGACCTCGTGACCATGGATATCCGCATGCCGGGGCTTTGTCCGTTCGAAGCCACCCGCCAGATTCGCCGAGGCAATCCTTCTTCACGCGTCCTGATCGTCAGCAGCTATGACGAACCTGAGCTTCGCAGGACGGCAGCCGACGCGGGCGCGGCAGGATTCGTTGTGAAGGAAAACCTCGTGGATGTGCGGCAGTTCATTCCGCGCGATCTGCCCGGGCAGAAAACGCCCGGCGCACGACAGAAAACGTTCTCCCCCGCCGACTGGCCGCGCACGCTTCTGAGCCCGATCGCGCAGTTGCATGCCCGGGTCGCGGAACTGGAGACGCATCCTGCCCTCATTGCCAACGAACTGCGCGTCCCGCTCCAGTCGATCCAAAACCACGCCGCCCTGCTCCAACGCGAGCTGGAAGGCAAGTGGCCGACGGCAATCGATCCGAACGACGCCATCCGCAGCATTCTCGACGAGTGCGCCGACATGAACACGCGGATCGAAACGCTGCTTACCCTGGCCAATCCGGGGCCGCGCGCCGCGAAATTTGATGATGTTTTCACTCATCAGCTGGTTGCGGATTGCTGGAAAACGGTGCGCACCGCCGACTCCCGGAAAAACGTGAAGTTTCAATGCGCACAGCTGCCAAACGTCTGGGCCGATGAAGGACTCCTTCGCATTCTGTTCTCACAGCTTCTGGAGAATGCGCTCAAATTTTCCCGCACGCGGCCGGTGGCAACGATTGAGATCAGCTGCTGTCCGGTTGGCAGCTACGCGGTCTTCGGCATCTCCGACAACGGCATCGGCTTCGACATGCAGTGTGCAAACAGGCTCTTCGTTCCGCTCAGCCGTCTCCATTCCGCCGCGCGTTATCCCGGCGCAGGACTCGGACTGGCGCTCGCCCGGCGCATCGTGACCGAACACGGCGGACGCATCTGGGCGGAAGGCGAACCTGACGCGGGCGCGACGTTCTATTTCACCCTGCCATTGCCCAACAGCACAGCCCCCTCTCCTGCCGCGCAATGAGACTCGCCGCCACATTGTTTGAATCGTTCGACGGAGAATCGCTCCCGACCGGGGAAGTCCATGCGTTGCGCCGGGACCTCGAGCAGTTGCGATTCCTGGTCGAAAATTCACACGATGTGATCGTCAAACTGGACGAGGCGGGAAACGTTCTTTTCGCCAGCCAGAACGTGCAACGCATGCTCGGCTACGAAGTGAATGAAGTCCTCAACACCAGTGTTTTCGCCAAAATTCATCCGGACGACATGCCGCACGTCCGCTCCAGGCTTGAGCTTTCTGAAGGTTCAGCCACCTGCCGTTGCCTGACGAAAAATGGCAACTGGCTGTGGGTCGAGACATCCGGAAGGAAGATCACCAATTCGAATGGTGAAATCTGCCGCGTGCTGGTCGTTCGGGACATTTCCGAACGCAAGCTCGCCGAGGAGACCCGGATGAAGCTTGAGACACAGCTCCGCCATTCCCAGAAACTCGAAGCGGTCGGCACGCTTGCCAGCGGAATCGCTCACGATTTCAACAACATCCTGACGGTCATCATGGCCTGCACGGAACTGGCCGGACTTGAAGCCGGAAAGCCCGATCAGGTCCGCACTTATCTCGCCCAGGTGCAGAAGGCGAGCAACCGGGCCAGGGATCTGGTGAACCAGATTCTCACGTTCAGCCGCCGACGCGAGCTGGACCGCCGTCCCGTCCGGATTCAGCACATCGTCAAGGAAGCGTTGCAACTGCTTCGTCCCACGCTCCCGGCGATCGAGATCGACACACAGATCGACATGGACGCGCCGCCGGTTCTCGCGGATCCGACGCAGATTCATCAGTTGATCGTGAACCTTTGCATGAATGCCGCACACGCCATGCGTGAAAACGCCGGCTGCCTGAAGGTCGCGCTCAGGACATGCGAACCCGACGAGGAACTCCGGCGATCCATTCCCGATCTCGGCAACGGTCTCCACATGAAGCTCACCGTCAGCGACAACGGCCACGGCATGGATGAGCACGTATTGAAACGAATTTTCGAACCGTTCTTCACCACCAAGGCACCAGGCGAGGGAACCGGTCTCGGACTGTCCGTCGTCCACAGCATCATCAAAAACCACGAAGGAGCAATCACAGTGAGAAGCCAGCTGAACGAGGGGACAACGTTCGACGTTTATTTCCCCACGCTTGTGAGTGAGAGCATCGAAGTAATCCCCGGAACCATTGCCCCGTTGCGCGGCAATGGCGAACGGATCCTGATGGTCGATGACGAACCTGCAATCTGCGATTCCGTCTCCGAGATCCTCAAACGGAACGGATACCTGGTGACCACACACACCGATCCCTTCCGTGCACTGAGAGAATTCCGGCTCGATCCGGGGCGTTTTGACATCGTGGTGGCCGACATGGCGATGCCGGGAATGACTGGCGCCGAGTTTGCGCGGCAGGTTTCCCTGGTTCGCGACGATGTTCCCGTGATCCTCGCCAGCGGCTCCGGAATGACCAGCAGCGATCGCATCCGGCACCTTGGAGTGCGCGACCTGGTTGCAAAGCCTTTGAACCCCTCCGTGCTGATCACGGCCATTTATCGCGCGATCCACGTCACAGGCAGAAAGCAAGTTCTGAGTTGAAATAGGAATCTCTCTTCCGGACGCAGCACCGGCTGCGGATGGAAGAGCCCCCAAGCTCGACGACGGCCCCACGGCCCCAGTTGAGCGAGCCCCCCCGGGTGGCGATTGGCGTAATGCCTTTCGCCACCTCTTCTTTTAAATACTCAACCCGGCTGCGATGACGTGCAGTCCCGATCATCCGTCGCATACGCTCACAGCATCAGACTCGTCTCATCAGCTTCTTCGCCTTCTGAAACCAGACACGATCGCGTTTTCGTTGAAATGCCGGGGCATGAACATCGTCGTAAATCACATCGCTCAGTTCGGCCCGGGCGAGATCCGGTTGATTCTTCGCAAGGTAAAGTTCCGCGAGTTGAACCTTTGCCCGTGGATACGAATTGTTCTCCAAAACCCGTTTCCAGACCTCGATTGCCATGTCGTTTTCACCGAGCGCCATCAGCGTTTCGGCGTAGGCCATCATCGTGTAGCCGTATTCGTGCTTCGGGTTCTGTATGATGACGCCTTCGATCAGCGGCCGGGCTTCCGCCGGTTTTTTCTGTCGGAGCAGGCATTGGCCGAGGTGCGCGCGCGTGTCGAGATCGTCGGGATCGCGTTCCATTGCGGCGCGGTAGGACGCTTCCGCCTTGTCGAGTTTGCCCCGCTGGAAATGCAGATCGCCAAGCTGCGAATGATGGTGCGCCTTGTCGAGATGATGAATCTGCGCCTCAAGCTGCTTGATCCGTTTTCGGTCGTAGGCGCCGGGAAGCTCGAAACCACGGGTGGCCGACGGCGCGCCGCGATACATGTAGAAGAAATACCAGATCGCCGTCAGGCCGGGAAACATGAACATGATGCCGAGCCACATCCACTCGCGCTTGCGCACCGCGTCGATCATCATCCAAACCTGAAACACTGCGCCTAAAAGAAACGGTGCGGAGGTCAGCCAGGAAAAATCACCATCGTTCACGAGGCTGGAGCGTAGGCGGAACCGGCTTTTTGCCGCAATAAACTTTCCGCCGCCGGACGGAGCATTTTGTATTGGCGCAGCCGCCGTCTTGACGGTTTACTCTGCGCCGACATGAAACAGAAAGCTTATGCCCGCGCAGGCGTGGACATTGATCTTGGCAACAAAGTGAAATCTACGCTCCCGCAGTTGCTGGCAGCCACGCATCGACGCGAGGTGCTCGGCAAGGTCGGCGGATTCGGAGGCCTGTTCGCGCTCGACGTGAAGAAATACAAGCAGCCGGTCCTCGTCTCCTCCGTGGATGGCGTCGGAACAAAGCTGAAGATCGCCTTCGCGATGAACAAGCACGACACCATTGGCGCCGATCTCGTGAACCATTGCGTGAACGACATCGCGGTGCTGGGCGCAGAACCGCTGTTCTTTCTCGACTATCTCGGAACCGGCAAGCTGGAACCAAAGGCATTCAACGAAATCATCAAGGGCTTCGCGAAGGCCTGCGCCGAAAACAATTGCTCTCTGATCGGCGGTGAGACGGCGCAGATGCCGGGATTCTATCAGGCCGGTGAATACGACGTGAGCGGCACGATCGTCGGCGTGGTTGAAAAATCGCGCATGCTCAACGGGCAGAAAACCGTGAAGCGCGGCGACGTTGTGATTGGAATCGCATCGAGCGGCCTGCACACGAACGGCTATTCGCTGGCCCGGAAAATTTTCTTCGAACAGCTCAAACTGAAGCCCGCCAGCCGCGTTCCCGAACTGAAGAACACGATTGGCGCCGAACTGCTGAAGGTGCACGTGAGCTACGGTCCTCTCGTTCAGGACTTGCTCAAGAAGTTCAACTCAAAGGCGGGAAAGCTGCCGGTGAAAGCGTTCGCGCACATCACGGGCGGCGGTTTCTTGGACAACATTCCACGCGTGCTGCCGGACAACTGCGACGTCGTGATTCGCAAGGGGTCGTGGAAGATGCTTCCGATCTTCAAGATGATCGAAGAGAAAAGCGGAGTGCCGGACGAAGAGCTTTACCAGGTGTTCAACATGGGCATCGGCATGGTGTCGATTGTCTCGGCGGACAAGGCCGACGCAGTGCTGAAGTTCATCCGCTCCCGGAGGCACGATGCGTGGCTGATCGGTGAAGTCACCAAAGGCACCGGCGAGGCGAAGGTGGTTTGATCCGCAACATGGTGTCAAAACAAACGGCGCTCGAAAGAGCGCCGTTCTGCTGTACGAAATGAAATTCTCCCAAAGTGATCGTTGGGAACGATCCGTTATTTTTTGGTCGCCGAGTTTGTCTGCTGCATCTTCCGCGCGTCCTCGGCCTTGATCACTTCGATCTGGGCGCCTTTGTCGAGCTCTTCCTTGGAAGGCACCTTGATGATGTCGCTGGTGAGCGGTTGCGGTTCCTCGAAGCTGAGCAGTTCCAGATCGCAGATGATCGTGCTGCCGGGTTCTGCGTTGGGCGTGCCAACGTCGCCGAAGGTGAGGCTCGATGGCAGAAAGAGCTGCCACTTCGCGCCGGCCTTCATCCTCAGAAGCGCTTCCTTGATCCCGACAATGCGATAATGATTCAGGACGGATTTTCCGGGTTGTCCAAATCGGGCGGAGGAATCGATCTCATTGCCGTCGATCGTGACGATTCTGTAGTTGAACGTGACCGTGTCCTCCAGTTTTGGTGAAGCGCCTTCACCTTCCGACAAAACCTTGTATTGCAGCTCGGCTTTCGAGCCGTCCGGGAGGGTGATTTCCTCAACCTTCACGCCTGGCTTGCCCTTGTTTTCGTTCAGGAACTTCTCGCCGATCTCACGGTTCTTCTCCGCCAGTTGAAGCCGTTCCTGTTCGCGCCTGGCACGCAGCTCCTTTTGGTAGGCAATGATCGTTTCCTGCGCCTCCTGCTCGGTCATCTTGAGTTCGCCGCCAGCCAATGCATCCTTGATCGCTTCCCCTATCACGTCCGGGTTCACTTCGTAACCGACTCGCTTGATGTCGGATCCAATTTTCAATCCGATGCTGTAGCTGAGCCGTTCAGGCGAAACAGTCGCCGGGGCCTCTTCCGCCGCCCCGCAGAAACTCTGAAAAGCTGCCGCCGCAAGCATCACAACAACCGCACGTGTCGAAAATTTCATAGGATTGCTCAATTGGTTAAAGACCGCCTCTCATTAGCGGAAAGGCGTTTTTGAAGCAAGTCCCAGAGCTGGAATTGCATCACGGCCCCAGCAGAACGCGATAAAAGCGCCGCGGCCAGTCGGGATCGATCGGATCCGACCAGGTCCACGGAAGAACAACCGGTCGATTCGTTTCAACCGAAATCCAATCGACCAGATTTGTGGACGATTCAATCACGTAGTCGGGTCCGACGTCGCCCGTGATCGACAGATTCAACCCGCCGTCAACGTCAATGCTGGCGTTCATTTCGGGATTGGCAGGTTTGAAGACTGCGACTGAAAACGACTGCGTGGCGCTCAAACTCGGCGTGCCGTTGTCCCTGACGATAATACTCATCGTATTGGTCGTTCCACCTTGTGCGATTGCAGGCCGCCAATCGAAGACACCGTTTTCCTCCCCCACCGTCGCACCACCTGGACCATTCAGAAGCGTGAAGGACAACAACTGTTCCGGATCGGGATCGCTCGCGACGTTTGTAAAAGTCAGCGTCGCGCCGGCAATGATCGTTTTGTCGTCGATCGGTTCCAATTCCGGCGATTGATTTGAAAGGATTGTCAGGTTCACGACCGAGCTGGTGATCGCGCCGAGATGGTTCGTCACAATGACGCGGTACGAAGCAGCGTCTGCCGCCGAAACGTTCGAAAGGGTCAACACTTTGTTAGTCACACCGGAAACGTTTCCTGCATTCAGCAGGTTTGTTCCGTTTCGCTGCCAGTGATAGGCAAGTGAACCACCCGCAGCGATGACGGAGAATGTTGCCGTGGTGCCAATGTGATTTGTCTGGCCGACCGGCTGTTGAACGATGCCTGGCGCGGTGTTGGTCACGAGCACGGCTACCTGGACAGTGCCGAGTGCCGCCTTGTCCGTGCTGTTGGTTCCTTCAAATGTGAATGAAGTCAGTCCGACGAAATCCTCCGACGGAATGAACGTGACGGTAAATCCGTCCGGCGACAAAGCCGCGCTGCCGTTTGTGCTGATGACATTGCTGAACGTCAGGTTGGTGTTTGAACCGGTCAATGTCCGCAGGTTGATGCTGCCGGACTGATCGGCGGCCACGGCAAAGTGCGGCGCGGCGAGCCAGTTCAGATACCATTCGAGATCTGTGTAGCCATCCGAGTTGGTGTGATTGTTGTTTGCCGCGAAAGGATTCCAGCCCATCGCGAGTTCGAAGTAGTTTGGAATCCCATCCGAATCCGAATCCAACGGCGCCGGTGCAGAAGCCAGCGTCGGCCAGCCGCGCACAAAAACGTAGCTCGCTCCGTTGATCGAATGGGTCACGTAATCCGTAGGCTGATTGCCGGGCCCGACCGCATCAACAATGCGGCCCGTTCGATCGCGAACATTCCGGAGCAACCTCAAATCAACTTCATCCCGCACCTTCGACGCACCGCTGAATGCGAGAACTCGTTGATAAGCGACCTGAGCCGGATCGGAATTGATCTCCGTGGAGGGATAGCGCGTTCCACGTTGGGTGTAGGACGATGTGAACATGCTCCAGCCGGTATTGACGCCGTCATGAACGGCGTTCTTGTTCGAATCAATGAAATTGCCGTGTTGGAATATGTGTGTGTTTGTCGTCCCGCCGCGGAACGCTTCGCTCGCCGGACCGGTGCTCGGACCCGCCACAAGATAGTTGTGCTCGTAGTTGAGGTAGTTGGTGAAGCCGCCGGGATTATCCTTGATGTCTGTCGCGTAATCACCCGAGTAACCGGCGCGACCGCCCCAGTTGTAAATCACGTTATTGATGAAATCCAACTTGATGTTGTCGCCAAGCCGCGGATTCCGGCTGTCGTGCGCCTGATAAAGATTGTGGTGAAACGTCAGCGCTCCCCTTCCGTATCGAATCAAACTTCCGTAACCATGCGAACCCTTGTCGTGCTGCGAGTTCTTCAGGCTCTCCGCAATCAACGACCACTGCACCGTCACGTTCGTGGACCATGTCACCGAAAGCGTTTCGTCCACGCTCCACGAGGCGGAGACATGATCGATGACAATGTTGGTGCCGTTCACCACACGGAAGGCGTCGTCCTGAAAGTTGGAATTCGTATCGCCTGGGCGGAACCGAATGTAGCGCACGATCACATCGCGACAGTTCTGCACCGACGTGAGATTCCGCCGCAATGTGATGCCATCGCCCGGCGCCGTCTGGCCCGCAATGGTGAGATTGTTCCTGTTGATGACGAGCGGCGACTGGAGGTCGATCGTGCCGGAAACATCGAAGATGATCGTGCGGTTCCCGGCACTCAGACCGGCTCGAAGACTTCCAGCGCCTGAATCATTCAAGTTGGTGACACGATAAACGGTTCCGCCCCGGCCGCCGACAGTTTCAGATCCTGCACCTTCAGCTCCCGGAAACGCAGGCAGCGCCGCGACGCGGGGAATCGTGGATTGGACAAATAAACAGAACGCCAGCGTGGAGATAAATTTCCTGCGAAAGACCATACAATGCTCGGGACTTGATGCGTGGGATGGTAGCAACTCTCCGGAAATCATCACTGTCCACTTGTGCAAAATTGAATGACTTTTCTGCACGCCGCCTCGGTGATTCTGCACATGATGCAAAAGTTTTCTGGAACAGATTCAGTCTTCGTTGCTCCTACTGCAGATGCAAACCTCCAGACAGTCGTTGTTCGGTTCCTTTGCCCTCCTCCTGACAGCCTCAATCCTTCATGCCGACACGCTCACGCTGCCGGTCACTGAAGATACGTTCATCATAAGTTCCGCGGCGCAGAATAATGCGGGCGGACTCGATTGGTTTGGCGCCGGGACGGACGGCGTCGGCGGAGTTCGGCGCGGATTGGTCCGGGTCGATCTTGGCGCGATTCCATTTGGCTCGACGATCACTTCCGCCGTGTTCCGGCTGACAATGACCCACGTACCCGCCATGGGACCTGTGAATTCGGATTTCGAACTACGCCGGATGACGACGGGCTGGACCGAAGGCGTCCAGCTCGGCAGCAGTGGTGCGGTCGCCGTAAAAGGTGAAGCGACTTGGGAATCACGAATGCACAATCTCCTGCCGTGGACGTCTCCCGGCGCCGCAGAGGACGCCATCAATTCCGCAAGTGCGTCCGTCACGGTCGGAACAACACCGATGACGCAATATTCATGGACCGGCGCGGGATTAGTGTCCGACGTGCAGTTCTGGGTGAACAACCCATCGTTGAACTTCGGCTGGTTGCTTGCATCCACGGCGGAAGCTTTGTCGCGCTCAGCTCGCGGATTCGGATCCCGCGAGGACGCCGCCAACGCTGGAAAGCTTGAAGTCGGTTTCACTCCTCCATCGTCACCCACGCCGCCTGCATTTCTTGGAATTGCACTGTCGAATGCGTTGTTCGCCACACCGCCGCTGACAATCACCAACGGTCTGGTGACGTTGCGATGGATCGGCAGCACAAACGCAAAATTCGATCTCCTGTATGCGAACTCGTTGTCTTCGGAAACGACATGGCATCTCGCGGTTCCCAACATTCCCTCGGCACCGTCCGGAACCAACTTCTTCGCCAACCCACCCTACCTTGCCGGTTCGGCCTATCCCGGGAACTCGAACATTTTCTATCGACTGAATTCGCTTCCTTCGAGTCCGCCGGGCATGGCCGTGGGGCTTCAGGTGGTGGCGACGAATCTCATCGCACCGACGGTGCTGACTCACGCCAACGATGGTTCAGGCCGGCTGTTCATCGCGGATCAGACCGGGCAGATTCGCATCGTGGACGCGGGCGGGAACCTGCTCACGACTCCGTTCCTCGACATTTCCAACCGAATGGTGACGTTGCAGGTGAATTACGACGAACGCGGTCTGCTGGGACTCGCGTTTCATCCCGGCTACTCGACCAACGGACGCTTCTTCGTCTATTACTCCGCCCCGCCGAGCGCAGCTTCGTTCAACAACAAGACGGTGCTCTCGGAATTCAAAGTGTCGCAGTCGGATGCCAATCTCGCGGACAGCACGAGCGAACGTATTCTCCTGACGATCGATCAACCCGAATTCAATCATGAAGGCGGCGCACTGGCATTCGGGCCGGATGGGTTTCTTTATCTCGGTTCCGGCGACGGCGGCGGCGGTGGCGATCAACACGGCCCCGTTGGAAACGCTCAAATCCTCACAAACCTGCTGGGCAAGATTCTTCGCATCGATGTCGATGGAGATAATTCAGCGAACGGCGAATATGGGATTCCGCAGGACAATCCGTTTTTGAACACGCCGGATGCGATGCCGGAAATCTTTGCCTACGGTTTCCGAAATCCATGGCGCTTCTCATTCGATCGGGGCGGTACGAATGCCTGTTGGGTTGCCGATGTCGGCCAGAACATCTGGGAGGAAGTGAACATTCTCCGCAAAGGCGGCAACTTCGGGTGGCGGATCATGGAGGGACTGCACGCGTTCGATCCCGGCCTGGCCACCACGTTGAATGTTTCGATTCCGGAACTGGATGCACCGTTCTTCGAATATCCTCACGGCCCGCTCGGCATTTCGATCATCGGCGGCTACGTCTATCGCGGCAGCGCGTATCCCGGCCTCGTCGGAAAGTATGTATTCGGAGACTTCAGCACCGCGTTCGGAACGCCGGATGGTGCGATCTATTATCTTGAGGAAACGCGTCCCGGGATCTGGGAACGTTTCAGCTTTCAACTTCATCCGAACGGTGGACGCCTGGGCCGTTTCGTCAAAGGCTTTGGCGAGGATGAAGCCGGAGAAATCTACGTGCTCACATCAACTGCTCTCGGACCGAACGGGCGCACCGGAGATGTTCGCAAGCTGGTCCGTCCATGATTGAACCAGCAGCAGACAGTTGCACTGGTTGCGGCGCCCATCGGTGCTGACCGCTTGATGACTCAACACGCTGCGATGCGCCCTGGCGACATGGAGGTCCATGCACCGGTTTCTGGACGCTGCGGAATTGCGACACCGGACGGCTGGATCACAGGGAAAAATTCCTTCCCCTGCCGGGACTCATCTGTTAAGGAAACCGGGCTGTGCGAAAACTTCATTTCATTTGCATCGGTTTGTTGCTGTGTGGATTACTTGCCGGAATTGCCCGCGCGGAAACGTTTCAACTGACGGATGGAGAACCTATCACCGGTGAAGTCGTTTCTTTCAACGAAAGCGGACTCATTCTGCGCCTGCCGGATGGCACCTATTCCGAGCGGCTTGCATGGACGAAATTCAGCCAGCCCGATCTGAAGAAGCTGTCCGAAAATCAGAAGATCGCGCCGTTTGTCGAACCGTTCATTGAAATTTCGCAGGAGGAACGTCTTCAGAAGACCGCGGTGGACGTGAAGCCGGTTCCGCGCCTCGACCGTCCGGCTCCGCAATCTCTCCTGGGCGCACTCTTCTCCTCCAGCGTCGGCATCTTCCTCGTCCTCGTGGTTTATGGCGCGAACATCTATGCCGGCTATGAAGTCGCTGTGTTCCGCGCCCAGTCCCGCCCGCTCGTCTGCGGAATAGCGGCTGTTCTCCCGATCCTTGGGCCGATCATTTTCCTTTGCATGCCGACGAAGATTGAAAAGCCGGAGGAAGAACTCAGTCCTGAAGCCGCTGCTGCAGCACAGATGCCGGCCTTCTCCGTTCCGACCTCCCCTGACGCTGCTGAAGCCGAGGCGCAGACGCACGCTCCCGGACATCCGGCGGGACTCCCTGCGACGGAAACCTACCAGCGCGGTGCTTATACCTTCAACCGCCGGTTCATTGAAACGAAGTTCGCCAAATTCTTTGGAGTGGTCCGCCGCGATGCCGACAAGGACATGGTTCTCGTCGTAAAAGCCGCGCGCGGCTCTTACATCGCGACGCGCATCAGCCGCATCACCGGCAACGACATGCACGTGGAGGTTCACAAAGGCGCTGCGTCCGAGGAAGTGATGGTCCCGTTCTCGGAAATCCAGGAAATCCAGATCAAGCACAAGGATGCCTGACCGCGCGCTGCTTCCCGGCTGACAAATCACTGAAATGAAATACCGAACGGTCCTCCTTTTCGGCGCGCCCGGCTCGGGCAAAGGCACACAGGGAAAGATTCTCGGAACCGTTCCCAATTTCTTTCACTGCGCCTGCGGTGACATCTTCCGCAATCTTCGCATCGACAGTCCCATCGGGCGCGTTTTCATCGAATATTCCAGCCGTGGCGAACTCGTTCCCGACGAACAGACCATCGCGCTCTGGCGGCAGACGATTGAGGGAAACACTCGGACCGGCATCTTCCATCCCGAACAGGACACGCTTGTCCTCGACGGCATCCCGCGCAACGTGCGACAGGCCGAGATGCTGAAAGACACGCTGGATGTGATCGGCATTTTCTATCTCAGCTGCACCAATTTCGAAAACCTCGTGAAACGTCTGCAGCGGCGGGCATTGAGGGAAAACCGGCTCGATGACGCCAGCTTGGATGTAATCCGCAAGCGCCTGGAAACGTACGAACGGGAAACCAAGCCGGTGTTGAACTATTACGGCAAGGACCTCGTCCATCACATCGATGCCGACCAGCCCCCGGCAAAGGTGCTGATCGACATCCTTGGTCACATCGTTCGGTGAAGTCTGGTCAGCGACGCGAAGTCTTCGTGACTCCCTGGAACCGGCGTTTCGAACGCGCGCCCGATTCGAATTCCTCCTCGTAAGACACGCCACCGAGTTTTTTCGAGAAATATTGAATCATCTCCGGATCAACACCCGGCGATGACAGCTGCGGTTCTTCCTCCAGTTCCGGCCACGGCGCGCCTTCGGGAATCTTGTCCTCGACGATTAATTCCTGGCCGTCCTCCGGATGCGGTCCGTTCCACACTTCGCCGACGCGCGTATAATCCTCCGGACTGAAGCGATATAGAATTCTGTGCAGCCCCTTCTCCTCGTGTTTGCGCGCTTCGGGGAACTTTTTGTTGCTGACGTCTGGAATCGGCAGGAGTTTGCCGACGTCGGCGCCAGTCAGCTTCTCCAACGCACGCGCATACGCCACGATGTGCACGCCGCCGCGGACGAGAAGAAATCCCACCATTGCACGCGCGGTGGGATCGGTTGTCATTTCGTAAACGCGCATCTTGTTGGCTCGCGCGCCGCATTCGAGGAAGAAATTGTGCAGCAGGTCGAGCTTGAGATTGCCGCTTGAGAACACATTCGCGCCGGTCCAGAAATTGCCCATTGAGTCCACTGGAAGCGCCGACTGTCCCGAAGCGATGAAATGATACGTGTTGCGGAAGTCAGTTGCGTTTTCCAACGGCGCATCATGTTCCTTCGCCCCCGACGCCTTCCGTCGATCCGAGCGTTTGGTGGTTCCGGAACAGAGAAGATTGATGGTCGCAGCGACGAGTTCGATATGTGAATACTCCTCCGCCGCAATGTTTGCGATCAGGTCGTAGAACGGCCGCAGTTTGCTTTTGCCGCGGAAGTTGAACGACTGATACGTGTAGTTCATCAAGGTGGACATTTCTCCGAACTTGCCGCCGAGAAGCTCCTGCACGGCGGCAGCGGCATTCGCGTTCGGCGCTTTCGGCCGGGGAAGTTCTGTTGCGAGTCGATCGATTCGTAGGATCATAAACGAGATAATTTTTTAAAGTTGATGTGACAGGCTGGAAACTCGGAGCGAACCATCTGTCGCGCTAATGGGGTGGAACACCCATAAATCACAGCGAACGATGAACGCGCGCAGTCGTTCAATCCGCCTTTTTCACACGATAAAACCGCAGCGACGAACTGCCTGTCGATGCGTCCACGAACTCGAAAACTCCCTCGGAAGACAGCTGATTGGTGCTGATGCTCGTCCAATCGGTCAGGTTGGTTGAAGTCTGGATGACGTAAACATTGTTGGGCGTGCCACTGAGTTCGAAGGAGAAAGTTCCTTCGGCGATGGAAGCCAGTGCTGAAATCTCCGGCGGCGCATTGCTGCTCACGAGAATCGTTCCCACCGCAAAGGCCCTGCGTCCATCCGGCCATTGCACTTCCGCTTCAATCCACTGCGGTTCTTCCTGCGGTAATGGCGTGAAGGTAAAACCGGTTCCACCAAAGGAAGGTTGCTGTCCTTGCGCCTCCCAGGTGATCCGCGCGCCGATCAGATTTGTGTCCGCAATCTCCAGACTGACGGTGACTGGCCGTCCGTAGGGTTTTGGAGTTTGTGGAGCTGAAATCGTTGCCGGCGTGAACTGCCAAGCCTGATTGGTCAAAGAGGTTTTCCCGGCAAGCCACAGCGCAACCGCAAAACTTCGAACCGTGTTCGCCGTGGAAGCTTCAGTGGTCACATTCCAGAAATCGGACCACCGATCGTACAACGCGTAGGGCGCGATTTCTTCCCAGTCGTGAGGAAACGTCAGGTCGGTAAGTTCGCCTCCATACAGCCACGTCGGAACGAATCCTTCCTGAATGTTTCCGATGGGCACACCCATCTTCGGAAGCGCTCTCCGATCGTTCGCCGAATATTGATCGACGACAATGTTCTGACGCTTCCAACCGAGTCCGGTGAGATAGCTCACATTCACTGGATTGCAGCCGGATTCGAAATTGAGATTCGCCATGATTGCTTCGAGATATTCCGGTTTCGGCGTGAATTCCTGCGCGACGACAAGATCGAAAGCCTGTTCCGTGGAATAAAACCAGCCGGCCTTTGCAATGCGTTTGCTCGGTTCGGGATAACTCGCGCCATAAGCGTTCTCCTGCGACCAGAGCAACATGTCATTTGCGCCGTCCTCAATCGCCTTCAGACACCGCGCCAGATAATTCGTATCGATCTGATCCATCTCCAGCCGTCCACTCCGTACCGCGCCGGCGTAACTGCGAATCATGTTTCCGTACGACGCATACATCTTCCACCAGCCCCAGCGCATGGTTGAAGGATCGTCCGGATCGGGACACCACGTTTTCAGAAGCGTGTGAAATTGTTCGTCGCCGGTCGCGAGAAACAGTTCGCAAGCCGCCCAGGCCAGATCGTCATCATGCGTGAACGCATCGTCGAAATGCATGATTCGCTGATACGCTCCAGCTTTTCCATGCTGCGCGATGGCGTTGGTCAGGAACTGCCAGCCAAGCATCGCCTTCGCCATGTAGTTGCTCGCCGCCTGAGGATATGCCTCCTGAAAACGGGGCGATGAAGCACATTGCAGCAACGCAGCCACACACGCAGCGGTCGTGGCGGTGTTTTTCGGCCAGATGATTTGCGGATCGCCGTCTTCGGGAAGCACATCGAATTCATACTCCCGCTCAACCGGATGAATCATGTAGTAGAAACCGCCGTCGGCGTCCTGACATTTCAAAAGAAAATCCGCTTCCCACCTGGCCTCCTGCAATGCGTCGCTGATGCCATCGCCGCTTTCTGGAATACCCAGATTGTCGAGCTCGGCAACGCCGGGAAGTGAATCCACGGCAAACATCAGCACATGCACAAGCGATGCTCCGTTCCAGGTCGGCTTGCTGTAGTTCGCCGCCTCGAAGTGGCCGCCGGAAACATCCACCGGTCCGGCATTCACAAACGGATACAGCTGAGCGACAGGATTCGTGAGGAGCGGCGCGATTTGTGGCGGATTGTCGAAGTTCACCACACTGGCGTAGTTCGACACTGTCCGCCACGTGAACGTATTCTGTCCCTCGTCCGTGATTGGAACAATCGAGGGCGCGAGATGATCCGCGGCGTGCGTGAATCGCGTGAACGGCATCGCGACATCGAATCCACTCCGCTGATGAAACATTCCAAGCGCATACGTGCGTGCAAACAGCATTGCCGTCTGTTCGCCGATCCAGAATGGAAACGATGCGCCCATTCCGGGAATCAGGATCCGATATTGTCCCGGCGTGTTGAATGAACTGAAGTCCGCCTCCCAGACGTTCTGATACGGAAGCGGCTCGATTTGAAATCCCACGTCATTGCGTTGTGTGAGCGTTCCCTGAAATACGATTGCGCCGGTTCGTGCATCGACGAGAGAGAACGCCTGGTTCGAAATCGAAAGTTCCCCGAGATTTCCAGCGTAGTAGCCGACCATCGCTTTCTTGGGAAATCCGGGAAGGTAACCTTCCTGATTCACATGAATCGCCGGATTGAAACGAGTTGGATTCGCCGTCGCCGAAAAGCTCATGTTCGTCGGCCAAAGTGAACCGCTTTGAATCACTTGCACCAACGCATCGTCGGGCACAGGTGAGTTGAGCTGCACATAAAGATGATTCGCCACGCGCAGATCCCAACCTTCCAACGGCGCGTAAATCGGTCGTCGCTTGAAACCGAACCCCGTCGGGACATTTGTCTCCCCGTTCACCACCACGCGAATCTCAGAAAGATCGGGCGGCACGAATTCCGCCGCCCCGTTTACCCAGTCCCAGCCGTCCACAGGTGCGGGATTCGGTTGTTTGCTGTTGATGCGAACCAGCTCAAGCAGCGCTGGTGTGAGGATGTTCAAACGATGCGAACCAACAGCCGGCGTCGCAAGTGAAGCACCTTCGGGAACAACCACACTTGCCGATCCGGAGAGTTGGGTAAAAAGAACAAGCAACAGGGCGGGAAAGAACAGAAGTGATCGACAACATGGTTGGCGGCGGTTCGCGCGGTTCGCTTTCATCCACCTTTTTTGAAGAGGATGTCCTCAGTCAACAATCAGTTGTCCGCCTCAACATCGACGGGTGAAACACCGTAGTGATCGCCACCTCTCGGGTGTCCACCCTATGGCACGCCGACACAGCTGCATGTATCTCCAATCACCAGCAATGAACTACCAGGCTGTTGAGGAAACCATTCGCGCGGAATATCGGGACGTCACCGCACGCTACCGTCGCGACGATGAAACCGAGGTCAACACAGAGAACCACAGACGAATCAGCGCGACGTTACGGAAACTTTGCGATTCGTTCCCCCACCCCGTCACCGCGCTCGATGTCGGATGCGGCACCGGACGCTACTTTCACTGTCTGACGAACGTGAAGGAACTGGTGGGGATCGACATCACCGATGAAATGCTTCGGGCGGCGGAAAATCCTGTGCGAAAGGAGCGCATCGCCATCGAGAGAATCCGGCTCGTGTGCGCGAACTTCTATCTCATCAACTTCCCGCCGCAGTCATTCGATTTCATTTATTCGCTCGGCATGTTTGGAAACGGCTGTCCTGTCACCGTGGAAGCATGCAACAAATTTCACAACTGGCTGCGACCGGGTGGAAAGCTCTACTTCAACACGGTGGACCTTGCGGGAACTCCATTTTCGTATCGCACGCGTCAGCACATCAAACATTTCATTTACCCCGTCCTTCCGCGCCGCACCCGCCAATTGCTGGATGAACGCCAGGAACGTCATCCGTTTTATGGCATGAGCCGGCGTCAGCTGGAGGAGGTCCTGAAGAAGAGCCGCTTCCAAAACTTTGAAGTGAAATCACACGTCTGCCAGTCGCCGCTCTGGAATGGCCGGCACCTGGAATGCATCGCTTCGAAGGAGGCGTGACACACTTTGATTTGCCGCGGACAAGCCGCCGCAGGTTCAAGGAAATTGCTTTTGTCTCGAACCGGGAATCCTGAAACTGCCACGCATGGCATTTCTGGAACGCATCTTCCGGCTGGCAGACAACAAAACATCCGTCAAACAGGAGATCACCGCCGGTTTCACCACGTTCGCCGCAATGGCGTACATCCTTGCGGTCAATCCGAGCATTCTTTCCGCGTCCGGGATGGACAAGGGCGCGATCATCACCGCCACCGCGCTGGCCTCCGCAATCATGACCGCCGTGATGGCGCTGGCGACGAACTATCCCATCGCACTCGCTCCAGGCATGGGCATGAACGCCTTCTTCGCCTACACAATCTGCATCAGCATGAAGGTGCCGTGGCAGGCGGCACTGGCGATGACGTTCCTGAGCGGACTGCTCTTTCTGTTTCTTTCGATCAGCGGCATCCGGCAGAAAATCATTGAAGCGATTCCGTTGGAACTGAAGCTGGCAATCTCCGCGGGCATCGGATTGTTCATCGCGTTCATCGGCTTGAAGAACGGAGGAATTATCGTCAGCGATCCCGTGACGTTCGTGCGCATCGGAGATCTTTCATCGCCGTCGTGTCTGCTGGTGCTCGGTGGCATTGTGGTGTCGTCGATTCTCGTCTGGCACCGTGTTCATGGCGCGATCATCCTCACGGTTCTCGGCATAACGGCGGTTGCGCTGTTCGTTCCGGGCAAGGAACCGGGCGAGACTTTGGCAACCCGGCCCGAAACCTTGATCGCGATGCCAGCTTCGCTCGCTCCGACTTTCCTGAAGTTCGATTTCGCCTACGTGTTTTCCAATCTGGCGAAGTGCGTTCCACTCATTCTTGCGATCCTGTTTGTCGATGTTTTCGACAACATGGGAACGTTGATCGGCGTTTCGTCGCGCGCGGGATTGCTCGACAAGGACGGAAACCTGCCGCGAGTGGGACGTGTGCTGGTTGCGGATGCCAGCGCGGCGATGGTCGGTTCGTGTCTGGGAACGTCAACTGTCACGAGCTATGTCGAGTCCGCCGCCGGTGTGGAAGAAGGTGGACGCACAGGGCTGACCGCGCTGGTGGTGGCCGGCTGCTTTTTGCTGGCGCTGTTCTTTCACCCGTTGTTTCTCGCCATTCCGGGAATCGCAACCGCTCCGGCGCTTGTAATTGTCGGAATTTTCATGATGCAAAGCGTGGCGAAACTCGATCTCACCAACTTCGCCATGGCAGTCCCGGCGATTATCACGATGATTCTGATGCCGCTGAGTTTCAGCATCAGCGAAGGGCTTTCGATCGGGTTTCTGGCTTACGTGGCGATGATGGTGGGAATAGGACGGATGCGTCAGGTCACAATTGTGGGATACATCCTGGCCGCTGTGTTTGCGCTGCACATGCTGTTCCGGTGAACTTCATCCGGAACTGACGATTCAATTGAATTGAATGGGCAGGAAAAAGGCTCGTCTCAGACAGCGACCTGCGACGCCATTTCAAAGCGTTTCGAGCGCAGCAGTTCCTTCAGCCGTTGATGCGCGGCGGATTCGCTTTCGGCGAGATCGAGCATCATGCGCGTGGGCATGCGTTGACTTTTCCAACTCTCCCGGTCCTGCCGCAGCCATTCGGAGCCGGGCATGACATTGTAGGCGCATTCGGACGCATCGTAAAAAATCACCCAGGAGGAGTTGAAGGTCTCGATTGTCATAACGTCGTAATGGTCAACGATCATACTGCTGAAACAGTCCGTCACAAGAAACAGATGCTCACATTCTGTTCGCCGGTTGTTCGCATGCCCGGTGAATAAAAAAGAGTTGCGTTGAACAGGTTGATTGTGATGAGCACGCGCACCCCGTCCGCAAACTTCATGAATTTGTTCGACTCGCCAATCCTTCGAATCGAAACTGTCCCCATGATTTTGCCGCCCGATCTGCACATGCACACGCCGCTCTGCCGCCACGCAACCGGCGAACCGGTGGATTATGCCCGCAGGGCAATCGAATTGGGGCTGAAAGAAATCGGATTCTCCGATCATTCACCGATGCGTCAGGACGACTTCGACGACTGGCGGATGCGCTTCGATCAGTTGAGTGAATACGTGGAAAATGTGCGTCGTGCGCAGAAGGAATTTCCGCAGCTGACGATCCGGCTCGCGCTGGAAGTCGATTATCTGCCGGGACACGAGGATTGGATTCGAGAATTGTCCGGCTTGCACGACTGGGATTACCTCATCGGTTCCGTGCATTACGTCTCCGATTCCTGGGCCATCGACAATCCGCACATGATCTCCGAGTGGAGCAAACGCAATCCTGCTGAAGTCTGGTCGGTCTATTTCGAACGCCTGACCATGGCTGCTGAAACGGGATTGTTCCAGATCATCGGCCACGTCGATCTGCCGAAGAAGTTTGGCCACCGGATTCCTTCATCCGCGGAAAATCTCGTTGGCCCATTCCTTCAGGCTGCCAGAAGACGTCATTGCGCCATCGAACTGAACACCGCCGGGCTCCGGAAAGATTGCCGGGAAATTTACCCGCACGGCGATATCCTCCGGGCCGCTCTCAGGGAGGGCGTGCCGATCACGTTCGGATCGGACGCCCATGCCGCGACCGAAGTCGGCATGGATTTCGGGAAGGCACTTTCCCTGGCAAAAGAAGTGGGCTTCACCCACGGACTGTCGTTTGAGCAGCGACAGGCGCGATCGTTCAAGTTGTGATGGCGGTGGAATCCTTGTGAGGGTTCAAAGCCTGGAGCAGTTTGAAAGACTGTGGCCGGCGACATGGGCAGGCGGACGATTCCCCGCGGATAAAGATCTCCACCTTTTTATTTCGATCCTCGCTCCGGCTGAGAACAAAAAAACCACCCTGTTCGGGTGGTTAAAAGAACGGGTCCGAAAAATTCTGGTTACGCCTTCTTTTTGATCTTCGCCTTGATCGCTTCGCCCTTGCGTTTGTTATAGCTTTCGCGGCGCTTCCGTTTTTCGACTTTGTTGTATTGTTTACCCATAAGAGTCTTTACATTCGCAATCTGTTGGATTTTGTTAGCGGTCACTATGATTACTGGCCGCGCGCGATTCAACATCTATTTCCTTTGCGCAATCGCGCTCTGTTTCTGCGGCTGTCAGAGTCCTGAGAAGAAGCGGGAAAAGCAGATTTCAAGACTGGCGCTCCACATTGAAGTGGTTCCGGACATGAGCGAATTCAGCCAGAGCATCACACTCTTCCGGACGAAGCCGGTGGTGGTTCACATCGACCGGTCAGCATTCCTCACAGAAGCCCACGTGGCCGAAGCGGAGATCGTTGATGACATGGAAGGCTGGGCGCTTGCGATCAAGTTCGATCAGCGCGGCACATGGTTGCTGGAACAATACACAACCACCAGTCCCGGCAAACACATTGCCATCTTTTCAACCTGGGGACTGGATAAAAAAGAGGGCCGGTGGCTCGCCGCGCCCGTCATCACACGCCGGATTTCGAACGGTTCTCTGCGATTCACTCCCGACTGCTCGCGGGAGGAAGCTGAGGAAATCGTCCACGGCCTCAAAAACCTTGCCCGTCAGGTGGCGAAAAAATCGAAATGGTGATGTCGCTTCTCCTCCGCAGTCTCGCCCTTGGCGGAACTTTGTTGCTTGCCGCCAGCCTTTCGGCACAGCAGCCCTTCCGGCTTCCGACAGCGAACCGTGCCCTGTTCGAACCCGGAAACGAAGCGAAGTTCTTTGTTGAAACCGTCGGTAAAACCTGGACGAGCGGCTGCTTCGGCTGCGTCCGAAGCGACGGATGGCAGATGCACGAAGGGCTCGACATCCGCTGTCTTCAGCGTGACAAACGCAATGAACCGACCGATCCCGTGTTCGCGTCCGCCGACGGCACCGTTGTCTATATCAACCGCAAGCCCGCGCTTTCGAATTACGGCAATTACATCGTATTGAAACACCGGATCGACGGCCTGGATGTTTATTCCCTCTACGCTCACATCCAGAACACGGTGGAGGGCCTCAAGGTCGGACAAACCGTCCGGGCCGGTGAAACGATTGCAATCATGGGCCGCACCACCAACACCCGCGAGGGAATCTCGAAGGAACGCGCCCACGTTCATTTTGAAATCAATCTTCTCGTCAGCCCCGATTTCGTTTCCTGGTTCAAAAAGAACTCCCCCGGCGAACGAAACGATCATGGGATTTACAATGGCCAGAACCTGCTCGGACTCGATCCCACGCAGATCTTGCGCGCCGAACAGAAAGGCAACTTCAACCTCGTCAACTTCCTTCGCGACCAGCCGGAACTCTTCCGCGTGACGGTCAGAAAGACCAACTTCACCTGGCTTCGACGCTATCCGGAACTGGTTCGTCCGAATCCAAAGGCAACGCAGGAGGGCATTGCCGGCTATGAGCTTGTCGTGAATTACAACGGCGTGCCATTTCAAATCATTCCGCGTTCGGCTTCGCAACTGAAAGGCACCGCAAAGTATCGGCTCATTTCTGTAAACGCCGCCGAATATAAGAAAAGCCCCTGCCGCCGCCTTGTCGTGCAAAAAGGCGGACGTTGGGAACTCGGCCCAAGAGGCATCCGTCTGCTTGATTTGCTCTCCTCTTGAGCAACCGCCGACATCGGGATTTCACTCCATTTTGCCACTCACGATCCAAAGCTATGGCTGTTGAAATCCGTGATCTCAGATTCAAAATCGCTCCGCTCTTCCGCGCGGTTCAACCGTTGCGGACATGAGGACTCGGCAGGATTTACGCTGGTCGAATTGCTCGTCGTCATCGCCTTGATCGCGATCCTCGCGGCGCTTCTCCTCCCAACCCTTTCGCGCGGCAAGGAAAAAGCCCGGTCAGCGGCCTGCATGAGCAATCTGAAACAGCTGCAGGTGTGCTGGCAGATGTACACCTCGGACAACAACGATTCCGTGCCGCCGAACAATTCCGTCGTCAGCATTCCCGGCTCCGGAGATCCTCTTCCCACCGGCGTATCCTGGTGCGCCGGTTCCCCGCGATACGACACCAACACCGCCCACATCGAAGCCGGCCTGCTGTTCTCCTACAATCAATCCGTCGGCATCTATCGCTGCCCTTCCGACGAATCCAACGTCGAGGACGCGACTGGTAAGAAGCTGCCGCAATTGCGCAATCGCAGTTACAACATGAGCCAGTCCATCAATGGATATCCGGAATACGATGCGGTCATGCGCGATTACATTCCTTCCTTCCGCAAACTCACCCGGATTTCCAACCCCGACCCTTCGACCTGCCTTGTGTTCATCGATGAACATGCGGACACCATGTACGACGCCCTGTTTGGAATGCCGACCGAGCATTACGACAACAGCAAGACCTGGTGGGATCTGCCCGCCAACCGCCATACACAGGGCGGCAATCTGTCATTCGCCGACGGACACATCGAGCATTGGCGATGGAAGGCACCGAAGGTTTTCCGCATGTGGGTGCAGGCCGTGCAGCCGGAAGAGATGGCAGACTGGGAGCGACTCAGGGCGTGCATGAAACAACGGATGCAGTGATGCCTGCGGAATCCAACCCATTTCATCGGATTCGCATGCTGAATACGGTTCCTCAGTTTGAACGCCTTGAAACACAGACTCGCCACGCGCCGCATCGGTCTCTGGATTTCCATTCTCATCTTCACCGCCGGAATCACGGCGCGGTGCGACGAAACATGGCTTTTCGCCGTCCAACTCACCGCATCTGTCGAAACCAACCCTTCGCGGATTACACTCAACTGGCTGCCGGATCCCTACGGTGCGTTGAACCACGTGGTTTATCGCAAAGGTCGTGACGACCAGTCCTGGGGCTGGGGAACCATCCTGAGCGGAAATGAAACCAACTACACCGACACCGACGTTCAGCCCGGCGTCGCGTACGAATACAAGGTCGTCAGACGATCCGCCCTCGGACATTACGCCTACGGTTACATCTGCAGTGGAATTCAGGTTCCTGAAACGCATTTCCGCGGCGGCATCATCCTCCTCGTTGCAGAAAATCTCTCCGTCCCGCTCGCGTCGGAGATTCAGCGCCTGGAAAGCGATCTGACGGGCGATGGCTGGCAGGTGTTTCGACGGGAAGTTCCGACCAATGCAACACCGGAAGCGGCAAAGAGCGTCATCGTTTCAACCTGCTACCAAAATCCAGATGTGCAGGCGTTGTTTCTCCTTGGACACATTCCCGTTTTCCATTCAGGCAATGTGGACTATGACGGCCATCAGTTTCGGCCAATGCCTTCAGATGCGTTCTACGGCGACATCGATGGCGACTGGAGCAACAGCCCCGATTTCATTCCGTCAGACGTCGAACTGATGGTCGGTCGCGTCGATCTGTTCAACATGCCCGGAAATGGTTCATCCAGTCCCTGGCCGTCCGAGATCGAATTGATCCGGAATTACCTGAACAAAAACCACGCCTGGCGTCAGGGGGACATGAATGTGCCGCGACGCGCTCTCATGGGAGATCGTCGTGGAATTGATGATGGCTATGCGCCGGCAGCGTCCGGTTATCGTGCATTTGACACCTTGCTCGGACATGGCCGGACTGAAATTGCCGATACGTCCGACACTGCGCCACCGTCTCAACGCTGGATTTCCCGGCTCGCGCAGGAACGCTATCTCTGGGCATACGGTTGTGGCGGCGGAATGCAGACCGGCATCAGCCATCTCGGTGTTCGCGGAACGTTTTTTGAAGTCTGGAGTGCAGATGTCGTCGATCTCGACGCGGGCGCTGTGTTCGTCCTCCTGTTCGGCAGCTGGTTTGGCAACTGGGACGGACAGGACAACTTCATGCGTTCGTTCCTCGCGACACCGACATACGGTCTTGCCTGCGCGATGTCCGGCCTGCCCGACTGGTATCTCCATCACATGGCCCTGGGCGAGCCGATCGGTTACAGCGCCCGGCTTTCGATCAACAACGACACACTTTATTCGAGCAACACCAATGAGTTTAATCGCGCCAACTACGTCGCGTTGATGGGCGATCCCACGCTGCGAATGCACCCATTTCTCCCGCCATCGAATCTGACCGCCGAGTGGCGGAATGGAATGCAATTGAACTGGTCGCCGTCTCCGGCGGAAGGGGTTCTCGGTTATCACGTCTATCGAAGAACCGATTCTGGAGAACGCTTCGAACAACTCACGGCCGTGCCTGTCACGGAAACACAGTTCCTTGATACGACACCATCCGCAGAAGCCACCTACATGGTGCGCGCAATCCGTGAAGAACAGACGCCAAGCGGAACGTTCATGAATCTCAGCCAGGGCAGCTTCACCTCTTCAGCTGGCGCCCCTCCGAGCGAGCCGATTCAGCTGCACTGTGAACCGACACCGATCGGAATTCTTCTGAACTGGAATGCGCAGCCGGGCCAGACCTACAGGTTGCTCGTCTCGGAAGATCTTCAAGGCTGGTTCGATTTCACCGGTTCCATTCACGCAAACAGTTCCACCGTGTGGTGGCTGGATACTGAAATGGATTCAGACCGCAGGTTTTATCGCGTGAGCAGTCCGTGACGCGTCGGCGACCGCTGATCATCGCTCGACCGGGTCAGGCGTTCCGTCGCCTGCGTTCAATCCGATGTGTTCTCGAAACTGCTGGATATTTGGCACCGTTCCAAGAACCAGCAAACGATCACCGGCCACGAGGCGTTCGGACGACGCTGGCACAAGGATGCGTCGGCCTTCGCGCTGAATGCCGCAAATCTGAAGACCAAATCGCGAAACGAGATTCAACTCCGACAAGGTGGCATTCAATCCGCCGTAGGCACTCGGCACATCCACTGAATCCATCGTCATGTCATTAAATTCATCCGAGCGGACCGTTGCCGAAACGCCGCGCAAATACTGTTCGGCCTCGGGAAGTTTGTCGCCGGCACCGAGAATCAAAAGCTTGTCGCCGGAAAAAAGCCGTTCGCCCGCGCCCGGATTCGCGATGAGAAATCCCTGCCGATCGATTGCCATGATGGAGCAGCCAAACCGGTTTCGTAGTCCGATCTCGCCAATCGTTTTCCCGGCGTGATCCGTAGCCGACGGCAGAACCACTTCATCGATCTGGAGATTCCAATCCTGCGGCCGTTCAAGGACCGACACCGGCAGGCCGGAGGTTGCGCCCAGCGTGGACGCAGCGCGTACGCGTTCGCGGAAGTCCTGTTCGAGCCGGCTGTGAAACCGGACCATGCGTTTCCAGACAAATGGCAGAAACACCAGAGTTCCCGCAGCGGTGGTAAGAAGAATCCAGAAAAGCCATGAACCCGGTGGGGCCAGCAGGAAAAACCACCCAAACAAAACCAGCGCACCGACTGTCCTCAACGCAATCTGCAACAACGACCGAATCGTGCCTCGCCCCGAACGTCCTCGCACTGCCCCGTCCGCCAGAATCAACACGATTGCCTCCATGTCCCGCCAGATCACGATGCACGGTCCCAGCACCAGAAGACTGAAAGCCAGCCAGAAGAAGAAAGTCGTTCCGTGATCGAAAAACAGATGGTCTCCGAACTGATCGAGCATGAGTCGCAGCAGCGGTTTCGAAAATACAATCAGTGCCGAAACGAACAGGACCTGAAAAATCAGCTGCATGATTTTGCGGCTCGTCAACCGCCACAAAAGACTCCGGTTCGTCCGTCCATGCAGCCTGGCCAGCATGCCCTGGTAAAACCGAACCAGATCCCGCCACCGCCGCGGCTCGTGTTTCTCCACCCAGGAACAGATTGCTTCGGAACGCCGCGTCAGCACCGGACCGATCGCGGCCGTCGTCAGCGACACACCGATTGCCAGCGCATAAAATGTTTCCGGAAGCACGTTCGCCGACCGCCCGACCTGAATCATCACAAACGCAAACTCCCCAATCGGCGTCAGTGCGATTCCTGCCTTAAGACCGTTTCTCGGCGTGTGGCCGGCGACGACAAGCCCGATTGCACACGCCATCGGCCGCACCACTACAGTGATTGCGGTGATAACGATCACCAGTCCCCAGACATCCGCGAGCAGCCGGAAATCGAACATCATTCCCACCGCCACAAAGAACACCGAGCCGAATATGTGATGCAGTGCTTCAAACGATCGTTCCACCTCGTCCTTGTGCCTTGTTCCCGCAACGACAACGCCGAGAACGAATGCGCCGAGCGCGACTGAATAACCGCTTTCCACGGCCCACACCGCCGCGAGCAGCAACAGTCCCGTTACAGCGAGAATCCGCAGTTCCGGACTCGCCTCGCGGTTCAAAGCCTGAAGCAGTCGCGGCAACAGCAGCATGGCCGTCACGACGAGAAACGATACGAACACCGCCAGGGAACCGAGCGTGCTCCAGATCGACGATTCTTCACCGCCGCCCAGTTTGATCAGCGACAGGAACAATGTGAGCATCACCACCGCGACGATGTCCTCAAGCACCGTGATTCCCAATGCAAGCTGTCCTGCCCTTTGATGCGCGATGTTCAGATTGTCCAGCACCTTGATGATGATCGCAGAGCTGGAGATCATCAGCGTTCCCGCGATGAAAAACGTCTGAAAGCTGTTCCATCCCATCGCCGCTCCGAACAGTCTGCAGACGTTGAACAGCAGCAGCGCACTCACGATCACCGCCACCACGACCGACAGCCCCATTCGTTGCAGCCGGGCGAAACTCAGGCCGAGCCCGACGGAAAACATCAGGAAGACCAGTCCGATCTGCGCGAGGAACTGGACGTGGTCGAGGTCGGAAACGAGTTTCACCGCCGGAGAAAATGGCCCGATGATGATTCCGCCCAGGATGTATCCGACCACTGCGGAAAATCCCAGCCGCTGCAACAGCCATCCCGAGGCCATCGCACACGTGAGCACAAGGCCCAGGTCACGGAGAAAAAGGATTTCCTGCATGGCGCTCATTAGGATTCAGGCGCGCACCATGCAGCAAGTAGAAATCCTTCCGGATTCTCGAATCACCTCACGTCTGAACCCCCAAGCCCCATGCCTGTCGTGGCGCAACTGCCCACTCGCTCCCTAAAATGTTCCCTCTCCCCGCAGCGAAGCGCGGGGAGAGGGTTAGGGAGAGGGGTACAGATTTCCGCTTTTCTCCCCCGAGCTTTCGCTTACTTTTGGCGACATGACTCTCAACGAGCAAATGTCCGAACTGGCCCGCCAGGCCAAGGACGCATCGCGCGAGCTCGCGAAGCTGACTTCGGAAGAAAAGAATCGTTGCCTGCTGACGATGGCCGACGCGCTCGAATCCGCCGGTGCCGCCCTCAAGGAAGCCAACGCAATCGACATGCAGGCCGGCGCCAATCTGGGCCTCTCTTCCGCGATGCTCGACCGTCTCAAACTCGACGACAAACGAATCGCCGGCATGGCCAAAGGTTTGCGCGAAGTTGCCGCCCTGCCCGATCCGGTTGGACGAATCCTGGACGAACGCACCCGTCCAAACGGACTCAAGCTCCAGAAGATCAGCACCCCAATCGGCGTTGTGGTCATCATTTACGAATCGCGCCCGAACGTGACCGCCGACGCCGCCAGCCTTTGCTTCAAATCCGGCAACGCAACGATACTTCGCGGCGGCAAGGAAGCGCTGAATTCAAATCAGTTGATCGCGAAGGTGATGATCGAAGCCGGTCGCAAGACACTCGGCTCGTTTCCGGAACACGCCATTCAGGTGGTGCCGACGACCGATCGGGAAGCGATCCCGGTTCTGCTTTCGCTCACACAATATGTCGATCTCTGCATGCCCCGCGGCGGCGAGAGCCTCATCCGCGCTGTGACCGATTGCTCGAAGGTTCCGGTGATCAAACATTACAAGGGCGTCTGCCACGTCTATGTCGATGCCGAGGCCGACCTGAAAATGGCGGAAGAGATTGTGATGAACGCGAAGGTTCAACGGCCCGGCGTCTGTAACGCCGCGGAAACACTGCTGGTCGATGCAACCATTGCGAATCGTTTTCTGCCGAAGATGGCCGCAAGCCTCTGGGACAAGCACGTGGAACTTCGCGGAGACGAACGCGCATTTCGCCTGCTGGAGCCTTCGCAACAATCGCACCTCGGCGCAAAGCTCAAGGCGGCGACCGAACAGGATTTCTACACCGAGTTCAACGATTACATTTTGAACGTTCGGATCGTGGATGGGGTCCGCACTGCCATCGATCACATCAATCACTACGGATCCGCTCATTCGGACAGCATCGTCACCGGAAACGAAAACACCGCACGACAGTTCCTGAACGAAGTCGATTCCGCGGCGGTTTACTGGAACGCTTCGACCCGGTTCACCGATGGTGGGGAGTTCGGCATGGGCGCTGAGATCGGCATCAGCACCGACAAAATCGGCGCACGCGGCCCGATGGGGCTCGATGAGCTGACGAGCTACAAATGGATCGGGCTCGGCAGTGGACAAATTCGAACTTAGAGGCAAAGTGCGCCTGTGAATTCAGAATCCGCTGCCCAAAGCAGTTCCACAGACGCTGCAAAAGCCCAGTTCGTTCGCGATCAGATTCCGCCCGGCGGCCTTTTCGCCGGACTTGGCTGGAACATCTCCCCCACCCCGTTTTCACTCGGCCCGGAAAAGGCGAAGGAAATCGAATCGCTCGGACGCGTGCTGCTGCAGTTCTATCGCGCAGTCAATCTTCTCTACCGAAAAAGCGTCGAAGGCAAACAACCGGAATGGATCGCGCGCTGGCTCGATGCCGGCAAGCCGCAGCATCTCATCGAGCTTCAACGCGCCGCCGCGTTCAAAAATGAAATGCCCCGCGTCATCCGGCCCGACCTCCTGATCACTGAAAACGGATTCAGCGTGACCGAGCTTGATTCCGTTCCAGGCGGCATCGGACTCACCGCATGGCTGAATCAAACGTATTCGAAACCGGAACTTGCAAACGGCGCTTCCGAGCTGCTCGGCGGCGCGGAAGGCATGCTGCGCGGATTTGAATCGATTTTTGGAAATGCGGAACGGGTGCGAATCATCGTGTCCAAGGAAGCCTCGACGTATCGTCCGGAAATGGACTGGATCGCCGCACAACTCGGCCCGCGGTTTTCAGTCCATGATGCGAACTTCACCGACTTCAACGATGGCGACGCGGTTTACCGTTTTTTTGAATTGTTCGACTTGAAGAACGTCGCCGGCGCGGAAACGATTTTTGAACTTGCGACATCGAAACGCATTCGCCTTACACCGCCGCCGAAGCCGGTGTTTGAGGAAAAAATGCTCTTCGCGCTTCTCTGGAATCGCAACCTGCACGGATTCTGGCGTCAGGAATTGGGCGAAGGCTTTCTGAAGCGGATGCAACAGATGACGCCCTACACCTGGCTGGTCGATCCGTCGCCAATTCCTCCGCATGCGGCCATTCCCGAACTGAACCTCACGGACTGGCAGCAGCTCAAGACCCTTTCGCAAAAGGAACGCGAACTCATCCTGAAAGTTTCAGGATTCTCGGAAGAAGCGTGGGGAGCGCGCGGCGTCTATCTCGGAAGCGATCTTTCCCACGCTGACTGGAGCATGGCGGTGGACAAGGCTCTGGATGCATTCGAACGGTCGCCCTTTGTGCTGCAGCGGTTTCATCGCCCCACACTCGTCGATGCGCAGTGGTTTGATTTCAATTCCCGCCAAACGGTCGGGATGAAGGGACGCGCACGCATTTGTCCCTATTACTTCGTTTCCGGCGACGGCGACAGTGGACGCGCTCAACTCGGCGGTGTTCTGGCGACGGTCTGTCCTGCGGACAAAAAGATCATTCATGGAATGACGGACGCCGTGCTGGCGCCGTGTTCGAAATGAGCCTGTTTGAATACATGCTGCTTGCGTTCGGATCGCTGTTCGTGATTGCCGATCCCATCGCCGCGGTGCCGGCTTTTCTCGCAATGACACCGTCGGATTCGCCGGAGGCGCGTTCACGGATGGCGGCTCTTGCCTGCTGTGTGATGGCCGGCGTTCTTCTGGCGTTCGCCATTTTCGGGAAATGGATTTTCGGAATTCTCGGCGTCACGATGCCCGCGTTTCAAATTGCAGCCAGCATCGTTCTCCTGCTCGTCGCACTGGACATGTTGCGCGCTCAACGTTCGCGCGTGCAGGAAACGATGGAAGAAACGGAAGCGGGCGCGCACAAGGAGGACATCGCAATTACGCCACTCGCGATTCCAATGCTCGCCGGGCCCGGCGCGATTTCGACCGCGATTCTTCTTCAGAGCAAGGCGCAATCGATCGGGCACAGCATCGGACTTTACATCTGCATCGTGGCCGTGGCGTTCGTGAGCTACCTGGTGTTTCGAATCTCCGCACAGGGCGCGCGCTGGCTGAACCCGATCGCCATGAAAATCATCACGCGCATCATGGGACTTCTGCTCGCCGCGGTGGCGATTCAATTCATGCTCAACGCGCTTCGGGATGTTCGCGGGCAGATTTTCTGATACGGACGTAGGGCGCATCCGAACAGCCACACCATCAAATATTCCTTCGCCCCGCAGCGAAGCGCGGGTGAGGGTTAGGGAGAGGGGCTCTGCACCGGCACTCGTTACTTCAATCCGGAAAAATTGCTGAGGCGTTCCGGGAACAAACGCATTCGTAACGCTGAAATTTCCCAAGGCATCGAACTGATTCGTCAGCAGGCGCGTCCAGCTTGAGAGTGGAAGCGACAGGTTCGTGGTCGTGAGAACGACATAATCCCATCCAGGAGTTCCACCGGTTCCATTGAACACGATTCCCGTTGAAGAAATGTCGGTCGATTGGAACAACGGCGGAGTGCCGCTGAGTACCCAAAGCATTCCGTCCAGACCGAGACGATCTGTATTCCAATGCAAATTTTCTCCCAACGCTGGCAGAGACAGGGTCTGAAAAGTTCCGCTGAGGTCCGGAGCTTCGAACAGCTGGAAATGATCGCCAGCCTGCAACGAACTCCCGCCCGCGTTTATCACAATCAACTGCCCGCCGAATGTCAGCGGAACGCCGGACCGAAGAATGTCGTTGGTCAACGGCACACCGCCAATCTCCATCAACAGAACGCTGCCGGGCATGAGCATCACACCGTTGTTTGCGGTCAACGTTCCGATGCCATTTCCCGGACTGATCGTTGCTCCCGATTGAGCGACGATGGTTCCTGTCACAGTTCCACTCCCCGCGAGTGTTGCATTCCAGACTGTGGCGCCGGAAGCCAGGCTGCCATCAACTGTCAGCGTTCCATTACTCACGATGGTTCCACCTGAGAAGCTGTTGGTTCCCGCCAACGTGAGTGTTCCCGTGCCGAGCTTGGTCAACCTGTTCGTTCCCGTAATGGAACCGGCAAACGTGTCATTTGAACCTGCTGTTCCAACAACGAGCTCTCCAGCGGTTAAGCGAACTTCCGATCCAGCACCTCCGTTCAGTCGTCCTGCAACCATGACCCGACCGGAAGCGTTCTGAAGAACCGATGAACTGCCCGTGATTGATATTGGCGTTCCAACTGGAAGATTGCCGCTCAGAACCGCGTCCGGGCCGATCGAATGAAGCAGCTGCAGATCAGCAGCCGACAACGCACGATGCCAGATTCGCACTTCGTTGTAAGTCGCCGAGGCGGTGTTGTCGGAGGTGTATTGCGACCGTCCGAGCCAGCAGACGCTGTCATTGAACGCGGCCAGTGTGTTGGTGCTGTTAAAGCTTCCTCGCGCCGCTCCCAGCGTTGGCGATGATGATGGCGCGCGATACCACGTGACGCGCGTTGTTCCGTTTGGCCCCGCGTTCGGTTCGATCACCATCGCAATGTGAAACTCCGTTCCGAGCGTGTAAGGCTGATTCGAATTGTCCACTGTCGAAGTCACCGCGTCTTTCCATTCAACACGATCGGATGCAAGCGTGGTTCCCTGCGACCAGCTCATCATCAGGTTTTCCGTCGTGGACGAACCGAAATCGAAAATGCGCGACCAATTCTGAATCGCGTCCTGTCTCGCCCACAGTTCGATCGTCACAGCGGTGGTTCCCTTCGGAAGAAGATTCGAACCGAGATTGATGTAATCCGAACTCGCGCGCGCACCGCCGGTCAGTGTAACGGCGGTCGAACCAATGAAGGCATCGTTGATACCGCCATCCACGATCGAAGCGTTCTTGCCCCCGACGGAATCCAGCAGGTTGCCGTTGAAACTCCAGCGATGCTTCAATCCAGCTGCGACAGAATCGATTCGAAGGGTTCCGCCGCTGATGATCGTTTCCCCTGTGAACGTGTTGCTGTTGAGAAGCGTGAGCGTTCCGGACCCCGATTTTACGAGGTTGTTCGTTCCAGCAATCACCCCGCTGCCTGCGAAGGTGTAATTCTTCGTGGCGTTTACATTCAATGCAGCCGGATTCAACACGCCGCTGACAATCACCGGAACATTGTTCGATCCGGCGTCATTGAACGTGACGACGTCATGCTGTTTGAAAAATGTCGCCGCACCGTTCGTGGCCAGCCAGTTTGCGCTGGTGGTGACATCCCAAAGGTTCGCAGCACCGTCCCCCTTCCACACAAGTTCACGAGGACCACCTGACGACGGATCTTCAATCACCGAAATCGTCCCGCTCGCGTTCAACTGGGTGGTGTCCCAAACGAGACCCGCCGGCAAGGGCGGAAGTTGAATGGACGCAAACGCGCCGGACAACATCGCAGCATCGAAAAGATCGAATGAATCTCCAGGCAGAAACGTTCCGGAAAGATTCGTTACAAGCAGTGTTCCTCCGAATGAAATGGTCCCTCCCGCCACCACGCGATCCCGCGAACCGATTGCTCTGTTGATTTCCATCAGCGTCAAGCTTCCGCCATTGAGCGTTACGTTGTTGCTGAAGGTGATCGTTCCGATTCCGTTCGAACCGGGAGAAAGTCGTCCATTCACCACGGTGACGCCGCGAATGAATCCAGTGCCGCCCAGCGTCCCCTGAGCGCCAACCGTGACGTTTCCCGTCGCGCCGCCGGCGTTTCCGTTGATCACCAGCGTGCCTCCGTTGACGGTGGTCTGGCCGGTATGATTCAGATTGCCCGTCAGTGTCCACGTCCCGGTGCCGACTTTGATCAGCCCGACGTTGTTGTAGGTGCTGCCAGCGAACGTCGCCGATGTATTCAAACCGCCGACACTCCAGTTCACGCCAATGCCGCCATTGCCGCCGGGAGCGGAAATGTTCGATGCAGCATCGCCGGAAAGTTCGCCGATCGGAATCGTTGGTATGCCGCCAACGCGGTTCTGCAAACTGACGTTCGCGAGATTCATTCGCGCGTTCGGATAACCCGCACTGTTGTTGCAGCGGAAATCGCCGCCATCGTTGTCGCTGATGATCAGAAGCTGGCCGGTGAATGCGGACCAATTGCCGCTGAAGTCGGTCCTCACGTAAGGCGTGAATATTGTCAAAGTTCCTGAACCGGTGAGCGGACCGGACATCGTCGATCGTCCATCGCAATCAATGCGTCCGGTCGAAAGCACACGGATCGGCCAGGCGCAGACCTCACTCGCCTGAATGTTGATGAGGTTCAACCGGCCGCCGTCGAGAATCACTCCACCCGGACCAACGCCATATTGATTTCCCGCAACACTGCCGAGCGCAATGGTGCCGCTCTTGATGATCGTTCCTCCTGCATGACTGTTCGAAACGGTGATCGCCAATGTGCCAGGCCCCGCTTTCTGCAACGCGCCCGTTCCCACGATCTGTCCGGCGATGGTCACCTGATTCCCACCGTTCGAAATCTCGATGGTATTCGTTCCGGTGCCGACAGTGAGTCCGCGGTCGGTGTAGGATTCGCCGGTGATTCGAAGTGTGCTGTTGCCCGCAAGAATCAGATTCGTGGAGCCGGCAGGCGGATTTCCAATCGGGCTCGGATAACCCACTGCATCCAGTTCCGGAACCACCACGGTTCCACCGGCGATAATGGTTCGTCCGGTGTAGCTGTTGTTCAGCGTGTTGATCGTGAGCGTTCCCGAATTTGATTTGCTGAGTCCGCCCGATCCAATGAGCGCGCCGGCGCCGTTGAAAACGTAATTCGCCGTGCTGTCGATGATCACGTTGGATGCGATCAGCGATTCATTGATGTTCACCGTCAGATTGCTGGTTCCAATGTTGTTGAAACGAACGGTATCGCCGGAAACGAACACATCCTTCACCGCCCCATTCAACCAGTTGCTGCTCGTCGCAAGATTCCAGGCGTTGCCATTCTGGCCACCGGTCCACGTCAGAAGCGTTGGCGGTCGCGTGCTTTTCACGACAAGTGCGATCTGTCCCGGCGAATTCGTGAGCAGCGCCGGAATGCCATCCAGTCCGCGCAATACGAGATTGTTCATGCTGCCGGAGAGCGTGCCGGAGTATTCGATCAGCGGATAAATTCCGGCCGCCAGCGAACCGCTGAGGAGATTGATCTGAACGAAGTTTGTTCCGGTCAACGTGAGGTTGCCGGCAATCCGGAGAAAATCGTTCGTCTTGCTGACGCCAGTGGGATCGTCCGAAAGATCGAGCCGAAGCACCGCGCCATTCACCAGCGTCACTCCATTTGAAATGGTGAGCGTGCCTGCCGGATGGATTCCATCGCCGGGCGAAATGCTTCCACCGCGATGGACCGTGACACCGCCGCCGATTGAGC
>Ga0065721_10003820_pt1 | contig 70271 bp, 74 predicted proteins | sample Mesricmetagenome_FD_59108 | JGI IMG/M metagenome (GOLD analysis project Ga0065721, IMG submission 59108) | Mesophilic microbial community from rice straw/compost enrichment Sample: eDNA_1 v2 (version 2) | ecosystem: Engineered > Solid waste > Grass > Composting > Bioreactor | place: USA: Davis... | reverse complement strand
TCCTGCAGCGCTACATTTCCGAGCGCGGCAAGATCGTTCCGTCCCGCATCACGGCCGTTTCCCAGAAGAAGCAGCGCGAACTGGCCAAGGCCATCAAGCGCGCCCGCTTCCTCGGCCTGCTGCCCTACGTGGTAGCCTAATCGCACCGACGAGCAGCTGATTAAGAGTCAGCTGCTCGTTCCTCCCTTCCGCGTTGGGCGCGGATCGGATCGAAAACGACCCTCGGCGGGTTCATGCAGACGACGAAGCCCGGGAGGAAACAAAATCCCATGTTGGGGACCGGAACTTCAGAAAACGAGTCCGGATCATCCCCTAACTGCTTGAGAAGCAGGACAGCGACGTGAAACAGTTGGATGGAAAATTACTGCTGACCGGCATGCTCGCCGGTGTGACCGCCGCGCTTCTGGTGCTGGCGGCGAACGCGCAACCGACTTTTTCCTCCGTGCTCTACGCGGCCTCGGCCATGCCTGTCCTGATCGCCGGTCTCGGCTGGGGCAATGTCGCGGCGATCACCGCGATCCTCACTGCCGCCGCTCTCGGCGCCGCTGCCGTCTCGCCCCTATTTGCCGCCGCGATGGCGATCTTCACCCTTCTGCCGGCAGGCTGGACCAGCCATCTGGCGAGCCTCGCCCGCCCGGCCTCCGAGATTGGCGGACCGGATCATCTGATCGCCTGGTATCCGCTCTCCGACATCCTGATGCATCTCTGCGCGCTGGTCGCGATCGCCGTGATCTTCCTCGGCATCATGATCGGCTATGGACCCGAATTCATCGACCAACTGGTCGAGGCTGTCGTCCAGGCCGCCGCCAGCCAGGACGCCACCTTCTCGCCGAACGCCGACGATCTGGCGCAGGTCCGGCGGCTGATGCTGGTGCTGCTGCCGGTGATCCAGGGTGGGATGTGGGTGATACTGCTGGTCGCCGCCTACTATTTCGCCATGCGCATCGTCACCGCCTCCGGACGCGCCAAGCGTCCGCGCGAGGACATGCCCTCGGCGTTGCGCATGAACCGCAACGCCATGCTCGTCTTTCTTGCCGGCATCCTCGCGGCCTTCCTCGGCGGACCGGCCGGGCTGATCGGCGCCACGGTTTGCGGCACGTTCGGCGCAGGCTTCCTGATGGCGGGCTTCGCTTCGCTCCATCTGCGGACCCGCGGCAAGGACTGGCGCATGCCGGTGCTGGTGCTCGCCTACCTGTCGGTGCTCTTCCTGCTGCCGACCTTCGTCATCCTCGTTCTCGGTCTCGCCGATTCACGGCGGACCGTGGCCCTCACACCGGCGGTAAAACCGGGTTCAGACAATCCCCAAACCTGAGATACAAGACAGAAAGGAACATCGAAATGGAAGTCATTCTCCTCGAACGCATCGCAAAGCTCGGCCAGATGGGCGAAACCGTAAAGGTTCGCGACGGCTATGCACGTAACTTCCTGCTGCCGCAGGGCAAGGCGCTGCGCGCCAACGCCGCCAACAAGGCCCGCTTCGAAAAGGAACGTGCCACCCTCGAGGCCCGCAACCTGGAGCGCAAGTCGGAAGCCCAGAAGGTTGCCGAAGCTCTGGAAGGCAAGTCCTTCATCGTCGTTCGCTCCGCCGGAGAGACCGGTCAGCTCTACGGCTCGGTTGCAGCCCGTGACGTCGTTGAAATCCTCGCCGCCGAAGGCTTCAACGTCGGCCGCAACCAGGTCGAACTGAACAACCCGATCAAGTCGATCGGCCTGCACAAGGTCACGCTCCACCTGCACGCCGAAGTCGAGCTGTCGATCGAACTGAACGTCGCCCGTTCGGCCGAAGAAGCCGAGCGCCAGGCCAAGGGTGAAAACCTCACCTCGGCCGAAGCCATCTACGGCGTTGATGAAGATGCCCTGCGTCCGGAAGACTTCTTCAACCCGGAAGCTGAAGAATTCGAAGGCGAAGAGCGCTAAGAACATCGGCCTTCGAAGGCCGGACTCAGAAAAGCCCGGTCCGCTTCACGCGGGCCGGGCTTTTTCTGTTCGGTGGGTGGTTTCACGGTTAGCCGACGGGATCGGCACTCTTGTCGATATGGACGACCACGGACATGCCGGGAACCAGTTGTCCGTCGATCTCCTGCCCATCGTCGATCGCGATGCGAACTCCGACACGTTGGGCGATCTTGACGAAGTTGCCGCTGGCATTGTCAGGCTTGATCACCGAAAACTCGGAACCCGCAGCGGGCGAGAAGCTTTCCACCCGGCCCGCCAGGACGCGCCGGTCGAGCGCATCGACCGTGACTTCCACCGGCTGGCCGACCTTCATGCCGGCGAGCTGGGTCTCCTTGAAGTTGGCGATGATCCAGACGTCGTGCGGCACGACCGCCATCAACTGGCTGCCGGCGGTGACGTACTGGCCGACCCGGACTCCGACCTCGCCGAGGGTTCCTTCGCGCGGCGCGCGGATCTCGGTGTTGGAGAGATCAATCCTCGCCAGTTCCACCGCAGCCTCGGCACTGGCGACCGCGGCTTCCAGCGAGCCGCGATTGACGATGATGGTCTGGAGATCCTGACGCGACACCTCGACAGCCGCCTTAGCCTGCGCCATCGCGGCGCGGGCGCGATCGAGCGAGGCATGCGCCTGCTCCTGCGCGCTGGTCGTGCCGGCGCCGCTCTTCATCAGGGCGTCCTGCCGGTCGGACTGCAGTTGCGCCTGCTCCAGATCGGCTTGCGCCGCATCGACCGCCGCCTCGCTCGAGGCGATCCTCGCCTTGGCGGCAATTTCCTGCTGATGCGAGTTGTCGAGGGCAGCCTTCTGGGTGGCGAGCGTGGCCTCGGCCTGCGCCAGCTTCTGCCTGTAGATGCGATCATCGATCCGCGCGAGCAGATCACCCTCCCTGACCGCCTGGTAATCCTTGACCGGCACGTCGATGATATAGCCGCTGACCTGCGGGCTCATCGTCGTGACATAGCCTCGGACATAGGCGTTGTCGGTCATCTCGACCGAACTGGTGAAGGGCGGCAGCCGCCAGGCGTAGAGGATGAGCGAAGCGCCGATAAGGCCGCCGAGCAGGACGAGGATTCTCGTGGGAGTGAACAGTTTCTTCAACATGATGGCAGACTCGATTGATGCTTACGACTGGGCGGGGACCTCACCTTCCGGCTGGCGCAGGGCCTGCAGCCGGTTCCAGGCGAGGTGGACGAGCAGCGTCGCAAGCGCCGCCGCCGTCACGATGGAGATCAGCAGAAAGGTGTCGTTGTAGGCGAGCACATAAGCTTCACGGGTCACCTGTTGGGCGAGGAGGCTCAGGCCCTCCTCCTTCAGTACCGCCGGATCGGTGATGACCTTGCCGTAGGCGCCCGAGAGCTGGCTGACACGCTGCACGACATCCGGATCGGTCAGCAGGATGTTCTCGACCAGCACGTTCGAGTGGAATTTCTCTCGGAGGGTGACGAAACTGCCGAGCGCGGCCGTCATCACCATCGAACCTGTGACCTGGGTAAACAGGAAGATGGCGATGAAGTTCACCACATAGGGCAAGCCCTTTTTCAGTGCGCCACCGAAGCCCTTAGCCATCACCGGCGGCAGGAACATGGCCGCGCCGAAGGCGATCATACCCTGGCTCAGGTACATCTGCTCCGGCCGCGTCAGGTTCGACGACTGGCTGTCCAGAAAGGCGCCGCCAGCGATCAGGGCGAGCGCAATGACATGGGCCGTCTCGACGTAGCGCGAGGTCATCAGCACCATACACAACAAGGCGCCGGCGACCGAGGCGAGCAGCACGACCGTCCAGAGCACGAACTGCTGGTCGTTGAGCAAGCCAAGTTGCTGGTAGAGGTTGACTGCCGTTGACGACTGTTCCGACGAGACGGCCCGGAAGACCAGTAGCACGCCGGCGAGATGCAGATTGTCGCGGGAAAATATCCAGCCGAAATCCAGCATGGGATTGCTGCGGCCTAGCTCGATGAATGCCGTAACGCACAGCAAGCCGAGGCCGCAGGCGAGTACCACGCCCAGCCACCAGGTCTCGAACCACCAGTACATCCGGCCGAGGGTGAAGAAGACTGTCAGGCAACCGATGCCGGCCGCCATCAGCAGATAGGAAAGAATGTCCGTGCGCTCGATCACCTTGGCCCGCGGCGGCGGCGTCAGGGGCAAGGCGTAGATGATCGCCATCGACAACAGGGACAGTCCGAGCTCAAGGGCGTACAGCGCACGCCAGCCGTCGATCTCGAGAAGAGTGGGCGAAACCATCCGCGCGAGCGGTGCTGAGAGAAGCGTGCCCATCAGCGCGAGGCTCAGCCCTTCGGTCAGCTTCTTCTGGATGGGAAAGGCTTCAAGCACATAGAGGAAGCCAAGGGAGGAGATCGGCGCGGCCGCGCAGCCGCTGATGAAGCGGACGACGAGAGCCGAGTGCAGGTCGTGGACAAAGAGGTTGAGCAGCGAGGCGAGGACGAAGACGACGATGCTCCATTCGGCAAACGGCCGAAGTCCATATTGCGCCCTGATCTTGAAGAGAGCGATCGACAGCGTCGCATAGGGTGCCATGTAGGCGGCCGCGAGCCCGGCAACCTCGGCGGCCGTGGCGGAGAACTCCCCTTGAAGCTGATAGAGGTTGGCGTTGACGATGTTCATGCTCATGCCCTGAACAATGAACATCAACAGGCCGGAGGCGATGAACGTCGCCCTCAGCCACAGCGGTTTGGCAGGCGGCGGGACAGGTGCTGCCGAAGGGGCTTCCACCGGCTTTTCCCGCTCGGCTGCGTCGGTCGGAGCATCGGCCAGGCCTTCTTCGTCGCTTTTTGCGGTGGCCTCGCTCATGACCTCACCTTTTCGACATCGAGGCGCTGCATGTTGTCCATCAGACAGCGGACCACGGAGAGAGTAAGCAAGATGTCCTCGGTGGAGATATCCTCGGAAATCTGCTGCCGCAGGTCCCTGGCCAGGGCGTAGACGTCCTCGTAGGCGACGCGGCCGGCAGGCGTCATGTCGATACGCTTGGCGCGTCGGTCGGTTTCGTCCTCTTGCCGCTGGATCAGCTCCTGCTTCTCCATGCCGTCGAGCACGCGCACCAGCGTCGGCGTTTCGATTTCCAACTCCTCGGCAAGCTCCCTCTGGGTGAGCGGCCCCCGTCGAGCGAGCGCGAACAGCGTACGGGTACGCGCCAGGGTCAGCCCCCTCTCCCGCACCACGGCGTCGAAGAAAGCACGAAGCTTGCGGTTGAAGGCGGACAACTCGTCGAATAGCTGCTCGGTTTCCGATGCCCGGGCCATTTCGATGCGCTCCAAATAATTAGCTACCTACTTATAATGTTACTAACTATCTTTCTCGTCGGGAAGTTCAAGTCGTTTTGCGCCATAACAGCTATGCCGTAGACTCATGACGGCGGAGGCGATTCGTCGTCCGAGGCGTCAAGCATCGATGTCCGCAGCCTGTGGATAGCCTGGGACAACCGGAAAAAAGTCAGTGACCGGAACGCGGTGGTTGACTGTTCGGGCATGGGCCGCCAAACCCGTAAAAACAATCCTGAACCAAAAAGAACGTTGTGACACCATGAGCGATGCCGTTCGCAAGATTGCGCCCCCGCAGGCGGCCGAGCCGCTGTACCGCGAGGCGCCGAACAATATCGAGGCGGAACAGGCGCTACTCGGCGCCATCCTCGTCAACAACGATGCCTATTACCGTGTCTCGGACTTCCTCAAGCCCGAGCACCTGTTCGAGCCCCTTCACCGCAAGATCTTCGAGGTCGCCTCGGAAATCATCCGCATGGGCAAGACCGCCAATCCGGTCACCATCAAGACCTTCCTGCCGGCCGACGAAAAGGTCGGCGACCTGACGGTGGCGCAGTATCTCGCCCGTCTCGCCTCCGAGGCCGTGTCCATCATCAACGCCGAGGACTATGGTCGGGCCATCTACGACCTGGCGCTGCGCCGTGCGCTGATCCAGATCGGCGAGGATGTCGTCAACATCGCCTACGACGCGCCGCTCGACATGCCGCCGCAGGCACAGATCGAGGACACCGAGCGCCGGCTGTTCGCGCTCGCCGAGAACGGCCGCTACGACGGCGGTTTCCAGTCCTTCTCCGACGCCGTTGCGCTCGCCGTCGACATGGCCGGCGCCGCCTTCGAGCGCGACGGCAATCTGTCCGGCATTTCCACCGGCATCGTCTCGCTCGACAACAAGATGGGCGGCCTGCAGCGCTCCGACTTGATCATCCTCGCCGGCCGTCCGGGCATAGGGCAAGACCTCGCTCGCCACCAACATCGCCTGGAACATCGCCGCAGCCTACGAGCCGGAAGTCCTGCCCGACGGCTCGTTCAAGGCGAAGAACGGCGGCGTGGTCGGCTTCTATTCGCTCGAAATGTCGTCCGAACAGCTCGCCACCCGTATCATGTCGGAGCAGACGGAAGTCTCCTCCTCGAAAATCCGTCGCGGTGACATCAGCGAGCACGAATTCGAGAAGCTGGTCGGCTTCTCGCAGACCATGCAGAAGGTGCCGCTCTACATCGACCAGACCGGTGGTATCTCGATCGCCCAGCTCGCCGCGCGAGCGCGCCGCCTGAAACGCCAGCGCGGCCTCGACTGCCTGGTGGTCGACTACGTTCAGCTGATGACGGGTTCGAAAAAGGCCGGCGACAACCGCGTGCAGGAAATCACCGAGATCACCACGGGCCTCAAGGCGCTCGGCAAGGAACTCAACGTGCCGATCATCGCGCTCTCGCAGCTCTCCCGTCAGGTGGAAAGCCGCGATGACAAGCGCCCGCAGCTCTCGGACCTTCGCGAATCCGGCTCGATCGAGCAGGACGCCGACGTGGTTCTGTTCGTGTTCCGTGAAGAATATTACGTCAAGAACATGGAGCCGCGTGACCCGGCCGATCCGAAGTATCCCGAATGGGAAGCGCTGATGGAAAAGGTCAAAGGCACGGCAGACGTGATCATCGCCAAGCAGCGTCACGGACCGACCGGCACGGTGAAACTCGCCTTCCAGGCCGAGTTCACCCGCTTCGCCGACCTCGCCGATCCGAGCTTCACCCAGTACGAGGAGCACTGAGCCGCCAGCGGCGGCTCAGGCACGGCCGAGCGCCATCATCAGGATACCGCTGATGATCAGCATCACGCCGAAGGCGGAGATGAGGCTGATCGATTCCCGGAGCACGACGACGCCGGTGATCGTGGTCAGCACGATGCCGAGCGAGACGAACGGATAGGCGAACGACACCGGGATCTTCGACAGCACGAAGAGCCAGAGGATCGCGCCGAAGCCGTAGCAAGCGAGACCACCGATGACGAAGGGCGATTTCGCGATCGTCAGCAGGGTTGTCGTCAGCGAGGCCGAGCCGGACAAGGCCTCCGAGATCGCCGGCCGGGTCATGCCGTAGCGCAGGATCACCTGCGAAAAGGCACTGAGGCAGACGCTGATCAGGATGAGAAGGTAATTCAATGGGATAAGCTTCCTGTGCAGGGTTCTCCCGCCGCCTATTTGGCTGGGTCGGTGATCCGATAGACGCAAAGTCCATCGTCGCGGTAAAGGGGTTCGGTCGGGGCATCCGACACGCATGGCATAGCGAGATAGTCCACGGCCGCCTCTCTTTCGGCATAGGCGAACCGTTCCTGCGTTGTCGCGGGTAATCTGAAAGCACCTTTTCGGCTTTCCCAAATCGCATGATAGGAGGGCGACCACATGATGGCCGCGCTATATTTGGCGCCGATCCAGTTCTCGCGCATGGACCTGTAACCAAATCCGAGTTCCGGACCCTCCCCGTGCTTGTCGAAGAGCAGGAAGCTTGCTTCGGGCTCCGTTTCGTTGCGCGCCCAATCACCCACGCGCTCCCAGACCGCGGCTTCATTTAATCTGTCAAGCGATCGATCAACGACAAACCATATGCGGACCGGCAGAACGAGCACACAGAGACCCAAGAAGAGCAAGGCCAAACGGCGGAGAAAGCCGTCTGAGAAAAAACGGCCGAGAAAATCGAACCGTATCGGCAACTTGCTGTAGCCCAGCGCCAACACCGCCAGTGGCGAAATCTGCACGGGGGCGATCAGTATGCCGGTCAGAATGGGACCAAATCGCTTCTGCATCGGGTCTGCCGGCGACAACAGCCAGCCGGAGGCGACTAGCGCCAAACTTACTGCCGCGAGTATCGCCACCATGACCGCACTACGGATCAAATGAAGGTTCAAGATCATGCGCGAGTCGGTCAGTAACGGCACGATCGCTCCAATCGCCAGGACGGCGATTGCTCCGAGCGCCAGCATCAGGAACTCCCGAGACTTGCGACCATGCAGGTTGACGGTCAGCAAAAGGATCAGCATTAGCCCCGCGAGCTTGATCAATTCCCGTAGCGGAACACCGTTCAGAAAGAAGTGCGACGGGAACGAAGACCACAGGTGGTCACGATAGGAAAAATCGAGCGGTGCCGACATTTCCGGGTTCCCGATGATGTTGATCAACGGCGGCGCAAGCAGGACAGCCCCCAAAAGACTTCCGACGACCCCGTCGGTCAGCAAGCGCCCGACCGAAAGTTCCCCGCTAGACAGTTGATGCGCCACCAATAGAATGAGCGGCAAAACCATCCAGACCGCCATGAAAGCATTGAGGAAGAACGTCGCACACGTGGCTACGGCCGCATATCCATAGCGCCGCCTCAATGCGAACGAGAAGCCGAAGATCATGGTCGCATTGGCAAGTTCGGAATGGGTAAAGTTATCCAGCATCAGCCCGCCGCCACCCACCGTCAGTCCGACAGTCAGCGACGAGACACTCAGCAATAAAACGAACAAGTTCAGTTGGCGGTTGTCGCGATAGCCGAGACTTTCAGCGAGATGCAGACATGCGGCGATGAACGCGAAATGCGTAACAATCAACCAGCCGGTCAGGAAGATAATCGGATCAACATGGCGCCCCGCACCGGCAAATACCAACCAGAAACCCGAGGAGAAGTGTCGAAGCGACTGGATGAACGCATCGTCCTGAAACTGCGGGAGATCGTAGCTCTGAAGCAGGATCGGCAGATGGTAGACATTGTTGTTGAAGACCGGGACATAACCCGAAAAGAGGAACGACAACAGCGTCGCCGGAAAAAGCATGAGCCAAGGCGAACTGAAGAGGACGCCGGTGGAGCGTTCGGCAGGAGAAGTCGTGGAAGCCGTCTCCATGGATGCGTTGGTCATTCCATCTTTCCCGTTCGACGTCAGAGTGCAGCAAAGACGAGCGCGATCGAAAGCAGACCGATCGCCCAGCTACGATCGTCCTTGAGCGCGAAGGCGATCGGATCGTCGTCCACATGACGCCGGTGCGCGAGCATGACGACGCGGGCGATCCAGTAGAGAAACAGCGGGCAAAGTCCCCACAGGACATACGGCCGGCTGTACATCCGCGCCACGTCGTCCGAGGAGACGTAGAGGGCGAGCACCATCACCGAATTCATGCCGGCGGAAGCGGCCAGCGCCGCGATCACCGGCAGATCGGTGGTCTTGTAGTTGCGATTGGTCGGATCCTGGAGCCCCCTGTCCAGCCGTGTCGACAGTTCGACATAACGTTTGACGAGCGCGAGGGCCGTGAAGATCAGCAGCGAGAAGGTGAACAGCCATTCCGAGACGACGACGTCAACTGCGGCGGCGCCTGCGAAGACGCGGATCGTGTAGAGCAGCGCAAGCGCCACCACGTCCACGATCATCCGCCTCTTGAGCGAGAAGGAATAGGCATTGGTGACGACATAGTAGACGGCAAGCGCCAGAAAGAAGAGCGGCGATATGAACCAGGCGATGGCGAAGGCCGACAGGGTCAGCAGCGGCACGAGCGCCACAGCGAGCCCGATCGACAGACGTCCTGCGGCGATCGGACGGTTGCGCTTCGTCGGATGGCCGCGGTCGGCCTGGATGTCGAGCAGATCGTTAAGCAGATAAAGGCCGGAAGCGCAGAGCGAAAAGGCGACGAAGGCGAGCAAGGCCTGGGTGGCATCTGCGACATTGAACTGGTGCGCGGTCAGGAGCGGCACGAAGATCAGGCCGTTCTTGGCATATTGATGGGCCCGGAGCGCCTTGATCAGGGCGCGGGCATCAAACCCTCCCTTGTCGATGACGACGTGATCCGGATGTACCCTGCTCACCTGACGTTCAAGGCTGCCCGACAGGCCGACACTGTAGGCGCGGCGCGAATGCGCCCATATCGCCCGGTCACTCTCGTCGTTGCCGACATAGTCGAAGCCCTTCTCGCCGAACGCTTCGACCAACGCCTCGGCCTTGCGGCCGGCCTTGAGATTGACGTTCTCGTCCGAGGCAAAGACGCCGTCGAAGAGGCCGAGAGCCGCGGCCACGCCATCGGCATGGATCCTGTTGCTCGCCGTCGCCAGATAAACTTTGCGACCCTTCTCCTTCTCGGTCGCGATCAACTCCAGAACCTTCCTGTTGAAAGGAAGGCTGGCGTAGTCGATCCTGGAAAGACCGGCCAGATGCGCTTTAAGCGCCTGCTTGCTGAACGAGCGGAACAGCGCAAGGCTGAAGACCTGCCGAAAATTGCGTGACAGGGCATCGAAAAAGGATTCATACAGAAGGTCGGTCTTGATCAGGGTGCCATCAAGGTCGACCACCAACGGCAGCCGATCGGCGTCGCGCGCCCCCACCCCGGATGCGCGCTCCGGCCAGATGTCAGCCGACGCAACGTCCATGTCTTGCAGGAATTCAGCCATCGCCCCCCCATGTCACGATGCGCACCCCCGCGCGCAAAGCTCAATACAGTGGGGCACCATATATTTGAACAGTAAGAAAAACGCTAAAGTAGAACAAGAAAAGCGAGCAATTGCTTCAAAGGCCTCCTGCCCGCGCTATCGCCACCGTCACCGCCCCGATTGCAGCCGACGGCAGCATGGGAAGCCTCGTCGCGGCCATAGCCGTGACGAGGCAGCCGACGGCCTCGGCAATGCCGGCGGCGAAGGCCGTGGGTGCGACGACGGCGGCGAGAACGGCCGGCGGAATGGCGTCCAGAAGTCGCTTCGAACGTGGCGACAGCGTTACGAAGCGAAGGATCAGCAGCCCACCGAGACGGGTAAGAGCCGTTGCGCTGGCCATCGCCAGAATGGCGATGAGGGTCGAAGGCTCCACAGTCATTGGCGCGCTCCCGCCGACGGAGGAACAACGGCCGCTGCCGCAAGTCCGCCAAGAGCGCCGGCGGCGATGTACCAGACGCCCGGCACGAGTTGATGCACGGCGAGCGCGCAAACCCCACTTGCCAGCAACACCAGCCCCGTCTCCCGGCCCTTCCAGAATCCCATGATCAGCACGATGAAGACGGCGGGAAAGGCGAAGTCGAGGCCGATGAGAGCCGGATCGCCGATCAGACCTCCGAGCGCGGCACCGACGAAGCTCGACAGCACCCAGACGAAATAGAACGGAATGGCCAGCCCCGCGAACCATGCCGGCGTCAACATCGTCTCGCGGGCGCGGAACTCGGCCATCGCCCAGATCTCGTCGGCGAGCAGAAGAAGGCTCGCGACCTTGCCTAAACCGCCAAACGTCCCCATGCGCGGCACGATCGAGGCGCTCATCAGCACGTGACGGATGTTGACGAGAAGGGCGGCGAAGCCGATGGCCGTCCAGCTCGCGGGGTGGGTCCAGATATCGAGGGCCACGAACTGCGAGCCGCCGGCGAAGACCAGCGCGCTCATCAAGGCCGCTTCCTGCGACGACAGGCCTTTGGTGGCAGCCACGGCGCCGAACACGAGGCCGATCGGCACTACCGCCACGATCAGCGGCAGCATGGTGCGGGCGGCGGAAAGAAATTCCGCCATGGTTCCGGAACGCAACATCGTCTCTCCCATCGGTTTGTCGATGAGGTGATTACGACGGAGCGAACCGCCGATCTTGAATGAAAGTGATCAGCGCTGGCGGAACTGGCCGGGTGTCACGCCGACGCGCGCCTTGAAATGCCGCGTCAGGTGCGCCTGGTCGGCGAAACCGCAGACGAGCGCCGCATCGGCCGGCGTGGTGCCGATGCGCAGAAGATGGCGAGCTTGGCGTACGCGCAGGTCCGTCTGGTAGGCGTGCGGAGTGATAAAATAGTGCTTGCGGAAGGCCCGGATCAGGTGCGCCCGGCTGAGGCCCGCCTCCCTGGCGAGGCGTTCGAGGCTGATCTCCTCGGCGAAATGCGTGGCGATGTAATCACGGGCGCGACGGACACCAGTCGGTTCGGAAAGGTCGCGCGGCACGATGATTGCGCTGCCATGGCGGGCGAACATGGCCGCGAGCACGGAATACATACTCTCCTCGCTTTCGAGTTCGCTCGACCCGTCCTCCAGCTTGGAATGCGCACGGCTGAAGGCGTCGGCCAGTTGCGGATCGGTCAGCAATTGCCGGGAGAAGCTCGGCGTGCCGTGGAAGGCGCGACCCGTCGTCTCTTCCAGGACCTCGATGAAGAGACCGATATCGGGATAGATCATGCGATAGCGGTAGCCGCTCTCCGCGCCCGGCTGGCCGTCGTGGGTCTCGCCCGGGTTGATCAGGTAGAGCGCACCAGGCCCGGTATATTCCCGTTCGCCGCGGATCATCGCCACCTGGCAGCCGGCCTCGATCGTGCCGATCGAGAACGTGTCGTGCGAATGCGGCGCGAACTCATGGGTGATGAAGGTAGCAGCCAGGCACTCCATGTCGCGGAAGCGTCTGTCGCGCCAGAAGCGCGTGTGCTCCGTGCGGAGGATCGGCATGGCCTCGGACGCCTGTTTCTGCGAGATATTGTGCATCAGCGATTTATAACGCCCGCAACCATTCCAGTCTTGAATAAAAGTGATAGGGTCCGGCCACGAAAACAACAGCACATTCGAAAATAGCAGCAATGACCTCTTTCGACATAGCAGACGCGCCCGACGAATTCCTCTCCGCCCCTCTCCGGCTCACCGTCAATCTGGCGGCAATCGCCGACAACTGGAGGGATATGGCCAAACGATCGGGCAAAGCACGTGCGGCGGGTGTGGTCAAGGCGGATGCCTATGGGCTCGGCATCGAGGATGTCGGCCAGACCCTCTACCATGCGGGTGCCCGCGACTTCTTCGTCGCCGTTCCTGCCGAAGGCGCGACGCTACGTGCCTACGCACCCGAAGCCCGTATCTTCGTGCTCTCCGGCATCTGGCCGGGACAGGAAGAGGTGTTTTTCGAGAACGATCTCGTGCCGGTAATCGCGTCGGAAGAGCAGCTTGCCTTCTGGATGTCGGTGCTGTCCGAGCGTGGCGATTATCCGTGCGCTCTGCAGATCGATACCGGCTTCAACCGGCTGGGGCTGCCGGTCGCGGATGCACTGGCGCTCGCCTCGGATGTGTCGCGGCCGGCAAGCTTCTCGCCCGTGCTGGTGCTCAGCCACCTCGCCTGCGGCGACGATCCGGCCTCGCCGATGAACCGGCAGCAGCTTGAATCATTTCGGCAGGTTAGCGCCGCTTTCGAAGGCATTGAATCAAGTCTTTCAGCTTCCGCTGGAATCTTTCTCGGTCCCGACTATCACTTCGACCTCACCCGCCCCGGCATCGCGCTCTACGGCGGGGAAGCCGTCAACGGCGTGGCAAACCCGATGCGGCCTGTGGTGAAAGCCGAGGCACGGGTTCTGATGGTGCGCGAGGCAAAGGCCGGCGAGACCGTCAGCTACGGCGGCACCCTCAGGCTCGCACGCGACAGCCGGCTGGCCATTGCCTCGGTCGGCTATGCCGACGGCTGGCTGCGCAACCTCTCCGGCACAGGCGTCGCGCTACGCGGAACCGGCATCGCCGGCGCGAGTGCGTTCATCGCCGGCCACAAGATACCCGTCGCCGGCCGTGTTACCATGGACCTGACGATCTTCGACGTCACCGATCTTCCCAAGGACGCCGTGCGCGCCGGCGACTATGTCGAGCTGTTCGGGCCGAACAATCCGTTCGATGACGTCGCCCGCGCGGCCGGCACGATCGGCTACGAGCTGTTGACAGGCCTCGGGCTGCGTTACGAGCGCGCCTATCTCGACGTGACGGAATAGGGCTGGAACAGCGGATTTTGTTCTGCTATTGTTCTCATTGTCATCAAGGCGCACGCGGGGATGAGACTCGGCGGGCGCCTCTTCGTTTAACAATGCAGTTTCCGTGTCCGTCGAGCCGGACAGCGTCCGTCATCCTGAGTGTCCACGCATGGGCGACGTGACGTCATTCCGGCGATCTCCCCGAAAGCGAATCCTGATTTCCCATGGCCAGACCCAAAACCCAATTCGTTTGCCAGAACTGCGGTACCGTACACTCACGCTGGGCCGGGAAATGCGACGGCTGCGGCGAGTGGAACACCATCGTCGAGGAAGACCCGATGGGTGGCATCGGGGCAGGACCCGGCAAGGTGCCGAAGAAGGGCCGGGCCGTTACCCTCACCTCGCTGTCCGGCGAGATCGAAGAGGCGCCGCGCATCCCGACGGGCATGAGCGAGCTCGACCGGGCGACCGGCGGCGGCTTCGTACGTGGTTCGGCCGTGCTGATCGGCGGCGATCCGGGCATCGGCAAGTCGACGCTCCTCATGCAGGCCGCGGCTGCCCTCTCCCGCAAGGGACACCGCGTCATTTACGTCTCGGGCGAAGAAGCGGTGGCCCAGGTGAGGCTCCGGGCGCAGCGGCTCGGCGCCGCCGAAACCGACGTACTGCTCGCCGCCGAGACCAATGTCGAGGACATTCTGGCGACCATCTCCGAAGGCAAGCGCCCGGACCTCGTGATCATCGATTCGATCCAGACGCTCTGGAGCGACACGGCCGATTCCGCACCGGGAACCGTGACCCAGGTGCGCACCGGCGTGCAGGCGATGATCCGCTATGCCAAGCAGACCGGGGCGACCATGGTGCTGGTCGGCCACGTCACCAAGGAAGGCCAGATCGCCGGCCCTCGCGTTGTCGAACACATGGTCGACGCGGTGCTCTATTTCGAGGGCGACCGCGGCCATCACTACCGCATCCTGCGCACGGTCAAGAACCGCTTCGGACCGACCGACGAGATCGGCGTGTTCGAAATGTCCGACAAGGGCCTGCGCGAGGTCGCCAATCCGTCGGAACTCTTCCTCGGCGAGCGCAACGAAAAGGCGCCGGGTGCGGCCGTCTTCGCCGGTATCGAGGGCACCCGTCCCGTGCTCGTCGAAGTGCAGGCTCTGGTGGCCCAGACCTCGCTCGGCACGCCGCGCCGAGCCGTCGTCGGCTGGGACTCGTCACGGCTGGCGATGATCCTCGCGGTCCTTGAGGCCCATTGCGGGGTGAGGCTCGGCCAGCACGACGTCTATCTCAATGTCGCGGGCGGCTATCGCATTTCGGAGCCGGCGGCCGACATCGCCATCGCTTCCGCACTGGTTTCATCGCTGGCCGGGCTTGCCCTTCCCGCCGATTGCGTCTATTTCGGCGAGGTCAGCCTGTCGGGCGCCGTCCGGCCGGTGGCTCATACCGCGCAACGCCTCAAGGAAGCCGAAAAGCTTGGCTTTTCCGCCGCCGTACTGCCGGCCGCTTCGGCCGACCTGCCGCGGGGATCGATGGGGAGATTGAGCGAGATCGAGAGCCTGCCGGACCTGGTGGCGCGGATCGCAGGCTCGCGATTGCGCGCTTCGTCGGAGGCGGACGAGCATTGATCTTTACGCCTTTCGGGGCGGGAATTTAAAGGGATGGCGCCTCACGGCGGACAACCGGCGGCCCCGGACTTGGAGTTCTGAATTTATGCCCATCACGATTTTCGACGGTATTGTCATCGGCGTGGTCCTGTTCTCGGCCGTACTCGCCATGGTGCGCGGCTTCTCGCGGGAAGTGCTTTCGATCGCAAGCTGGGTGGGCGCGGTCGCCGCGGCCTACTACCTGCATCCGATTATCCTGCCCTACATCAAGAACTACACGACCGACGACCGCATCGCGATGGCGGGCGCCGCCGGCATCGTTTTCCTCATCGCGCTGATCGTGATCTCCTTCATCACCTCGCGGATCGCCGATTTCATCATCGATAGCCGCATTGGCGCACTGGACCGCACGCTCGGTTTTCTGTTCGGTGCCGCACGCGGCCTGCTGCTGATCGTCGTGGCCGTCGCCTTCTGGAACTGGCTGATCGATGTCAAGCATCGTCCGGACTGGGTCAACGAGGCCAAGTCCAAGCCCTTCCTCGATGCGCTGGTGCTGAAGCTGGAAGGCGTACTGCCGGATGACATCGAGCCGCAGTTGCGCGCCCGCATCCTCGGCAAGGAAGAAGCTCCGGTCGAGCAGGCCCCGGGAGAACAGGCCCCGGCCGAGCAGACGCCGAGCGAACTGGCTCCGCCGACGCCGGCGCCCGAAGAAGCCCCGGCGGCAGGCGACTGACAGGAGGATGCGGCGGACGGTCGCGCTTCCTATATAAGATAAACGTGTCAACGGCGGCGGCCGGATCGGGACAGACCGGCGCCGTCGTGCTATTGCATTTCCAACTTCGATGTCCCGCGAGCAAAGGCCATGAACCAGAGCAATTCCACCGTTTATGAATGTGGTCTAGACGACGACACCCTGCACGAGGAATGCGGGGTGTTCGGCATTCTGGGGCATCCGGATGCAGCAACCCTGACGGCGCTTGGCCTGCACGCCCTGCAGCACCGCGGGCAGGAAGCAGCCGGCATCGTCTCCTTCGACGGGCGGCAGTTCCACACCGAGAAGCGCATGGGCCTGGTCGGCGACCATTACACAGACCCGGCGACGCTGGCTAAGCTGCCCGGATCGATCGCGATCGGCCACACCCGTTACTCGACGACTGGTGAAGTGGCGCTCCGCAACGTGCAGCCGCTGTTCGCCGAACTCGAGGAAGGCGGCATCGCGATTGCTCACAATGGCAACTTCACCAACGGTCTGACGCTCCGCCGCCAGATCATTGCCACCGGCGCCATCTGTCAGTCGACCTCGGATACCGAAGTCGTCCTTCACCTGATCGCCCGCTCGCGCCACTCCTCCACGACCGACCGTTTCATCGACGCCATCCGCCAGATGGAAGGTGGCTACGCGATGGTCGCGATGACCCGCACCAAGCTGATCGCCGCCCGCGACCCGATCGGCATCCGGCCGCTGGTGATGGGCGAACTCGACGGCAAGCCGATCTTCTGCTCGGAAACCTGTGCGCTCGACATCATCGGCGCCAAGTTCGTCCGTGATGTGGAGAATGGCGAGGTCATTATCTGCGAAATTCAGTCGGACGGCTCGATCAGCATCGAAGCGCGCAAGCCCGCCAAGCGCCAGCCGGAACGGCTCTGCCTGTTCGAATATGTCTACTTTGCCCGTCCCGATTCCGTCGTCGGCGGTCGCAACGTCTACCAGACGCGCAAGAACATGGGCGTCAACCTCGCCATGGAAGCGCCGATCGAGGCCGACGTCGTCGTTCCGGTCCCGGATGGTGGCACGCCAGCCGCGCTCGGCTACGCCCACGCAAGTGGCATCCCGTTCGAATACGGCATCATCCGCAACCACTATGTCGGCCGCACCTTCATCGAGCCGACGCAGCAGATCCGTGCCTTCGGCGTGAAGCTCAAGCATTCCGCCAACCGGGCGATGATCGAGGGCAAGCGTGTCGTTTTGGTTGACGATTCCATCGTCCGCGGTACCACCTCGCTGAAGATCGTGCAGATGATCCGCGATGCCGGCGCCAAGGAAGTGCACATCCGCGTCGCCAGCCCGATGATCTTCCACCCGGACTTCTACGGGATCGATACGCCGGACCGCGACAAGCTGCTCGCCAACCAGTATGCGGACGAGAAGGCCATGGCTGAGTTCATCGGAGCGGATTCGCTCGCCTTCCTGTCCATCGACGGGCTCTACCGGGCGGTTGGCGGCGCGCCGCGCAACCCGCTCAATCCGCAGTTCACTGACCACTACTTCACCGGAGACTATCCCACCCGCCTGCTCGACAAGGAGGGTGAGAAGATGGGCCGCAAGGAATCTATGCTCGCCGCGAACGGCTGAGATCCAGGGACACGAAGATCATGACAGTTGACCTCAAGGGCCGTATCGCGCTCGTCACCGGCGCCTCGCGCGGCATCGGCTATTTCACGGCGATCGAGCTGGCAAAGGCCGGCGCGCACGTGATCGCCTGCGCCCGCACCGTCGGCGGGCTCGAGGAACTGGACGACGCGATCAAGGCGGTCGGCGGCACGGCCACGCTCGTTCCCTTCGACCTCACCGACATGAACGCCATCGATGCGCTCGGCGCCTCGATCCACGAGCGCTGGGGCAAACTCGACATCCTCGTCGCCAATGCCGGCGTGCTCGGCGTGATATCGCCGATCGGCCATATCGAGGCCAAGGTGTTCGAGAAGGTGATGACCGTGAACGTGACGGCTACCTGGCGGCTGATCCGCTCGGTCGAGCCGCTGCTCGTTCAGTCGGACCAGGGCCGTGCACTGATCCTCTCCTCGGGCGCTGCACACAAGTGCCGGCCGTTCTGGGGCGTCTACTCGGCGTCCAAGGCCGCCGTCGAAGCGCTCGCCCGCACCTGGGCCGGCGAAACTCAACGGCTGCCGCTCCGGATTGTCTCTGTCGATCCCGGCGCCACCCGCACGGCCATGCGCGCACAAGCCATGCCCGGCGAGGATCCGGAAACGGTACCGCATCCGTCCGAAGTCGCGGCCAAGCTCATTCCGCTGTGCGGTCCGGGCCTCACAGAGACCGGCAAGCTTTACGTCGTGCGCGAAGACAAGCTGAAGGACTACCGCCTACCGGAGTGAACCCGACACCAGTCGGTTTACCCATAAGTTGATATTGGCAACCCAATTAGTTTGTGTACTACTTATGCGAAAGGAGATCGCCGGAACGACGCCGGCGAGACATCCATTCCCGCAATTCCCGCCATCCAATCCGAGATTGACACGGCAGTGACATGATCGCAGCGATGCGAGGACGTGCATGCAGAATCCGCTGACCGAAGAGCAGAGAGAAAGGGCAATGGCAACGGCCAATCTGGTTGCCGCAGCCATGGTGCGCCTTGAGCGCGAATACGGTGACGCCGCCGTGATGGAAGCGATGCGACTCATCAGTTCCGCCATAAGCAGCGACGAGCGACGCAAGACCATCGCACAAGCCCTGCTCGACAACGGTACGCCCTCCAGCAACATCTCCGTCTAAGACGCCGATTGACGCGACCTCGGGCGAGCGATAGTCGGACTCCCAACATTTCTCCGGATTCCTTCCCATGCAGCCCCGTGACATCGCCGCCTACTCCTTCCTCGCGCTCGCCTGGGGGCTTTCCTTCCTGCTGCTACTGAAGGTCGTCGAGGCGTTCGGCTGGATCGGCGCCGTCACCTTCCGCTCGCTGATCGCCGGGATCCTGCTGCTCGCCGCGGCCAAGCTCACCCACCGTCGTCTCGTATTCGATGCGCGCTGGTGGCACTACGCCGCCGTCGGCGCGACGACGGTCGCCGGACAGCTGATCGGCCTCTCCTATTCGACGCCGATGATCGGCACCGCCATGGCGGCGATCTTCGTTGCGACCATCCCGATGTTTTCCATGATCATCGCCCAGGTCTGGGGCATGGAGCGGATCACGCCGGCGCGGGTGATCGGCATCGCAACGGGCACCCTTGGCATCGTAATGCTGGTCGGCTTCCCCGCCGTACCGGTCGACGCGACCTTCGTGCTCGGCTGCTTGGGCATGGTGTTCTCCACCTTCTCCGCCGCGCTCGGTTCGAACTATGCCGCCCGCTTCCTGTCGAGCGCCGGCCCGTGGGAAGTGACCATCGGCTCGTTCCTGAGTGCCGGCTTTGTGACGCTACCCCTGCTCGCGCTGGTTCCGGTTCCCGGCACGCCGCAGCCGATCGACTATCTCTATCTCGTCTCGCTTGCCGGTCTGATGAGCGCGCTGACCTATGTCGTCTATTTTGGTCTGGTGGCGCGGATCGGTCCGACAAGGGCGATCAGCGTCGAGTTCGTCGTCACCGTGGTCGCGGTACTCGTCGGCGCCTTCGTCCTGCATGAGGAACTGACGACGATCCAGCTTCTCGGTGCTGCCGTGATCATCGCCGGATGCGCGATGGTACTCGGTCTCCTGCCCCTGCGTCGCCGCACGGCCTGATTTCCCCTCTTCCTTCGATTTTCTACCGGGGGTCAAACGCATCTCTTGAAACATACCATTTAGTTGGTATCTTTCCGACATGAACGCTCACCAGCGCAAAAAACAGCCGGAAAAGGTTCGCCGCATGTTGCTGGACGCAGCGGCGCGGATCGCCACCCGTCGCGGCATCGCCGACGTGACGGTGGATGCCGTCTGCCTGGAAGCCGGCGTGACGAAGGGCGCTTTCTTCCATCACTATCCGAACAAGGCCGCGCTCGTCCGCGCCGTGTTCGACGACCTGATCGAGCGCTTCGAAGCAGAGATTGCCGAGCGCATGGAAGAAGACGGAGAGCCTTATGGCCGCTTCTCACGCGCCTATATCAGTGCCGTCACCACGCCCGGGAAGGCGGGAAGCGAGCCGCTCTGGGCGGCGCTCTGCGTCTCCACACTTGCCGACGCTGAGCTTCGACAGAGCTGGGGCGGCTGGCTCGACGCGCAACTGAAATTGCACGGAGAGGCCGGAGACAGGACCTTGCGGATCGCGCGCGCCGCCGCCGACGGCCTCTGGCTCGACACCATCACCGGCACGGCCGCCCCCGTGGAAGAGGTGAAAGCCATGATCGACGAACTCCACGCCATGACACGAAAGACTACCCCATGAGTCCCCTCGCCTTCACCTATGCCGCGCTTGCCGTGGCCGTCGCCTTCGAGGTCGTCGCGACGACACTCCTGCAGCAGACGCAGCAGTTCACCAGGCTCATGCCTTCGATCGGCAGCCTGCTCTGCTATGCGGTTGCCTTCTACATGCTGTCCTTCGCGCTGAAGACCATTCCCGTCGGAATCGCCTATGCGCTGTGGAGCGGGCTCGGCATCGTGCTGGTCTCGGCGATCGGCTGGTTCGTGTTCCGCCAGAGCCTCGACCTGCCCGCCATGATAGGGCTGGGGCTGATCATCCTCGGCATCGCCATCGTGAACCTGTTTTCAAAAACGATCTCGCATTGAAGCCGGTCGCCTCCCCTTGACCAGAACCCGTCCCCGCGCCATAACGACGCGCATGAAGACGACCATCTGCATTATTTGCAGGATCATTATTCGCTAGCGCAACCGCTGGCCCGGCCGTTTTCGTCTCCTGACAGACCCAGATGACAAACGACCCGGTCCAGCCGGGTTTGTTCATTACTGGGAGACGCACATGGCCTGGGGCCTCAAGCTTTACAACACGCTCACACGCGAAAAGGTCGAGTTCGAGCCGATCGACCCGGCGCATGTGCGCATGTATGTCTGCGGCCCCACCGTCTATGACTTCGCCCATATCGGCAACGCCCGGCCCGTCATCGTGTTCGACGTGCTCTACCGGCTGCTGCGCCAGATCTACGGCGAAGAGCAGGTCACCTATGTCCGCAACATCACCGACGTCGACGACAAGATCAACGCACGGGCGCTGCGCGATTTCGGCGACAGGATCGCTTCCGGCGAGATGTCGCTGAACACGGCGATCCGTGCTGTCACGGAAAAGACCGAGGATCAGTTCCATGCCGATGTCGCCGCACTCGGCTGTCTGAACCCGACGGTGGAACCGCGCGCCACCGAGAACATCGAGCAGATGATCGCAATCATCCAGTCGCTGCTCGACAAGGGCCATGCCTATGTCGCCTCCGGCTCGGAAGGTCGGGAAGTGCTGTTCGACACCGCCTCCATGCCGAATTACGGCGCGCTTTCCAAGCGCAAGCTGGAGGACCAGCAGGCCGGCGCCCGTATCGCTGTCGAGGCGCACAAGAAGAACCCGGCCGACTTCGTGCTGTGGAAACAGTCCGCCGACACCGAACCCGGCTGGCCGGCGAATTACGTGACCGGCGGCGAGTCCGTCTCGATCTACGGCCGTCCCGGCTGGCACATCGAGTGCTCGGCCATGTCCGACCGTTTCCTCTGGCAGGAGGTCAAGGATCGCCTTTCTCCGAAGGGCAAGGCCAGGCCGCACCAGTTCGACATCCACGGCGGCGGCCTAGACCTGATCTTCCCGCACCACGAGAACGAAATCGCCCAGTCCTGCTGCGCCAACGGTACGCCGGTCATGGCGAACGTCTGGATGCACAACGGCTTCCTGCAGGTCGAGGGCCGCAAGATGTCGAAGTCGGAAGGCAATTTCGTCACCATCAACGAGTTGCTGGCGACAGAGAAGTTCGGCGGCCGCAAATGGCCGGGCGAAGTGCTTCGCCTTGCCATGCTGATGACGCACTATCGCGAACCGATCGACTTCTCTGTGAAGCGCCTCGAAGAGGCAGAACGCCTCATCGCCAAATGGCCGTCAGCGGAAGCGGGCGACGTCAAGCCTTGCGATACCGTGCTGGAACCGCTCCTCGACGACCTCAACACCGTTGCGGCGGTTCAGGCGCTGCACGCGCTGGCGCAGGAGGCGCAATCCGACGCGGCACTCCTGCCGCTCTTCGCCGCCAGCGCCGAACTGCTCGGCGTCCTGCCGAAGAAGACGGAAGTTGACGGGGCTCTTGCTTCCGCCATCGATGCCCTGGTCGCGATGCGTCTCGAAGTCATCAAGGCCAAGAACTGGGCCGAAGCAGACAAGATCCGCGACGACCTCGCCGCCCGCGGCATCCAGCTCAAGGACGGCAAGGACAAGGTTACCGGCGAGCGCGTGACGACATGGGAGGTCAAGCGGTAACGATGTTTGCCGTGGAGTTGCCGCGGAGGTGGAGTGAGGGGCTCGCCGCGATCGGGAGGTTTGAATGACAGCCATCTATACCGGCGGGTGCCAATGTGGGGCGGTGCGGTTTCGTGTTGCCGGCGAACTGACCGACAGTTCGATCTGCCATTGCCGGATGTGCCAGAAGGCGTTCGGCGCCTATTACGCGCCTTTAGTCTCCACGCGCGGCGCGACGCTCGAATGGACGCGAGGCGAGCGCAAGCGTTTCGCCTCCTCCAATTTCGCCTTCCGCGGCTTCTGCGAGAATTGCGGCACGCCGCTCACCTACGAGGCGCCTGACGGGATCGCGCTGGCGGCCGGCGCGTTCGACGATCCGTCCCTGCTGCCGCCGGTGATCCAGTTCGGCGTGGAGGCCAAGATCGCTTTTGTCGACACACTCCATACGCTGCCGGCCGAGGAGACCATGGCCGATCTCGAGCAGGCGCCGTTCCTCGCCGACATCGTTTCCTACCAGCACCCGGACCATGATACGGCGCAATGGCCGCCGAAAGAGGATTGACCATGACCAGCGAACTGCGCGGCTTCTACCCCGAGATCGAACCTTACGAGACCGGCTTCCTCGACGTCGGCGACGGGCACACGATCTATTGGGAGCGCGTCGGCACGAAGGGCGCCAAACCTGCGGTATTCCTGCACGGCGGTCCGGGCGGAGGCAGCAGCCCGTTGCAGCGGCGGATGTTCGACCCGGCTCTCTATGACGTCCTCCTGTTCGACCAGCGAGGCTGCGGCAAGTCCACGCCGCACGCCGGTCTGGAGGCCAACACCACCTGGCACCTCGTCGCCGATATCGAGCGGCTGCGCGAAATGATGGGCGTGGAGAAATGGCTCGTATTCGGCGGCTCGTGGGGTTCGACGCTGGCGCTCGCCTATGCCGAGACCCATCCTGAACACGTATCCGAGCTGGTGCTGCGCGGCATCTACACGCTGACCAAGGACGAACTGCTCTGGTACTATCAGTTCGGCGTGTCGGAGATGTTCCCGGACAAGTGGGAGCGCTTCCAGGCGCCGATCCCCGAGGAGGAGCGCCAGGACATGATGGGCGCCTACCGGAAATACCTGACCGGCACCGACCGCAAGAAACAGCTCGAATGCGCAATCGCCTGGAGCACATGGGAAGGCGAGACGATCACGCTCCTGCCGAACCCCGCCTATTCCGCCCATTTCGGCGAGGACGACTTTGCGATCGCCTTTGCCCGGATCGAGAATCACTTCTTCGTCAATGGCGGCTGGCTGGAGGAAGGACAACTCCTGCGCGATGCTTACAAGTTGAAAGACATTCCGGGCGTCATCGTGCACGGCCGCTATGACATGCCCTGCCCCGCAAAGTATGGTTGGCAGTTGCACAAGGCATGGCCGAAGGCGGATTTCCACCTGATCGAAGGGGCCGGCCATGCCTTCCTCGAACCCGGCATCCTTGATCAGCTGATCCGGGCGACGGACCGGTTCGCGGGGAAAGACCAATGACCAGAGAAAAGATCTACCTGTTCGACACCACGCTGCGCGACGGTCAGCAGACGCCGGGCATCGACTTTTCGGTCGAGGACAAGATCGCCATCGCCACCATGCTCGACAATTTCGGGATCGACTATGTCGAGGGCGGCTATCCGGGAGCAAACCCGACCGACACCGCCTTCTTCACGAAGAAGCGGACGGAAAAGGCTGCCTTCGTCGCCTTCGGCATGACCAAGCGCGCCGGCGTCTCCGTCTCCAACGACCCGGGCATCGCCGAACTGCTGCAGGCGAAGGCGGATGCGATCTGCTACGTCGCCAAGAGTTGGGACTATCACGTGAAGGTCGCGCTCGGCTGCACCAACGAGGAAAACCTTGCCTCGATCCAAGACAGCGTCGAGGCGGCGATCCGCGCCGGCAAGGCGGCGATGGTCGATTGCGAGCATTTCTTCGACGGCTACAAGGCCAATCCGGACTATGCGCTGGCCTGCGCCAAAACCGCTTATGACGCCGGCGCCCGCTGGGTGGTTCTCTGCGACACCAACGGCGGCACCCAGCCGCCGGAAATCCGCGAGATCGTCGGCGCCGTGATCGCCGCTGGCGTGCCCGGTTCCTCGCTCGGCATCCACGCCCACAACGACACCGGACAGGCGGTCGCCAATTCGCTCGCTGCGGTCGAGGCCGGCGTCCGGCAGATCCAGGGCACGCTGAACGGTATTGGCGAGCGCTGCGGCAATGCCAACCTCGTCACCCTCATACCGACGCTCTGTCTCAAGGAGAGCTACGCGTCGCGGTTCGAAACCTCGATCGACACGGACAGGCTGGTCGAGCTCACCCGCCTCTCCCACGCCTTCGACGAACTGCTCAACCGCTCGCCCGACCATCAGGCGCCCTATGTCGGGGCCTCAGCCTTCGCCACCAAGGCCGGCATTCATGCCTCTGCGCTGCTGAAGGACCCGCGCACGTATGAGCACGTGGCCCCGGAAAGTGTCGGCAATTTCCGCAAGGTCATGGTCTCCGACCAGGGCGGCAAGGCGAACTTCATCAACGAATTGAAGCGTCGCGGCATCGAGGTCGACAAGAATGACGCCCGGCTCGACCGGCTGATCTCGATCGTCAAGGAACGCGAGGCTTCCGGCTATGCCTATGAGGGGGCGGACGCGAGCTTCGAGCTCCTTGCCCGCCGCACGCTGGGCTCGGTGCCGGAATTCTTCGGCATCGAGGGCTTCCGGGTGATGGTTGAACGCCGCTTCGACGCCAACGGCAAGCTCAAGACCATTTCGGAAGCCGTGGTGAAGCTGGAGATCGACGGCGAGCGCGTCATGTCGGTGGCCGAGGGCGACGGCCCGGTCAACGCGCTCGACCTCGCGCTGCGCAAGGATCTCGGCAAGTACCAGAACGAAATCGACGACCTCGAACTCGTCGACTTCAAGGTGCGTATCCTCAATGGCGGCACCGAGGCGATCACCCGCGTACTGATCGAATCCACCGACGCCACCGGCGTGCGCTGGTGGACCGTCGGCGTCTCGGAAAACATCATCGATGCCTCGTTCCAGGCACTGATGGATTCGATCGTCTACAAGCTGATGAAGAACCGGAGCCTGGCGGGGAAAATCGCGGCGGAGTAGCCACCTTCCGCTTGATGGAGAAGGTCGGACCGAAGGTCCGGGGTGGGTGACTTCACCTCGACTTCTAACGGAGGTCGCCCCCACCCGCGCGTTCCGCGCGACCTCCCCGCAGCCGTTATTCGGCGGCTTCCAGTCCGATCACCAATCTCTGCCCCATCGCCGCCAGAACGGTCTCCAGAAGCGGGAGCTTGGTGCGGACGTTGGGGTCAAGCGCCCGGCGGACCTCCTTCTCATCCTTGCCGATCCGACGCGCCAACTCGCTTTGTGAGATACCAGCCCGTTGGAAGGTTTCGATGACCGCGATCTTCGCCGCGACCTGTGGATAGGGCGCGACCATCGTGCCGGTGGCTCGCGGCTCGGGCAACGGCTTGCCCATTTCGAGGTAAGTCAGCAGGATGATGCCCAAGGCATCCGCCGCCATGTTTCGGGCGTCATGCAGGTCTTCGCCCTGGGTAATGGCTTCGGGTACGTCTGCGAAGGTTACGACAAATCCGCCCGGCTCTTCGGTCGGTTCGAACTCCGCGGCATAGGTATAGGTTTTCATCACAGCCTCCAGTCTCTCTCGGAAAGGCTCAAATCAGGCCGAGCGCCTTCCTGATCTTTGCGGCCGTCTTCGGATCGATCTCGCGGCTCGGCAGGGTGCTGAAGCGGGATCCGACGAAAATCATCGCGTGCCCGCCCTTGCCCTTCGACTTGTCGACCCGAAAAGCAAGACCTCTCGACCTGGCTTCGGCCCGCAGTTCCGCGATGAACCGATCCCTCTTGTCCATCCGCACGCCCCCAATCGTTGAACGATACTCGGACAAAAATGTCCGAATGTCAACGACGACCGCTTCACACCGCCGGTGGGTTCAGGCGGGCGAAACCTTCCTGCCGGTAATAGGGGAAGTGCGGGTAAGACGCTTCGGTCCGGCTCGCCGCGTCCAGTGCCGCGACCTGTTCTGCCGTCAGGTTCCAGCCGACAGCGCCGAGGTTCTGGCGGAGTTGGTCGTCGGTGCGGGCGCCGATGATGACGGAGGAGACCGTCGGGCGCTGCAGCAGCCAGTTGAGCGCCACCTGCGGCACGCTCTTGCCGACCTCCTCTGCGACCGCCTCAAGGGCATCGACCACGCGATAGAGACGTTCGTCATCCACCGGCGGTCCGAAGGCGGCGGTATCGTGCAGGCGGCTCTTTTCCGGCAGCGGCGCGCCGCGGCGGATCTTGCCGGTCAGGCGTCCCCAGCCGAGCGGGCTCCACACCAGCGCGCCGATGCCCTGATCCTTGCCGAGCGGCATCAGGTCCCATTCGTAGTCGCGGCCGATCAATGAGTAATAGGCCTGATTGGCGACGTAGCGCGGCCAGCCATGTCTCTCGGCAACGGCGAGCGATTTCATGATCTGCCAGCCGGAGAAATTGGAGACGCCGACATAACGGACCCTGCCGGCGCGCACGAGCCGATCGAGGGTTGCCAGCACCTCCTCGACGGGTGTCGAGGCGTCGTAGGCATGGAGCTGCAGAAGGTCGATGTAATCGGTGCCGAGCCGTGTCAACGCCGCATCGACGCTTGCGGTGAGCCGCGCGGCGGAAGTTCCCCAGTCGGCCGGGCCTTCGCCCATCGGCAGGCCGGTCTTGGTGGAGATCAACACCTGGTCACGACGCCCCCTGACTGCCTCGCCGAGCACCTGTTCCGAAGCCCCGGCGGAATAGACGTCCGCGGTGTCGAACAGGTTGACGCCCGCTTCGAGGCAAATGTCGACGAGCCGGCGGGCCTCCGCCGCCTCCTGATTACCCCAGGCGCCAAACAGCGGGCCGGAGCCGCCGAACGTGCCTGCACCGAAGCTGAGCACGGGCACACGCAGACCCGAGGTACCGAGTTGACGATATTCCATGGACTTATCCTCTCGTGTTCAGAACTTGATTCACGCAGGCCGTGCACAGGCGGTGGTCAGGCGCCCGCCGGCACCGCCCGCCCGGCATCCCGCCGCATGGCGATCACAGCGAGCAGCAGAGCTGCAACGGGGAAGACGGCGGCGACCAAAGGGAGGTTGGCGAGGCCCGGGCCGTGGTCGATGGCGAGGCCGCCGACCCAGGCGCCGATGGCGTTGCCGAGGTTGAAGGCGGCGATGTTGAGGCTGGACGCGAGCGCCTGTCCCACACCCTCCGCTTTCCGCAGGATGCGCAGTTGCAACGGCGCCACGGTGGCGAAGCCGGCGGCACCAAGCAGGCCGACCATGAGGGCGGCGGCGACCTTGAAGCCCATGACGAACTGCATGGCGATCAGCACCACGCCGAGTGCTGCGATCGTCAGGATCAGTGCCCGGTCGAGGTTGCGGTCTGCCAGCCGGCCGCCGAGCAGGTTGCCGACGATGAGACCGCCACCGAACAGCAACAGGATCGGCGATACCGCCGTCTCGCCGAAGCCGCTTACCTGAGTGAGGATGGGTGCGATGAAGGTGAAGACGGCGAACACGGCGGCAAAACCGAGGACCGTCATGGCGAGGCTGGTGACCACCGGTTCGCTGAGCAGGAGCGCGTACGAGCTGCCTTCCTCCGTCTTTTTCGCATGCTCATCGCCCTTGGGCAGGAAGACGGCCAGAACGGCGAGCGCGATCACGCCGACGAGAGCGACCGCCCAGAAGGTCATACGCCAACCGTATTCCTGACCGAGCCAGGTGCCGAACGGTACGCCAGCGATATTCGCGACGGTCAGGCCGGTGAACATGATCGCGATGGCGGAGGCCTTGCGCTCCTCCGGCACAAGGCTGGTGGCAACCACCGAACCGACGCCGAAGAACGTGCCGTGGGCGAGCGCGGTGACGAGACGCGCGATCATCAGCGTCTCGAAGTTCGGCGCCATGGCACAGGCGATGTTGCCGATGGTGAAGATCACCATGAGCATCAGAAGCGTGGTACGCGGCCGGAGACGACCGGAAAAGGCGGTGAGAATCGGCGCGCCGACCACGACGCCGAGAGCATAGCCGGAGATCAGCAGTCCGGCGGTAGCGATGGAAATGCCGAGGTCGCGACCGACCTCGATCAGCAATCCCATGATGACGAATTCGGTGACGCCGATGCCGAAGGCACCGGCCGTCAACGCATAGAGCGCGAAGGGCATCGGGTTCATCCTTGTCTGAATATTTGCAAGTCTTGGGACCCGGAAAGATAGACGCCCTCCCTTGGATGAAATAGAATGCCGAGAAGAACAGGATATGTGAACTGAGGTCACGAATATGGCCCGCCACGAGATCAACCGGTCCGGTGAGATGGAGGTTTTCGTCGACGTCGTCGACCTCGGCGGTTTTTCCGCCGCAGCGCGACGCAGGCGCATGACGCCGTCCGCCGTCAGCAAGCTGGTCGCACGGCTGGAGGCGCGGCTCGGCACGCGCCTCGTCAACCGCTCCACCCGCCGGTTGCTGCTGACGCCGGAAGGTCAGACCTATTATGAGCGCGCCGTGCGGATCCTTGCCGACATGGACGAAGCCGAGCGTAGCGCCGCTGCCCCCGGCGATCCACGCGGCCTTGTGCGGATCAACACCAGTGCGTCTTATGGCACGCACATCCTGGCGCCTGCGCTCTGGCGGCTGATCGAAGCCTATCCGGGCCTGTCGGTGGAAATCGTCCAGACCGACGCAGTCGTCGACCTGCTGGCCGAACGTGCCGACATTGCCATCCGCGCCGGGCCGATGACGAGTTCCAATCTCGTCGCCCGCAAGCTCGGCGAAACTCCGCTGAAGATCGTCGGCTCACCCGCCTATCTGGAACGGCACGGCATTCCGACCACCGCCGCCGAACTCGAACGGCACTGCCGGCTCGGTTTCGGTTATGTCCGCGCACGGCCGGAATGGGACGTCGCCGAAAAGGACGGGATCGTCTCCGTTCCTGTCTCTGGCCGGGTGCAGACGAGCGACGGCGAGGCGTTGCGACAACTGGCGATCGGCGGGCTGGGGCTGGCGCGGCTGGCCGCCTTCACGGTGCGCGCCGACATCGAGGCCGGTCGGCTGGTCGAGGTGCTGGACGATCCGAGAACACGGCGTCTCGAATCCTTCCATGCCGTCTATGTCGGCCAGGGTGGGCACCTGCCGGCCCGCATCCGCGTGGTGCTCGATTTCCTCGCAGAGTACGGGCGGGTGTCCTGAAGCACTGCATGTATCATCCAACCGGCAGCTCGTAGGAAAGCCCCCAGTCTTCAACCCCGTACCATTCCCGCGAGTCCGATCGTGCGGGTTTCTTCCAGCGCATGCTGCGGATGCTGCGCCAGCCGCCGAAGTGGAAGGCTTCGGCGAGCCTTGCATGTTCGTCCGCGCCGGCAGAGGCAAGCCCCTCTCCCCAGATGAAGGAGACGCCGGTGATGAAGCCCGCCTCGAAGGCCGTCTTCCGGCGGCGGACCAGCAGATAGCCGGCAATCTCGGAAAAACTGGTACCTGACCTCCGGCCTTCGTGGCCAGGAACGCCCAGCGGGAAGAGCAGACGCCCGCCATCGTTCAACTGGTCGACCCAGGGTTCGGCCGGGCGGTCGCAGGCGAAGTTCACGTAGACGATGTCGACCGGCTCCTTCGGCCATTCGGCGGAATTGCCATACACCACCTCGACATTCACGCGGTCGGCCAGACGTTCGCGCGCCATCGCCGCCAGCCGCCCGTCATATTCCACAGCGATCACGCGACCCTCCAGCCCGACCAGTTCGGCGAGGATGGCGCTATAGTAGCCCGTTCCGGCACCGGCATGCAGGACCGTCTCGCCCGGTTGCGGGTCGAGCGCGTGAAGGCCCAACGCGTGTAGCGAGGGACTGCCGTTGTTGATGCCCTTGTCGCGGTCGAGCGGGATCAGCACGTCACGGTAGACTTCCACCGAATCGGACGTCTGGCTCTCGCCATAGAAATGATCGGCGAGCAGCCACGGTGGTGGACCGAGGAAGACCTCACGCGGAACCGTGGCGAAGGCGGCGGCCAGCCGACCGCCGCCGGTCGCGCCGGCCTGAGTGGCCATGCGCCGTGCAAACTCCGCCCTCACCTTCGCAGTCGCCCGGCCGGAACGATCCAGGTCCGACATGGTTTCCTCCTCGTCCTGCGCCATCCGCCAGCTTGCGTCGAAGAACGGGCAAACTCAACAGGTCTTCACCAACGCTTCAGCGGAATGAATTTGTCCATTCACCCAGCTTGGGCTATCGCTCACGCCCCAAAAAAGATATCGAGGAAACAGCCATGGCGAGCAACGACGCGGCCCTGACGGTCAAGAACGAGGACACGCCGCGCGGCTTCGCCTTCGCGCTTACGGCCTATCTCCTCTGGGGTGTCCTGCCGCTCTACCTCAAGATGGTCGCGCACATAGACCCGATGGAGGTCGTGGCCCACCGCATCCTCTGGTCCCTGCCGATCGCTGCCGCCGTGCTGTTTGCGCTGGGGCGCTGGAAGGATGTGCTCGTCGCCCTGCGAACCCCCTCGATGCTCGGCATGGCAATCCTGACCGCCGCGCTCGTTTCCTGTAACTGGCTGATCTATGTCTACGCAGTGACATCAGGGCACGCCTTGGAGGGTGCACTCGGATACTATATCAACCCTCTGATCTCGATCCTGGTCGGCTCCATCCTGCTCAAGGAACGGATGCAACCGCTGCAGAAAGTGGCGATCGGCCTTGCCGTCATCGCCGTGGCCATCCTGTCATGGGAAGCTGGCGGGCTGCCCTGGATCTCGCTCGGCCTGGCGACGAGCTGGGCCTTCTACGCGTTTTTCCGCAAGACGCTGCCGGTCGGCCCCAATCAGGGTTTCTTCCTGGAGGTCCTTATCCTTTCCGCGCCGGCTCTGGCCTACATCGTTTTTCTGGAGACGGCCGGTGGCGGTGGACATTTCCTTCACGGCTCAGGCGCAGGCGATGTGGGTCTGCTCGCTTTCAGCGGCGTTGCGACTGCGGTTCCGCTGATGATCTATGCCAACGGCGCCAAGCTGCTGAGGCTGTCCACCATCGGCATGATGCAGTACATCGCGCCGACGATCGTGTTTCTGATCGCTGTCTTCCTGTTCGGCGAGCCTTTCAACGCCACGAAACTGGTCGCCTTCCTGTTCATCTGGGCGGGGCTGGCTGCCTATTCCTGGCCGATGATCACCGACCTGATCCGCCGTCATAAAAGTGAATTTAACTGAAAGTAGCGGTGTTTTCGGAACGACGCATGTTTATAGTCGGCGCGGCATCAGAATGGAGCATAGCGTGAGCAACGTCGTCGAGTTCAAACGTCCGCCGAAGAAGGAAGATCCCAAGCCGCCGAATCCGAACCGCCAGAAGCTTCTGATCGCAATCGGCGTGGCCGCCGCGCTCGCCGCCGCCTGGGCCTATTTCCAGTTCCTCGGCGGCTGACGCAGCCGGCCGTCAGAGCCGGGCTATGACCTCTTCCGCACCGTCGAGATCGACGACCGAACGCCACTTGTTGACGATCGCCGGCACGATATCCTCGACGGCATCGATCACCATGGGCTGCACCCGGTGCGCGGTGTGCACGAAGCCCTCCGTGCTCATGTGATTCACCAGCTCCAGCATCGGATTCCAGAAACCGCCGATATTGGCGAAAACCATCGGCTTCTCGTGACGGCCGAGCTGTGCCCAGGTCATGATCTCCACGATCTCTTCCAGCGTGCCGATTCCGCCCGGCAGGGTGATGAAGGCATCCGCCCGCTCGAACATCATATGCTTGCGCTCATGCATGTTCTTCGTGACAATCAGCTCGTTGAGCTGGCCGAGCGAGTGGCGCGTAGCCTCCATGTCGACCAGAAATTCGGGGATGATGCCGGTTACCTGACCGCCACCGGACAGAACGCCGCTGGCGACCGCCCCCATGATGCCTTTCGTGCCTCCGCCGTAGACAAGTCGCAACCCGTGGGCGGCGATCGAGCGGCCGAGCGCGCGGCCGGCTTCCACGTAGGCGGGATCGCGTCCGGGCCGGGAGCCGCAGTAGACGCAGACGGATCGAGTCGGAGTATTTTCGAACATGGAAAACAACAGACTACGTTCGAACAGCTGCGTCAACAAAATTGACGGAAAACCTTCCGTGACAGGCTCCGCGACGGCAAGAATACTTGTAACGACCGCAGGATGACGCTAGCAATCCAGAGGTGAAATGGCGGCTTTTCCGCCCGGAGAGAGATCTATGAAGAACCGTGCCGGCTGGCTGGCTCTATTGGTGCTTGCTATCGCGACGCTGCTGATGGTGTTTTTCGTCCTACCCCGGATTTCCGAGACCGAGCAGGAAGCATCCACGCCACCCTCTCCGGCCATCGAAACCACGATCGCCGACGCGGGTACCGAAGCCCTCGAGAAGATGGGCCGGCTGGTGAAGACGGCGGAAGAATCCGTCAGTGGACTGTCGGCTCTGTTCTCGGAAGGCAAGACGCCCGCAGCCGATGTCTTTGCCGCCGTACGCGGGAAGGCCGAAAGCGCCGTTTCCGCACTCGCAGCGATCGAGGTTCCCGAGGCGTTGGATACCGCGATCAAGGATCAGCTCAACACCGTGCGCGGCTACGCCGAGAAGACGCTTACCCTGCTCAAGGCCCTGCCGGTCGACCCGCATCAGGCCGCAGACGCAATCGACGCCATCGCCAGGACGCTGAAGGGCGAAGAGGTTCCCGCACCGGCCGCTCAGACGCCTGAAGAGGCCTCGGCCACCGAGACGGCCTCGCCGAAGTTCGATATCCTGCGCGTCGAGCCCAACGGTTCGACGGTGATCGCCGGCAATGCAGCACCCGGAGCCAAGATCGAGGTGCTGAACGGAGACAAGGTGATCGCCTCGGTGATCGCCGGCGAAAGCGGCGATTTCGCTGCCGTGCTCGACACTCCACTGCCGCCCGGCGACCACGCGCTCGCCCTGCGTTCGACCGATGCAGAGGGCAAGACGATCGTGTCCGACGAGGTCGCCAGCGTCTCCGTGCCTTCGTCAGATGACGGCAAGCTGCTGGCGCTCGTCACCAAACCGGGCCAAGCCAGCCGCATCATGACCATGCCGGAAACCGTGAACCAGGAAGGCAAGGAAGGTCGACTGCCGGCCGAGGGAGCCGGGCTGGCGCTGCCGGAGCTGCCGGCGGCCTCCTCCGACCTCACCAGCGCTCCGCCGATCAGCGCCGAGGCGCCCGCCGCGCCGATGGCCCCGACGACTGTCACGTCCGGTGGCGTCACGGTTCAGGTCACCGCCGTCGAGATCGAGAATGATCGCCTGTTCATCGCCGGCACGGCGAGCACCGGCGGCACCGTTCGGGCCTATGCCGACGAACAGGCCGTCGGCGAAGCCGCGATCGACGGCGCCGGCCATTTCGTCGTCGAAGCGACGCATCCACTCGCCGTCGGCGACCATACCATCCGGGTCGAACTTCTCGACGAAACCGGCAAGGTCGTCGTCGCCGCAACCGTCCCGTTCGGCCGTCCCGAAGGCACGCAGGTCGCCGCCGTGGCTCCGGCTTCAGGGTCCGCCAACGACGCGATGGTTCCGCTGGAGCGCGGCGCGTTCGACAAGCAGCGCGATACGCTCGGCAAGGCCTTCGGCATCCTGCAGTCGCTGTTCGCGAACGACGGCCAGCCGGCGATGGAGGACGTCTCCGCCGCCCGTTCGGCGATCGAGATCGCCCTGCAGTCGCTTGTCGAGTTCCAGCTTCCCTCGGATGCCCCGGCCGCCCTCACCGACGCCGTGACGAAGACGGCCGGTGCCGCCAAGACGGCTTTCGACACGCTCCATGCCCTGCCGCAGAGCGTGGATGCCGTACGCGAGGCCCTGCCGAAGATCGCGGATCTTGTCGGCGCCGTCCTGAAGGCCGCGCCGGCCGCTCCGCCGGAAGCTTCGTCTGTCACGCAAGCGTCGTCCCAGACGCCGGGCCAGACGGAGACCGCGGCCGCCGATCCCGCCGTGCCCACGATCAGCCAGGAGCCGCTGCAGGCCAGCGACAATAGCGTGATCATCCGCCGGGGCGATACGCTCTGGCAGATCGCACGGCGCGTTTACGGCAAGGGCGTTCGCTACACGACCATTTACCTCGCCAACGAGGGCCAGATCAAAAACCCCGATCTCATCGAGCCGGGCCAGATCTTCAAGGTCCCGTCGGAAGCTCTTCCGAATGCCGAGGAGTTGCACTGGAAGCGGATGCACGGCCAGCCGATCGAGTGATCGGAGGGGGCTGTTTCCTCTTTCCGACCATTGCATTGGGCGCAACAAGACCCTATTTGCCTGACACCGGCGGTCCCCAAAGGACCGCCGATTTTTTACTGGATGGCGCCAGGGGCGACATATGGCCAACCGCAACAAGACCGTTTCCGCTGACGACAGCAATCCGCTGCGCACACTGATCAATCTCTGGCCCTACATGTGGCCGGCCGAGCGACTCGACCTGAAGATGCGCGTGGTCTGGGCCACCGTGTTCCTGCTGGTCGCCAAGATCGTCCTGCTGCTCGTTCCCTACTTCTTCAAATGGGCGACCGACGCGCTGAACGGCAAGATGGACGCGACCGGCATCCTGCCGGCCTTCATGCTCGGCGCCGTCATGCTGGTGATCGGTTACAACCTTGCCCGCATCGCACAATGGGGTCTGAACCAGCTTCGTGATGCGCTGTTCGCTTCAGTTGGGCAATATGCGGTGCGGCGGCTCGCCAACCTCACCTTCGTCCACATGCATCAGCTTTCGCTGCGCTTCCATCTGGAGCGCAAGACCGGCGGCCTGTCCCGCGTCATCGAGCGCGGCACCAAGGGCATCGAGACGATCGTCCGCTTCACCATCCTGAACTCGGTACCGACGCTGATCGAATTCCTGCTGACGGCCATCGTGTTCTGGTGGGGTTACGGCCTCTCCTATCTCGCCATCACCGCCGTCACCGTCTGGGCCTATATCTGGTTCACCATCAAGGCGAGCGACTGGCGCATCGCCATCCGCCGCTCGATGAACAACAGCGACACGGACGCCAACACCAAGGCGATCGATTCGCTCCTGAACTTCGAGACGGTCAAATATTTCGGCAACGAGGAGATGGAAGCCCGGCGTTTCGATGTCTCGATGGAGCGCTACGAAAAGGCGGCGACCCAGGTCTGGACGTCGCTCGGCTGGCTGAACTTCGGCCAGGGCGTGATCTTCGGCCTCGGCATGACCGCGATGATGGTGATGTCGGCGCTCGCCATCCAGCGCGGCGAGCAGACGATCGGCGACTTCGTGTTCATCAACGCCATGTTGCTGCAGCTTTCCGTGCCGCTCAACTTCATCGGCTTCGTCTACCGCGAAATCCGCCAGGGCCTTACCGACATCGAGGAGATGTTCAACCTGCTCGGCGTCGAACCGGAGATCAAGGACGCACCCGACGCGAAAGATCTGAAGGTCGAAAAAGGGGCGATCGTCTTCAAGGACGTGCAGTTTTCCTACGATCCGGATCGGCCGATCCTCAAGGGCATTTCCTTCGAGGTTCCAGCCGGCAAGACGGTTGCGGTCGTCGGCCCGTCGGGCGCCGGAAAGTCGACGATCTCGCGCCTGCTCTACCGGTTCTACGACGTGCAGTCCGGCTCGATTACCATCGACGGTCAGGACGTGCGCGAGGTGACGCAGAAGAGCCTCCGGGCCGCCATCGGCATGGTGCCGCAGGACACCGTGCTGTTCAACGACACGATTGCCTACAATATCCGCTACGGCCGCCCCTCGGCGACCGATGCGGAGGTGGAGGCCGCAGCGGAGGTGGCGCAGATCGCCCGCTTCATCCGGGACGACCTGCCGCAGGGCTACAAGACCATGGTCGGTGAGCGCGGCCTGAAGCTTTCCGGCGGCGAAAAGCAGCGTGTGGCGATCGCCCGCACCGTACTCAAGGCGCCGCCGATCCTCATCCTCGACGAGGCCACCTCGGCGCTCGACACGACGACGGAGCAGGAAATCCAGGCCGCCCTAGACATCGTGTCGAAGAACAGGACGACGCTGGTCATCGCCCACCGGCTGTCGACCGTCGTCGGCGCCGACGAGATCATCGTCCTGAAGGCCGGCGAGATCGCCGAGCGCGGCAGCCATCAGGAACTCTTAGCCAGGAACGGCCTCTATGCCTCGATGTGGTACCGCCAGCGCGAGGCGACCGAGGCCGAGGAACATCTGCGGCAAGTGCGCGAGAGCGACGATATCGGCGTGGTGATCCGCAAACAGCCGGCGAACTGAGCCGTCGGCAGAGGACCCGCCCTCAGGCGGCGCGGACCAACCGGTTGCGGCCGGTATCCTTGGCGCGGTAGAGCGCCCAGTCGGCGCGCTGCAGGCTTTCCGAGAGCGTTTCCCGGTTCGGATCGAATGCCGAGAGCCCGATACTGATGGTGACGCCAATCGGCGTGCCGTCGGCATCGATCGCAAGATCCGCGACCTTGCCGCGCAGACGTTCGAGATGCACCGAGGCGAGTGCCGTCTCGTATCCCGGCAAAATCGCGTAGAATTCCTCGCCGCCAGCGCGGGCTACCACAGTCCCTTCGCCCATTTCCTGGCGTATGACCTCGGCCACACGGCAGAGGACTTCGTCGCCGACAGCATGGCCGTAGCCGTCGTTGACGGCCTTGAAATAGTCGATGTCGATCACCGCGATGGTGACAGGCAGCCGATCCTTCATGGCGCGGGTCGCTATCTCCCTTGCGCATTCGAAGAACTTGCGACGGTTGTAGAGATTGGTGAGCGGATCACATTCGGCGGCCCGCTGCAGATCGGTCTCGAGCTTCTTGCGCTCGGTAATGTCGAGCATGGCGCCGGCGAGGCCGCGCACGGCTCCCTCACTGTCGACGATTACTGCCTTGTGGAAGCTGACGTCGCGAAGGGTACCGTCGTTATATCGGACTTTCGCCTCGTACACCTGAATGCCACCCCGCTTCATCAGCGCTTCGTCAGCCTCGGCGTATTTCTTCGCCCAGTTTGGCGGCGAGATGTCCCAGACGGTCTTTCCGATGATCTCCTCGGACGGCAGGCCGAGATATTCCTCGAATGCCTTGTTGCAACCGACATAGATACCACGATCGTTCTTGAAGAAGATCGGTGTCGGCAGATTGTCGATGCAGCCCTGAAGATAATCGCGCTCAAGTGCGTATTGTTGGTGGAAGGCGACAGACTGCGCGCGGTTGGCAACGACACGGCGACCGCGTGCGAGTGCACTTCTCAAGCCATCGGCGTCACCCAACAGGAGCGCATCGTCAAAGCCGCTTTCGATGACTTCCGACACGGTGGCCGGCAGCATGATCCGGTCGACGAGTCCGATCACGTAGGCCTCCGGACCGACAACCTTGCGGATCGCGTTCGCAGCCGATTCCGGGTCCTCGGCCGGCACCAGACACATGCAGACCGCTGGCGTTTCAAGCGGCCAGGCCGCCTCAGTTATCAGCTCGAGTGTCGATGCGATCGACGCCGGTGGTTCCGCTCCGGCGGCGGAATACCAGAATATCTGCGATGGGCCGTGCCTCGAAGGCGTTTCGGGCTCTCGCATATTCATCTCGGGCCTCATTTTCTTTGCTTATGACGCGCCACGAAATAGACTCCTCAGCTGTTACCATGACGATAAAAGCCAGGACAAAACGCTTGTTTTTTTCGAATTTTGCCCGTGTTGGTCAACAACGGGTTAAACGTCGGGGGCACAAGGACAAGGTGGGGTCGATTGCAGCATTGCCCCGAGGCCGCTTTCGCTGTAGTCAACCCTCACCATTTCCAAGGAGACCATGCTTCATGAGCCTGCTCGACAGCATCCGCAGCGTAATCGCCCCGGTCCGCAAGGAAGGCTATCCGTTCGTTGCCGCCTTTCTCGCCGGTTCGTTCCTGCTCGGCTGGATCGCCGAGCCGCTGTTCTGGATCGGTCTGGTCCTGACGCTGTGGTGCGCCTATTTCTTCCGCGATCCGGAGCGTGTGACGCCGCAGGATCCCGATCTCGTGATCAGCCCGGCCGATGGCCGCGTCTCGTCGATCCAGATGGCGACACCGCCGGAAGAACTGCATCTCGGCGACCAGCCGATGCTGCGCATCTCCATCTTCATGAACGTGTTCAACTGCCATGTGAACCGCGCGCCAATGCGTGGCCGGATTGCCAACATCGTCTACCGTGAGGGCAGCTTCCTCAATGCCGAACTGGACAAGGCGAGCCAGGACAACGAGCGCAACGGCCTCGTCATCGAGACCGCACACGGCAATATCGGCGTGGTGCAGATCGCCGGTTTCGTCGCACGCCGCATCGTCTGCTGGTCGAATCCGTCGGACAGCATCGAGGCCGGCGAGCGCTTCGGTCTCATCCGCTTCGGCTCGCGGCTCGACGTGTTCCTGCCGGCCGGAGCGGAGCCACGTGTCTCGCTCGGCCAGACGGCGATCGCCGGCGAAACCGTGATCGCCGAATTCGGCTCGTCGAAGGGGCCGGTCCTCAGCCGCCGCAGCTGACGACGGGAAGGCAAAGCACATGCAGCCAGAAACGGGCCAGGAAGAACTGCCACAGACCGGCAAGAATGACCCCGCGCGCGGACCGCGCCTGCGGGAAATTCCCTTGCGCCTGGTCGTTCCCAACCTGATCACGGTGCTCGCCATCTGCGCGGGCCTCACCGGTGTCCGGCTTGCCTTCGAGAACCGCTACGAACTGGCGGTCATGATGGTGCTTGCTGCCGCCTTCCTCGATGGTATCGACGGGCGCATCGCCCGCATGATGAAGGCGACTTCGAAGTTCGGCGCGCAGATGGATTCGCTGGCCGACATCGTCAATTTCGGCGTTGCCCCGGCTCTGGTGCTCTACGTCTTCATCCTCGACCAGGCGCGCCCGCTCGGCTGGATTGCCGCCCTTATCTACGCGATCGCCGCCGGGCTCAGGCTCGCACGCTTCAACGTCATGGACGAGCGCGAGCACAAGGCGGTGTGGCAGTCGGAATATTTCGTCGGCGTGCCGGCGCCTGCCGGCGCCTTGCTCGTGCTGCTGCCCGTCTATCTGGGCTTCCTCGGAGTGGAACTGACGTCGTGGTTCGCCTACGCGGGAACAGCCTACACGGTCCTGATCGCCTTCCTCTTGGTCAGCCGCCTGCCGGTCTGGTCCGGCAAGTCGGACAGCCAGCGCATCCGCCGCGATTTTGTCCTGCCGATGATCCTCGCCGTCGTGCTCTACGTGGCGCTGCTGATGAGCTTTACCTGGCAGGTGTTGTCGGTAACAGTGATTCTCTACCTCGCCACCCTGCCCTTCGGCGCCCGATCCTGGCATCGGCGCTACGGAACGCTCACCGTCGACGACAATACGGACGGCGGCGATGACGGAATGGACCGCGGAATCTGATCCTTTCCGGCAATTCCTTCAATTCACTCGCAAATTGTAGCCGGCTTTTTCTCAAAGTGACTTGCCAATGCCACGGATTTGTCATGATCTGCGGCAAGACAGCGCCCGCGAGGACGACTGTCCAAACAACAAAAAAATTTTGGGAAACACTGCAAGGAAAGCCGTCATGTCGACGAAAAAAACCGCCCCTCAGCCGGCGATTTCGGATCTCGATTCGAAGTACCGCCCGCTAGGGCTGAAGGCCGTGCTCGCCGCAGCGCTGATGCTGAAGCGCTCGCCCAAGGCCAAGACCGCCGCCTGAGCGCGGCAGGCCTCAGGCCTCAGAACAGCGACATCTGCGCATTACCCTCGTCCGGCGCCTTTCCGGCGATCGGCGGAGCCATGACTTCCACTGGAGCCTGAATTTCCGGTCCGGTGTTCTTCACCTTGTTGACCAGGTCCGACACCGGAATCGCCTCGAAGAAGTCGTCCTCCGTGGGGCGCATGAGGTCGGCGACGTGGCGCGGCTCGCCCGTCTGGCAGTCCAGCCAGCGGGTGAAATCCTCCGGCCTGATGACCACCGGCATCCGGTCATGGATACGGCCGATGGCATTGTTGGCGGGACAGGTGACGATCGCCGCCGTATCCATTTCCGAACCGTCCGCCGAACCCCACGTCTCCATCAGTCCGGCGAAGGCGACAATCTCGCCATGCCTCGGACGGATCCAGTAGGCCTGCGCCTTCCGTCCGCTTTCCTTGTCCGGCCTGTGCCATTCGTAGAATCCGGAGGCGGGAACCAGCACCCGCCGGTGGCGCATGGCGGCGCGGAACGAGGCCTTCTCGATTACGGTCTCCGACCGGGCGTTGATCAGCAAGGGAAAGTCGTTCGGGTCCTTGACCCAGCCGGGGATCAGCCCCCAGCGCGCCAGCATCGCCTTGCGCGGCGGGAGATTGCTGCCGGGCTCTCCTCCGCCGGTTCCGATGACGATCAGGATCGGCTGCGTCGGGGCGATGTTGTAGCGTGGCGGAAACGCCTCCAGCGACGCCAGACTGAAATGTTCCTCAACGGCGTCGGGCTTCGATGTCAGGGCAAAGCGTCCGCACATGGTCTTTTCCTTGTTCGCGGCGGAGATGTTCCTGCTGCCACCGGCTTCGATTTCCGTCTATAGTGACTCGCGACAGCGCCCTCCAGCAAGCCGGACCATGCCCTCTTCCCCTTCTCTTACCCCCCAGCCCGCAGCGTCCGCGATCGTCGAACGGGACGGCCAGCTGTTGCTGGTGAAACGGCGCAATCCGCCGGCGGCTGATCTCTACGCCTTCCCCGGCGGGCGCGCCGAGCCCGGCGAGACACTGGAGGAAACTGCACTGCGCGAACTGTTCGAGGAAACCGGCGTCCGGGGCCGGGAGCCGAGGCTGTTCGCCTTCTATGATCTCAAGAGCGAAAACGACGCGCCCGGCATGTCGACTCATTTTCATCTCTCCGTGTTTCGGGTGGATATCGCCGAAGAAGGCGACATTGCCGCGGCCGATGACGCGGCGGAGGCGGCGTGGTTTCCGATCGGCGCGATCGCCGACCTGCCTGTCCCGGCGTCGGTGCGCGAATGCGTCGAGCGGCTGATCCTCGAGCAGAGCAGCGGAGGCTGACCCATGTCCATCGCACTCCGAATGCTCGTTCTCACTGCGCTTGCCGTCACGCCTGCCGGCCTCGCCCGCTCGCAGGACGCCACAGGCGCTCAGCCTCCGACCCAGGAGAAGCCTGCTCCCTATGACGACCAGCTGGCACGGTTGTCGGAAATCCTCGGCGCGATGCATTATCTGCGCAATCTTTGCACCGATCGCGGTGAGCCGGAATGGCGCTCGACCGTACAGAAACTGCTGGACACGGAGACGGCCAACGAAGCGGCGCGGCGGGCACGCATGGTCGCCGCATTCAATCGCGGCTACCGCTCGTTTGCCGCGATTCACTCGGAATGCACAACCGCAGCTATTGCTGCGGAGGAGCAATACCGTGCCGAAGGAGCAACACTTATCGCCGAAATTGCAACGAGATACGGAAATTAGCGAATAATTAACCCCTTTCACCGGCTGGCCGTGTCGTTTTAGGAAAAGGCTGTTAAAGTTGTTAACGGCTGAGTAAGAACCGCACGTATGCGAGGAAATTGTATGGAACCGCGCCGCAACGACATCGATGACATGATCGTCCACGAGAAGATGCAGGCCGCGCTCGAATACCAGAACGAAGCCTGGGCGGACGGAATGGCCGACGGCATCGAACCCGAGATCATCGCCGACGCCGCCTTCGCGCTTGCCATGCGCGAAACCATTCGAATCCACGGTGAAGAAGGGGCTGAAGCTATCCTCGAGGCGCTGCGCGAGCGGCTGCTCGCCGGAGAGTTCTCGCCGACCCGGAAGCTTCAGTAGCAAAGCCGATGCAATCGCACATCGCAACACATCCCGCCTCCCGGCCGGGGCGATATCGCGTGCTTGCCGCCCTGTGCCTGATCCTTGCGATGCTCGCTCCGGCGACACCGTCCTTTCCACTGTCGGAACTGAAGTCCGGCACGGTCGGCGAGCCTTCTTCATCCGCGCAGCAGCGGCCGGCCGAGGAGCCCGAAGGCGAAGAGGAGGAGGAGGCGCCACCGTCAGGCGGAATCGGCCTTCCCGATCCTGACCCGCTGATCAACCGACAGGCGCCTGCCGCCGGGACGGAACCGACGGGCGAGGAGCCCGCCGAGCAGACCGTCGAATTCCTGTTCGACATCGAAGCCGCTCCCGAGCCGGTCCGCCGCATGCGGGCGATGATTGTCGAGGCGGCGGCCTCCGGCGACATAGAGCGGCTGCGGCCCCTTTTGAATCCCGGACCGAACCAGACGCAATTGCTGTTCGAAGGAGAGGAAACCGATCCGATCGAGATCGTGAAAAGTTTCTCCGGCGACCAGGAGGGGATCGAGATTCTCGCCATCCTCCTTGACCTGCTCCAGGCGGGCTTCGTTCGCGTCGACGCCGGCACGCCGGACGAGGTCTATGTCTGGCCCTATTTCGCGGAAAAGCAGATCTCCTCCCTCACCCCGCCGGAAAAGGTGGAACTGCTGCGGATCGTCACCGCCGGCGACCTGGCGCAGATGCAGGAATACGGAAACTACAATTTCTTCCGCGTCGCCATCACGCCGACCGGCGAATGGAAGTCGTTCACTGCCGGCGACTGACGGGCGGAACATTTTCCACAGGTGAGGCCGGACGGCAGAAACTCCGGCCGCAGCCACAACGGGAGGCCACCCCGGGAAGAATCAACTCGCGAACGCCGGACAACCGGGCGCTATCCCCGCATCCCGTTTCAACGACCTTACAAATGCGGCTTCGGATCTACACATTCCGTTTACCGAATGGCAAGATTCGGTGATTTCGCCACTCGCCGAACACATGCATGATGTGCATGACTTGCCCGCGTCACTTCAAAGACTTACTTTTTTTCATCACCCAGTGGATGTTCAACGATGCCAGCAGCCTATCTGCCTGACCGCGTGCTGATCCGGGTCGGCGGCCCGGAAGCGGAACACTTTCTCCAGAACCTCATCACCACCGACATCGAACAACTCGACGCCGGCGCGGCGGCGCCCGGCGCGCTGCTGACGCCGCAGGGCAAGATCCTGTTTGATTTCCTGGTGTGGCGCGACGGCGAGGGGTTCATCCTCGACACCACCGAGGGGCAGCGCGACGTGCTGATCAGGCGCCTGACCCTCTACAAGCTCAGGGCCAAGGTGGAGATATCCGCCGAGACCGGCGCCGGCGTGACCATCATCTGGGGTGACGAATATCCGGCAGGTGCCGTCGAGGATCAGCGCTTCGCCGCCGCGGGCATTCCGGTCGCGCGCCTTCCCGGCCAGCACGGGGATCATCCACGCGCCGGCTATGAGGCGCTGCGTGTGCTCGCCGGCGTCGTCGAATCCGGCTCCGACTATGCGTTGGAGGAAGCATTCCCGCATGACGTCGGCCTGGATCTCAACAAGGGTGTCTCGTTCAAGAAGGGCTGTTACGTCGGCCAGGAAGTCGTCTCCCGCATGCAGCATCGCGGCACCGCGCGCCGCCGCGCCGTAATCGTCTCTGCGGACGGCCAGCTTCCGCCGACCGGCACCCCGATCACCGCGGCCGGCAAGCCGATCGGCGCGCTCGGCACCGTGGCAGGCACGCGGGGCCTTGCCATCGTCCGCATCGACCGGGCCGGAGAAGCCTTGACGAACGGTGGCGCGATCCTCGCCGGAGAAACGGAAGTCGGGCTCGCCTTGCCGAGCTGGACCGGACTTTCCTTCCCCACCACCGCAGAGGACGCCTGAGACATGCCCGTTGAGCCGAAGCCGTCCGCGCGCGCCTGGCAACGCATGCTGTCGGGGCGACGGCTCGACCTGCTCGATCCCTCCCCGCTCGACGTCGAACTCTCCGACATCGCCCACGGACTCGCCCGCGTTGCCCGGTGGAACGGCCAGACGCATGGTGACCACGCCTTTTCCGTCGCCCAACACAGCCTGCTGGTGGAGATGATCTTCTGCCGCTGCAATCCGAAGGCCACCGCCGACGAGAAGCAGATGGCGCTTTTGCACGATGCGCCCGAATTCGTCATCGGCGACATGATCTCGCCGTTCAAGGCGGTGGTCGGCGGCGGCTACAAGACTGTCGAAAAACGGCTGGAAGCGGCCGTTCACCTGCGCTTCGGCCTTCCGGCTCATCCGAGCCGGGAACTGAAGACGCTGATCAAGAAGGCCGACCAAATCGCCGCCTTTTTCGAAGCGACCCTGCTCGCCGGCTTCTCGGAGGCGGAAGCCCGCAAGTTCTTCGGTCAGCCGCGCGGCTTCAACCGTGATATGCTGCCGATCACACCGATGGCCGCCACGGAGGCGCAGGCGCGGTTCGCCGCGCGCTTCGGCGAGATCGAGGACGAGCGAGCCGCGACAAGGGACAGGCCAAAATGACCGCGATCGTTGTCTCCCCCCTTTCCCGCATCGCCGAGATGGCTGTGCGTTACGGCGCACGCGAGATGATCAGCCTGATCGCCGAGCAGCAGGATTTCCACCGGCCGGCAGTGATCCGAGCCGAACGGCACCTGAAGCTCGGCATGAACGATATAGCTTTCGCCGGTACCGGCGACCTGATTGCACCGGCCGAAAACCATGTCGACGAGATCATCAGTTTCGTCCGAAGCTGGGACCGCGAGACGCCTCTTCTCATCCACTGCTGGATGGGCGTGTCGCGCTCGCCGGCAGCCGCGCTGATCGCCTCGCTGGCGGTAGCGCCCGAAGAGGATGATTTCGCGCTCGCCGCGCGCCTCAGAACCGCCTCGCCATACGCCACGCCGAATGCGCGGCTGATCGAATTCGGTGACCGTCGCCTCGGCCGCAACGGCAGGCTGATCGCGGCCGTCAAGAAGATGGGACGTGGCGCGGATGCCGACGGCAACGCCCCGTTCGTGCTGCCGCTCTACGCGGCGGAACCGGCCTGACCACGGAAGCTCTTACGCCTATCGGCGCGATCGCGCCGCAAATCGGCCCTCACTGGACGAGAAGACCGGGCGATCGGTCGTCGCGATCAGCGGCTTGGCTCCTGCGGCCATGAAAAAACCGGCTGTCGCCGGCTCGGTTGACTGGAGATTTCCAAGGATTGCAGCGGCGCCAGCCCCCCGGCTTATGGCGCCTCCTTGCAAGCAAACGCCTAGACGTCGATCGACGTCGCGCCTTCGTCCGCGTCACCGCCCCCGGACAGGCTGCGGTACCTATCCACGATCACTGCGATCTGGTCCAGGACATCGAAGAGGCTGACCGTATCGTCGTCCTGTTCGATCTCCGTTTCCATCGCGTCTGCGTGCAGCAGATCGGCAACGCTCAGTTCCGCGATCCTGGCACCCGTCCCCGTCGCCGCATTCTCGACCAGTACACTCGGATCCTGGCTCCGTCCTGTCTGTTCCTGCGAAGCCTCCAGTTCCTCGGCGCTGACGATGCCGTCGCCGTTGGTGTCCAGTCCAAGTGTGGAATTCAGGTAAGCCGTACCCGGCAATGAAGTGATGCTCGTCATGCATACCTCCTGAAAATGGATTTAAAAAAGGAATCAGCGCTCCACGCAGAACTCCCGAGGGCAAGTTCGGGTTAAGGAGATTCCCCGACGTGGTCAAAACGCGAATAATTGCTTATCAGAATTAGTTCTACGCTAATTATTCTTGAAGGAAATGCTGCGGTCGCGAATGCGGCTCCGCCGTTTGCCCATCGAAATCGGGCCGACTAAAGATACATATCCACAACGTTTCCGGAACTGTACGTGACAAACCCGCCGACCGACGCCTTCGCCCCTTACGAGGATATTGCCTCGGCCCTGCTCGGTGACATGTCGGGTAGCGATGACGGCGCTCACGATCTCGCCCACATCCTCAGGGTGTTCCGCAACGCCATGCGCATTCACGCCACGGAAGGCGGAGACGGCCGGATCCTGGCCGCGGCCGTCCTGCTGCACGATTGCGTGGCGGTGGAAAAGAGTTCGCCGCTGAGAGCGCAAGCCTCGCGACTCGCTGCCGACAGGGCGCGGAGCCTGCTCGACGCGCTCGGCTGGAGCGCGGACGATGTCGAGGCCGTAGCCCATGCCATTGCTGCCCACAGCTTTTCCGCCGGCATCACGCCGGAAACGCTGGAGGCGCGCATCCTGCAGGACGCCGACCGGCTGGACGCGATTGGCATGGTCGGCGCGGCACGCTGTTTTTACACCGCCGGACGCATGGGCTCCGCCCTCTATGACCCGTTCGATCCGAGGGCAGAACACCGACCGCTCGACGACAGGGCCTTTGCAATCGATCATTTTCCGGCAAAGCTGCTGAAGCTCGCAAACGGCTTCCAGACGGAGGCCGGTCGGGCGATCGCCCGTGAACGCCACAAACGGATCGAAGAGGTGCTCAATCTCTTCCTGGACGAAATCTGAGGACACTCCATGCAGGTCAGCGCCCTTCATATCTATCCCTTCAAGAGCGCGCGCGGCATCGCGATCCCCGCGGCGGAGATCGATGCGAGCGGCCTGCTCGGCGACCGCCGCATGATGCTGGTCGACCCCGCCGGCCATTTTATCACCCAGCGCGACCTGCAGGCCCTGGCGCGGATGACGGTCATGCCCGGTGTTAACTCGCTCAGGCTGACCTTCGATGACGGGCGGGAAATTTCTGTCGCGCCGCCGCGGCCGGACCGGCGCATGGACGTGGCGATCTGGAAATCGATCGTCAGCGCGGCAGTGGCCGAGGACACGGTCAACGACGAGCTGTCGACCTGGTTCGGCCGCGAGGTGCGCCTCGTGTTCTTCGACAAGGCGGCCTCCCGCACCGCCAGCGCCGAATGGGCCGGTCCCGACACGCCCCTAGGCTTCGCCGACGGCTATCAGATCCTCATCACCACGACCGGCTCGCTCGCGGCCCTCAATGCCGACATGGAAGCGCACGGGGAAGGCTCGGTCGGCATGGAGCGCTTCCGCCCCAACATCGTCATCGATCACGACGAACCCTGGGCCGAGGACAACTGGGAAACGATCGAAATCGGTGGACTGAGGCTCGATCTGGTCAAGCCCTGCGCCCGCTGCATCATGACCACGCAGAACCAGATGACCGGCTCACGCGAGGTCGCCGATCCGATGCCGGCGATGGGCCGCCTCCGTATGTCCGCCGACCGTCGCGTACCCGGCCCGCTGTTCGGCTGGAATGTCGTGCCTCGCGGCTCCGGCCGGATCTCGATCGGCGACTCCGTCAAGGTGGTCGCGAACCGTCCGGAAGGTTGGGCGCTCAAGCGACGCTAACCGGACCGGACCTTCATCAATTAGGGTGATCCACGCTTCACGAGAATGCGCTGGTAGGTTTTTGCCCGCGGCCTTATCGTCATAAAAACACTTATCAGGACGATTCCGCCATGCCGACCGCCGCACGCCCCGCCATGCCCTGGCTCATCATCATCGCCGGCTCGCTGATCGCGATGCTGACCTTCGGGCCTCGTTCCGCCATGGGCTTCTTCCAGCTTCCGATGCTGGCCGATACCGGCTGGGACCGTTCGACCTTCGGTCTGGCAATGGCGCTGCAGAATCTGTTCTGGGGTATGGGCCAGCCGTTGTTCGGCGCGCTCGCCGACAAATACGGCACCGGCCGGGTGCTCCTGCTGTCTGGTCTCATCTATGCCGCCGGCCTGATCCTTATGGCCAATGCCGCGGCGCCGATCTGGCTCCATGCCGGTGGCGGTCTGCTCGTCGGCCTGGGTGTCGCCGCTGGTTCGTTCGGCGTAATATTGTCGGCCTTTGCCCGCAACGTGACGCCTGAGCAGCGCTCGCTTGCCTTCGGCATCGGCACGGCGGCCGGCTCGGCCGGCATGTTCCTGTTCGCGCCGATCAGCCAGGGTCTGATCTCCACTTACGGCTGGTCGGACAGCCTCGTCTATCTCGGCATTGCCATGCTGCTCGTTCCCGTGCTCGCCATTCCGCTGCGCGGCAACGCGAACTCCGGCACGCAATCGCATACCGCCATGCAGCAGACGGTGGCGCAAGCGCTGCGCGAGGCGCTTGGTCATCGAAGCTACGTGCTGTTGACCAGCGGCTTCTTCGTCTGCGGCTTCCAGGTCGCGTTCATCACCGCCCATTTCCCTGCCTATCTCGGCGATATCGGCATCGAAGCCCGCTATGCCGTGATCTCCATGGCGCTGATCGGCTTCTTCAACATCATCGGTTCGCTGGCTGCCGGCTTCATCGGCCAGCGTTACTCGAAACCTTATTTCCTCGCGCTCATCTACCTCGCCCGCTCGGTGGCAATCACGGCCTTCCTGATGCTGCCGCAGACGCCGGTTTCGGTGATCGTCTTCGCCAGCGTGATGGGCCTCCTGTGGCTCTCGACCGTGCCGCCGACCAACGCTCTCGTCGCCATCATGTTCGGCACGCGCCATCTCGGCCTGCTCGGCGGCATCGTGTTCCTGTCACACCAGTTGGGCTCGTTCCTCGGGGTCTGGATGGGCGGCGAGCTCTATGACCGGTTCGGCTCCTACGATGCGGTCTGGTGGTTCGGCGTGGCCCTCGGCATCTTCGCAGCGATCGTCCACTGGCCGATCCGCGAGCGTGCAGTCGAACGCCCGGCGCTGGCGACGGCATGACTCGGAGAAGCGGACGTTTATTCCTACCCCTTGATATCCGCGGATAATTTTTTCGCATTGCACTGCAACAGCAATGTGTCACAAAAAATTATTTTATTTTCTTTTGAGCAGCCATTGACGGTGGGGTGGGAGCTACCTACCTTAATCTCGCCGAATTAAACCGGCACAAGTCACCACATGAGCCGACGCCTCCGGGCGCGGCCCGTTGAAGAAACGCCAAAAAAGGAGGTTAGCGATATGCGTGTTATATCCCGCCAAGCTACGTGCTCCTGGCATCTCTTCCCGCTCGACATGGCAAACGCCCCCTGGCGAAAAACCTGTCGAATGTGACCTGATCGATATCAAACCGAGCAATCACAATTCGCAGTATGCAGCCGGTGCGCCGAGCACAGGCGGGGAAGTTTATTATGGAAAAGCAAGTTGTCGAATACGCCGGAGTCCCGGTTGGAATCTCGGTCGCGGAAGGCGACCGGGTCAAGTTCATCGCCGTCAAATTCCCGGTCATTGAGCTGGACGGCGGTACCTACAACAGTCTCGACGATCTGCAGCGTGCAATCCACCTGCACATGCAGTCGGCTAATGGCGGGGATGATCAGGCCTTCGCCGAGCTCGAGCCGCGCAGATCGGCGGTCGACAGGGCCTTCAAAGTGGCCTGAAGAAACCCCTCACGCGCCGCGTCGGGCGTCAGCCCACGCGGCTCGTAGACGTGACGGGTCAGAAAGAAACCCGTCAGCCGGAAGCCCGAAAGCAGAGCGTCGTGATCGGCGGCGAGCCGGGCTCCATCGGACAGAAAAGCCGGAAGCGCCAGCAACTTGTCGGCATAGGGAAGGCCAGCTTCACGACAAACCGCCCTGCCAGACTTCGGCGAAACATAAACGAGGTCCTCACGCCTTCCGGTCGCCGCGCATTCGTCCAGCGCCAGACCGAAACCGAGATCGTTCAGTACGGCCAACTCGAATCGAATGAAGAGTTCTCCGGCGCTTGCCGGCTCCTCCAGATGATCGAGGATGATGTCCAGCGCTTCGTAGAGATGCGGGTGCGGATCACGCTCTGGCAGAAGGCGCAGCAGAGAAGCGAGCGCCTGGACGCCGTAGACGCTCTGAGCCCGTTCCATCAACTGCGCCGCCCTCAGCTTCAGCGGCTCGATCCGGAATTCGCCGAGATGTTCATCGAGCCGCGCCCGCCATGTCGCCTCGAAACGGTTTCCCGGCTGCAACACCGGCTGCATGGTGCGCGAACGCCCTCCACGGACCAGCCCCAGGTGTCGGCCACGCTCGCGCGTCATCACCTCGGCAATCACGCTCGATTCGCCGTGGCGGCGCACGCCCAGAAGAATTGCCTCGTCGGTCCATTGCATGACCGCGTTCTACACCAGCACGGTTTTCCACACAGCAAAAAAGGTCCTGGCAGCGGCAAACCGGTCGCACTGGAGCCGTTGACCCGGTCGCGCGAACCTCGCTCCTAACTACGGGGTTGAGTCAATCTGGTCGCAGGCCTATGACGGATGTCATCGCAAGCATCTCGCCGAGCGATCCGATCCCGCTTTCCGCCGCGTGCTTCCAAGGGTGGGACCTGACTTCCTCGGCCTCCGTTTTCCAGCCGGAGCAAAATGACCAACAAGTCCGACGACACCGAGGCGGCGCCAGGGTTACTGACAAATCTCGCGCCAGCACATAAGTGGGCGCTGTTGGTACTGCTTTCCGTCGCGATCGCCGGCGTACTGGAATGGCTGCATTTTCCTGCGGGCCTGCTGCTTGGCCCGATGATCGCATCGATCGTGTTCGCCACCAACGGCGCGCGCCTTTCCCTGCCACGCCTTCCCTTCGTCGCCTCGCAGGCGCTGATCGGCGCCATGATCGCCCGCAGTCTCGACCGCGAAATTCTCAGTCGTGTGCTCGATGACTGGGCGGCGTTTCTCGCCGTCGTTCTCGCTGTCGTCTTCGCCAGTTCCCTGATCGGGTATGTTCTCGCCAAGCGGCAGATTCTGCCTGGCACGACGGCGGTCTGGGGAACGTCCGCAGGGGCCGCTTCGGTCATGGTGCTGATGGCGGACGCCTATGGCGCGGATGCGCGGCTGGTCGCCTTCATGCAGTATCTGCGCGTGGTCTGCGTCGCCAGCACCGCAACACTGATGGCCGCCTTCGCTTTCAACATCAGCGGCGGCACGCCTCCGCCGTTCGTCCTCTTTCCGCCGGTGGACTGGCTCGGTCTCGTCCAGACGATCGTGGCGACAGCCTTCTTCTCCTACGCCGGCTATCTCCTGCGCATTCCCGCCGGTCCGATGATCCTGCCCATGGCCGGACTCGCCATTGTCGCCGCGTTCGGGCTGATCACGATCGAACTTCCGCCGTGGCTGCTGGCACTCGCCTATACCATGGTCGGCTGGCGCATAGGTCTTGCCTTTACCCGGAGGCTCCTGCGTCACGCGGCGCGGGCGCTGCCGCAGGTTCTGCTTTCGATCGCGTTGCTGATCGGTCTCGGCGGCTGCCTGGCCTTCCTGCTCTGGTGGCTACTCGGCATCGACCCGCTCACCGCCTATCTCGCGACCAGTCCCGGCGGCCTCGACTCGGTGGCGATCATCGCCGCCTCCACCCATGTCGACGTGCCTTTCGTGCTGGCGCTCCAGACGCTGCGCTTCCTCGTGATCCTCGCGGTCGGGCCGCCGATCTCGCGCTTCGTGGCGAACCGTATCGGGTAAGGCTTCAAGGGGAATGACGTAAGGCGGTCGTGGCAGAGCGCCCGTCTTCTCCCCATCGGGGAGAAGTGCGGAGCGCATGCCAGGCGATGAGGGGGAGGCCGAAGGCCTTACAATATGCTTGCGCCCCCTCATCCGGCCCTTCGGGCCACCTTCTCCCCGATGGGGAGAAGAGGCCGTTTGCGGGATCCCTACTGCCAGAAGCCATTCCAGCGCGGGGAGACACCTAGCCTGATAGAGCGGACACGCTCAAACATGCACTGAGGCGGCGGGCTATTCCCGCGGAAACTCCAGCCCCATCTCGCGGAAGCGTTCCGGATCGTCACCCCAGTTTTCGCGTACCTTGACGAACAGGAAGAGGTGCACCGGCTGCTCAAGGATTTCTGAGAGTTCCTTGCGCGACGCGGTGGAGATCGCCTTGATCGCCTCCCCGCCCTTGCCGAGGACGATCTTCTTCTGGCTCTCACGCTCTACGTAGATCACCTGCTCGATGCGGACGGAACCGTCCTTGCGCTCTTCCCATTTCTCGGTCTCGACATGGGAGGAATACGGCAGTTCCTGGTGCAGGCGCAGGAACAGTTTCTCGCGCGTGATCTCGGCCGCGAGCTGGCGCATCGGCAGGTCGGAGATCTGGTCTTCCGGATAGTACCAAGGCCCTTCCGGCAATGCCTTCGCCAGATAATCCATGACGTCGTCGCAACCCGAACCATTGGTCGCCGAAATCATGAAGGTGCGCTCGAACTTGACGGCCTCGTTGGCCGCCGCAGCGAGCTTCAGCAGGTCTTCCCGCTTGACCTGATCGATCTTGTTGAGGACCAGGATCTTCGGTTGATGGACCTCCTTCAGCCCTTCGAGGATCGCCTCGGCGTCACCGCGCAGGCCCCGCTCGCTGTCGATCAAAAGCAGGATCAGGTCGGCGTCCTTGGCACCGCCCCAGGCCGAAGTCACCATGGCGCGGTCGAGCCGGCGGCGCGGCTTGAAGATGCCGGGCGTATCCATGAAGACGATCTGGGCATTGTCGTGGATGGCGATGCCGCGCATCACGGCGCGGGTCGTCTGCACCTTGTGGCTGACGATCGAGACCTTGGCGCCAACGAAGCGGTTCACCAGCGTCGACTTGCCGGCATTAGTCGGACCGATCAGGGCGACGAAGCCGGAACGGGTCGGGGTGGAGCCGGAGGTGTCTGCGCCTTCGGTCGGTTTTTCATCGTGTTCGCTCATGTTTTCCAATCAATCTGCGGCCGGTTTCCGCCAGACGCCCTCGCGTTCCAGCAGTTTCGTGGCCGCCATCTGTTCGGCGGCACGCTTGGAGCGTTCCACGCCTGTCTCGGGGGCAAGTCCGGGAATTTGAACCGTCACCGTGAAGCGGGGATCATGATCCGGTCCGCTGCGATCATCAACCCGGTAGCTCGGCGTCACGGAGAATCTGGCGTGCGCCCATTCCTGCAGTTCCGTCTTCGCGTCACGCCGCGCGCCATCCTCGCGGGTTGCCCGCGACGACCAGTGGCGCAGCACGAAGGTCCGCGCAGCCTCCAGTCCCGCATCGAGGTAGATCGCCGCGATCAGGCTCTCCACCACGTCGGCGCGCACGTTCAGCATGGCCTTTCCGGTCAGCTTCTTCACATCCGCGCCGGTGCGGATGAACCGGTGCAGCTCGAGTTCATCGGCGATGGCCGCACAGGTTTCGGCGCTGACGAGCTGGTTGAAGCGAACCGAAAGCTCGCCTTCGCTCGCATGGCGGAAAGTCGTGAACAGGAATTCGGCGACGCAGAGCCCGAGAACCCGGTCACCGAGAAATTCGAGCCGTTCGTAATCACTGCCCTTCTGCGGCCGGGCACTCGAATGGGTCAGCGCCCGGTCGAGCCGCGCCTTGTCGGCGAAAACATGGCCGAGCGCCGCCTCGGCGCGCGACCTCATCTCCGCTGAAAGGTTCGCCTTGCTCATTCGACGCTCTTGAACAACCTGTCCCAACGCATGTTGGCCGGCCATTTCCAGACTTCCCGGAACGAGGTGTCGTTGCCAAGCGAGAAGAAGATGATCGAGGCCCTGCCGATCAGGTTCTCGGCGGGTACGAAACCGACATCGAAACGACTATCGAGCGAGTTGTCCCGGTTGTCGCCCATCATGAAATAATGGCCTTCCGGCACGATGAACTCGCGAGTGTTGTCACCGCGTGACCCCGGCGACTGGTCCAGCGTGTCGTAGGTGACGCCGTTGTCCAGCGTTTCGCGGAACACCGGCACGTCGGAGCCCGGATCGAGGCGGTAGTCGGAGGTGAAGGTGCCATCCGGCTGCTTCGGCACCGGCTGGCCGTTCACGTTGAGCACGCCGTCGATCATCTGGACGCGGTCACCCGGCAGGCCGATCACGCGCTTGATGTAGTCGATGTCGGGATTGGGCGGAAAGCGGAAGACGACGATGTCGCCGCGCTCCGGCGAACTGCCGAAGATGCGGCCCGAGAACAGGTTCGGCGACAGCGGCAACGAATACTTCGAGTAACCATAGGCGAACTTGTTGACGAAGATGTAGTCACCGACCAGCAACGTCGGCATCATCGAGCCCGACGGGATGGTGAAGGGCTGGAAGAAGACCGTCCGGATCACGACGGCCAGCAGCAGCGCCTGAATGATGACCTTGATGTTCTCCCAGAGCGCGCTCTGCTTCTTATCCGCTGTATCGGTCACGCGTTGTTTCCTTTTCCCTGCAATTCCCGCCCTTCCTAGTCGCTTCAAAGCCTGTCGGCAACGGTTTCGCGGCCGAAACCTGCCGTCAGCCGAGGATGGGCCACGCCTCTATGATGACGAATGCCTGGGCGTAGGGATATTCGTCCGTGATGGTGAGATGGATGACGGGTTCGTGTCCCGGCGGCACGAGCGAAGCGAGCCTGTCCGCCGCCCCGCCGGTCAAAGCCATGGTCGGCTTGCCGCTCGGCAGATTGACGACGCCCATGTCCTTCCAGAATACGCCGTTCGCCAGCCCCGTACCGAGCGCCTTGGAACAGGCCTCCTTGGCGGCGAAGCGCTTGGCATAGGAGGCGGCGCGATTGGCCCGGCGGTCGGACTTGGCCCGCTCGATATCGGTGAAGCAGCGCTGGATGAACCGATCGCCGAAACGCTCGATGGATTTCTCGATACGGGTGATGTCGATCAGATCGCTACCGATGCCGATGATCATGGATGGGTTCTCCGTGGTGACGGTCGTCGGACGCGCAGCATGTCAGGCACCGGCCAGCGCCTGCCTGGTGACAGGATCATCGGTCAGACGACAGAGGGTCGACATCGCGTGCGAACGCCAGCCGGACACCGTCCTCGCGATCCCTGCAAGCAATGTGGTCACTAGCGGATAATGGATGGTGGATTTCATGGATACCCCGCCCCTGCTCCTGGCCGGACAGGCTCCGCTTGCGCGAAGAGGCTTCATCGAAAGATGGCGGGCGATTTGCGCGACACCGTCATGGTCGGGAAGCATGCGGAGCAGCTTCTCCCTTGGTGCGGCAGGTTCTGGACGGCGAAACAGCATGGATCACATGTAGTGGATCGACTTCGGCCCTGACAAGGGTCGAGTACAGCTCTGCCGCCGGCAGCGGGCGAAAATAAGGCTGTTCGCCCGCGAAAATCGTCTATCGGACCGGGATCAAACGCGGCCGCGGAACAGGCCGTTGTCGATCTGGCGCTGACGGTATTCCAGGTCAACGCGGTCGAGAGCGCCATTCAGGTAAGCCATCTCGCGCTCGGCACGGGTCGGGGCGCGCAGGGCCTTGGCAAACTTGCGGATCGGTTCAAACATCTTCTTTCCCTTTCCTCGTTTCTTTCTGACCCGAATATAATTGTGCGCCGCACAATCCACCAGCGAAAGTCTTGGAGTACAGCTATGCACGTAGCGCATAGTGAATGCGTTTGAGCCGAAAAATTGCACAGATAATGCGCAATTAGTGAACGGACATCAGCCGTATTGCCTCAATCCGGCAGGAGATGCGGCCGAACCTCATGGTCGAAAATCAAATCGGCACAGATATTGACCTTTGCGGGATCGACGCGAAACCTCCTGTCATCGGGACCGAAAGCGGCTTCGGACGGAAGCGCGTCCTCACCGTCGCAAAGCGACAGTCCGTCCGGAACATCAACCAGCAGCGCGCCCTGCGCATTGCGCGTAATAGTGAAGCGTCCACCATCGCACTCGATCCCGCAGTCGAGGCGCTTCGCTCCCCTGCCCGCCGCCTTGCACTCGCCAGAGAGATGGACCGGCCCTGCGGCATTCCGGAACCGGAGTTCGAGATTGACGACGCTTGCGTCCCGCTTCCAGTCGGGACGATAGGCGAGCACGGTCATCGCCGAGACGTTCTGCTCCGGATGCCCCGCCAGATGCGCCGCATCATAGGTCCGCGCGAAGCACGCCGCGACGACCTCCCCCTTGCCGAGCCGCCGGCCATAGAGAATGAGTTCGCCCCCTCGCCCGCCGATGCAGGCAAGGGCAGGCACATGGCGGCCTGAAACACTGCAATCACAACAAGACGCTGCACCGAGAACGGCTCCGGTTCGAACCGCGGCATCTCAGCACGCGGTCATCACCTCGTCCAGAGCCCGCGTCAGTCGTAGACGCGTTTGACCGTGGAGATGCAGTCGAGGTCCTTGAGCTGGGCCAGAAGCTGGTTCAGCTGACGCAGGTCCCAGACCTCGACGTCAATCGCCATCTCGGTGAAATCGGTCGCGACGCCGACCATGCTGAGGGTCCGGATATTGATGTCCAGGCGGGCGACGGTCTGGGCGACAGTCGCGAGCGTGCCGGGCTCGTTGATGGCGTTCAACATCAGCCGGGCGACGAAACGGGACTTGTTCGCCTCGTCCAGATCCCAGCGCACATCGATCCAGCGCTCCGGCTCATCGTAATACTTCTGCAGGATGGAGGCCTGGATCGGGTAGATGGTGATGCCCTTGCCGTCCTCCATGATGCCGACGATGCGGTCGCCCGGCACGGCGCCGGCGGGAGCGAAATGCACTTCCACATTGCCCGACAGACCACGGATGGGCAGGTGCTCGACATCGTCGCCACCGCCCTTGTCCTCACCGGCGCGAGCCTTGCCCGGCAGCTTGAACATCATGCCGACAGCACTCGACATGTTGAACCAACCGTCGTCGGCGGCCGGCTTCACGGTGACACGTTCGTCCTGGTAGTCGGGATAGACCGCCTTCAGTACGTCGAGCGAGGAGGTCTCGCCGCGCCCGACCGAGGCAATCGCGTCCTCGACATCGCGCTGGCCGAGCCGATGCAGGACCGGCTTTAGCGCATCCTTGGAGAAGACCTTGCCGGCGCGCTCGAAGGTGCGGTCAAGAATGCGATGACCGAGACCCGCATACTGCTTGCGGATCGCCATACGGGTGGCGCGGCGGATCGCGGCGCGCGCCTTGCCGGTGACGACGATTTCCTCCCAGGCGGCCGGCGGAACCTGCACGCCGGAGCGGATGATCTCCACCTCGTCGCCATTCGACAGCCGGGTCACCAGCGGCATGATCGAGCCGTTGATCTTGGCGCCGACCGTCGTGTCGCCAATATTGGTGTGGACGGCATAGGCGAAGTCGATCGGGGTCGCGCCGCGCGGCAGCGCGATCAGCTTGCCCTTGGGAGTGAAACAGAACACCTGGTCCTGGAACAGCTCGAGCTTGGTATGCTCCAGGAACTCTTCCGGATTGTCGCCCTCGGCCAATGCCTCAATGGTGTGGCGCAGCCAGGAATAGGCGTTGCTTTCCGGCGATAACAGATCGCCGTCGCTCTCCTTGTCCTTGTAGAGCGCATGCGCCGCGATGCCGTATTCGGCGATCTCGTGCATGCGTTTCGTACGGATCTGCAGCTCGATGCGCTGGCGCGACGGGCCGACGATCGTGGTGTGGATCGAGCGATAGTCGTTCTGTTTCGGCGTCGAGATATAGTCCTTGAAACGTCCGGGCACGACGCGCCAGCGGGTGTGCACGATGCCGAGTGCCCGATAGCAGGACGGAATGTCCTCGACGATGATGCGGAAGCCGTAGACGTCGGACAGCTGCTCGAACGACAGCGACTTCGACTGCATCTTGCGGAACACCGAATAGGGTTTCTTCTGCCGCCCCTTGACGGTGGCGCCGAGAAGGCCGTTGGCGACCAGCAGGTCCTGCAGCTCGTCCTCGATCTTCTTGATGAGGCCCTCGTTGCGCCGGGACAGCTCCTGCAGCCTGCGCGTGACGGTGTCGTAGGCTTCCGGATTGATGTAGCGGAAGGAGAGATCCTCCAGCTCGTCGCGCATGTCCTGCATGCCCATGCGGCCGGCGAGCGGCGCATAGATCTCCATCGTCTCCTCGGAGATGCGGGCGCGCTTGTCCTCTCGCATGTGTTCGAGGGTGCGCATGTTGTGCAGGCGGTCGGCCAGCTTCACCAGCAGCACGCGCACATCGTCGGAGATCGCCAGCAGGAGCTTGCGCAGGTTCTCGGCCTGCTTGGCCTTTTTCGAAACCAGATCGAGCTTCTTGAGCTTGGTCAGCCCCTCGACCAGACGGCCGATGTCCTCGCCGAACAGCTCGTCGATCTCCTGGCGGGTGGCGGTGGTATCCTCGATGGTGTCATGCAGGAGCGCAACCGCGATGGTCGACTCGTCGAGATGCATGTCGGTGAGGATGGCGGCCACTTCGAGCGGATGAGAAATGTAGGGGTCGCCGCTGGCCCTCTTCTGCTGTCCATGCTTCTGCATGGCGTAGACGTAGGCCTTGTTGAGGAGTGCTTCGTTGGCATCGGGCTTGTATTTCTGAACTCGCTCCACGAGTTCGTATTGCCGCATCATCCAAAGCAACTCCCGCAAACGAAATGCGCGCCAATCCAAGGGATCGGCGCACACCATACCATGATTGCGGCCATACTAGACCGCAAAAGCTTGACGATCAGTAATCGTCGCTCTTTTCCGGCGGCACGAGGCCTTCGATGCCGGCCAGCAGTTCCTCTTCCGACATCTGGTCGAAAGTGAGGGTTTCCGGCAGGTCCTCGTCGTCTTCCTTGGTCGCGAGCGTGCCGGCGAGAGCCGCACTGGCTTCCTGTTCCGGCTCATCGACCTCGACATGCTTCTGCAGCGAGTGGATGAGGTCTTCCTTCAGGTCGTCGGGCGACAGCGTTTCGTCGGCGATCTCGCGAAGGGCGACGACCGGGTTCTTGTCGTTGTCGCGATCGACGGTGATCGGGGCACCCTGCGAAATCTGCCGGGCGCGATGGCTGGCAAGGAGTACCAGCTCGAAGCGGTTGTCTACCTTGTCGATGCAATCTTCAACTGTGACACGGGCCATGGCCTGTCCTTTGCAATCACGTTCTCATGGGGATTAGCGTGCCCGATACAATCAATGGCACACAAATTCAAGTTTTTCCTGCAGCATACCAATTTTGGCGATGCGCAAGCTTCAATTTTCATTCAATTCGCGCCGCACACAACCTATGCGTGCTTGGAATAAGGCGAATCGTAGCCTAGACATCTTAGTATATGACTAAATCATAATTTACCGGGGTCGTCCGCCGATGTAAGTGCCGCACTTGATCAGCCTGCTCCCGCCCCTAGTTTTAGTCTATAATATGAGGATAATTTCAGAATGTTCGACCCCAGGGAAAAGATCGCCTTATTCATCGACGGCGCTAATCTCTACGCTGCGTCGAAAAGCCTGGGCTTCGACATCGACTACCGTAAGCTTCTGAAGGCCTTCCAGAAGCGCGGCTACCTCCTTCGCGCCTACTACTACACCGCGCTGATCGAGGATCAGGAATATTCCTCAATCCGACCGCTGATCGACTGGCTTGACTACAACGGCTACAAGGTCGTCACCAAACCCGCCAAGGAATTCACCGACGCCATGGGCCGCCGCAAGGTCAAGGGCAACATGGACATCGAGCTCGCCATCGACGCAATGGAGCAGTCCGAGACCGTCGACCATCTTGTCATCTTCTCCGGCGACGGCGATTTCACCACCCTTGTCGAAGCTCTGCAGCGCAAGGGCCGCAAGGTTTCCGTGGTTTCCACCATGGCCACCCAGCCGCCGATGATCGCCGACGATCTGCGTCGCCAATCGGACCATTTCATCGACCTCGTCACGCTGAAAGCCGAGATCGGCCGTGATCCCGGCGAGCGGCCAGCCCGGCCCATAGTAGAATCACACGGCGACGACGAAGAATAACGCACCCCAAGTTTGCGCAGATCCATAATTGCGCGGAATGCTTGTTTTGCTATTTTCTGTATGAGTAAAATTTAAGATAAGTATGCGACATATCCTCCTATTTTCTTGATCCTTATCACTTTTTTAGGAGGTTCCATTCTACTTGGTAAGTCGACATTAACCGCGATTGGCGCATGACATGTAGTCGGCCCCAGTCTCGGGACGCTGTCGACCGTCTAGTTTTTATACCTATAAAACAACAGGTTATGCCCGCCATGAGCGTTTCTTCCGGAAACAACATTGATCTTCAGGACAGGCTGCGTTTCCTCGGTATCGAAGCGCCTCAGCGGGAAAGGCTCGCCGCCTTGGCCCCGCTCATCCGCAAGGCAATCTCTCCGGGGCTCGACCAGTTCTATGCCAAGGCGAAGGCGCATCCGCAGACGGCACGTTTCTTCACCGGCGATGCACATATCCAGAAAGCCAAGAGCCTGCAGGAGATCCACTGGGCAGAACTGACGACCGGCAAGCTCGACGATCACTACGTCCAATCGGTCAGCAAGATCGGCCGCACGCACGCGAACCTCGGTATTGAGCCACGCTGGTATATCGGCGGCTACGCGCTGATCATCGAGTCGCTGGTGAAATCGATCGTCGCCGACGAACTCAAGGGCTTCCTGAAGGAGAAGCAGGCGGCGCGCCTTGGGGAGAACCTGAGCGTCATTCTCAAGGCCGCACTGCTGGATATGGACTATGCCATCTCCACCTATCTCGAAGCGTTGGAGGTCAAACGCAACCGCGCAGAAGAAGAGCGCGCCACACTCGAGCAGGAACAGGAAGCTGCGCTGGACGCGCTCGACACCGCGCTTTCCGCGCTATCCCGTGGCGATCTCAGCGCGCTGATAGAAGCGCCGCTCTCGCCAAAGTTCGAACAGCTGCGCCACAACTACAACCATGCGGTCGACGCCCTCGGTGTCGCCTTCGCCGACATCGTCAACGAGGCTAACCAGGCCGCGACCGAGGCCCGCCAGCTTTCGCAGGCGACCGACGACATGGCCAAACGCACCGAACAGCAGGCTGCGGCGCTCGAGGAAACCGCAGCGGCGCTCGAAGAGATCACCACCGTGACGCGACAGACGGCGCAGCGCAGCAAGGAGGCCCGCGACGCCGTCGGCCTCTCCGCCCAGGAAGCCCAGCTTTCGCGCCAGATCGTCGCCGATGCCGTCAATGCCATGGACGCGATCGAGGAGTCGTCGAAGAAGATCACCCAGATCATCGGCGTGATCGACGAAATCTCGTTCCAGACCAACCTGCTGGCGCTGAACGCGGGCGTAGAAGCCGCCCGCGCCGGCGAAGCCGGTAAGGGTTTCGCCGTTGTTGCCCAGGAGGTACGCGAACTCGCCCAGCGCTCGGCGAACGCCGCCAAGGAAATCAAGCAGCTGATCGATCGAGCATCGCAGGATGTCGCAACCGGCGTGGCTTTGGTCAACAAGACCGGCGAGGCGCTTGGCAAGATCGGTGATCAGGTCGAAGTGGTCAACCAGCACATTGCCGCGATCGCCACCGCGTCGGAAGAACAATCGGCTGGCGTCGGCGAGATCAACGTTGCCATCAACAGCATGGACCAGATGACCCAGCAGAACGCCGCGATGGTCGAGGAAACCAATGCGTCTACGCAGAACCTGCGCGGAGTCGCCGAGCACCTGATCGCGCTGGTGCAGCGCTTCCGGACCCGCCGCAACGCGCAGCCAGCAGCGGCCGAACGTACACGCTCACGCGCTGCCTGATATCCGTCCTAAAATGAGAGGCGCCGAGAAATCGGCGCCTCTTTTTCGGCGGCATGACGCAACCGTTGCGCTAGAATGGCGCCATGTTGCTCGAACGCCCCACAGACGACGTCTACTACGACGCCCTCCTCCGTCGCGATGCCGCCTATGACGGCTTCGCCTATGTCTGCGTCAGTTCCACCGGAATCTTCTGCCGGTTCACCTGCCCGGCCCGCAAGCCGAAGCGGGAAAACTGCACCTTTCGCGAGACCGTGGCCGAGTGCCTCGATGCGGGCTTCCGTCCCTGCAAACGCTGCCAGCCGATGCTCAAGGTGAAGGGCAATGACCCGACGGTCACACGCCTGCTTGAGGCACTTGATCAGGAGCCGCAGCGGCGCTGGCGGGAAAGCGACATTGAGGCGATGGGGCTCGATCGCACCACCGTACGGCGCGCCTTCAAGCGGCAGTTCGGCATGAGCTTTCTCGAAATCGCCCGGCAGCGACGCGTCGGAGTTGCGGTCGAAAGCCTCGTCACCGGTGCTGAAGTCATAGAGGCACAGCTCGACGCCGGGTTCGAATCCGGCAGCGGCTTCCGCGCGGCGATCACGCATCTCTTCGGCGAGGCGCCGCAGAACCTGCGCGGCAAGGCCCTGCTCAAGGCGGACTGGATCGAAACGCCGGTCGGGCCGATGATGGCGATCGCCTGCCATCACGCCCTGCATCTGCTCGAATTCATCGACCGCCCCGCTTTGCCGACCGAAATCAGGCGACTGCAGAAGGACAACGGCTGCGGCATCGTCATGGGCCGAACGGCAATAACCGAGCGGATCGCGCGCGAACTCGCCCGCTATTTCGACGGTCACGACGACGGTTTCGAAACGCCGATCGCCAGACATGGCACGGCCTTCGAGCGCATGGTCTGGGACGAGCTTCGTCGCATTCCGGTCGGCACCGTCCGCAGCTATTCCGATCAGGCGAAAGCCCTGGGGCGCGACAGCGCGGTACGGGCCGTGGCGCGGGCTAATGGCGCCAACCGGATCGCCATCGTCATCCCCTGCCACCGGGTGATCGGTGCGAACGGTCTGCTGACAGGTTATGGCGGTGGTCTGTGGCGCAAGCGCTGGCTTCTGGAGCACGAAAAACGCATGCTCGCCGGCAGATCCACCGCACTCGCATCGTGACAGGACACAACCCGATGATCGCAGAAAAGGCCGAAGCCTGCGGTTCCGCTGCCGGCAACATCATGGCGATGAATCGTACGCCGCCGATAGCCCGGATGGCCGAACTCGGCGTCGCCCGCGTGAGCTACGGCCCCGGCCCCTATCGCAAGGCCATGGCGGCCATCACGGAAGCGGCACGTCCGCTTTACGCCGACGCGTAACAGCCGTCGGCGTGCTCCCTCGCCTCCTGTCGCGCGGGGGTCTTCGGGTGCCGCCGCCGGCGGGAGCCACGGCTGATCAGCCGGACGAACCAGTCAAGGCCCTGCCATTCCGGCCGTTCCAGCGGATCGGCCAAAGGGTGTCCACGGCGCCCGCCCTTGCGGGCATGCTCAAAGATCAGAAGCCAGTTCAGTAACATCGCCATTTCCTCTCGAATGAAGTAGTCTTCCAAGAGGTAAGGCACCGGTTCTCCGGACTGTAGACGCGGGAATGAACGGAGCATTTCAACCATGAAAGACGAGAACTGGGACGATCTCAGGCTCTTCCTCCATGTGGCGACCGAAGGCGGACTGGTCGGCGCGGCGGAGAAGACCGGCATCAGCGCGCCTACCATCGGACGGCGCATGCTGGCGCTGGAGCGCGCCACGGGGCACAACCTGTTTCTCCGCAATACCAAGGGCTATACGCTAGCACCAGACGGCGAGGTTCTGCTCAGGCACGTCAAGGCGATGGAGGCCCAGGCAGTCTCGATCCGCCGCTGGAACGACAACGGCTACTGCCTGCCGATCGTCTCGGTCGCCTGCGACGGCTGGCTGGCGCTTTTCCTCGCCCGAAACCGGCGGCAGATCTGGAATACCGATGACCCATTCCGCCTTTGCGTAAAAGCCTCCGAACAGGAGGTCGACCTGATTTTCCGCGAGGCCGAGATCGCGCTGACGACACGCCGCCCGGTGGCCGGCAATCTCGCCGCGCGGCAGTCGGTGCGCCTGCGCTTCGCGGCCTACGCGACGCCCGATATTGCAGCGGAGGAGAGCGAACGCTGGATCTCGATCGGCCGCGAACAGGCCTCGACCTCGGCCGACCGTTGGGTGTCGAAGCAGCCGGACAAGTGGATCAGCATCTGGACGACCACGACGCCGACGCTTCTGGAACTGGTGCGCTCCGGTGGCGGGCGCGCGGTACTGCCCTGCTTCGTCGGCGATGCCGAACCCGGCCTCGTTCGCGTCGGCGACCCTATCGAGGAACTCTCGGCCGATCTGTGGATCACCATGCACGACGACGACCGCTCGCGGCCCGAAGTGCGCACCATGATCGACCGCGTGGTCGACCTGCTGCGCCGTCACGCCTCGGATTTTGCCGGCGACGACAGGGCAGAAGCGGCGGAATAGACCAGAAATCAGATAAGGCTGACAGTCAGCCGGCTGTCTTCATCAGGCGCGACTTCTGGCGATTCCAGTCACGTTCCTTCTGGGTCTCGCGCTTGTCGTGCAGCTTCTTGCCCTTGGCGAGCGCCAGCTCGAGCTTCGCCAGTCCCTTGTCGTTGAAGTAGATCTTCAGCGGCACGAGCGTCATGCCCTCGCGATTGATCGCGGCACGCAGCCGGTTGATCTCACGTTTGGAGAGCAGCAGCTTTCGGCGGCGTCGGGTCTCATGGTTGAAGCGATTGGCCTGCAGGTATTCCGGCAGATAGGAATTGATCAGCCAGATCTCGTCGCCCTCGTCGGAAGCGTAGGATTCGGCAATATTGGCCTTGCCCTCGCGCAACGATTTCACTTCGGTTCCGGTCAGGACCAGCCCCGCTTCGTAAGTGTCGACGATCTCGTAATTGAAGCGCGCCTTGCGGTTTTCCGCAACGACCTTGTTGACCACGCGCTGGCTGCCTTTGGGGGCCATGACCTTATTCCGTTTATTCTTCTAGCGCCGTTTTCCCCGGACGGGGCCCTTATGTAATGCGGCAGCCACGGAAAGTGAAGCAGATAGCAGATCAGCCCGCAATCGAGCGCAAAGGATCGGTGAGGACCCTCTTCTCCCAGCAGGGAGAAGTGCCGAGCGCATGCGAGGCGATGAGGGGGGCCCAAAGCCTTAGCGTTGCTTACGCCCCCTCATCCGGCCTTCGGGCCACCTCTCCCCGATCAAGAGAGGAGGAAGCCCGTAGAACCCGATTTCAACAAGCATATCTCCCGTGAGGAGATACCGGCAAGGCCAGAAGTCTGAACCGTCCCTCAGTTCATCAATCCCGCGTGCCGCAGCGCTGCGTCGATCGCGGCTTCCGTGCCGCTTTCCAGCGTCGACAGGAGCGGCAGGCGGACGTTGCGGCTCATGCGACCGAGGCGGTGGAGCGCATACTTGGCGCCGCAAAGACCCGGCTCGATGAAGATCGCCTTGTGCAGCGGCATCAGCCGATCCTGCAGTTCGAGCGCCGCCTTGTAATCGCCGGCGAGCGTGGCTGCCTGAAACTGCGCACAGAGCTTCGGCGCGACGTTCGCCGTCACGGAAATGCAGCCGACACCGCCATGGGCATTGAAGCCGAGCGCGGTCGCGTCCTCACCGGAAAGCTGGATGAAATCCTTGCCGCAGGTGATGCGCTGTTCCGAGACACGTTCGATCTTGCCGGTGGCGTCCTTCACCCCAACGATGTTCTTGTGCGCCTTGGCAAGCGCGCCCATCGTGTCCGGGCTCATATCGATCACCGAACGGCCGGGAATGTTGTAGATGATGATCGGCAGCTTCACCGCTTCGGCGATCGCGCTGTAATGGGCGATCAGGCCATTCTGCGTGGGCTTGTTGTAATACGGCGTCACCACCAGAAGTCCGTCCGCGCCAACCGCTTCCGCATGCTGGGCAAGCTCGACGGCTTCGATCGTGTTATTCGAACCGGCACCGGCGATCACCGGCACGCGCTTGTTCGCCACTTCGACGCAGAGTTCCACCACCCGTTTGTGCTCCGCATGCGACAGCGTCGGCGATTCACCGGTGGTTCCGACCGGAACGAGACCGTTCGAACCTTCGGAAATCTGCCATTCGACATGGGCAGCGAAGGCGGCCTCGTCGACCGCTCCGTTATCATCAAACGGGGTGACGAGTGCGGGAATGGATCCCTGGAACATGAAAAACTCCCGAAGGCCGAACTCACGCTTCGGCCGTATTCCTTGACTAAGACGGGCGCACATTACTTTGCCCGACTGGGCACGACAAGCACGCCGCTGACGGATTTGTGACGGATTTCCATCGGCCGATATCGGAAGTCGTGACACGCCGGTAAGCTTTCGTTAATGTTATGCAAAGCTAATAAAGAGGATTTCATATTCCCGCTAAGGCACACGGAATGAAACGGCTGGGTGTTTCGCTCTTTCTCCTCGGTCTTTCGGCCGCGCTCGTGCTTCACGCCGAGCCGGAGGCCGTCGCCGAGGCGGTACCCGTGCCGATGAAGAAGTCCCGCCTCGTGCCTGACAGCGGTACGGTCCCATCGTTTGAACTGACCGGGGCTATTCCGCGCACGTCGCGGCTCGTGCCGAGGAGCACGGACCTCAAGGCCGGCCTGGACGCCCTTTCCGCCAAGGACGGAAGGCTCGCGCTGACAATCCGCAACCGCATGCCGCCGTCGCTCGACCGTCGCATTCTGACCTGGTCGATCGCCATGTCCGGGCTGAGCGAGGTGTCATCCTCCGAGATTGCCGCCGCCCAGCGTGAGCTGAAGGGCTGGCCCGGAACCGCCGCCTTCCATGTCAATATCGAGCGCGCGCTCTATCGCGAGGCCCCACCCGCCAAGGAGGTCCTGTCAGCCTTCGGCGAAACGCTGCCGGAAACACCGGAAGGGGCAATGCTGCTTGCGAAAGCGCAGATCGAGACAGGGGATGCCGGGGGCGCACGACGGACACTGCGCAAGTTCTGGTTCGGTGAAGCACTGGATGTCGCGACCGAGGACCGGTTCCTCAAACGCTTTTCCGATATTCTTTCCACCGCCGACCACAAGACGCGGATGGACTACCTGATGTATCGCGGCCGCGTCTCGCAGGCGAAGCGCTTTTCCAAGCTCGGCGAAGCCCAGTCGCTCTACAATGCCTGGGCTGCGGTGCAGGCCCGCTCCTCGAAAGCCGATGCGCTGATCGCCAAGGTGGACAAACGCTGGTCGTCCGACCCCGCCTATCTTTTTCTCCGGATCGAGCGCCTGCGCCAGAAGGAGAAATATACCGAGGCGGCCAAGCTGCTCGCTCAGGCCCCACGCGAGAAGGACAAGCTGATCAATCCCGGAGAATGGTGGAACGAGCAGCGTATCGTCGCGCGCGGGCTCGCCGATCTCGGCAAGTTCGATCAGGCCTACCAGATCGTCTCCAGACATGGGGCGACGGAGCCGGCCGACGTGGTCGACGCCGAGTTCCACGCCGGATGGTATGCGCTGCGCCACCTTGGCGACAAAAAAACTGCCGAGCGCCATTTCAGCAAAATTCTCAGCGTCGCCAACGGACCGATCTCCGTCTCGCGCGCCTGGTACTGGCTCGGCCGCACGGCGGAGGCCGGCGGTGACATGGCGGGAGCGCAGGAGAAATTCATCAAGGCGGCGAATTTTCCAGGCACGTTCTACGGCCAGCTCGCTGCCGCCCGGCTGAAGCGCAACGTGCTCGACATCCGCTATCCATCCCCGACAGACCACGAGCACCAACGCTTCATAAGCCGCGAGGCGGTACAGGCAATCGACCGATTCGAAGAGGCCGGTCATGGCCGGCGTGCCGCGAGCCTCTATAGGGCGCTCGCTCGGCAACTCGACAGCCCCGGCGAGCTTGCCCTCCTCGCTGCAAAGGCCGAGCGCAACGGCGATCATCCGCTGTCGCTGCAGATCGGCAAGACGGCCTACGCACGCGGCATCGACGTTCCGGCACTTGCCTTCCCGATCGGTGTCATCCCGACGAGCGCCGACATCGGCGGCTCGGGCACGGCGCTCGCCTATGCCATCGCCCGGCAGGAAAGCGCCTTCAACCCCGCGGCTGTCTCGCCCGCCGACGCGCGCGGCCTGCTGCAGATCCTTCCCGGCACGGCAAAGGGAATCGCGAGCCGCCACGGGCTTGCCTATTCCAAGGAGAGGCTGACGACCGACGCGGCCTACAACGCGACGCTCGGAGCGCATTACCTCGGCGAGCAGATTTCAAACTACCGCGGCTCCTACATCCTCACCTTCATCGCCTACAATGGAGGCCCGAAACGCGTGTCCGAATGGATCGCCCGCTACGGCGACCCGCGCGGCCTGCCGATCGACGACGTGGTCGACTGGATCGAGCGCATCCCCTTCCCCGAAACGCGAAACTACGTGCAGCGGGTGATGGAAAACTACCAGGTCTACAAGGCCCGCCTCGGCCAGACCGCCAGCATCGAGAAGGACCTTCTATACGGGCGGGAACGCTGAGGCCCCTCGGCCGTGAAGTGGTCCAGCCCGTTGTGAGTAGTTGAAAAATGCGAGATCCGATTTCCGCCAGAGTGATCTGAGCATGGGCGAACACACCGTCACCGTGTTTGAAGAGTTTTCGGTGACAGTCCCCGACGGATTGACGCTTCGGGGAAGGATCTACGGTCCGGAAAATGCAGCCGACACCGTCGTCTGTCTCGCCGGGCTGACACGCAACGGCCGCGACTTCCATCAGCTGGCGGAAATCCTGTCGGGCAATCCGGTCAGGCCATGGCGTGTGGTGACGATCGATTCGCGCGGGCGCGGCCTGTCGGACCGGGATCCGGACAAAACGCGCTATACCGTCCCCGTCGAGGCGAACGATGTTCTCGCCGTCTGCGATTCACTCGGTATCGAACGCGCCGTCTTTATCGGCACTTCGCGCGGCGGGCTCCTGATGCATCTGATCGCCGGACTTCGTCCCGCCCTCCTCGCCGGCGTGGTGCTGAACGACATCGGTCCGGTGGTCGAGCCCGAGGGTTTGCGGCAGATTCAGGCCTATCTCGGCCGGAAACGCCCACAACCGCGCGACTGGACCGAGGCAGTCGCAGCCGTCCGGGCCGATCACGGCCCCGCTTTTCCTGTCCTTTCGGACAATGACTGGCGGGATATGGCGCGGGCACTCTACCGCGAAACGGAACAGGGAATCACTCCCGACTACGACCCGGCCATCGCCGCACAGCTTGTATCAGCCGACCTGAGCCAGCCGATGCCCGACCTCTGGCCGCAGTTCGAGGCTTTCTCACCCACGTCGTTAATGGTCATCCGTGGCGAACATTCCCGCCTGCTGAGTGAGGCAACCGTCAGCGAGATGGCGCGGCGCCATCCGGGTTTGCGTGTGACGAGAGCGGCGGGGCAAGGCCATGCGCCGATTCTGCATCTCGGCAACCTGTCTCAGAAAATCATCGAGTTTCTCCGCACCTGCAAATAACCGGGCGAACCCCGATGCCTTTTGCGCACGCCGACTCGATAGTTCTCTGTGCTTAAACGGAAAAAGCCCGGCCAATGGCCGGGCTTTCCCTAACCGATCTTGCGATCGAATTAGAACGAGCGCTGCAGACGGATGAAGCCGTCCCATACGCCGTCGGCGCCATCAACTTCGCCGTACTGGATGTCAGCCTTCAGAGCGAGGCCGTCAGCCAGAGCGTAGTCGAGGGTAAGACCGACTTCCCAAGCGTCTACGCCGTCAACGAAATCAACGTCGTTGTAGTACTGAGCGCCGGGGGTCAGGGTCAGCTTGTCGGTGATCTTGGCGGCATACGAAGCAGCAATGGTCCACTCTGCATCAGAGTAGTATGCGTTCGCGCCCGAAGAGTAGATACCGGCAACGCCGAGAGTACCCGGACCAACTTCGGCTTCAACGATCAGGCGGATAGCGCCGTCTTCGTTTGCAAAGTCGTAACCGCCGAGCAGGTTGGCGCTAACGGCGCCGAAGGAGCCACCGATGAGAGCTTCGATACCAACACCATCGTTTTCGAACGCGGCAGAGTTGTTCAGCTCGTCAATGAAGACGCCGAAACGGAATGCGTCAGCGCTGTACTCGTAACCGACAGCGTTCAGCAGGTTCGAGCCGAGGCTGTCGACTTCGCCAGCAAGACCGGTATCCCAGTAGTTGTACATCCAACCAACTTTGAAGCCGCCGACGGTGATGTAGGCTTCATCAAGGAAGAAGGCATCGTTAACAGCGTTGTTCTGCTCACCTTCGTTTTGGAAAGCGAAGTACGAGCCAATGGCGCCGAGCTCGGAGTCCGACTTTGCTTCAACCGTCAGGTAAGCGCGGGTCCACATGTCGATCTCGGTTTCGGAACCACCAGCGGTGTTGACTTCTTCGATGTCAACCTGTGCACGAACGTAACCGCCGATCTTGAGGCAGGTTTCGGTGCCGGGGATGTAGAAGTAGCCGGTGCCGAAGGCGTCGCAGACGCGGACGTATTCAAGCGGCTCGGGCTCGGCGGC